>Ga0181526_10001699_pt1 | contig 20495 bp, 13 predicted proteins | sample PEATcosm2014_Bin_35_FD_119750 | JGI IMG/M metagenome (GOLD analysis project Ga0181526, IMG submission 119750) | Peatland microbial communities from MTU Mesocosm Facility, Houghton, MI, USA - PEATcosm2014_Bin06_30_metaG | ecosystem: Environmental > Terrestrial > Soil > Wetlands > Peat | place...
ACGCGAACGATTCGCGCTGGTTATCCAATCCTACACTCGAGTCGCGAGCCTGATGAGCTGGAGCCTGGAGCGCGCCCTGCGCACACTAAACTTTGAGTACACGGACGTCCTGCTCTTGGGGCTATGGAACAAGCCCGTGTCTCCTAGAATTCTCGACGCGGCCCGGCAGCTCCGAGCACGCGGCTTGGTGCGATTTCTCGGGGTGTCAACGCACAAACGAACCTTGGCGCCCCAGATCGCGGCGGGTCGAGACTTTGATGTGGTGCACTTCCGGTATAATGCCGCCCATCCGGGAGCCGAGAAGGAGATCTTTCCGGAACTGCCTGGCACCGACCGGCCCGGCATGGTTTCCTTCACAGCCACCAGTTGGGGACAACTGCTGGGCAAGCCGACGCTACAGGGACGCCTCACAGGCACACATCCCCTCCCGAAATCGGAGAGGGCTCCGACGGCTGGTGACTGCTACCGTTACGTCCTGAGCAGGCCGGAGGTTGATGTTTGTTTGAGTGGACCGGCGAATACTAAACAGATGGAGGAAGCGGTCGAAGCAATAGCGCTCGGCCCGATGAGTACGGAGGAGTTGTCGTGGATGGGGCGCGTGGGCCGGGCGGTTACAGGCAAATGAAGATGGGTAGTGGTACAGCGCGGCAGAACCGCGATGCCAAATTCCAGATTCCAGATTCAAGAAGAGATCTTCGCAGAATAACTACGATTCATGAATTAGTGCTGCAACGCAGCACAGCCGCAACCCAATGCAGATTCTTCGCTTCGCTCAGAATGACAGGCCATGCTGCTAACATGCCATCCTGCTGACATGCCATCCTGGCGACATGTCATCCTGGCGACATGTCATCCTGGCGACATGTCATCCTGAGCGAAGCGAAGGATCTGCTTTTCTCCGCGCGCCGCGAAGCAGCCACTCCTTGCAAAGCTCATGCCCGCCTGTGATACCATTAAATGAAAGCAGGGACTTGAAACCAGAGTTTATTAAGTTGCCGGCTCAGGATACAGGGCTGACCGGTTGCCCCACGCTTTTCAGCGCTTCGGCTCTGATTTCCTACTATTGCTTCGAAGGAGACAAACATGGCAGCGAAACCAATTCCGGAAGGGTTCCACGCTCTGACCCCGTATCTAACCGTCAAGGATGCGCCACGCGCTATCGAGTTTTACAAGCAGGCGTTCGGCGCCGCAGTTCGCGGCATCCACTACGCTCCTGACGGGAAGATCATGAACGCTGATCTTAAGATCGGCGATTCGATTCTGATGTTGGCCGAAGAGTTCCCCGCTATGGGCTCGAAGTCGCCGCTTTCGCTTGGAGATTCACCGGTGAATCTTCACCTCTACGTCGAAGACGTCGATAAGGTGTTCAATCAGGCCGTTGCGGCCGGCGCCAAGGCGGTAATGCCGGTAATGGATCAGTTCTGGGGAGACCGCTACGGCGCGCTCGTCGATCCCTTCGGCCATAAATGGTCGATCGGGACGCACAAGGAAGATCTGACCCCGGCGGAAATCGAGCAGCGCGGCCGCGCCGCGTTCGAGAAGATGCACGCGCGCCAGAAGCAGCAGGCGGGATAAGTCCACCGCCCTGTCATGCCGGCGGCGTCTCGCCTGGTGACAAATACAAAGAACAGACGCAGCGCCGGCAAACCGGATTGGCGGCGATATCGAGCCGCCGCCGGAATTCGACAGCGGGCTCGCCGTTGACGATTTCGATCAGCGGCTTCTCATGGACGTTGCCGATCGGACGATGAAAAAAGCACGGCCGCACCGTACCGTCCGCTTCGATGACGGCAGAGACCCAGGGAGCGTTGCACGTCGGGGCCACCGGCGCGATCTCGCCAAGCTGGGCTCGAAAATGGCGCACGATCCGGCGCAGTTTCTCGGCGCTCTCCGCCACAAACCCGCTTGCGATCTCATCACAATACTCCTGAATGAGCAGCTCGACCTCCTGCTCGAGTGCGGCAATGTCTTCACGCCCGAGGGCGACAGTGTCCTGGCGATTCGCGGGCCAACCCCCGGGGCGGTTGAATGCCTCCGAGGTAATGTCGGCGGCAAGGAAAGAAATCGAGTTCAAACCCAATTGCCGGGCTGATGCAACGATGGCTCGGAGTTGCGTGCAGTTTGCCTTTTGCACGGTCGCACGCCCTCGAACTTCGATCTGCGGCCTGGCCTCTCGCAGCACCCGTACGCCACGCTCGAGCGTTTCGAATGCGCCGTGCACCCGCCGAATCTGGTTGTGGATCCCGGGCGGGCCATCCACCGAGACGATGACGTCATCCATCGTCTGTGCAATCGTCGCGGCCTGCGCTTCCAATAACAGACCGGCGGTGAGCAGGGTGAGCCGCACGCCGAGAGCTCGAAGCAAGCGGCTGAGCGAGGCAAGATCAGTGTGCATCTGCGGTTCGCCCCCGGAAAACACAACCCACCGGACCTGAAGTTTTCGCAGGGACTCGATGTGAGCTTGAAGGTCCTCGACGGTAATCTCCCTCACCTGACTGATCCTCCAAATGTCACACATCACGCAACGGCAATTGCACCGATTGTGCGGGAACAGAACGAGAATCGGCAGCGAGGAAACGTGAGGATCGAGCGTTAGTGCGGCGCCCGTAGCCGAGCTCGAAATGGTCTGCGTGTCAGTCAATTAAACACTCAGTCTGAAATGAAGCACAAGCACCGCGGGCGTGGCGCGAGCCTTCTCGAACATGGCGTGTTTGCCCGCTGCCCGGAAGATTCCCCTTTCCGGTTCGCCGAGGCGAAAATCGCCGGACTTCACGAGGCGGAAACGCTGGTCCTCGAACGAGCCGCGGAGATCCGGCAAGGCGTGGACGAAGGTCTCGATCTCCACTGTCCGATCGGCGCACCGGAAGGCGCACCGCCATCCCTGCGCTCGGGCCGCGGGGTGCATGTCGGTGACGAAGACATCGGCGCCCGGCCGCGCCACGCGCGCCAGTTCGCTTGCGAGCGCGCCGATATTGAAGACATGGCCGATGGTGAAAGAACACACCATCACGTCCGCCGATTGAGGCCGAAGGGGAAGTGCAGAAGTGTCAGCCATAACGAGGCGGCCGCGCAGCGATCGCTTGGCTCTTGCACGCAGGATCATCTCAGGGCTGGCATCCACTCCTAGCACGGAACGAGCGCCGAGGTTGATGAGCGTCGAGAGCCAACGACCGGTCCCGCAACCGATATCCAGGGCATCTTTGTGCCGTAATTCAGGTAGCATGGGACGCAGCGCGCGTTCTTCGAGGGCCAGCAGCGGATTCAGGTCGCCGTCGTAGGTTGCAGCCCAAAGCTCGTAACCTTCTTTTGCGGAAACCCGAGCTGCGCCAGGACTCTCGACTTTCGACTCTGGACTCTCGACGGCTTTCACAGGCTCTCCTCTTTGGGCTTGCGGAGCTTGAAGTAGCGCTGCGTCCATCTCAATTCAAAGGGGAACGAGTAGATACGAAACCGGTAGCGCCAGTCGCTCAGTAGTTTCAACAGCCATCGCCCCCAGCGAGGAAGCTTGAAGTCCTGCATGGTCGGCCAGCGCGAGGTGACGACCACTTCGAAGTTATCAATCAACCGCTTGGTGGGCGGTCGCAACCAGGGCGCCGCAGGATCTTTCTGGGTGGTAAATCGCTGCCAGCGGTCCGTGGCCCACTCTTCCGGGGTATTCGGAAACTGGACCTGGTCTTCCACGCCTCCGTACATTGTTTCCCGCTGCGGAACGGGCGTGTAGGTGTTCACCACGATCTCCGCCTCCGGGTTCAGCCGCTTGACCTTCCGGATAAAGGCCAGGCATTCCTGCGTGTCTCGCACGGGATCTTTGGGATTGCCCATGCAAAAGGAAAGCTCGGGGATGATGCCGAATTTCCGGATGCGCGCCGCGAATTCGAGAATCTGCTCCGCTTTGAGCTGCTTCTTCATTTCCTTGAGCACCCAATCGGAGCCCGATTCGGCGCCCACATAGACCATCGTCAGCCCCGCACGGCGGATCGCCTCGAGCGTTGCATCGGAATAGCGCAGCATCGCGTCGATCCTCGCTTCGCACCACCACCGCAATTTGAGTGGTTGAATGCGTTCAGCCAGTTCCCGCGCATCGTCCTCCCTCAGGAAGAAGTTGTTGTCATAGAATTGCACCGCATCGGCACGATAGTTATCAACCAAATGCTGAAGAATGGCGGCGGTTCGCTCAGGTGGTTCCATCTTCTCCCGGCTGCCGGAAAAGGTCGTCACGCCGCAGAAATTGCAACTGTACGGGCATCCGATGCTCGCTTGGTGGACGGCTGTCCGTTTGCCGAGATAAGTGGGCAGCAGGTACTTCTCAACGGGAAGACGGTGGTACGGAAACCACGGAAACTCTCCGGGGCTTTGCAGAGGGCGCTCCGGGTTGTGAATGTGTTTGCCCGATGCGTCTTTATAGGAAAGTCCCCGGATGCCCTCCAGCCTGCGATCTCCTCGAAGCGCGCTCAACAACTCGAGGAACGTATCTTCGCCTTGGCCGCGCACGGCAAAATCGACGTAGGGCGCATTCAGCGCCGCCTCCGTGTAGTTGGTTGGGAAGTATCCTCCCCAGACAGTCGGGATTTGGGGAAAGGTTTGCCGGAGTTCCGGCAGGGTCTCCACAACGCTCCTGGTTTGAGGGCCGGGCATTACCGTGACCGCCAGCAACTCAACAGGCTTCTCCCGCATCAACGTCGCCAGCGTCTTCTGAGGATTGGGATCAAGATTCCCATCCACGATCTCGTACTCTTCGCGGCCTTCGAGAATCGCCGCGATCGAAAGCACCGAGAGCGGAAAGCGCCGGTTGCCGGGCCTCGTCGCCTTAGGGTTGTAGAGCACGATCATGCGATCTCCTAAAGACTGGAAAAGCTTCACCACAAAGCACACAGAGAGAAACGCTCCGCCTCGTTCTCTGTGTTCTCTCTGCCCTCTGTGGTAAATCTTTCTCTCTACGACTCCACGCGCTCAAATTCCAAGAGAAGGTGATCCGCCAAAGCACGAAACACTGGAACGCGGCTCAGCAGGCGGTCAGCGGCAGTCAGTGATCTCAGTACTCTGGGAAAGCGTTGAGCGAGCGGCTCCAAATAAGACGGCGGCACCGTAACGCCAACCCCCTTGAGCCGCAGCAAACGGAAGCCCGGAGCGAACAGGCGAGCCATCGCCCGCGCCGATGGGTAGTGAACCTCGACCGTCACGCCTTCAACAAGCCGCCCGACGGTTCCCCCGCGCCGAAATCGCCGCAGCGCCTTTCGCGGGTTTCCCTTTGCCAGGTACCAGATGATTTCCCAGGCCACTGCGCGTCCGGCCATGCACAGCAAAGCTCTTGCTCCAGGCGCCAGAAGCTTCGCCAAATCGCGAGCCACCGCCGAAAGGTCCGGCACGCAATTCAGTCCCCCGAAATTAGAGAACATCCCGTCAAACGGGCCCTCGTCAACCAGCAGGGCGATCTCCTCGGTGGCCAACACGCGAAAGTCAACTCGCGCCGGTCCTTCCTGCGATGCGATTCGACGCCGCGCCACCTGGATCATGCGGGGAGAGACGTCGCAGGCCAGCACCTTAACTCCTCGTTCCGCCAAGTGAACAGCGTCCGCGCCCGTCCCACAGTTGAGTTCGAGAATGCGTTGGCCGGGGCGGAAACAACGGTCTAACTCCTCCCACACCGAGTCACGCTGCGCGCGGCCAATGAGGGAATTGGTAAACACCACATCGTAGGATTCCGCCACATGGTCGAACGGCGCTTCACGGGTTGAAGTGGCAAGTGCCGCCGGCATCAAGGTCAAGCCTCCACTTCCCCGCCCCAGGCGCGCAGCCCTTCGCGCGCCTTTGTAATTTTCCCCTGAAGGTCGGCAACCACCAAGGGATCGATCGGCGCGCCGTTCCCATTCAAGATCCGGCTCAATTCGACTTCGTTACGAAGCAGTTGGTCCGCGTTCTGATAGAAGCGGCGGGAGTGCCTGCCACGAATAAGGTAGTCACGATCCGATCCCCGGGCCCAGGATTTCAAAGGAACAACCTGTTGCGCCACATCACCGAAGTAAGGCGTGCCCATAATGGGATAAGAAACCGTCGTAAAGAAGACATCCGGGTCCGTCTTCTTGACGTGGTCAACCGTGGCTTCGATATCTTCGATTTCTTCGCCCAGATAACCCCACATCAGAAACATCCCCGTCTTGATGCCGCGCGATTTGGATAGAGACACGGCTTTCTGGACCTGCTCCACCGTCACGTCGCGTTGCATGGCATCGAGGATTCGCTGCGAACCACTTTCCGAGCCGATCCAGACGCGGAAGCAGCCAAGCTCAGCCAAGGTATCGACTACTTCCGCGTTCAGCCGATCGGCGCGAGAGATACACTCAAACGGAATCCTCAGTCCGCGGCGCTTCAGCTCCGCTGCATATCGGAACAGCCATCCGTGATGGATAGTGAAGACATCGTCGGCCAGCCACGCCATGTCCGGTTGATAGCGCTTGAGCAGCCACTCCAACTCGTCCGCCACAGCGGCAGGTTGTCTGCGGCGGTGCGTCCTCCCGAATACCTCATGGCTACACCATCGGCAGCGATAAGGGCAGCCGCGCGCGGTGATTAGCGAAACCGAGCCCATGCCATGGTGCTCGCGCCACACTTTGACGTACCGGTCCACGTCAACAGCCTCACGCTCCGGCCAGGGTTGCGCGTCGAGATCGGCTATCTGGGGGCGCGGAGGAGTGCGGCGCAGAGAGCCATCTTCACCGCGGAAGGCGATCCCGCAAATATTCTCCAGCCTGGCTGCAAGATCGGGACACCCGGCCCGAGACGCACGCAGCGCCGGGACCAATTCTTCCATCGTGATCTCGCCCTCTCCGATCACCACGACGTCCGCGCCTGCTTCCAGGTATTCGGCCTGGTACGCGCCTGGTTCGGGGCCGCCCACAACCGTGTGCCATCCTGCTTCTTTCGCGAGCCTCAGAATCTCGATCACAGTGGTGCGCGTCATGAGGTTTGCATAGACGCCGAGGACGGACGGCGGCACGGTCCGCAACACGTCACAAAGCTCTGCCCGAGACGAGAAGGTCGTGTCGAATACTTCCACGTCCACGCCCTTTTTACGCAGGTGCGAGCAGATGTAGAGGATCCCAAGCGGCACGTAGGGCTTCATAATCTGAAGCTCCTTGGGATCGTCATGAAGGAAGTAGCCGTGGGTCAACAACAAGTCCATGGTTGATTGCCGCGCGTAGTCCCCGTTAATGTCATCCTGAGCGAAGCGAAGGATCGCCGCAGTTCGTTTGTCGGCCGGGAGGGTTAGCGACGAGGAGCAGACTGCTGTGATCCTTCGCTTCGCTCAGGATGACAAGCTCCTCTTTACGTCGTTCGACAAGCCCCGGACCCGCGAGCCTTGTGCCTCGCTACACCAGCGTCGGTTCGGGATTGCGACAGCTCTTCTCCATTCGTTCGACTGTCTGCCAAAGCCGCGCGACTTCTGCCGAGTTGCCCTGCGTTCCGTTCCCATCCGGTCCGCCATTCCCGTTTCCCCGATGTGCCTGGGCAGCCCACATGTCAACCTCGGCATGCAGGGCATCGCGCAAGGCGCGGTAGAAATCATTGGTATAGGTCCCGTTGAACATTACCGAAAGGTCGTCACTGTCCACCCAGTTTCTCTTCGCTCCCAACTCCTCGCGTACCCGCTCGTAGAACCTGGTTCCGGGAAGTGGATAAGACACGGAGACTCCGATGTCTTCCGGGCGCGTCCCACGTACTAGTTCGACGGTATTCTGAATGTCTTCCCAGGTTTCGCCCGGGTAGCCGAACTGGAGGAAGAAGCACGCCCGAATTCCTTCGCGGCGCAGGTTCTCGCGCGCCACGGGCACCAATTCCACGCGCGAGCCTTTTTCCATAGCGTTGAGAATCTTCTGCGATCCGGACTCGACCCCCATCCACACTTCAGTACATCCGGCCCGGCGCAACGCGGACGCCACCTCCGAGGTAACCAGATTGACTCGAGATTGAATCTTGAACGGAGTGCGAGCATCGCGTCGTTCAACCGCTTCGGCCAACTCCTCCACCCAACGATGCCTCAGTCCGAACACGTCGTCTGCGAACCAGAGGTGATCGGCTCCATAGCGCTCATTGAGCTCCTTCATCTCTTCCGCCACGCCCTCAGCGGAGCGCACGTGGAACGCGTCGCCGTAAATGGGCCGCGCGCACCAGTTGCAGCGGTACGGGCAGCCGCGGCTGGTGACCAGGTTCATCGAGAAGTAGCCATGCCTTTGGCGCCAGGCATTCCGGTACGCCTCCGGCTGGATAAGGTCTCGAGCCGGCAGGGGAAGCGCATCAAGATCTCGCAGAAGGGGCCGGCGAGGACTCTGGACCAGCTCGTCCGTTGCGGGGTCGAGAAAGGTAACGCCCGGGATTTGCTCGGGTCGGCAATCGGAGTTCCCCAATAGCTCCTTGACCAGCTCCACCAATGTCCATTCGGCCTCTCCGAGCAGGACATAGTCAAAACCGCACCGCAGGTATTCTTCGGTATGGTCAGAGGCATCGGAACCGCTGGCGATCACTTTGGATCCCGTCGCGGAGGCGGCGGCGAGCATCCCGTAAGCCACTGCGCGCATGCGCGTCAAGCACATCTTCGAGAGAAAGTTGAAGTTATCTTCGTAAAGTGCCACCAAACGAGGGCGATAGAGGTGCAGCGCCTCAGCAAACCCCTTGCCCGGATCTGCGAGCATCGTATCAAACAAGGCCACGGAGAACCCGTGCATCCTGAGCAAAGCTGCCGCATAGAGCGTTCCCAACGGGGGATAAGGCTGCATTTTCCGAATCTGCTTCGGATCGTAGAAGAGATGGTAAGAGTGAGTGAGCAAAACGTCTACCACGAGGCTACCTCCAACGACTTCCCACCCGGATCGCCGCCTACCATTCTCGTCACTTCGAGCCCAGCGAGGAATCTCGCTCAAATCCTCTCTTCTACCACCCAGGCCGCCTTAGGTGTAGAGGCAGCGCGAGATTCCTCGCTACGCCCGGAGCGACATTTGCCTGCCACGGTGCTCAACACACTTCTTGCATACTATGGCTCAGGGCCTGTCCGGTCAGGAGCGACCGTCGGGTTACCAAGCGCTCCGTAACACGAGCCAGCCAAAGTTCACACGGGAACGAAAAATAACTCTTCCGCAGACGCCATCGAAGCGGCGCCCCCATCGCCTTGCGCAGGCCGTTCCTGAGCCAGGGAACCCCGGAAGTGGCCTTCCGAATCTGGTTATTCAACAAGAAAAACTCGAGCATCCGATGAAGCCGCTCGAGCGCATCTCCCCTCAACCACGGCAGCACGTTTTTCCCCAATGGCAGGCTCTCCCACTCTGCCAGCGACTCTGGCTCGCGCACTCCCATTTGCCGCAGCAGAGGCCAGATCGGAATTCCCGGGTAGGGAGTGAAAATGTTGGGGGAGAAGCTAACATTGGAATGCTGCCGAGCCAACTCGCTCATAACGCGAAACGTCTCAACCCGGTCTGCCTCGGTCTCGCCGGGGTATGCAAGGATGATGTTATAGGTGACGCGAATACCCGCTTGTTCCGTTTTGCGCGCCGTCTCGAACATGTCGTCCACGCGTTGATGCTTCTTGTTCATCATCGCCAGCACTTCCTGGGATGCAGACTCGGTGCCGAAACCCAAGTAGTACAAGCCACCTTCCGCCAGCAGCCTGACCTCCTCATCGCTCATTCGGCAGAGAAGATCAGTCGAGGCTTGAACCGACCAACGGAACCTGACTCGGCTTTCCACAAAACCACGCGCAATAGCCAGAGCACGTTTCACATCGACGGGGAAGTTCGAGTCGAAGAACGCCACGTCCGTCAGGCGATATCGCGAAACCAAATCGGGCACTTCCCGCACGACGCGCTCGGCGCTGTAGGCGTTGAAGCGGCGCTTGTAAAACACCTGGTCCGTGCAGTAGTTGCAGGCGTAAGGACAGCCGACGCTGGTGGCGTAACCCAGTTCGCGCAGGCCGCTCGCCCGCGCGTATGCGCCGAAGTCGGCCAGGTCGAACGCCGGAGTCGGCAGGTTGTTGATATTCTCCACCGGTCTTTCCGGATTGTGAATTGCCCTGCCGCCAACCTTGACCGAAGCGCCGCGCAGACCGTCCAGACTTTTGCCTTCCGCCAGCCGCTGCACAAGCTCCAGGAGCGTCAGTTCTCCCTGGCCGCGCACCACCACATCCACAAAGTCCGGCTTTAAGGTTTGGTCCGGCATCAGGCTCGGATGCCAGCCGCCAAAGACGACAGGCAAGTCCGGCCTGATCCGCTTGGCCATCTGCGAGATCCTGATCGCAGAACCGATCATGGGCCCGGTAAAGAACGATATGCCGAGGCACAGCGCCTCATCGAGCTCCTTGGCGACCGCGCGTTCGAGATCCGGTTGGATGGCCGCATCAATCAGCACCACCCGGAAGCCTGCCGCGAGCAAAGGCGAGGCGACGGACAGTAAGCAGAGCGGCGCGCCTAGGGGCGGGCCGGCATACGGCGGATAGACGAGGACAACTTTGTCTTTCATACAATGACTCGACCAAGGCGTACGTAGTGGCCAGTTCACCTCGCCATGTGGCGGCGGGTTCATCTCGCCATGTGGCGCCATAAAGGCGCCGCGACGAGGTCACTAACTCGGCGAAGTTGCCGGCTCGAGCAGCTTCGCGTCGACCTTCGGCTTCTGGACGTTGCGAATGTGTTTGAGTTTACGGTTAACCCACAATTCCCATGGCAGAGCGTAAAAGTCGTGGTCGAGGCGCCAGCGTGCAGGAAGCGCCGTGAGCCGCTGCAGGCTCTTGGCGAACCTTCCGTTCTTTTCTTCGGCAATCGGCTTGCGGTCAAACGCGATGCGCAGATAGTCCCGCATTTTCTGTACGCGCTCGTGCTCTCTTCCTTTGAGCCAGGGGAGAACGGTGTAGCGCGGGAAATAGTCCACCCAGCCTTCGAGCGACACCGGCACTTCGATACCAAGTTCCTTGGCGCGATAAAAAACCGGGGAACCCGGGTACGGCGTAAAGATGTTGGTCCAGAATTCGGCCCCCGGGAAGCGGCGGCAAACATCCATCATGAAGCCAATAGTCTCTTGACGTTCCCTCACGCCTTCCCCCGGGAACCCGAAGATGATATTGAAGGACGGGATGACGTCCGCCTCGAGGCATCGCGCAATTGACTGGTAAATGTCACCGATGTCCTGAAACCCTTTGTTCATCAGCTTCATCACCGCTGGCGAGGCGGTCTCGATGCCCTGGCAGATCTGATGCAGGCCCGAGCGGCGCAGTAGGCGCAATTCCTCGACGGTATAGCGGGCCGTCAGGTTGGTGGTCGCTTGTACACTCCACTTGAATGTGGCGCCCGCCCTTATCAACCCCTCGGCGATTTTCAAAGCACGGTCCAGGTCCACAAGGAAATTGTCATCCGCCATCCAGAGCAGTTCCAACCGATAGCGCCGCGTGAGGTCCACAGTCTCTTCCACCACCTGGTCCACGGGCAGCGCATTCCACTTGCGCCCATAGACTCCCGCGTTGGTGCAATAAGCACAGTTGAATGGGCAAGCCAGGCTGGAAACATACATGGCCCAGCGGCGGCCGCACACACGTTCATAGGCGTCGAAATCCGCCAGGTGATACGCCTTGGGCGGCATCAATTCGAGCCCCTTCAATGGGCGCTCGGGCGTGAACTGGAGTTTCCCGTTCCTCTTGAACCCAACGCCTGCCACATCATCGAGCGGCGCACCGTCTTGCAAGCGATCCGCGACTTCTAACATGCTTTCCTCTCCCTGACCGCGCACAATGATGTCCACATCTTCAGCTTGCAGGGTCTGCGCGGGCAGTAAGGAAGGATGCCAGCCGCCCAGAATGATCGGAAACTCCGGGTTCCATTGCTTCAAAGAACGCGCTATCTCCACTGTCTCGCTGATCATCGGTCCGGTGACAAGCGAAATGCCCAGGCACAGGGCGTCTTTCACTTCTTCCGCAATTCGCAGCTTGTAATCGGGACAGATCGTGGAGTCGATGATGCGAACGTCGTAACCGGCGCGGAGCAGCGGGGTCGCGATGGCGAGCAGGCCCAGTGGGGCCGTGGCTTCAATACTGGAAAAAGAAGGAATAAAGAATACGACCTTCTTTGAGGCTCTCATGTCTGGAAACCTCCTCGAGCCACTGCTTAGGACGTTTGAAAAGGGTCATGCACAACGCCCACAGCAATGCCCTAATCGCTTATGGAAACGTCGACTCGTTGCGGCAAAGCATGGGCTGCCGCTTTCGAAGATCTCCACCAACTGGAACCGTGCGCCCTGAGTGTGCAGCTTATTGCCGAAGTGTTATCGTAATATAAGTAGCCCCAGCCGATTGTACCGGCTTTGTAACAAAGTTGTAAAAAAACCGGCCCGCCGCAAGTTCTGACTCACTCCCGTGCCTGCACTAACCACCTCCAGCCGCGAATGCTCCGTCAGTGAACCTGGCGCGTCAGATCAAATCCTATGAAAAGGCCACTGGGCGTGTCCGCGGACGGCTCCCCGAGATAGCTGGCGTCTGTTCCTGAACGCTGCGAAACTGTGGTGCCTGGGCTATTACTAAAACCAAAAGTGAAGGCATGCCGCCATATCTTCTTTTGGATACCGAAAGAGTACGCGGGGCGGTGAATGCCCAGAGGCCGGCCGTTGTAAACAGTCGGGATTACTTCGGCAATCAGGGCCGTAGTAGGCCTGATATCGATGGCCCCTCCAATGCCGATGGAAATGGTATTGTATCCGGGCAGAGACGGGAACGAACTCGTCTCGTAAGACGAAGGGGAAAACAACCGGCGGTCGTTGAATGACACCGTGGGCACAAAGTAGATCTGAGCCTTCACCGGGTGAAAGTTTATGCTCCTTGAAAACACGCCCTCGATGTTCTCGCTGAATATCCTGTCGAAATCATTGAGACCGTCGAGGGAGACTCGAACTGCGGCGTTCAGCGGCTGCCCGTCATGCTCGTCGAGGAAGTGATAGGCGGCCATCATCTCGATCGGCCTTCCGATCAAGGTCGGCGAGCGGTAGATACTCACGCTGAGCTTGTCCGTGACCCCGTATGCCAGGCCGAATGACGAAATCGAAATCCCGTCCAGGCCCAACAGCGCGCCGCCCCGAGCCGTACCCGAAAACGCCGGATCGTAAGCAAACCGATGAGTAAAGTTGACGTACACGCCGTGGCGGTCCAGTCGGCGCCCGGTGGGGAGGCTGAACAGCCGGTCATCTCCCGGCTGATAGATCTTGGACTGCGCGGCCTCGTGCGCAGGCACCAAAGCCGAAGCCTGAGGTGGCTTGGCTGACGCCAGCGAGCGAACGTAGGCTTGAACTGCTCGAATGTCTTGCTCCGAGAGCTTGTCTTTCCACGGCGGCATCGCGGTGCCTTTCTTTCCGTTGGTAATGATATCGATCGTCTGCTGGTCAGTGAGCGACGCCTGCACCTTCGGATCGGTGAAATCCGGCGTCTTGAACGCGGCGATACCTTTGCCGTCGGGGCCGTGGCACATCGTGCAGTTGCTCTTGAAGATGCCCGCTCCGTTGGGCGGGTCCTTACGAGCTGCTTCAACGACAGGTGCAGAAGGCGCGCGGCTAGCATGCGCAACTGCCAGGGGTTCGGCTTCCCGTACCGTCCTGGCCGCCAAATCGACAAGAAATCTCTTCCCATCTCGTTCCAACACGACAGTGGTAGTCGAGTCCTTCACAAACTCGACTCCCAAGTACGTCGCCAAAGGAGTGGGCTGCGGACTGTGCAGTCCTGGCATGGCCGCAACAGAGTCACCCTCTACGGCGAGCATGTAAGGCGCAGTGACAGTACTCATTCCAGCAAAAAACACGAAGGCTGCAATGGGCGCAAGCCGCTTGCTCATTCTCAGTCCTCCCCCTTTCCGAAGTCGTGCCGCATGACTCGGAATTGGTTCAAATCCGATTTTGCCGCTCTGCCCAGAAAAACTCTTGCTACGAATACGATGCCCTTTAGACGCCTAGAGCCGCTCTTTCTGTTGTAAACAATTTGTAAATCGAAGGCATGGCACGGAAGGCCTAGCGGTCAGGCGCAGAGTGAGTATTGCCTTTAATTGGCCAGTCACTGCGACTTCAGCTCGAGCGCCGAATCGGATTTTGTGCAGGATGAGCCGCCGTAGGGGGACGGCTTGCCGTCCCCTGTTCGACGGGGGTAGGGCAAGCCCTACCCCTACACCGGTCGATTAGGGATTGTCTAGGCCCATTGAGATTTTTACAAAACAATGACAAAAACGGCGCTGTCGATGCATTATATTTTAGTGTGGTAACTGGCTGGTTACGAGTATTCGGGACGCGCAACAGGGCGAAACTGCCAATTAGGACCTCAGGCAAACAACTGATCAACTGAGTGTGGTTGGACATGGGCTCGAGAGATTTTCTCCATACCGATGCCGAAACGCCGTATTCCGGGTTGTACTTGGCGGCTGGCGCAATTTGCGAGCTGTCAACGAATTTCCAGGATATTCTTCAAGCAGCGCATGAGAGTTTTATCCCGCTCGAGGGCCCTCACCACCAAGTTGACTTCCAACTACGCCTCTGGGTAGACACATCAGCTCGGTCAGCGCCGCCTTGGCCTAAGGCACACTTCAGGGGACTTGGCCACCTGATCTTTGGCGCCTTCGACTCCGAGAACTCGATCCTCATTGATCGAAACGCGCGGCGCGCCGTGGGCCGCTTTTCGCCTGGCATCGGCGCCGACCGTGACTATTGGAAGCGTGTCATCTTTTCCAATCTGCTGACGGCGCTGGGTGGTTCAATTGGCGTGACCGAGCTTCACTGCGGCTGCGCTGTAAGAGGTGAAAAAGGGCTTCTGCTGTCCGGCAGCTCTGGCTCAGGAAAGTCCACGCTTGCTTTAGCCCTGGCGCGGGCGGGCTTCGCGTTCTTGTCCGACGATCGTACCTGGATTTCAAAGCGTGACGGCAGGCTGCAGGCTTGGGGTCTTCCCACGCTCCTTAAGCTTCGCCCTGACGCGGTCGCGCTTTTCCCTGAGTTACGTCGGTTTCAACCGTCGGTCCGTCAGGATGGCAAAGCCGCAATCGCCGTGGATGTGGTAAGTCAACTCGGACTTCTTCGCGTCTCGCGCTGCGAGCCCCACTGGCTGGTTTTCCTCGAGCGCTCTGAATCCTCGACGAGTACACTAATCCGCATGCCTGCCGACGAGGCAGCTGCGCGCCTGCGGCAAGACCTGCTCCCTGAACCGCCGGGCGTCGCGGAGACACAGTTGGAAACGATCCGGCGCTTGACGGAGCGGGAATGCTGGCTGCTTCGCTGCGGAGGAACGCCGCAGGAGGCCTCTCAGCTTTTGGCACGGTTGGTCGAATTCGGTTTCGAGACTGGACCGGTTATGGCCGCTGTTTCGACTGGAAGGCAGCAAACAGTGCCAACGCATGAAGATCCCTTTCGCCGCCAGACGCCCACGCCACACCGCTCCGATTTGCAGGTCATGGGACGCAAGATCCGGCTCGAAACCAATAGTCCGACGCTTCTTGCTGAGACACGGCGGCTCTTTCATTGCTATGAAAACCTCGGTAACAGCGCGGAACAGCTTCCCGCACCTCCCAACCTTGGGCTTTCGGAGTTTCGCTGGCGAATTGTGAGCGAATCCCAGCCGACGACAACTCCGCCTTGGTCATGCCGGTCTGCGTTCGCGGATCAAGGTCTTCGCTACACCAGCATTGGACAGTGCAACTTCGTTGCCGTTGATCTTGAGAAGCGAGAAGCAGTGGGTTTCCTTACGGAAGGCTTGGCGAGCGACAAGCCGGGCTTTTGCAACCTCTTCCTCGACCCCTTGTTTTGCATGACGGCCGAAGCTTTGGGTTTGACTGCCGTGTTTTCCTCATGTGTCGCGCACAACGAGAGAGGGCTCTTGGTTTTCGGTCCACCCGGCAGCGGCAAAACGACTTCTAGCTACCTGGCGGGAAAGTTCGGACTCGGTTTCTGCGCTGATCAAGCGACTTTCCTGGAAGTGGAAGGCGATGCAATTCGCGCCTGGCGTGGATTTCTGCCGGCGCTTGTCCGTGAGGACCTGCTCCAGTTTCTTCCGCAGCTTCGCAACGTGACTCGCCCGCTCAGATACGGTGACTCGGTTTACCTGGAGCTCGACATCGCCGCACCTGGCCTGAACCGCCCCGCCAGCGTGGCGCTGGTCGGTTGCGTGTTTCTCGAAAGGAGTTCGGCGTGGCCGGCGCGCCTTATGCCCCTCGAAGGAAGTGAACTGTCGCAAAGGTTGGAGCGCAGCCTGCTTTTCAGGGAAGATCCGCGATTCAAATCTCAGCGCTGTGCCGTCCTATCCGCGCTGGAGAGACTTCCTGCCTCGCTCATTGCGTACGGAGACGATCCGGCTGAGGCCGCCACCTTCTTCCCACAATTACTCACTGGCGTAAGAAGACGAGAAGAAAAGCAGATCCTTCGCTTCGCTTAGGATGACAGACTTCGCTCAGGATGACAGACTTCGCTCGGGATGACATGTCATTCTGAGCGAAGCGAAGAATCTGCATTTGGTTGCAGCTCTGCCGCCCCGTTTCACTGAGGAGCGAATTCTTTCTGAAGCTGCTTTATGAACACACCGGCACAGGCTGTCCAGAAAGAGGATTCGCAAGTGAAGGCGGTCCCGTTCATTTTGCTGTTCGCTTTCCTCTTCCTCTATCTGCAAGTGTTCATATTCCCGGACACACCTCGCTGCGCGTCGGGTGATCAGGCCATCTATCTACAGCACGCCACGCGAATGTTGCAAGGGGACGTGATCTACCGGGACTTCAGCCATTTCACGCCTCCCGGTACCGAACTGATTTACACGGTTCTCTTCAGGGTGTTTGGGGTCCGCGCTTGGATCCCCCAGGCCATGCTGATTGCGATTGGCGCTGGTCTGGCGTGGCTTACCATCGCGATCTCCAGAAAGGTGATGACCGGCCCAGTCGTTTATCTGCCTTGCCTATTATTTCTGGTCTTTCCCTTCAGTGGTTTTCTCGACGCCACACATCATTGGTACGGTACGCTCGCCGTCACCGCCGCCTTGGCGGTCTTGCTGGAGAAGCGAAGCGCAAGTCGCCTGGCCTGGGCGGGAACGCTCTGCGGCCTGGCCGCGTCCATAGCACAAACCCAGGGGTTAGTCGCTGTAGGTTTCGGCCTGTTCCTGTTTTGGGAAGGGCGGCGGGAAGACGAGCCTTGGCGTTTACTACTCAAGAAAGAAACGTATTTGGTCTCGAGCTTTCTGGCCGCGATTCTAGCCTTCAACGCGTATTACGTCTGGAAAGTGGGTTTGAGGCAGTTCCTCTACTACACGGTGGTGTTTGTCACAAAGTACTATCCCGCCGACCGATTCAACAACTGGAGAGCCTACCTGGCGTATTGGCCTTCTGTTCACCTTTGGGCGAACTTGCCGGACTTGAGCGCCTGGTTCTTTATCCAGGCTTTGATTCCGTTGGTTTACATTCTGTTCTTTGTGCGCTATGCAGTCCAGTCTCGTCTACGGACAGAGCAGCCGTGGGCGCGCCTGATGTTGGTGAATGTTACGGGAGTGTTCATGCTCGTTGCCGTGGCCCCAGCGCCCTCCTACGTCAGGCTGTACTGCGTGTCGCTTCCCGGCCTCGTCGTACTCGCTTGGTTTCTTGATTCGCCTCTCCGGACTGAACGGATTCTCCAGCGGATCGCCTGGGCAGCAGTGCTGGTTGTGGGGATTGTGCGGCCAGTCATCGCGCAGGTACGTTGGAGAGCCTGCCTTGAACTCCCGACGGGCCGCACGGCCTTCTTTGATCCCACGCTCTATGAGAAGTGCAGATGGCTTTCAGAGCGAACCCGGCCTGCGGAATACTTCTTCGGCGATCCATTCCTTTGCTTTACACTCGGACTCCGCAATCCTGCCCGGGTGCCTTTTGTAAGACCCACGGACTACACGAGACCGGAAGAAGTCGAGGACGTAGTCCGAAATCTGGAGGAGCGTCAAGTACGCTTCGTGAATTGGTACAACGGTGTTGATGCGTCAGGCCCATCCGGAGATCATCTTGCGCCGCTCCGTCTCTGCCTTGCTGCTCATTACCATGTGGCGAAGACGTTCTCCAATTTCGACCAGATCTGGGAGAAGAACAACCCGATTGCTGATGAAGCGGCGCCTTTGGATGCAGCGGGCCAGGGGAGGTAGCGGTGGAGGATTTGCGCCAACACTTGCAGAATGAGAAAGGTGCACCTCCGCTCCCGCGCATCGCCGAGTCAGCCTCGTCGAAGGAGCGCACTCTCCTTCTCGTCTGTTTTCTGACTGGCTCTATTCTCTTCCTCTATCTTAGCCTGTTCGTTGTCAATGTCGGGCCGATTTATCGGAACGGCGACCAGCTTATTTATTTGGAAAATGCCGTGAAGATGTTCGAGGGACAGACGATGTACGGCGACTTTTTTCAGTTCACCACACCAGGCACCGAATTTGTCTATTGCTGCCTTTTCAAACTGGCTGGCGTCCGCTTGTGGATACCGGGCGTTGTGCTCCTTGTCCTCGGGTCCGGTTTCACGTGGCTGAGTGCTGTCATCGCCAAGCGACTGATGAGCGGGGCCGACGTCTTTCTCCCCGGGCTTCTCTTTCTCACCTGCGGTTACTTCTGGTGGCTTGACGGGACACACCACTGGTTCAGCAGCCTTTGCGTCATGGCTGCGTTGGCATGCGTGATCGATAGCCGCACCCCGGCACGGCTTCTGGCAGCAGGCGGGTTTTGCGGTCTGGCCCTTTGTTTCACGCAACTCCGCGGTCTAATAGCTCTGCTCGGGCTTATGGTTTTCTTGCTTTGGGAATATCGTGACAAACGCCGGACCATGGCCGTGCTGTTGCAGAATCTGGCCTGCTCATTGGGAGGGTTTTTCCTTGTTGTCATTGGGTTCAACGCCTACTTTGCGTGGAAGGCAGGTTGGGCACAATTCTGGTGGTGCACGGTCACTTTTGGCCTGAAGTACTATAACGGCTGGCCGGGAAACACGTGGCGAATGCTCGCCCTGAACTTCCCACGCCTGCATCAGTGGTCCCATGAACTGCCCCGCGTCGTCCTTTATCTGTTCAACCTCGGCATTGCCCCTTTGGTGTACGTAGTGTTCTTCTGCTGCTACCCGCGGTTGAGGCGTTCACATCCGCATGAGCTTTCGGACCGGGTGATGCTGCTCGGCTTGGTCGGGGCTTCGCTCTTCGTCGGCATATCCCCTGCCCCCGGTGAGCTGCGGGCTGTCTGCATTTATCTGCCGGCACTGATCCTGATGGTGTGGCTGTTCCGTTCGTGGGGAAAATCCGGCAGACGAATCCTGTCTGCCCTATGGGTTGCGGCTTTGCTCCTCGCAGTCGTCGAGCCTGTCAGCCGGCAAACCCATTGGCGAACCCAACTTGATCTCCCCACAGGCCGGATGGCTGTTCTCGATCCGCTAACGTACGACATGCATCGCTGGATGCTCGAGCGAACCAAGCCCTCGGAGCTCTTCTTCGAGGAAGAGGTGCCCCGCCTCTATTTCACCCTGGATCTCCGGAATCCCACGCCTGTTCCCTTCCTGACCAATACCGAGTACACGCGCCCCGAGCAGGTGCGTGGTGTGATCCAGGCGCTAGCCGCACATCAGGTGCGACTCGTCATGGTTTCGCCGTTCCTGGATCTTCCCCCATACGGGAAGGATTGGGGGGACCACCTGGCACCCCTGCGCGCCTACCTGGACACGCATTATCAGAGGGTAAAGACTTTCCCGAATGGGGAACAAATCTGGGAAAGGCAGGAGGCCGAGCGGTGAATCGTTATTTCGCCCGCGCGATTACAGGCTATCTCACTGTTTCGAGCTGCCCTGGAGAACACCTGGCGAAATTGGCGAGCTTTGGTCACGGAGACTGGCAGCGCGGCTTGGAATGGCTCGATCAGACCGGCCTCGCGCTCCGGCTCTGGGATCGGTTGAAAGCTTCCGGAGCTCGAGGCGCCGTGCCGCCCGGAATCGCTGTGCGCCTCGAACAAAACGTGGCGGACCATAGTTCGCGCGTGGCGGCCATGGCGGAAGAGTTCGATTCCATCAATCGCGTATTCGAGGCAGCAGGGATCGACTATGTCGTTCTCAAGGGTTTTGCGTTAGCTCCCGAGTACACCCCCGACGCCCGCTTGCGGCCTGCCTACGACTATGACTACCTGGTGCAGCCGGCGTCGATGGAACGAGTGTCGCACGCCTTGGGAAGCGCTGGGTATATTCAGCGTCGCGAACGAGTTGACCATCCTGTCGTGTTTGTTCACCCCTCACGCGCCCCACGTATTCCGTCGCGGCGGGAGGACCTTTATTCCGCCAACCTGCATCGCAGCGTCGAGATTCACACTCGCCTCTGGGAGCCGGAGGCCCTCAAGATACCGCTGCCGCTACCAGACGATTTCCTGGCGCGAAAACGCCTGCGAAACTGGCAAGGCCACCGCTATTACTCACTCTCGGAAGAGGATGAGTTGTTGTTCCAGGTTCTGCATGCCTTTCGACATATCCTCGAGTGCTGGTGCCGTCTCTACACT
>Ga0181526_10001700_pt1 | contig 20458 bp, 21 predicted proteins | sample PEATcosm2014_Bin_35_FD_119750 | JGI IMG/M metagenome (GOLD analysis project Ga0181526, IMG submission 119750) | Peatland microbial communities from MTU Mesocosm Facility, Houghton, MI, USA - PEATcosm2014_Bin06_30_metaG | ecosystem: Environmental > Terrestrial > Soil > Wetlands > Peat | place...
CGCCTCACCGCCTTCGGCATCACCACCGCCATTATTCTGCAGGCCTTCTTCAATATCAGCGTGGTCCTCTCGCTCCTCCCCACCAAGGGAATCCCTCTCCCCTTCATCTCCTCAGGAGGAACTTCGCTCTTCTTTACGTTAGCGAGTATTGGAATCCTGCTGAACATCAGTAAGCAGGTGGAGTGAGGGCTTTCGAAACATAGCTCGGGCGGGCGGCAAAAGGTGGTCTGGCCTCTGACCCCACCCCCCTCCCTCATTGGCAAAACAGTCAATAACCATCGTGCGCAAAATCCGCGCGCGCCTTGCAGAATATTTCGCTGTTGGATAAATGTGTCTTCGCGGCCACGCGAAACGCACTCGCATCTGCGAGCGGGCTCAAGCGTCCCAAAATACTCCGCTGCTCGGAAGGAAGGCCTGGACGGCGAGTCCTGACTAGCGAGTTGAAGAGGTCAAGCGGGCTTTCCACAGAGAGAAGAGGGTGAGTGCCGCGCCGATTCCCGCGAGCGTCGCACCTGTGCGCACTGTCAGCGCAGCCAGGTGCGGGTCGTAGCCGAATACGCCGAATGCCATGACTGCGCCGAGCAGCATGATGAATGCGTCGATCACGGCATTGCCGAGCCAAAACAGCTGGGTGATCCGGCTTTGCAGATTGATTGCAGTGGCAGAGCGCATGGCAGCACCTCGAGGTCTAAGAGCAGCCGATCGTACGGATCTGCTCTGAAGGGTGCTGCGATCTTATCGCTGCATCAGCACCTTCTCTCTCCCGGAGAAGTTGCAAACCCATTGCACTTCAGCGTTTGCGCGCTGCCCGCAAAGGAACCATGCGGCGGTTACCCGTGCGCGGATCGGCGTGTGACTGTACCTGCTGCACGGCCAGGATGGGGGCAGCCAAGGACTGTTCCTCTGTTTCACTCCTGCACAGATTCACTGCATTGAGGGCTTGTAAGCTAGAGGCAGGAGCAAATACCCAAACAGAACATGGCTGAATACAAGTATGCGACGCTGGCAGTGCATGCAGGGCAGGAACCTTGCCCGCTGACGGGCGCAGTGAATGTGCCTGTCTACCTTTCTTCGACGTTTGAACTGACCGGAATCGGCACGGATCGGGGCTGGGACTACTCGCGTGCCGGGAACCCGACGCGCGACCGGCTGGAGACGGCGCTGGCGGCGCTGGAGGGCGGCACGAGTGGCCATGCGTTCGCCAGCGGGATGGCAGCAATTCATGCACTCGTTGCGATGCTGCGTGCGGGCGATCACGTGGTGTGTTCGCGCGATGTGTATGCGGGGACGGTGCGGCTTTTCGATCAGATTGTCTCGGGCTACGGCATCGAGATCGAGTATGTAGACACAAGCGAACTGAGCGCTGTGGAACGGGCCATGCGGCCTTCGACAAAGCTGGTGCACATCGAAACGCCGTCGAATCCGCTGATGATTCTTACGGACATTGCCGGAGTGGCGAAGATTGCGCATGCGCACGGAGCCGAGGTGAGCGTGGACAATACGTTTCTGTCGCCGGCGTTGCAGAGTCCTTTGACTCTCGGAGCAGACGTGGTGATGCATTCGACGACCAAATATCTCAACGGCCACTCGGACGGGATTGGCGGGGCGCTCATCGGGACCAAGTCGGAGCACAAAGAGCGCTTTCTTCTGATCCAAAAGGCGGCAGGAACGATGCTGTCGCCGTTCGAGTGTTTCCTGGTCTTGCGCGGGATCAAGACGATGCCGCTGCGGATCAAGCAGCACGAGGAGAACGGCAGGGCGGTGGCTGAGTTTCTGGCCGGGCATCCCAAGGCGTCGAAGGTGGCGTATCCGGGATTGAAGACGCATCCGCAGCACGAGCTGGCAGCGCGGCAGCAGAAGGGGTTCGGCTCGATGATGAGCTTCGAGCTGAAATCGCGCGAGGAGGCGGCGCGGTTTTTGGGTGCGCTGGAGATTTTCCTGAATGCAGAGTCACTGGGAGGCGTGGAATCGCTGGCCTCGCACTCGGCCACGACAACCCATGCTTCGGTGAGCGCGGAGACGCGGGCAGCGATGGGGATTACGGAAGGGCGGATACGGCTCTCGGTGGGGATCGAGGACAAGGACGACTTGATCGCAGACCTGGAGCAGGCACTGGGGAAGGTGTAAACGCGCCCAGGAAGAGGGCTTCCCATCCCTTCGAAAAGGTATCCGAGAGGCATGGGTTGGTGTGATCCAGGTCGCGGGAGAACCGGCGTATGGCGATGTCGTCCGATGAACCTCTGCGGAAACTGATGCGTGCGATTGTAGCCGGCGATGAGGCCGCGGTGAAGAAGATGCTAGCGGCATCGCCGGAGCTTGCAGCGACGGCGTGTAGCAGCGGAGCGACACGGCAGAGCGCGAAGCCGTATTTCGAGGAGGCAGTCGGGCGCTACATTGTTGCCGGTGATACGGCTCTGCACATTGCGGCGGCAGCGTATCTCGAGACAATCGTGCGACTGCTGATCCGCGGCGGCGCACATGTCGATGCGAAGAACCGACTCGGGGCGATGCCGTTGCATGCGGCGGCGGCGGGGAGTCCGGGTTCGCAGCATTGGAACCCGCGGGCGCAGGCGGCAACGATTAAGACTCTCGTGCAGGCGGGCGCCGATCCGAATGGTACAGACAAGCGAGGCGTGGCGCCGCTGCATATAGCGGTGCGAACGCGCTGTGCGGCGGCGGCCAGGACGCTGCTGGAGTGCGGAGCCGATGCGGAGCGTCGGAACAAGAGCGGGTCAACGTCGATCACGCTTGCGCGGCTAACCACTGGCCGGGGCGGTTCGGGGTCGGTGGAAGCGAAAGAGCAGCAGCGGGAGATTCTCGAAGTGCTGGCGAAATACGCGTGAACCGAGTTCAAGCCGAGTCTTAGTGCACCGGCGCGGTAGCGGCGGCCTTCTTGGGGCGGTTCATCAGGAAGGGCAGCGGTACCAGGATGGTCGTGACCGCGACCATGACCCAGATGACATCGACATACGCGAGGAGGCGTGCCTGGATCTGGGCCATGCCGAAGATTTGTGCGCCGGCGTGATGGATAGCATCGGGCAGCGCCCAGCCGCGGTGCATCCAGGCACCGGCGAGGCCAGACTGCACGGTCTCGAAGCGCGGGCTGCCAGGCGCAGTATCGGGCGCGAGCATAGCGAGATGCTTTTGGCTCTGGCGCGCGAGGAGAGTGGTCACGAAGCTGATCCCGACGCTGCCTCCGAGATTGCGCATCAGGGCAGTGAGTCCGCTGACCTCGTTGTATTTCTCTTGCGGAATGCCGGCGTAGCAGAGCGTATTGATAGGGATGAACAGGAACGGCAGTCCCAACGCGATAAAGACGCGCCAGCTGACGGCCTGGCCGAAGCTGATGTTGGGATTGATGGTGGTCATGCGCCAGAGGCCGAATGTCGTGATGACAAATCCCATGGACACAAGGCGACGCGGATCGAATTTGGGCGCGAGCGCTCCGGCGACAGGGAAGAGAAACATGAGGACGAGCCCGCCGGAGGACACGGCCATGCCGGCCTGGCGTGCGGAGTAGCCCATGATCTCCTGCAAAAATTGCGGGATGAGAACGGTAGACGAGTAGAGCGCGACGCCGACCATGAACATGACGAGCTGGGTCATGCCGACGTTGCGGCGGCCGAAGAGGCGCAAATCAAGGACGGGATGCACGATGGAGAGCTCGCGCCAGAAGAAGAGAATGAGGCCGACGACGGCGACGACGGCGAGGGTGATGATGAAGTCCGAGCCGAACCAGTCGTCTTCCTGCCCCTTATCGAGCATCACCTGGAGGGCTCCGATGGAGACGATGAGGAGACCGAGGCCCCAGTAATCGATGCTCTCCTTCCGCTTGCGGATTTCGGCGAGGTAGGGCGGATCTTCGACGAGCCGGTTGGTGAGGAAGAGCGAGACGATGCCGACAGGGATATTCAAGAAGAAGATCCAGCGCCAGGTGTAGTTGTCGACGATCCAGCCGCCGACGGTGGGGCCGAGAACGGGTGCAGTCACGACGGCGACGCCATACATCGCGAAAGCCATGCTGCGCTTTTGTGGCGGGAAGGTGTCGGCCAGGATGGACTGCTCACTGGGTTGAAGTCCGCCGCCAGCGGCACCTTGCAGCACGCGAAAGAACACCAACATACCGAGCGAGGGCGCGAGGCCACAGAGCAGCGAGGCGATGGTGAAAAGGAAGACGCAGGTCATGTAGAAGCGCTTGCGTCCCATGCGATTGGCGATCCAGCCGCTGATGGGCAGCACCATGGCGTTGGCGACGAGATAGCTGGTGAGAACCCAAGTGGCTTCTTCGGGGCTGGCTGAGAGCGAGCCGCCGATGTGGGGCATGGCCACGTTGGCGATGGAGGTGTCGAGCGCCTCCATGAACGTGGCCAGCGTGACGGTGATGGCGATGGCCCAGGGATTGGCACGAGGCCGCCATGTTTCATGGAATGATGTTGCGGCGGCAGCCAATCGTCAGAGTACCTTTCGGCGTGATGGGGGTGCGCGGCGGAGGGCGCCGGAGGTCAGGGTACGGATCACGCTCTAGTACAGAGTATCGAATTTGGGCCCGCTGCAAGGCGGCGAGGATGCTGTGTCATGCTGAAGACAACATGACCGAAGGTACGGCAGGAGCGGAGATCGAGGCTACCGGAGACCGGCTTGTGTTGGGGATCGACACATGTGGGCCATCGGGGTCGGTGGCTCTCGCCCGGCTCGGAATCGCTGGTTTGGAGTTGCTGGGGCAGATCGAGCTAGCCGGCAAGACGTATTCGGCCGCGCTTGTGACGTCGGTCGGCGAGCTTCTGGCGAGGGCCGGAGCGAAGGTGGGTCAGCTCGGGGCGATTGTTGTCACCAGCGGGCCGGGGAGTTTTACCGGTGTGCGGGTTGGGCTGAGTGCCGTGAAGGGGCTGGCAGAGCCGAGTGGGATTCCCGTCGTGGCGGTTTCGCGGCTGGCCGTGCTGGCGCGGAAGGCGGGAGTGCAGTCGGCGGCGTTGGACGCGCATCGGCACGAAGTGTTTCTGCGGCTGGCCGGCGAGGCCGCAAAAGTGCGCGAGATCCTGGCCGGAGGGTCGGAACTGGATGGGATGATGCCTGAGCGCGTGGCAGTCTGCGATGACGCTGCAGCGGACTCATTGCAAGCTGCGTGGCCGGGCGTGGAGTTGGTGCGAGTTCCAGCGCCGAGCGCGAGCGATGCGATTGAGCTGGCTGTGCCGAAGATGCACGCAGGCGAGTTTGACGATCTCGCTCTGCTCGACGCGAATTATCTGCGGCGGTCGGATGCAGAGATATTTGGTGAACCAGCGCAGGCGATGGCGCGACGCGCATGACGATTCGTCCGATGCAGACTTCTGATGTGGATCGCGTTCTGGAGATCGCGGACAATCTTGCCCAGGCACCGCGATGGGCGCGCGAGGTGTATGAGACGGCGATCCGTCCAGGGAGCGCACCGCGCAGAATTGCTTTGGTGGCGGAAGAGTCGACACTGGGACTGGTCGGGTTTGCCGTGGCATCCTTCGTGATGCCTGAGGCAGAACTGGAGACGATCGGCGTTGCAGTCGCACGGCAGCGGAGTGGCATCGGGCGACAATTATTGTGGGAGACCAACCGAATTCTTGGCGGACTGGGCATCACGAAGGTGATTCTCGAGGTGCGGGAATCAAACAGGGCCGCGCGGCAGCTCTATAAGGCTGCAGGATTTGACAAAACCGGCCACCGGGCTAGCTATTATGTTGATCCTAAAGAAGATGCAATTATCATGTCCCTGAAACTAGCGGATTGAAAGCTCCTACAAACAGGCCAATGCCGCATTGATGCCTGAAACTGGGGCATTTGGTGAAGTGATTTCTGTCACGCTTGAACGTTTGTGTCCCCAAATTCCACAGTTCAAGTCCAATTCTGGAACTATTCCCGCTTGCCCTTTGCCTTCGAAGCGCGCTATATGTAAATGTTCCATTAAGGCGATTCCAGGGAGGAACGATCCAACCCTGGTTCGCCATCAACGCGGGGGTGCTTGATGGACGAAATAAAGGATGCCACGCTGGGTGAAGAACTTGATCGCCTGCACGCAGAACACCGTCGCTACGCTCAGCGGTTGGAAGAACTGATTCAGAAGCCGTATCTCTCCGTGGACGAGCAGCTCGAAGAGGTACGTTTGAAGAAGTTGAAACTTCATGCAAAGGACCTGATTTACGCGATCGAACACCGCGTTGCGGTGATGGCGTAGCGTTCTCGGTTTCTGAGATTGCAGGCGATCTGTCTCATGGCGGTTGGAACCGCTATCTTTGGGAGTTCCTGTCTTCTATTCCAATCAATAGCAGCAGTCGATTCGACCGTATAATCGTTAGGGGTTATGGTTCGTGACGGTTATATATACGGTGGAAGCCTGCTCGTTGTAGCGGCTTTGATTGCCTGGACCACGGGAAGTTCGGTCTGGGCCGTTCCCCCGCTTCTGCTGGCTGCATTCTTTCTCTGGTTTTTCCGTGATCCCCATCGCAATGTCCCTGCAGGAGACGGCCTGATTGTGTCGCCCGGCGATGGGCTGGTGACGGAGACAGTCACCATCTCAACTCCCCAAGGTCCCCGGCAACGGGTCAGCATTTTTCTCAGCGTCTTCGATGTGCATGTGAACCGCTCGCCGATCGCCGGCGTTTTGACAGAGGTTCGCTATCAAAAGGGACAGTATCTGAATGCGATGAACCCTTTGTCTGCCGAACGCAACGAACAGAACATTGTGACTGTGCGTGGGAAGAACTACGAGGTGACATTCAAGCAGATCGCAGGCCTGCTGGCGCGGCGCATCGTCTTCAACTTTGGCGAGGGGGCCCAGGTGGAGCGCGGGCAGCGCGTGGGGCTGATCAAATTTGGTTCGCGTGTCGATGTGCTTGTACCGGCGGAGGCGATGGTACGCGTGAAGGTGGGTGAGCGTGTGAAGGGCGGTTCGAGCGTGATTGCGATGATGCCGGAGGCAGAACCGATGGTGGTCAAGGCTGTGTTGGCAGATAAAGTGCCGGCCATGGCGCAAGGAGCGCACGCATGAACCATCGCGACCCGGAACTGGCTCGGGCGCGTGCGCAGGCACGGCTGCGGCGGGGAATGTTCCTGCTTCCCTCGCTGTTCACGGCGGGCAATATCGGCGCCGGCTATTTTTCCATCACGCAGACGATCGCTGCCATCAGCGCAAACGCCGATGCGCACACGCATCTGGATTGGGCGGCGATTGCGATTTTGTTTGCGATCCCGTTTGACGCGCTGGATGGGCGCATTGCGCGCATGACGAACACCGCGAGTGAGTTTGGCAAAGAGCTCGATTCGCTGGCGGATGTGATCACGTTTGGCGTCGCGCCCAGCCTTCTCGCGTACATCTGGGGTTTCTCGTTTCTGCCAGACTCGATGCAGACGCAACTGCACCAGCACCTGGTTCAGGCGGGTGGGTTCATCTGTTTTCTCTATCTGATCGGGGGAGCATCGCGGTTGGCGCGATTCAACATCAGTCACGATGCGCAGCCGCGTAATCCGGGACTGCCGGGCCGGAAATACTTTGTGGGGATGCCGATTCCAGCGGCGGCGGGGATATTGGCTGCGACAGTGCATTTCTTCGGGTCATATCCCGTGGAGGAATGGTGGGTCGCCGTTCCCTGGCTGCTTCTCGTGGGCCTGTGCGGATTCCTGATGGTGAGCACGTGGCGCTTCTGGTCGGGCAAGGAGATCAATCTCACCAAGCGCCATCCGTTCCAGCTACTCTTCGTGCTTTCGATCGTCGTATATGTTGCGGTCCGGTATTCGCAGGGCGTGCTGTTTTCCGGGGCGCTGCTTTACATGTTTTCAGGGATTTGGGCGCGAGCCGCGTATTCGTGGCAACGACGGCGCAGGTTTCCGTCGAGGGGCGGACCCGAGATCGAGAGCACGGGCACTCCGGAGCCGGACCCCGCCACACATTTGTAGTCATTCGGAAGAAGAACAAAAGGGAACATCGTGTACAGAATTGCGATCGCCGGTGCATCGACTTTGCTCGGAAAGGAGCTGAAGGAAGCTCTCTCCGAGTCGACGATGGCTGCCGCGAGCTTTGTTTTGCTGGATGAGGACGAAGCGCTGGGGACATTGGACCAGGTGGGCGACGAAGTGACCTTCGTTCAGCCCATTGTCCCGGAAGCCTTCGAGAAGACGGACTTCACATTCTTTTGCAGCTCGGCCGAGCTGACGCGGAAGCACTGGAAGCAGGCGCTTACGGCGGGGTCTTCGGTGCTCGATCTTTCGGGAGCGTTGGACCGGGAGACGGGAGTGCTGGTGCGAGCGCCATGGATTGGGACGGAGTCCGCAAGCGCTGACCTGTTTACCCCGGCCGTGATTCCGGCGCATTCGGCGGCGCTGGTGCTGGCGCTGATCATGGAACGCCTGCACCAGAAGGTGCCAGTGCAGTCGGCTGCGGCCACCTTGCTGCTGCCGGCGAGCGAATTCGGACGTGCCGCGATGGATGAGCTGCACCAGCAGACGATTAATCTGCTCAGCTTTCAGACCCTGCCGCGCGCCAAGTTTGACGCGCAGTCGGCCTACAACATGCTTTCGGGACTTGGAGAGAACGCGACGGCAAGTCTGATAGGCGTGGAGGCACGCGTGCGGCAGCATTTCTCGCAGTTGGCTGGGAACCGCTGGCCGCCGCTCGCGCTTCAGGCGATTCTTGCACCGGTGTTCCATGGGCACACATTTTCGATTTCTGTCGAGTTGGAGCGGGCGGTGGAGATCGCTGCTCTGGAGGACGCGTTGAGCGGCGAACACATGGACCTGGTTCTTGAAGACACGGACTCACCGTCGAACCTGGCAGCGACGGGTCAGAACGATGTGCTGGTCAGGCTGCGCTCTGAAGTCGGCGCGCGGAATCCGTCGGAGACAAGCCGCTTCTGGATCTGGGCCGCCTCGGACAATCTGCGGCTGCACGCGCAAAACGCCGTGGAGTGTGCGCTGGAGTTGCGCCGGCTGCGGCCGCAGGGGACCGTGCAGTAGACATGGTTCGCGCGCAATATCACTTCCGGATGTCGCCGGAGGGTTTTTGTGCGTGGGATGTGCGACGGCTCATCGAATTAACGCGCAGTTTCCCCGCGCTTCGTGTGGCTTTGACGGAGATTCGCGAGCTCGATGAGCCCTATTGGGCCGGCGAATGGGACAAACCAATGACCTGCCGGGCCGTCGTCGATCATGCGCGCCAGATGCAGGAGGTTGATCTCGCGCATCCGGTCATTCTGTCGAGCGACGGGCGGGTGATGGACGGGATGCACCGGATCTGCAAGGCGCTGCTCGAAGGGCGCGATTTCATCACAGCAGTGCAATTTATCGAGGATCCGCCACCGGATCATGTGGGAGCACGGCCGGAGGATTTGCCCTACGACGACTGAGCGCGATCAGCGGCGCTTAATGTCCTGCCAGAACTGCTCGATGTAGGAGTCGGTCATGCCGGCGATGTAATCGGCGACGGTGCGCGCGAGGCCTTCGGTTGGTATCTGTGATTGATGATCCTCCGGGAGCAGGGTCGGGTTGTTCATCAGTGCGGTGAACAGATTTTCGACCACTTCGGCGGCGTGCCGGTGCGCTTCTTCCATTCCAGGCGAGTTGTAGAAGTTGGCGTAGAGGAACGCCTTCGCGGTCGCGCGCTCGGACTCCATGGGAGAGCTCAGGGAGACGAGGCGGTTCGGTGCGCGGCGAATGTCGTCGAGGGTGGTTGCGCCGAGGGCTGCGACGCGCGTGCGCACCTCTTTCATCAGGTCGGCGACGAATGCGTTCAGGATACGGCGCAGGGCTTCATTGATGCGAATCTTGGGGCGCGCAGCAGGGTACCTGTCGAGCGTGAGATCGTCAAAGCGGCGAAAGAGAGGGAGGCAGTCGCGGACCTGATCGAGCGCGAGGATGCCGGAGTCGAGACCGTCGTCGAGGTCGGCAGCGAGGTAGGCGATCTCGTCGGCGAGGTCGATCAGTTGCGCTTCAAGGGGCGGTCGCGCCTCGAGAAAGTACCCGGCGAGTTCAGGATGGTTCTGAGCCGAGTAGTCGTGGGAGTGTTTGACGATGCCTTCGCGCACGGCGAGGGTGAGGTTGAGCCCCCGCCAGGCTGGTGAGCGTTCTTCAAACCAGGTGACAATCCGCAAGGCGTGCAGGTTGTGATCGAAGGCGAGGCCATGTGCACGGAGCGCGTGGTCGAGCGCCTTTTCGCCTGCGTGGCCGAAGGGCGGGTGTCCGATGTCGTGGGCCAGAGCCAGAGCTTCGGCGAGATCGACGTTTAGTCCCAGGGCTCGAGCCAGCGTGCGGGCGGTCTGTGTGACCTCGAGCGTATGCGTGAGCCGGGAACGGAAATGATCTCCTGGCGGCAGGCCGGGAAGACGTGCAAAAACCTGGGTTTTGCCGGCGAGGCGGCGAAAGGCGCGTGCGTGGAGAATGCGTGCGCTGTCGCGGGCAAACGGAGTGCGATAGGCGTGCGGGGCCTCGGGCCAGGAGCGCTGCGTGAGAATGTTGTCCGGGTCTGCGGCGACGGCGATTCCCGAGGGAAGCATGGCGTCGAGGTTGATCTCTACTGGTGGCATTCTGCGCGACCCAGCTTTCGTTATACCGCATGGGAGGATGGTGAGGTTCGCCCACGTCTTGCCCGCGCGATGGGGTATAGAATCCGCTGTTGCAAGGCATGGACAACAGTGTTGGCGCGGAGTACTATCCTGCCGACTCATTTTTAAGCGCCCGCGCGGGTTGTTTCTGCGGGCTTTGAGGAACGATTCACTAAGGACCAGGAGACAGGTATGAGATCGATAAAACGATTTGCGGTGATGGTTCTTGCGCTGGGGGTTACGGGTCTGACTGGTTGCGACCGGCACTCGAACAAGGAAGTCTTCTATCTGGTGGCGGCAAATTCGGCGTTGCCGTATTGGCAGACCGCCGCAGCCGGCTTCAATCACGCGGCGGCCCAGTTCAAGGTAACGGCCAGAGTGGTAGGACCCTCCAACTACGATCCACAGGCGGAATTGCAGGAGTTGCAGAAGGCTGTGGCTTCAAAACCGGGGGGCATTCTGATCTCAGTAGCGGATGTGTCGGTGCTGCAGCCGGAGATCGACGCGGCGATCCAGTCGGGAATTCCGGTGATCACCATCGACTCGGACGCTGCAGGAAGCCGCAGGCTCTACTTCATCGGGACCAACAACCTCGAGGCAGGACGCGTGGGCGGTCGTCGTCTGGTCGAGAAGCTCGGCGGAAAGGGCAATGTGGTCTTCTTCACTTTGGCGGGGCAGTCCAACATCGACGAGAGGCTGAAAGGCTTCAAGGACGTCCTGGCCGCGCGGCCCGAGATCAAGATCGTGGACGTGATCGATACCAAGAGTGATGCCAGCGTTGCCTACGACAAGGCGCAGGAACTCGTGGCCCTGACGGGGCCGAAGAAGATCGATGCCTTCGTTTGCCTGGAGTCGTCGGGCGGCAAGCCGGTATCTGATGCGATCAAGCGCGCCAACGCGACGGATCGCACGCTGATTGCCTGGGATGCGAACTCCGACACTCTGGACGGCATCAAGGCCGGAACGATCGACTCAACCATTGTGCAAAAGCCGTACGCAATGGGGTACTACGGTCTGAAGGCTCTGGACGAGATTTTCCACGCGCCGCCACCGCAATTGAGCAAGGACTTCAGCTCCGATCCGTTCTCGCCGTATCCGGTGTTTGTGGATACGGGCACTTCGCTGGTGGATAAGAACAACGTAGACCTCTACATCGCAGCGGCGGCGCAAGCGAAGTAGGCGGATATCCGGGGCTAAAGCCCTGTTTGCTCGGGATCGTTTCCAGGGACCTCAAGGTTCCCTGCTCCCCCGGACCACTGGAGGATGAGATCCGACGAGCAGAAGAAAGGCGGCCAGTTCATTGGCCGCCTTTCTTATTGAGGAATGAGGGCTACTCGGACTTGGGTGCGCCGGTCAGGTTGTCTTCCTTGGCAAGCTTTACGCGGGCAGTCTCGAGTTTCCGCTGCAGCTTGGCCACATCGGCGGGCTCGACATCGGCGGCGGCTGAGCGGGAGAATTCGGTCAGAGAGAGCTGCCACTGCGCTGCAGCAAGGCGAATCCGGCCTGTTTTTTCGTACAGATCGCCAAGGTGCTCATGGACGGTTGGGTCGGTTTGATCCCGTTCGACCGCCTGGCGTAGATTCTCCTCGGCGAGTTCGTACTGCCCGAGCTTGAAGTAGGCCCAGCCGAGCGAATCGAGATAGGCGCCATTCATCGGTTCCTGTTCGACGGCCTTGCGAATCAGCTTGAGAGCTTCGGGCAGCTTGTTGCCCTTGTCGGCTAGCATGTAGCCGAGATAGTTGAGGACCATGGCGTTGGACGGATCGACATCGAGCGCCTGCCGGAAGAAGTCCTCGGCGGGTTCGTAGTGCTTCTGCCGTTCCGCTAATGCGCCGTGGAGGAAGAGCAGATACACTCGATCCTCCTTCTTCGTGGTCATCGAGGCAGCTTTGTTGAGAGCGTCCTCTGCATCCTTCCAGCGATGCAGGCGAGTATCGACCTGGGCGAGGTCGAGCCAGACCTTGCGATCTTCGTCGGAGTTGTCGTTCTTGAGTAGGCCCTTGGCCATGGCCAAGGCGTCGTCGACCTTTCCAGCATCGGCCAGCTCTCCGGCCAGCATCAACTTGAGGTCGCTGTTCTTGGGATTGGTTTCGACGGCCTTCCGCGCGACTTCGACGGCTTTGTCGAACTGCTTTGCATCGCGGTAGGTGTCTACTTCGCCCTGGTAGCCGCGTAGGGCGGAGTCGCCCCCCATGTCTATCATCCTCTGATACGCGGCGATGGCCTGGTCGACCTTGTTCTCCTCGTGATAAACGGCGCCGAGGCGCTCGAGGAAGATGTCGCGGTTGTTCTTCTCTTCATCGCGGTATGCGCCATTGGCGTGCGAGGTGAGATCGACCATGTGGTTATAGACGGTAACCGCCTCATCAAAACGGCCCAGCACGTCGAGAAGAAGGCCCTCGTTGTATCCCGCTTCGAGGTTATCTGGCTCCTTGTTGGCGGCTTTGCGCATGGTCGCCAGCGCGTCCTCATACTTGCCCTGGCGCCGCTGAATCTCGCCGATGTGGATCAGGGCGCCGGTGTCGTCGGGATCGGCGTCGGAGATCTGCCGGTATTGCTTCATCGCCGCGTCGAGCTGGTCATCATTTAGCAGGGCCTGTGCGAGGGCACCTTCGGTGCGCGCGTCGCCTGGTTCAATGTCGAGAGCGCGCTGATAAGCGGCAATCGCATCCTTGAGGCGTTTCAGCTGGTCATACGCTGCCCCAAGGGCAAATTCCATTTTGCTGGTGCGGTCGGATTCGGGCACCGCCTCAATGACCTTGGCCGCGTGCTCCAGGTCGCCGCTTTCGCCGTAGAGGCGCGCTAGATTGAGGATGACGTCTTCGGAGTCAGGTTCGATGGCCTGCGCCGTCTTGAATTGTTCCTCGGCTTTCTGTTGCTCGTGCTTGACTGTGTAGAGCTGGCCGAGCACCATGCGGTCTTCCACGTCTTTCGGCTCGAGCGAAACGATCTTCTCGTATTCGGTAATGGCCTGATCGAGCACGTTGCCGTCCGGCGAGGAGGAGGAGACGGCATTTTGGGCTTCGCTGAGCTGCCGGAGAAAGATGCGACCGAGAAGTTTGTGGGCATCGATATCGTCCGGGGAAGTCTTAAGCAGCCCGCGTGCTGTGGATTCGGCATCGTGCAGATGGCCTGGAGTGCGGAAATAGAGGTCGGCTAAAGCATCCGCCAGTTGAGCCGAGCCAGGGTCCGCATTGAGCGCGTCTTTGTACTCTTCGATGGCGTGTGTGATGTATTCGGTCTGACCCGAGTTCACAGCCTCTTCTTCATAGATACCGGCTAGAGAGGCGTGGAAGTAAGCTTTGGCGCGGTTGGAGGACTGCGCAAGAGCTTCCTGTCCAAGTTTGGGCTGTACGACCTGAGAGCCGCTGGACGAGGTCGAGTTTGCGGCGGAAGCAGTCTGGGCAAATCCGGCGCATGAGCAGGTCAACGCGAAAGCAGCCGCGCCAAGCCAGGTCATCTGGTGCAAATAATTTGTTCTCATCATTCTACGGGGTACCAGGCCTTTCGGACCGGGAGGTGCGCGCGAAGATTTCCCGGAGCAGGAGACGAACTCTATGGCAGAGAGGGCTAACCGGACTGCCACCTTGTAAAGACGATTTTACCCGTGAATTGTCTCGGTGGGGCAATAGGTCGCGCCAAATTGGTAGTTACCCCTGCGCCGATTGGCCGATTGGATCGAAGCGAACACCGCTTTGAGTTTGGGGCAAAGCGTGTGATCAAGCAAGAATCAGGGGGTCTGAGCCGGCCATTTGGGATTCATCGCGTGCAGGTCGGCTGCCATCTTGCGGGTTTCAGAGGTTGCCCTGAGCCAATCCATAAGCAACGGGGTTACGTCCACCGAGGCGGCTTTCGAATCGGCGGCAGCGGACTCGACGACGCCAGCGAGCTTCAGCCGCGCGGCGAGGTCTTTGAATTCAGGCCGCAGGACCGCGAGGATGTTGTCGATGGGAGCTTTTCCGGCAAGCTGCTGCATGGCACGGTCCTGGCTTTCCCCGCCGTATTTCTCCAGCTCTTTGGCTCTGACCGTGTCATTGGCGGCTTTTACGGCGCTCAATTCGAAGCGGCGGTCGTCGAGGATCGCTTCCCACAAGGGTGACCGATAAAAGGCGAGCACGATGGATGAGCGGTCGAAGGTGCCGATGACAGGGATGGTCTGGGGCTCGGCGGACGGTGCTGGAGACTGAGCCTGGGCTACAACTGCAAGGCCAGCAAAGATGACGGCGACGACGAGTGACTTCATTGCAGACTCCCTCTGAGTGGCGACCGTGAGTCTGATGCGCCCGAGCGGGTTTTCAGCTTTCGCGCGCACTGTAAGGGGTCAGAGTCAGGGAAACTGTGCCGGGAGTCACCGGTATACGTTCAATGGCGGAAGTGGCGGATGCCGGTGAAGACCATGGCCACGCCAAGCTTGTCGGCGGCGGCGATGACATCTTGATCCTTGACGGAACCACCCGGCTGAATCACGGCTGTGGCGCCGGCAGCGGCAATGGCCTCGAGACCGTCAGGAAACGGGAAGAAAGCGTCCGAGGCGGCCACGGTTCCCTTGAGCGAGAGAACGGCCTTCTGCGCGCCGAACTTGGCGGCATCGACGCGGCTCATCTGGCCGGCACCCACACCGACTGTCTGGCCGTCCCGGGCGTAGACGATCGCGTTCGACTTGACGTGTTTGCAGACCCGCCAGGCGAAGAGAAGATTGCGCAGTTCCTCGGCCGAGGGCGGACGCCAGGTGACGACGTCGAGTTCGCCTTCGATGATGCGTCCGGCGTCGGCATCCTGAAGGAGAAGACCGCCAGAGACGTTCTTGACGATGGGCCTGGATGGCGCGGGAAGGACTTCAACGAGGCGGAGGTTCTTTTTGGCGGCGAAGCGTTCGCGCGCTTCCGGCGTGAAAGACGGAGCGGCGATGGCTTCGACGAAGAGCTTGGCGATCTCTTCGGCGGCTGCGCCGTCGACTTCGCGATTGATGCCGATGACGCCACCGAAGGCAGAGACGGGATCGGAGGCGAGTGCTTTCTGATAGGCCTCAAGAATGGTTGCGCCGGTGGCTGCACCGCAGGGGTTGGTGTGCTTGATGATGGCGACCATCGGCTCGTCGAATTCGCGGGTCAGCTCCCAGCAGGCATCGAGATCGACCAGGTTGTTAAAGCTGAGCTCCTTGCCCTGGAGTTGTTTGGCGCCGGCGATGCCGAGGCCGGAACCGTCGGAGTACAGGGCTGCACGCTGATGGGGATTCTCGCCGTAGCGGAGGGATTGAGCGAGCGGCATGTTGATGCGCAGAGTCGGCACCTGCGGTGCGGCAGACGCCTTCGGCACAACCTGGTCAGGAGCAAGCGCATTCTCGATCTGATCGAGGGTATTGGCGATGGCGGAGTCATAAGCCGCCGTAAGGGCGAAGGCCTGTTTGGCAAGACGCCAGCGAGTCACCCGAGACAGTGCGCCTCCGGTCTGCTTGAGTTCATCGATCACTGCCGGGTAATCGGCGACGCGTGTGACGATTGCGACGTCTTCGAAGTTCTTGGCAGCAGAGCGGACCATCGACGGGCCGCCGATGTCGATGTTTTCAATGAGGTGACCGAAGGCGACACCGGGCTGGGCTGCGGTTTTCTCGAAGGCATAGAGATTGACGACGACCATATCGATGGGCTGGATGCCGTGAGCGGCGAGAGCAGCTTCGTGCTCGGCGTTGCCACGGATGTAGAGCAGGCCGCCGTGGACACGGGGATGGAGGGTCTTCACGCGCCCATCGAACATTTCGGGGAAGCCAGTGAGGTCGCTGATGTCCTTGACTGCAAGGCCGGCCTCGCGCAGCGCTTTGGCGGTGCCGCCGGTGGAGATCAGTTCGACGCCGTGGCCGGCGAGGGCTTTGGCAAATTCGACCAATCCGGTCTTATCGGTCACGCTGAGCAGTGCTCGCCGAATGCGCTTGTCGGTACCTGAAGTCACCCAGTCGCTCCTTGCGGCCCTCCCAGCTTCGGTTCGACGAGGACCAAGAAACAGACTACATTGCAGATGCGAATGCACCATGTGATGGAACGAGACAACGCGTTGTGCATATCCCGGTGGATTTCAACACAGACGCAACGTGTGGTCGATGCAAGCGGAGAGGAATCCGTTTACGATTGATGTATGGGAAGCAGTTCGCCAGTTCCGCAGCCGGAGATTCTGCCGCCGGAGTCCGGATACTCCGGATACGCCGTGCCGCAGCCCGAGCCGCCGGTGCGACGGCGCTCGCGGTGGGCAGCAGCTCCAGCAACATACCTTCTGGTGGGCGTGAACTGCCTGGTATTTCTGGCTATGGCGGCGCGCCATGTGAGCCCATTTTCTCCGACAACCGAACAGCTCTATGGGTGGGGCGCAAACAACGCGGGTTCGGTGCTGATCCTTGGCGAATGGTGGCGCATCGTGACCGCGATGTTCGTGCACGTGGGGATCATTCATCTCGCCACGAATATGTGGTGCCTGTGGAATCTGGGAATGCTGGCGGAACCCTTGATGGGGTCGGCAGGAGTTCTGGCGGTCTACTTGCTCACGGGCGCGGCGGGAAATCTGCTGTCGACGTTGTGGAACTGGTGGAGCTATTCGCACGACTTGGCGCAGTATCATAGCGTGTTTGTTTTTCCATCGGGCGCGGGCGCGTCGGGCGCGGTGTTTGGGATTGCGGGGGCGCTGATCGTGCTGTTGAAATCCCCCAGACTTCCGGTTCCTGCTTCGGAGTTGAAGAAGCTGCGCCGGTCGGTGATTTATTTTGCTGCGATCAATTTAGTGCTCGGGCTCTCGATTAGCGGGGGAACTCGTGTGCTCGGCGCTGGAATCAGCATCGACAACATGGCGCACCTTGGGGGCTTCACTTGCGGATTGCTTTTTGCAGCTCCCATGGTGCCGCGGCTTGGCTCGTCGAAGCCTGTCTTTCAGGCGCGCCTTACCGCAGCTGTGGTCGTGATCGTGATCGCTCTTGTGTTGTTCGGCTTCTTTCTTGCCAGATTCGCTGCGTAGAGAACTGAGACGCCGCCGCCACTCTGCACCTCTTGCTCTTGGGCATGTATCCTGATGCGGCCGCTGCTGCGGCGAGGATCGTCATGTCCCGATCTCTTCCTCTGGTCCGACTTGGTTTGATTGCGCTGGTTCTTGTTGTCGTTGGCGCGGACGGGCAGAAGCCCACGCCTGCGGGCGACACACCCGATGTGGCCGGGGACCTGGCGACAGACTTGTCGCCTGCGATCGATCGAGATGCGATTGCCAAGGCGATGCGCAAAGTGGGTGATTGGCAACTCGAAAAGTCGCGGAACGACTTCGACCAAGACTGGACGTTCGCAGCGTTGTATCGCGGCTACATAGCGGCTGCAGCTTCATTGCATGATGACGCCTATCGCGACGCAATTGTGGAGGCGGGGAAGAAGTTCGGGTGGCAGCTTGGTCCGAGGGTGACGCATGCGGACGATCAGGCGGTCGGGTACGTCTACCTCGAGTTGTACAAGCAGTATCACGATGCGAAGATGCTTGAGCCGACAAAGGCCGCTGTCGACCATGTGATGACGTTGCCCGATGTTTGCGCGGAGGATTGTCCGCCGTGGCACGACGCAACAACGCCAATGTGGTGGTGGTGCGACGCGCTGTTCATGGCGCCCCCGGTGTGGGCTGAACTGGCTGAGATCTCCGGGAACAGGGCGTATCTCGATCGGATGGATCGCGCGTGGTGGGTGACATCGCAGCTATTGTCCGACCCGGTGGAGCATCTTTACTCCCGCGACACGAGCTATCTCGACAAGCATGAAGCGAATGGAAAGAAGATCTTCTGGTCGCGCGGAAACGGATGGGTGATTGCGGGGCTAGCCGAGGTTCTCGGGGCGATGCCGAGCGATTATCCGGGCCGGCCGAAGTATGTGGAGCAGTTTCGGCAGATGGCAGCGAGGTTGAAATCGATTCAGCACGCAGATGGGCTATGGCACCCGGGACTGCTCGGTTCATATCCGCTGCCGGAAGTGTCGGGGTCGGCGTTTTTTGTGTATGCGATGGCGTGGGGAATCAATCACGGGATTCTGGATCGTCGGGAGTATCTGCCGGTGGTGCGGAAGGGATGGGCGGGCCTGTTGACGCATGTGTACGCAGATGGACGGCTGGGCAGCATCCAGCCGATCGGCGGCGGGCCGGACACCTACAAGCCGCAGACCAGCTATGTCTTCGGTGTAGGGGCATTTCTGATGGCGGGTTCGGAGATGCGAGAGCTAGCGGAGCACAAACGGTAGAGACCGACTTGCACGTCTCAGGTCACAGAATCTGGACCTCTGGGACACGCACCGCGCAGGCTGGTCCGAAGCCCAATCGTCTTAAGGATTGCCGGAAGCATGGAGCTAAGGCCCCACACTTCCGTAAATCAGCGAACAGCCGTAGTGGCGAATTTCTTTACCATCGCGAGCAGCAGCTTGCGATCGCTGTCGTTCAGGTTGGTTGAGTAGCGGCGGATCTGAGTGAGAAACCGGAGTTCTTCGTCGGTCAGACGCTGCGTATTTAGCTGACGCCCCCCATGCTCCTCGGCGAAAAACTGGGAGATAGGTAGGTCGAGCGCCACCGCGATCTTGGAAAGTGTGTCGAGCGACGGCACAGTGTGGCCGTTTTCGACGCGCGAGAGATAGCAGCGCAGAAGTCCGGTTTTCTTTTCGATATCGCCCTGCGAGAGTCCCTTTTGGAGCCGGTGTGCGCGAATCGTAGTGCCAATCTTCATCATTGGGCCCTGCCTTTCGACCGCCGAGTTTACTCTCGCGGTAGCTACCAGGAAGTTATTGGCTCAATGGTTAACATGCTCCCCAGTCGTTTTGCAACAAGAAACACGGCTCCTGCAACTTAAGTGGTAAACAGAGGAGATACGGAGAACCGGGCAAAAACGATTTTGTTGCGGAGGGCAGAGACCTAAAGGAGCTTGACCATCCACACGAGATCATCGACTGGGGTGTTGTTGTACCGAGCACAGGGGTGGAAGCCCATTTGTTGATACATACGGTAAGCGGCGCTCATCGACGCGGGCGCTGTATCGAGATAGATTGCGCGACGACCTGCGGCAGCAGCGCGGTCGATGACGGCTTCGGTCAGCCTGCGTCCGAGGCCGAGGCCGCGTGCTGTGGGACGTGCCCAGAGGCGCTTCATCTCCCAGGCTTCGGCAAGAACTTGAGGCGAGGGTGAGAGTGCGCGCCACGCGATGAAGCCCCCTGGAGTTTCGCCGATGGTGGCCAGCAGGCAACCTCCGCCTTGATCGAGATAACTGTGGGGCAGGCGCGCGGCTTCTTGTTCTAACGATCCGAAGCAGAATCGAGCTGCGCCCGGCTGTTCGATGACGAAGCGGCCGTATTCAAGAAGCATCTCGCGTGCAGCAGCGAGAGACTCGGCGGAGGACTCCTCGGATAGCGTTTCCAACCTTACAGCTTCCGGCGCTGCCAGTTGATTCGTCATACCTGATTTTACGATGGTCTGAGTTTACGATGGATGCGAGCGGTAAACCTTCCTGGGGAGTCAAACGTCTGTTTGAGTACGAGCGCAAGCAGGAGATTCAATGCGGCGGACAGCCATACGACTGGGAGGAGCGATATGTGTGGCCGCAGGCATGACGTTGCTGGCGCAGTCACCGGTCGCGCCGTCACTGGCGCTCGCATCTCCAACATCGCCCCTACCTTCGTCGAGCACAGCACAAGCAGCGGCCCCCGCTCCTTATCAAAGCATCAGCGGCGGCAGGCTGCACGGGTCCGTGAAGAGCGGCAGCGCTCCGCTCCCGGGGGTGACCGTCACAGCGCAGAACACGCTGACCGGCAAACGCTATTCAACGAAATCCGATATCACAGACGCCTGGTCCCTAACGATTCAGCAAAATGGACGATATGTGATTCGCAAGCAGTTCGCTGCGTCTCCGC
>Ga0181526_10001705_pt1 | contig 20381 bp, 15 predicted proteins | sample PEATcosm2014_Bin_35_FD_119750 | JGI IMG/M metagenome (GOLD analysis project Ga0181526, IMG submission 119750) | Peatland microbial communities from MTU Mesocosm Facility, Houghton, MI, USA - PEATcosm2014_Bin06_30_metaG | ecosystem: Environmental > Terrestrial > Soil > Wetlands > Peat | place...
AGCGGGTTGCTCGCCGAGTAGCCGTTCGCGCCGCTGCCGGGCGTCGGGTTCGATCCGCTGTCGCCGCTGCTGGCAAAGACCGAGAGGCCCGCGGCGCCCATCTGCGCGAACACTTGCGAATACGACTGGAGGTTCGACCGGCCCTCGTTGCCCTCCGTGTCCCCGTAGCTGATCGAGACGACCGTCATGCCGGGGAAGTTGGGCAGGTCGTTCATGATCTGGGTGAATGTCTCGAAAACATTTACGGCTAGGTAGAGCCGGATCGTCGCCCCCGGCGCCATGGCTCCCGCCCACTCGACGTCGAGGTCCGCCTCGTCGCTCGCCCCGGCCGGCGGGTTGTTGCCCGGGCCGCCGTCGACGTTGATGGACGTGAAATTGGCCACGGACTGGGCGACACCGGTGGCGCTCCAGAAGGCGGCAAGGTCGCTCGTCGCGACGGGTCCCTCGCCCGGGATGGCAATGACCTGGCCGGCGCCCGTGGCCGCCTTGGGGAAGTTGTAGGCCGAGGCGACATTGTCCGGTGTGACGTAGATCTTTCCCCCGTAGAGGTCCTGCGGGGCAAGCGCCCGGGAGCGGACGTGACGGAGCCGAAACTCGGGCTGAAGCCCGTTCACGCTCAGGACGACCGGCGCCAGCTCCGCAGGGATGCTTGGGGCCGCGACGGCCGAGGTGTACTCGCCGTCGGACACGGCGACCCTCGCAAAGGCGACCCCGAAGGCCCTCGAGACCTCCTCGACGGATCCCTGCACGAAGACGGATGTGTGGGCATTGTCCGGCATCGTTATCGCAAACCCCCGCGAGGCGAGCCACGCGGCCACGCGGTCGTAGTCCGCCCGGAGAGGAAGGTATTCGGCCTCCATATCCGACGCCGGGACCCGGCCGCCCGAGGCAATCCGGTCCTGGAGCCCCTCGAGGTCTCGCATCCGCAGCGTGACCGAGAACCTGAGCGGAGCCGAAAGCTCCCCCGGGGTGAGCTGCCGGCGGACAATCCTTCCGTTGCCGATGGTGACCCCGTCGGCCTCGGGGAGGCGCACGGAGCCGGGAAGGGCCTCGAAGCCCGCGGACGACGCCCGGGCGGGCGGCGGGGCGGCCGCTAGGAGCAGCACGGCGGCCGCCAGCGACCTGGCGCCCGGGCCATATCGGGGGTTCATCGGGGCGTCCGCTACAGTCGTATCCGGAGACCGTCGTGGGCGAGCCCAAACCCCTGCGGCAACCCGGCCTCGACGGGTCCGTGATCGGTCAGGTGCGTCAGGTGGGTGAGCCACGTCCTGGCGGCGCCGACGGCGCGCCCGGCGTCGATCGCCTCCTCGATGCTCATGTGCGTCGGGTGCGGCTGCGGGCGCAGCCCGTCCAGGATCGCGGCGTCCGCCCCGCGCGCCAGGTCGACGGCCTCGGCCGGCAGGCGCTTGCAGTCGGTGTAGTAGGCGAACCTCCTGCCGGAGCTCCTCTCGGTGAAGACCAGCCCCAATGTCCGGGCCCCGCCGTGCGGGAGGAGCGTGGACGCGATCGTGCCCTGGGGCAGCTCAAGCAGGGCGGGCATTTCGGCCAGCCGGAATGCGGGATATCCGCGGACGGAGGGGCGGTCCGAGATGGCGTAGGGATAGACCGCGCGCACGCGCTCAATCCCCTCGTCCGTCGTGTACACGGTGAGCGCCTCCCCTCCCCTCATGTCGCAGAAGCGCCGCAGGTCGTCCATCCCGGCGATGTGGTCGGAGTGGCCGTGGGTGAGGATGAAGAGGTCGAGCCTCTCCACCCCCTCGGCCACGCACTGGAGGCGGAACTCCGGGGCGGCGTCGACCTGCACGTGGAGGCCGTCCATCACGACGTGGACGGACGTGCGCGTGCGCCGGTTGCGCGGGTCGGGCGACCTGCAGACCGCGCAGGGGCAGCCGATCATCGGCACGCCCTGGGAGGTGCCGCTTCCTAGGACGATCACTTCCATGGTGGGGGCCCACGATTGGCCCTGCGCCGCGACAAGGCACCACAAAAAAGGGCGCCCCGTCCTTCCGGAAGGGGCGCCCTTGGGATTGTTGGTGGATCGCTGCGGTCCGCTCAGTAGTCCATGCCGCCGCCGGGGGGGTGCGCGGGGGCCGCGTCCTTCTTCTCCGGGATCTCGGTGATCATGCACTCGGTCGTGAGCAGGAGCCCGGCGATTGACGCCGCGTTCTGCAGGGCCGTGCGGGTGACCTTGGTCGGGTCGACGACGCCGGCCTTCACGAGGTCCTCGTACTTGTCCGTCGCGACGTTGAAGCCGAAGTTGCCCTTGCCGGCGAGGACTTCGCCGACGACAACAGCGCCCTCGACGCCCGCGTTGGAGCAGAGCATCCGGATCGGGTGCTCGATGGCGCGGCGGACGATCTGCGAGCCGATCTTCTCGTCGCCCTCGAGGTTGAGGGCGTCGATGACCTTCGACGTGCGGAGCAGGGCGACGCCGCCGCCGGCGACGATTCCCTCCTCGACGGCCGCGCGGGTCGCATGGAGTGCGTCCTCGACGCGGGCCTTCTTCTCCTTCATCTCGACCTCGGTGGACGCGCCCACGTTGATGACGGCGACGCCGCCGGCGAGCTTGGCGAGGCGCTCCTGGAGCTTCTCGCGGTCGTAGTCGGAGGTGGTCTCCTCGATCTGGCGGCGGATCTGCTTCACGCGGCCCTGGATGTCGGAGCCCTTGCCGCCGCCCTCGACGATCGTGGTGTTCTCCTTGTCGATGACGATCCGCTTCGCGCGGCCGAGGTCGCTCACCTGGACGTTCTCGAGCTTGATGCCGAGGTCCTCGGTGAAGCACTTGCCACCCGTGAGGATCGCGATGTCCTCGAGGATCGCCTTGCGCCGGTCGCCAAAGCCGGGGGCCTTGACGGCCACGACATTGAGCGTCCCGCGGATCTTGTTGACCACGAGGGCGGCCAGGGCCTCGCCCTCGACCTCCTCGGCGATGATGAGGAGCGGCTTGCCGCTCTTGGCCACCGTCTGGAGGAGCGGGAGCAGGTCGTTGAGCGCGCTGATCTTCTTCTCGTGGATGAGGACGTAGGCGTCCTCGATCACGGCCTCCATGGCCTCCGCGTTCGTGACGAAGTAGGGCGAGAGATAGCCCTTGTCGAACTGCATGCCCTCGACGACCTCGAGCGTCGTCTCAATGGACTTGGCCTCCTCGACCGTGATCGTGCCGTCCTTGCCGACCTTGTCCATCGCGTCGGCGATGATGTTGCCGATCGTGTCGTCCCAGTTGGCGGACACGGTGGCGACCTGGCGGATCTCCTCGCGGTCGGAGACCTTCTTGGAGGTCCTGGCGAGCTCGGCGACGGCGGCCTCGACGGCCTTGTCGATGCCGCGCTTCAGGAAGATCGGGTTTGACCCGGCGGTGACGTTCTTGAGGCCCTCGCGGTAGATGCCCTCGGCGAGCACCGTGGCCGTCGTCGTGCCGTCGCCCGCGGCGTCGGAGGTCTTTGAGGCGACCTCCTTGACCATCTGGGCGCCCATGTTCTCGTAGGGATCGGGCAGCTCGATCTCCTTGGCGACCGTCACGCCGTCCTTGGTGACGGTCGGCGATCCGAATTTCTTGTCGATGACGACGTTGCGCCCCTTGGGGCCGAGGGTGACCTTGACGGCGCGCGACAGGAGCTCGACGCCGCGGAGGATTTTCTGACGAGCGGACTCGTCGAATATGAGTTGTTTAGCGGGCATTGTTATGAAGGTTTTCTGGGTTTATGTTGGTTTGGTGCGGCCTCAGGCGATGACGCCGAGGATGTCGTCCTCGCGGACGAGCGTGAACTTCTGCTCATCGAGCTTGACCTCGGTGCCGCCGTACTTGCTGACAAGGACGCGGTCGCCGACCTTCACCTCGAAGGCCTGGAGCTTGCCGTCGTCGTTTCGCTTCCCGGTTCCGAGGGCTATGACCTCGGCCTCCTGGGGTTTCTCCTTTGCGCTGTCCGGGATGATGATTCCCCCGCGGACCTGCTCTTTGTCATCGAGATGCTTCACGAGGACGCGATCACCGATGGGTCTGATTTTTACTTTAGCCATATGGATTATGTTTTGGGTTGAAGGTCGGTTCGGGGCGACGATGCGCCCCAGCCCCGGAAAGGGATCTTACTTCTTGGACTTCTCGTCGTCCACGACCTCGAAGTCGGCATCGACGACGTCGGCCTTCTTCTCGGACTTGGGCTCGGCACCGGCTCCGGCCCCGCCCTGCGCCCCGGGTTTCGCGGCGGCCTGCGCGGCCGCCTGGGCCTCGGCGTAGAACTCGGCGCCCACCTTGGAGAGGTTCTCCAGCGCGGCCTTCGCCTTGTCGCCGTCGTTGCTCTCGAGGGCCTTCTTCGCGTCGGCGAGCGCCTGCTCGACCTTCGCCTTGCGGTCGGCGGGGAGCTTGTCGCCCGCCTCCTTGAGCGTCTTCTCAAGCTGGTAGATGGAGGTGTCGAGCATGTTGCGGTTCTCGACTGCGTCGCGGCGCTTCTTGTCCTCGCTCGCGTTCAGCTCCGCCTCCTTGGTCATCTTGTCGACCTCCTCCTTGGACAGGCCCGACGAGCCCTGGATCGTGATCTTCTGGTCCTTGCCCGTGCCGAGGTCCTTCGCCGAGACGTGCAGGATGCCGTTCGCGTCTATGTCGAACGTCACCTCGATCTGCGGGGCGCCGCGGGGGGCCGGCGGGATGCCGTCGAGCCGGAAGGTCCCGAGCGTCTTGTTGTCGCGGGCCATCGGGCGCTCGCCCTGCAGGACCACGATCTCCACGGAGGGCTGGTTGTCGCTGTAGGTGGAGAACGTCTGGGTCTTCTTGGAGGGGATGGTCGTGTTGCGCGGGATCATCGCGGTCGCCACGTCGCCCGCGGTCATTATGCCGAGGGTGAGCGGGGTCACGTCGAGGAGCAGCACGTCGCGGACCTCCCCCTTGAGGACGCCGCCCTGGATCGCGGCGCCGACGGCCACGACCTCGTCGGGGTTGACGCCCTGGTGCGGCTGCTTGCCGCCGAGCGACTTCGCGATCTCCACCACCTTCGGCATGCGGGTCATCCCGCCGACGAGCACGAGCTCGTCGATCTGTGCGGAGGTGAGATCGGCGTCCTTCAGGCAGTTCTTGAACGGCTGGATGCAGCGCTCAAAGAGGCTGTCGCAGATCTGCTCCATCTTGGCCCGGGTCAGCTGGACGTTGAGGTGCTTCGGTCCGGACGCGTCCGCCGTTATGAACGGCAGGTTGATGTCCACCGACTGCGTCGAGGAGAGGGCGATCTTGGCCTTCTCAGCCTCCTCCTTGAGGCGCTGGAGCGCCATCGGGTCCTTGCGCAGGTCGATGCCGTTGTCCTTCTTGAAATTGTCCACGAGCCACGCGATCAGGGCCTCGTCCCAGTTGTCGCCGCCGAGGTGCGTGTCCCCGTTGGTCGCCTTGACCTCGAAGACGCCGTCCCCGATCTCGAGCACCGACACGTCGAACGTGCCGCCGCCCAGGTCGTACACGGCGATCTTCTCGTCCTTCTTCTTGTCGAGGCCGTAGGCCAGCGACGCCGCTGTCGGCTCGTTGATGATGCGCAGGACCTCGAGCCCCGCTATCTTGCCGGCGTCCTTGGTCGCCTGGCGCTGGGAGTCGTTGAAATACGCCGGGACCGTGATGACGGCCTGGGAGATCTTCTCGCCGAGGTACGCCTCGGCGTCGGCCTTCATCTTGCCCAGGACGAACGCCGCGATCTGCTGCGGCGCGTACTGCTCCACCTTGTCGCCCAGCTGGACCTCGAAGTAGGCGTCGCCGTTCTTGCCCTCGACGACCTTGAAGGGCATGTTCTTCGCCTCCTCGCGGACCTCCGAGAATTTGCGGCCGATGAAGCGCTTCGACGAGAAGATCGTGTTGCGGGGATTCGTGACGGCCTGCCGCTTGGCGGCCTGCCCGACGACGCGCTCGCCCGTTTTCGTGAAGGCCACGACCGACGGCGTCGTGCGACCGCCCTCGGCGTTCGCGATGACGACGGGCTCCCCTCCCTCCATGACGGCCATGCAGGAATTCGTGGTGCCCAGATCTATGCCCAGGATGCGGCTCATGCCCATGGATCAGCAATGCGCGTGCCCCGATGCCCTATATCGCGCTACCTATTGGTCTGCAATGACCTGAATAATCCAAGGCCCTGAGGGAAATCGCCCAATTCAGGCCATATTGTCCCAAACTGCCCCGGTCTGGGACAGCCTCTGGCACATCAACCAGACGGTAGGCTCCCTGTCGGAATCGCCCGCGGGCCGCCCTCGGGAACCCCAGGTCCGGGGAGGCGGGGCCCAAGATTTCCGACCCGATTCTTGAATTCCCGCGAAAATCCCTCTAAAAACGCCGATCGAATTGGAAATTCAAGTGCCCGACGAGGTACCGGTGATGACATTGCCCAATGTGGCATTCTTCCCTCAGGCGCTGCTTCCGCTGGAGATCTTTGAGCCAAGGTACCGGCACATGCTGCGCGATGTCCTCGCCACCAACCGGATATTCGCGGTTGCCGGCCTTGACCTTGGGGCGGCCGCGGCCGAGGACGGCTTCGAACCCCCCCATCGGATAGCCTGCATTGGGCTCATCCGCGCCTGCCAGAAGAACGCCGACGGCACCTCAAGCCTGCTTCTGCAGGGCCTGTGCAGGGTCGCGATCGAGTCCATCGTCGGGGACGAGCCCTACCGCAGGATCCGCATCCGGGCGCTGGCCAGCGAGCCGGGCGCCGCGGCCTCCGAGAACGCGCGGCTCCGGACCGAGCTCGCCAGGTTGATAGGGCTGAGGCTCAAGCTGTCCCCGGGGGCCACCGACGGGATGAACGAGCTGCTCAAGACGATCGAGGACCCGGAGATCTTCGCGGACATCGCGGCCTTCAATCTCTGCAAGAACGCAATGCTCAAGCAGAAGCTCCTCGAGACCCTCGACGTGAACCGCCGCCTCGCGCTGCTCCTGAAGGTCCTGCGCTCCGAGGTGGACGCCGCGATTCTCCAGTTGAAGCTGCTGGGGGCGCCGGCCGAGGACCGGATCCGGAGAAACTGATGCGCGGGCCCCTTCCATATTTGCAATTATTTAGCGGGGTTTCCCGCAACAAAGCCTTGCCTTTGGCGTCTCACCATTCAGGCACAATGCCATCCTCTTGAAAGCGACGCTCTCCCCCACAACCGAGAAGGACGCAGCCGGAAAGAGGACCCGCCGCGTCCTCTACGTGGACGACATGCGCGAGCTGCGGGAGGTGGCGCGGATGGCCCTTTCAAGGGCCGGCCACCATGTCGAGTGCGTCGCCGACGGGTCCGACGCGTTCAGCCTGCTCTCGGCGCAGCCCGGGGCCTACGATGTCCTCATCTCGGACCACCACATGGCCAACATGAACGGGCTCGAGTTAGTCATGAAGCTCCGCGAGATCGGGTATCCGGGCCGGATCGCGATCGTCAGCTCCGAGATGGGGGCGGACATAGCCGAGGAGTACCGCAGGCTCGGCGTTGACCGGATACTCTACAAGCCCGTCGAGCTTGCCGAGCTTCGGGCGCTCGTGGCCGAGGACTGACTGGAGCCGGCTGTCGGGGTTGAAACGACCCTTTGGCGGGCCACATAGGCCCGCTTTTCACCCTTTTGTGTCTTGCTGCGCCGAAATAGGCACAAATGAGAAGGCAGGAAACTATTTGGCGGTCGGTGTTGGTTCTAAATTAGCATCCTGAATTGAGACAGATGAGGGGTTTGGACCGGATTTTGGCGACGCAGGCTTTATCTCATCTGTACCGAGCTTGCCCCTAACGCTTGATCCGGCAACGGGTAACCCGTTCGCTGCGCCAAAACCCGGATTACGTGTGAATACAATTTGTCCGTCTCCTCGGTTAGAAAAAAGCAGACTGTCTTGCGAGAACGGATCCGTGGTCATATTTGTCCCAGGATTGAGACCGGAGTTGCGCTGAGGCACGTAGAAAGAGTTGCTCGGCGACCGTGGTGCAAACGGACGCAATGGCACATAAGGTTCATATGAACAACTTCGCGAAAAAGCCGAAATCAAAACTACGGCACCCCAGGCTATCAGGAAGTAACTCCTGCGAGTTGCCAATCGGCCAAACCGAGAACGTGGACTCTTCCCGAGTGGATAAAAGGGAGAAGATTGATTGTCTGCGCCAATCTCAGCTTCTGGATACTGCATCGGGTCGTCAGCCGGGATATACGCCGCAATATTCGAATTCCCGGAGGGAAGCTGTCCAAATCCAGCTGCAAGATCTTGGCGACGATGACCCCATGACATGTACATCCGCCATGTCGTGGCCCTAAAAAAATCTGCTAGCTGCCGGCGATATGCACTGAGCTTTTCGGTTCCAATTTCTGGTTTACCAACGATAAAATGCACGGTTTTTGTCCATTCGCCCGACAGCCTCCGTTCCTCAACCATCGCGATAAACTCAATCGCTGACCACTTTCTTCGCACGGTTTTGTTCGCTGGCATATTTGCCGCCTTCAGTGTGAGCGAATGGCGGACCTCGAATGGGAACGGCATTGCCCAAGGGCAGCGCCTTGGCTTGTCCTCCGGGAGGGCGAACGTTTGGAGAACAATGTTGGGAGGCACATCAAATAACGCTCGCTCTCCCCTCTCCCCCGGGTAGACGACATCTGAGATTTCGAATGTCTCCGCCAACTCAAACACATTTGCATCGCGGTCGTCGCGAAGTTGGAGCGCCCCCATCCGCTTCGCCTTGTTATAGCGCCGCTGTGCTGTTTTAAGGCGTTCGTTTGCAAAACCTTCTGGCCCCTGCGCTAGACGAGTTCGGCGAAAAAACTCGGCCTGCGGCCCCTCAGCGCGGAGTAAAACTTCAACCGCTGAGGATTCGCCACGTCTAGTATCGAGATAAATCGCCTCGCGGACAGCGAGCAGGTTGGTTGCCTGTGCTCCAGGCTGGGCTTCCGGTGCTTTGATGGCAGGATCCACCGGCATCCCAAATTCAAACCATTTCACGGGCTGGCTAAAGAAATCGCCGCCCTGGGAGCGGAGCGTGAGATCGAACCATCGAGCTGCCCCCCCAATCCTCACTTCCAAAACCGCATGATTGAAAAGTGCCGTCATGGGCAGCACTGAAGCCACTCTTCCGCAAAGACCCGTACCCACGAGAACCGGCCGAGCTTCCACGCCCCAGCTTTTCAAAATCGCGAAGGCGAGCCAAACGAGATCCTTACAGTCACCTCGACGCTGGCGGGCGGTGACTGCCGGTGTAGCAGGAACCCAACCTCCTGTCTCCAAATCGATGCTCAAGTAGCGGAACCCGTCCTGAATTTGACGTATGAGGGCCGTTACCGCGGCGGCGTTCACTTCTGCCGGGCTTGCAAATTCCGCAAGAAGATCGGGCGCTCCATCATCACTTGCACCGTTCCAAGCTTCCGAGAACCGCTGGGCTAGATGGTTCCAATCAGGAACATCTGAAACCTGTAACCAAATGAAATTTAAGTAGCTGCTCGGCGAGTTCGGCTCATTGTCGCGCAAGGTGGTCTGCGAGCCCTCCCAAATCCACTTGGTTCTCCCTTCGTCCGTCACATTTGCTTGATGTGCAGGTGCGTCGTCCGACCCTTTCCATCTCATTGCTCGGCGCGTTGAGTCGAAGATGACGCTGAGCCGGTAACACCCCACGACGACCTGCGCTGGAACCGTAAAGAATGTCTCAGACCAGCCGAAGCTGATCGGGTGCCGAGATGCAAAGGTATAGGCCGCTTCAATCGAATCGCCCGGTCGAACGTCGTCGAGAACAACAAGTAGGGTCCAACCCCCGTCGATCACTTGGTGTTCCAACTGGGTTTCCCTTTGGATCAACCTCATCCTGTCGCGTCTCAGTTGGTCTATGCGGCCCTTGTTTCGCACTACCCGCAGCCAATGGAGCGTCAGATGATGGAATCGAGGGTCGAGATTGATGCACCATTGCGATTGATTCTGAACCGCAAGTGCCGTTTCAAGCCGCACCGCTGTGGCATGGAAGGTTTTTCCGCGGTCGGCATCAGTTTGCCGTGCCCAAAGTAGATAGGTCTGATGAGCGCCCTCTTTGGGTACAATGTTGTCATCGTACGATATTTCCTCGACCCAGTTCTCTGTAGCGGCAAATGCAATTCGGCCCCACGGAGCCGAAGCTTCGCTTGAATCCCTCTCACGCTCGATTCCGTCTGGTTGATTGCCAGGTTTTGAAATCATCAGTGCGCAAAACCTTATGAGTTCCGGATGGATCGCCAATACGCAATTGACGCCGATTGGGGCATTTGACGGCCCAATCCTTGACAATCGTCATGAGCTCAGAGTTGGGTCGCCGAATTCGAGTTTTCTGAATGAGCGAAATGCTCGAGAGTCTTGGTGGCGAAATTCTTCGATTTTGGTTCATGGCGGCCCACCAACAATCGTCAGGTCGAATCAGCGGGAAATCAGAGTAGGCGCGCCGTGCTCACGATTTGCTCAGAAGTCCCAGCCGACGGGCCGCTCTGAGTTCCGATCAGATTGTGAAAATGCCTAACCCAAACGAGTTGGGACTGGAGCCGGCTGTCGGGGTTGAACCGACGACCCTCGGTTTACGATACCGATGCTCTACCACTGAGCTAAGCCGGCGTCAGAAGGGTCAGTGCACCATCGGCCTACGGGACTGTCAAGTGCGGGCGGCCCCCGGCCGCGGGCCGGGCCGGGGATGACTTGCTTGAAGCGGGGCCAAATGCCATTCTGGCCCGCCGTGGTCGCCACCCTCGATTCATGAAGGTTGCCCAGCAGATATTCAACCCCGCCCGGGGATGGAGGACGCTTGGCAGGCGCATCCCGGGCGACGACGCCCAGCTGGTGCTCGCGTTCGGCGGGCGCCACCTGCTGGAGACGGAGGCACCGTTTGCGTACCTCAAGGCGGAATACCCCCGCGCCCGCATTGTCCTTGCGTCGACGGCAGGCGAGATTGCCGGCACCGAGATAAGCGAGGACCACATTGTCTCCACCGCCATCTCCTTCGAGAAGACCAGCGTCAAGTGCGCCGCCGCGGACGTGAAGGAGGCCTCGGAGAGCTTCGCGGCGGGAAAGGCCCTCGCGGGCCAGCTGGCGGGCCCCGGCCTCGTGAGCATATTCGTCGTCTCGGACGGCCAGAGGGTGAACGGCACCGATCTTGCCCGGGGCCTCGGCGAATCCCTTGCCGCCGGCGTGATCCTCACGGGGGGCCTGGCCGGCGACGGCACCCGGTTTGAGAAGACGCTGGTCGGCCTCGACGGCCACGCCCGGCCGGGACGCATCGTCGCCATCGGATTCTACGGCTCCCACCTCCATGTGAGGTTCGGCTCGGCCGGGGGGTGGTCCCCCTTTGGCCCGGTGAGGACCGTCACCCGCGCCGACGGCAACACCCTCTTTGAGCTCGATGGGAAGTCCGCCCTCCAGCTCTACAAGACCTATCTTGGGGACAAGGCGTCGGAGCTGCCGGGTTCGGCGCTGCGCTTTCCCCTGAGCGTCACGCCGGCCGGCAGCGGGTCCGGCGTCGTGCGCACGATACTCTCGATCGACGAGAAGACCGGGGGCATGGTGTTTGCCGGCGACATCCCGAACGGGGCCCTCGTGCGGTTCATGCGCGCCTCGTACGAGGACCTCGTGGACGGCGCGGCGCGCGCAGCCGAGGAGGCGCTCGAGCCGTCGCCGCCGAGCCTTGTCCTGTGCGTCAGCTGTGTCGGGCGCCGGATCGTGCTCGGCCAGCGCGTCGAGGAGGAGACGGAGATCGTCAGGGACACGCTCGGCGACATTCCCGCCCTGGCGGGCTTCTATTCCTATGGTGAACTTTCGCCCTCGACGGGCTCCGGCGCATGCCAACTCCACAACCAGACGATGATCATCACGACGATGCTCGAAAAGTGATCGTCAAGCACCGGCTGCTCCTGCGCCAGGTCAGGAAGCACCTCGGCGACGAGGCTCACATCTCCGCCGAGCTCCTGTCCCTCCTCAGGGCCGTGGAGGATGCCTACGTCCAGTTCGAGACCGACCGCAAGCTGGTCGAGCGCTCCATGGACCTGAGCTCGCGCGAGCTGCTGGCGGCCAATTCCCTCCTTCATCAGAAGTTCGAGCGCGACGAGGCCGTCCTTGAGAGCCTGCGCATGTCGGTCAGCGCCCTGGGCAGCGAGGGCGGGGCATCGTCGGCCGGAGGCTCCGATGATCTCCTGGACCTTTCGAACCTCGTTCACCAGCAGGTTCGCCTGCGCGCGGAGGCGGAGCAGAAAATCCGCGAGCAGGCGGCCCTGCTCGACACGGCGAATGACGCGATCTACGTCTGCAGCCTCGAGGGGGTCATACTCTATTGGAACCAGGGAGCGGAGCGGCTCTACGGCTGGTCCAGCGCCGAGGCCCTCAACAAGCCCCTGGCCAGCCTGTTCCCGATCGGGGTGGACGCCGCAAACCTGCTGGAGCAGGCATTGCTCAAGATGGGAAGCTGGTCCGGCGAGCGGCGCCGGATCACCAAGGATGGCCGCCCCATCATCGTCTACAGCCGCATGTCCATCGTGCGCGACGCCGACGGCAGGCCAAAGTCGGTCTTCGCGATAAGCTCGGACATCACGGAGCGGAAGGCCCTGGAGGCCCAGATGCTGCGGGGCCAGCGGATGGAGAGCCTGGGAGCGCTGGCAAGCGGCATCGCCCACGACCTCAACAACGTCCTTGCCCCGGTTGTCCTGGGGGCGCAGCTGCTGCGGTCCGCGGTCAAGGGCGAGGGGGAGCTGAGGACGCTGTCGGACATCGAGACCAGCGCGCGCAGGGGGGCCGAGATCGTCAGGCAGGTGCTCACGTTTGCCCGCGGGGTCGAGGGCGAGCGCCTGGCGCTTCAGCCGAGGCACCTCCTGGACGAGATGGAGGCGATCGCCGCCAACACCTTTCCGAAGAACATCCAGGTTGAGACGGAGATTGCGCCAAACCTGTGGCCCGTCCACGGCGATGTCACGCAGCTGCACCAGGCGCTCATGAACCTGTGCATCAACGCCCGCGATGCGATGCCGGACGGCGGCACGCTCACCCTTCGGGCGTCAAACGTCGAGGACATCGAGCGCGCGAGGTTCCCGACGGGCGGGGCGCAGGTATGGATAGCCTCCGACTCGAAGCCGGGGCCGCACGTGCTTCTTTGCGTGGCCGACACCGGCACCGGGATAGCGCCCGAGATCCTCGACAAGATATTTGAGCCGTTCTTCACGACGAAGGCCGTGGGAAAGGGAACGGGCCTGGGGCTCTCGACGGTCCTGGGGATCGTTCGCAGCCACGGCGGCATCGTGCGCGTGCTCAGCGAACCCGGAAGGGGCTCGACCTTCGAGCTCTATTTCCCCGCCACGCCCGCGGCCAAGGTCGCCGTCAGCGAGAAGGGCAACATGGACATCCTGCGCGGCAAGGGGCAGGCGGTCATGGTCGTCGACGATGAGAAGGCCGTCCGCGACATCTCCTCGAGGATACTGGAAAGGTTCGGCTACCGGGCGCTCCCGATGGCGAGCGGGCAGGAGGCGATCCAGTGCTATGCGCGGGAGCCCTCGGCGATTGACGCGGTGATCACGGACATCGCGATGCCGGGGATTGATGGACTGGCCCTGATGAAGAGGCTGCGCCAGATAAACCCGAACATACGGATCATGGGAATGAGCGGGCATGGGGAGAGCACGGGGCCGGAGAGCAGGAACCCGTGGAGCATGGGCCTGTTCCTGACCAAGCCGTTCACCGTCGAGAAGCTCCTGGTCGCGACGCGGGACCTGCTCCGTTCCCCGGGTTAAGCCGCCCGGGATGCCCGCCGGTCACTGGGCCGGGAGCCGCAGCTGGAACCGCGCTCCCCCGCCCGGGGCGTCGGCAACCGTCGCGGACCCGCCGTGCGCCTCGGCGACGGCGCGCACGATCGTGAGTCCGAGGCCGAGGCCGCGCTGCGAGCGGCTGGCGTCCCCGCGATAGAGGCGGCGCCAGACCGCATCCCGCTCCGCGGCGCCCACCCCGGGGCCGGAGTCGCTAACGGCCAGCGTGATGGCCCCGGGCTCCCGTTCCGCGGAAATCGTGACTCGCCCCCCCTCGGGCGTGTACTTGAGGGCGTTGTCCACCAGGTTGGATAGCGCCTGGCCTATGCGCACCGGGTCCGCCTCGGCCTCCGCCGCGGGCGGCAGGGCCAGCTCGAGGCGGATCCGCTTCTGCTCCGCCACCTCGCGGTAGAGATCGGCAACCCGGGCCGAAAGGGCGCAGAGATCCACGCGCTCGCGCCGAAGCGTCAGCGCCCCGGCCTCCGCGGCGGAAAGGTCCAGGAGGACCTCAAGGAGGTGCAGCACGCGGTCGGTCTCGTCGACGCAGTCCGCGAGCGCCGAGCGCGCCTCCGCGGGGTTGCCCCCGTCCCGCAGGGCAAGCTCCGCCGTGCCGCGCAGGCGCGTGAGCGGCGTCCTCAGGTCGTGCGCGAGGTCGTCAAGGGTCTCGCGGAGCACGCGGATATGGTTCGAATTCTTGTCGAGGAGCGTGTTCAGCTGGCGCGCGAGCACGGCCAATTCTCCGCTTCCACCCGGCGCCGGGATGCGGGCCGCCGAGTCGTCCTCCTGGAGGATCCGCCGGGCCGTGTCGGCCACCTCGCGCAGGGGCCGGGTCGCGCGCCAGGAAAGGAGGGTGCCGGCGGACACCGAGAGCACCAGGGCGATAGCGCCAACCCCCGCGAAATCGGCGCGCAGGGGCGCCAGGAGCACGGCGCGGCTGTCCGTGCTGCGCGCGACCTGGATTAGGCGCCCGTCGGAAAGGACGCGGGAGGCGACCGCAAAGTCGCGCTCCGCGTCCCTCGGGATCCGGACCGAGTGGATCTCCTGGGCGCTCCAGCCGCCCCACCCGTCCGGGACAAGGCGCCTCTCGAACTGGGGCTCGACCCAGTCGGAGGGCACCGTCGCGAAAACGGTCTGACCCCCCGGGCCGAGGAGCCGCACGAAGAGCGATCGGACCTCGGGGGACGCGTCGGCGCTCAGCCTCTCGCGGAGGGCGAGCGCGCCCCCCTGCTCATAGGCCAGGGCGAATTCCGAGGCCCTCAGCTCGACTGCGGCGCGCTCCCGCGCCTCCAGCGAATGGGCCAGGACCCAGTAGAGAACGCCGAAGAGGGCCGCCGCCCCAGCCGCGAACACGAGGGAGTAGATCGCGGCAAGCCGGATCGCCAGGGACTGCCGGAACCCCTCAAGCATGGGGCCGGAAGACGTAGCCGACGCCCCGCAGGGTCTCGATCCGGGCGTGGTCGGGGTCCACCTTGCTGCGGAGCCGATGCATGACCACGTCGACCACGTTGGTCTGCGGGTCGAAGCCGTAGTCCCACACCTGCTCGAGAATCTTCGTCTTGCTCACGGGATGGCCCGCGTGCCGCAGGAGGAACGCGAGCAGCGAAAACTCGCGGGGCTGGAGCTCGACGGGCTTGCCGGCGCTCGTCACCTCGCGGGTCACAAGGTCGAGCGAGACGTCGCCGGCCACCAGGCGCGTCGCGTCCGGGGCGTGCGTCGCCCGGCGGACCAGGGCCTGCACCCGGGCGAGGAGCTCCGAGAATGCGAAGGGCTTCGTCAGGTAGTCGTCGGCGCCGCTTTCAAGGCCGCGGACGCGGTCCTCGACCGCGCTCCTCGCGCTGAGGAAGAGCACCGGGACCTGGCGGCGGGCCGAGCGCAGGCGCCGGACCAGGCTGAAGCCGTCGAGGCCGGGAAGCATCACGTCCACGACCGCCGCGTCGTACCCGGTCGACTCCGCGAGCGCGAGGCCGGTCTCCCCGTCGGCCGCGTGGTCCACGGCGTAGCCGGACTGCTTGAGCCCCCGCACGACGAACGATGCGATCTTGGAATCATCTTCAACCACGAGGACTCGCATGGGACGAATGTGGACGATGCCCGGGCCGTTTGGAAGTTGCCATTTGGGGGCCAAAAGAAAGGCACCGGCCCGCCGATCGGGCCGGTGCCCCACAACACCGACTACCTGACAAGGTCAAATGCGGCCGGCCTCACTGCGGGGCGCCGCCCGGCCCGGCGGTCTCGTCGACCACCACGTACAGGATGTTCCCGTGCGACCAGAGCTTGACGAGGGTCCTGCGGCCGGTCGCGGCCGTGCAGATGTCGACCGCGCTCCTGGCGGAGGTGACCGGCTTGCGGTCTATCTCGAGGATCACGTCGCCCTCGCGCAGGCCCGCGTGGGCCGAGGCGCTGTCGGGGTCGACGCGCGTGATCACGGCGCCGGAGAGCCGCTCGGGGAGGTTGAGGTCGCGCCGCGCGGCCCCGTCGATGTCGGAGACGTCCACGCCGTTGAGGACCCCCTGGTCGTCGGCCGCCGCGGCCGCCGTCTCGTCCCCCGCGGACCGGTCGCCCGGCATCCTGTCGTTGGTCGTCACCTCGACCCGCTCGGGCGCGCCGTCGCGCAGGATGTCGAGCGTGAGCCTCGTCCCGGGCGCCGTCTCCCGGACCGCGAGCCCCAGGCGGCTGGCCGAATCCACCGGCTTCCCGTTGACCGCCGTCACGACGTCGCCGCTGCGCAGGCCGGCCTTTGCACCCGGGCCGCCGGGCTGCACGTCCGAGATCAGCGCGCCGCCCGTCGCCTTGAGGCCGAACGACTCCGCAAGGCCCGGGGTCAGGTCCTGGATCCCTATCCCGATGTAGCCGTGCACGACCTTCCCGTGGGCCACGAGGCTGTCGGCGACGCTGCTCACAAGGTCGGACGGCACCGCGAGCCCGACGCCCTGGAATCCGCCGCTGTGGCTCAGGATGGCCGTGTTTATGCCGACGAGCCTCCCCTCGACGTCCACGAGAGCGCCCCCGGAGTTGCCCGGGTTTATCGCGGCGTCCGTCTGGATGAAGTCCTCGTAGGCCAGCCCGAGGCCGGCCCGCCGGCCGGTCGCGCTCACGATGCCGGTCGTCACCGTCTCGCCGATGCCGAAGGGGTTGCCGATCGCGAGCACCCGGTCGCCCACCTGGACGTCGTGGCTGGGTGCGAACGTCACCGCGGGCAGGCCCCTGGCCTCAACCTTGATGACGGCGACGTCGGTCTGCGGGTCGCGCCCGACGACCCGCGCCGTCAGCTCCCGGCCGTCGGCGAGCGTTACGGTGACCTGGCTCGCGCCGTCGACGACATGGTTGTTCGTCACGATGTAGCCGTCGGGGCTGATGATGACGCCGGAGCCGAGCCCGTTCTCGGGCACCTCCGGGACCACCTGCATGTGGTTGCCGAAGAACTGGCGCAGGTTCGGGTCCATCCAGCCCGGGAACGGGCTGCCGTCGTCGCCCATTCCCATCGTGGCGCGGCGCGCCTTCATCTGCACGGTGACCTTGACGACGCTCGGCGCGACCCGCTTGACCACGGGCGCGAAGCTCGCGGACTCGATGGGGCCGCGCTCGACGGCGCGGTCGTCGCGCTTGAGCGCCAGCCCGGCCGGCGCGGGCGCCACGGCGTCGATCGCGGCGTAGAGGCCCGCGGCGGCGATGAGGCAGGCGGCCCCAAGAGAGGCTCGCCGCAGGAGTGTATTTCGATAGGGATTGTTCATGAGGATGGCCGTATCATCGCACGTCAGCCTTTCCCGCGCCTTTCGCGAGGATTACAATAGTGTAATCCGCCCGGGCGCGGCCCGCGGGGGGCCGGCGCCGTGATAGGCACCGGGCGCCTGGACTACCCGCTGCCCGCGGAGCTGATCGCCCAGGTCCCCGCGGAGCGCCGCGACGGCTCCCGCCTCCTGGTCGTCGACCGGTCGAGCCGGTCCCTATCGCACCGCGCCTTCTCGGACCTGCCCGACCACCTCAGGCCGGGCGACACCCTGTTCCGCAACAACGCGGCCGTCCTCCCGGCGCGGCTCCGCGGGCGGCGGCCGACCGGCGGCAGGATCGAGTGCCTCCTCCTGAGGAGGACCGCCGCCGCCGGCCCCGGGGAGACCTGGCAGTGCCTGGTGCGCCCGGGGCGCCGGCTATCGGCCGGAGCCACCTTCAGGACGGAGGACGGCGGGCTCTCGGGCGAGGTCGCGGAGAGCCTGGGGGACGGCACCGTGCTCGTGAGGTTCCTGACGCGCGGCGGGGAGTCGGTGGCGGACGCGGCCAACCGGAGCGGCGACATCCCGCTGCCGCCGTACATCCTGCGCGAGGGCGACTCCGCGCGGGAGGCGGACCGCGAGCGCTACCAGACGGTCTATGCCGACCGCGGGCGACAACTCGCGGTTGCCGCCCCGACCGCCGGCCTTCACTTCACCCCCGGCCTCCTCGCGAGGGTTCAGTCGATGGGCGTGCGCATCGCCGACCTCACGCTCCACGTCGGCCTGGGGACCTTCCAGCCGATCGCGACGGAAACGGTCGAGGCCCACCGGATCCACGCCGAGTCCTACGAGATCCCCGTCCCGACCCAGAAGGCGCTCTTTCCGCCGCTGGCGGGCCGGCGGATCGCTATCGGGACGACGAGCGTTCGGTCGATCGAGGACTTCCTCGCGGGCCACGGCTCGCCGCTCGAGCACGCGCACGTGGCGGAGGCGGAGGCGTTCATCTACCCGCCGAGGGAGTTCAGGGGGGTCGACGCTCTCCTCACGAACTTCCACCAGCCGCGCTCCACGCTGCTCTGCCTCGTGGCCGCCTTCCTGGCGCCGGGCTCGTATGACGGGATTGACTGGCTCCTGGAGATCTACGCCGAGGCCGTCTCAAGGCGCTACCGGTTCCTGAGTTACGGCGACGCCATGCTGATTGTCTGATTGCGGGTTGTTGGGTTGTAATTTGCCAAAACCCGGGCATCTGTATCTGCCCCCCCCCAAGCATTCCCTATGAAACACCCATTCAAGACGCTCCTCATCATCGTCGCGGCATTCTGCCTCGCGTCCTCGGCCGGCGCCGCCGTCGAGACCTACACAATCGACCCCGTCCACTCCTCGGTGGGATTCAGCATCCGCCACGCGGTGGGCCGGGTGCCCGGCAGGTTCACAAAGTTCAGCGGGACGATCGTGGTCGACCGCGACAACCTGGAGAAAAGCTCGGTCAACGCGGTCATCGACGTGGGAAGCGTCGACACGGACAACGACAAGCGCAACGGGCACCTGAAGACGCCCGACTTCTTCGACGCCGCGACCTACTCGACGATCACGTTCACGAGCAAGTCGTGGAAGAAGACCGGCGACGTCACCTTTGACGTGGCCGGCGACCTCACGATCAAGGGAGTGACGAAGCCGGTCGTCCTCCGGGTGATCCTGGACGGGTTCGGGCCCGGGATGAAGGGCGCGACGCTTTCGGGGTGGGAGGCGACCACCACGCTCAACAGGCAGGATTTCGGCGTCACCGGCCCCGCGATGCTGGGCAAGATGCTGGGCGACGAGGTGGCCGTAACGATATTCATCGAGGCCGACATGCCCGCGCCGGCGGACGCGGCGAAGTGAGCCCGGACGAGGCCCAGGCCCTGGTCGAGGAGGCGACTTTCGACTACGTCAGCGGGGACCCCGCGGCCGCTCTGGAGAAGCTCGGCCAGGCGACGGCGCAGTGCCCCGACTCGTTCGAGGCCTGGCATGCCACGGCCGAGATAAACCTGGGCCTGCGCCGCCTTGACGAGGCCCTGGCCGCGGCAGAGCGGGCCCATTCCCTGCGGAAGGCCGACCCCCTGGCCATCGCCACGCTCTCGCGGACCTGGATGGAGCGCGGCGACAAGGCGCGCGCCGAGCACTTCGGCGCCATGGCGAAGGTGCAGAGCTGGAAGGACGAGCTCAGCTCCCCGGTCCCGCCCGATGCAGGCGGGTTGCGTTGAGGAAAGCCTGCCGCCCGTTGACACGCGGGGAGCGGAGCAGGTAATTTTTCTTCCGCCTGCCTGATAATGGAAACCCCCTCCTATACGCTGGAGTTCGAGAAGCCCCTGCGCGACCTGGCCAGGCAGCTCGACGAGCTCCGCCAGCAGTCGATTGAGACCAAAGCGGACCTGGCCGCGGAGATCCATTCGGTCGAGAAGAAGATCGAGAAACTCCAGCGCGAGATCTACTCGAACCTGACCCCGTGGCAGAAGGTGCTCCTCGCCCGCCATCCCAAGCGGCCCTACGCCCTCGACTATGTGGGAATGGTCTGCAAGGGCTTCCAGGAGCTGCACGGCGACCGGCAGTTCAACGACGACAGGGCCCTCGTGGGGGGCACCGCGTTCTTTGAGGGCCATTCGGTCGTGATCATCGCCCAGCAGAAGGGGCGGGACCCGAAGGAGAGGATCATCCGGAATTTCGGGATGGCGCAGCCCGAGGGTTACCGCAAAGCCCTTCGTATCATGAAGATAGCTGAAAAATTCGGCCTTCCGGTGATTTCGTTCATCGACACGCCGGGCGCATTCCCCGGGGTCGGGTCGGAGGAGCGCCACGTGTCCGAGGCGATCGCGGTCAACCTGAGGGAGATGGCGATGCTGAAGACCCCGACGATCTCGGTGGTCGTGGGCGAGGGCGGCTCCGGAGGCGCCCTGGGCATCGGCGTCACCGACCGCGTCCTCATGTTCGAGAACAGC
>Ga0181526_10001708_pt1 | contig 20371 bp, 15 predicted proteins | sample PEATcosm2014_Bin_35_FD_119750 | JGI IMG/M metagenome (GOLD analysis project Ga0181526, IMG submission 119750) | Peatland microbial communities from MTU Mesocosm Facility, Houghton, MI, USA - PEATcosm2014_Bin06_30_metaG | ecosystem: Environmental > Terrestrial > Soil > Wetlands > Peat | place...
ACGACCACCGCCCCGGCGGCGACCACGACGACGAAACCCTCGTCAACCACGACGACGAAGTAATGAAGGCGGTCGTCCTCGTTGGCGGCGAGGGGACGAGGTTGCGTCCCCTGACGCTCTCCTCGCCCAAGCAGATGCTCCCCATCGTCGGGATCCCGATGATCGAGCGCGTGCTCGCGCAGCTCTCCTCGCACGGCGTCGACGAGGCGGTCCTGTCCCTGGGCTACCTGCCCGACGCCTTCATGGAGGCGTATCCCGACGGGCGCGCCTCCGGGGTGCGACTGACCTACGCCGTCGAGCCCGAGCCGCTCGACACGGCGGGGGCCGTCCGCTTCGCCGCGAAGTTCGCCGGTATCGGCGAGACCTTCGTCGTGGTCAACGGCGACGTGCTGACCGACCTGGACCTGACGAGCCTGGTGGCGTTCCACCGCGAGCGGGGGGCCGAGGGCACGATCGCCCTGCACCCCGTCGCCGACCCCTCCGCGTTCGGCGTCGTGCCCACCGACGACGAGGGCCGCGTGATCGCCTTCGTCGAGAAGCCGCCCCGCGACGAGGCGCCCACCAACGAAATCAACGCCGGGACCTACGTGCTGGAGGCAACGGTCCTCGACAGGATCCCCGAGGGCGGCCGGGTGTCGATTGAGCGGGAGACCTTCCCCGCCATGGTGCGCGACGGGGGTCTCTACGCGCGCTCCGACGACGGCTACTGGCTCGACACGGGCACCCCGTCGGCGTATCTGCAGGCCAATTTCGACTACGTCAACGGCAGGCGCGGCGCCGTGGTGGCCCCCGGGCTCGTCGACGGTGGCCGGGGGGTCCTCGTCGAGGGCGCGAGCGATGTGAGGGGCGAGGTGGTGGGCCCGTCGGTCGTCTTCGCCGGATGCGTCGTGGAGGCCGGTGCCCGGGTCGAGCGCAGCGTCCTCGGAGCGGGCTCGGTCGTCTCGTCGGGGGCACTCGTCGCCGACTCGGTGCTCATGGAGGGCTGCCACGTCGCCGCGGACGCCAAAGTAGTCGGCTCCGTGATGGGCCCCCGGTCCATCGTCGGCCAGCGGGGCGACGTGCGGCCGGTCTCCGTGCTCGGCGCCGACGCAGTTGTCTCGTCGGGGACACTGGTCGACGGCGAGCGGATCGCGGGATAAGAAGTCGCATGCGCGCGCTGGTGACGGGAGGTGCCGGGTTCATCGGCTCCAACCTGGTCGACCGCCTGCTCGTCGAGGGTCACGAGGTCGACGTCGTCGACGACTTCTCGACCGGCTCCCTGTCGAACCTCGCCGAGGCGCGTGCCAGTGCGGGCCGGGCTCTGACCATCCACCATCTCGACATCACCGCGCCGGGTGTCGTCGAGCTCATGGCCCGCCGACGCCCGGAACTGGTGTTCCACCTGGCCGCGCAGGCCGACGTCCGCGTCTCGGTCGCCCGGCCGGTCTTCGACGCCACGGTCAACGTCATCGGGTCGCTCAACATCCTGGAGGGGGCGCGCCAGGCTGAGACCGAGCGCGTCGTCTTCGCCGCCAGCGGCGGCACGCTGTACGGCGATCCCACCCCCGAGGACCTCCCCGTGCGCGAGGCGCACCCCCAGCAACCACTGTCGCCGTACGGCGTGTCGAAGAAGGCCGTCATCGACTACCTGGTCGCCTACCGCGAGCTGCACGCACTCGAGTTCTGTGCCCTGGCCCTCGGCAATGTCTACGGACCCCGCCAGAACCCGCACGGTGAGGCCGGCGTGGTCGCGATCTTCGCCGACCGCATCCTGCGGGGCGACGCCGTGACGGTGTTCGGCGACGGCGAGCAGACGAGGGACTTCGTCTTCGTCGACGACGTCGTCGATGCGTTCGTGCGGGCCGCCACCCGGGGGGGAGGGCTCGTCTGCAACATCGGGACGGGACTCGAGACGTCGGTCAACGAGATGCTCGACACCATGACGCGTCAGTCCGGGGTGGACGTGGTGCGGGAGACGGCGCCGCCGCGGCCGGGCGAGCTGCTGCGCTCGAGCCTCGACATCGAGCGAGCCGGCATCCAGCTCGGGTGGCGGCCGTGGACCGACCTCGCCGACGGGACGCGCGCCGTGCTCGAGTTCGTGGCTGCCGGTCTCGGCTGAGCGGGCTCAGCGGAAGAGGTCCTCCTCCGGCGGGCGGATGATCTCGGCCCGGACGGAGGAAGGGCGGAACCACTCGGGCGGCGCGCCGCGCACGATGGCCACCGGGATGCCGCGGTCCTTGCCCATGACGAGCTCGGCGGCGGACGCGAGCTCGTCGGCGACACAGATCTCCGTGGCGACGAGCTCGCGGCCGCCCGCGTCCGGGGTGCCCTTGAGGTCGAGCACAGCGGCCACCCCCGCGCAGCCGATGGCCACGTCGGTGACACCGCGGCGCCAAGCCCTTCCGAACGTGTCGGAGACGATGACCCCCACGTCGACGCCCAGCGCGTTGCGCAGGCCGGCCCGGATGCCCCGCGCCGAGCGATCGGGGTCGTCCGGGAGGAGCGCCGCCGTTCCGTCCGCGACGTTGGACAGGTCGACCCCCGCATTGGCGCACACGAATCCGTGCCTGGTCTCGGTGATGACGAGGTCGCCCCGGCGCCGCAGGACCCGTACCGCCTCTCGCTCCACCAGCGCCAGCTTGGCGCCGGCGTCGGCGTGATCGACCGGGACCAGCTTGCCCTCGGCCTTCGACACGATCTTCTGCGTGACGACGACGACGTCGCCGTCGAGCAGCGCCGGCCCTTCCGGCTGCGCCGGCGCCACCGCGCCCACGATCAGCCCGACCAGGTCGGTGCCGGGCACGACTTCGCCGAGGCCCGCCACCGGGAGCACCAGCACGCCGTCAGACGACGGCATCGACCACCACCCGCGCCAGGTCGGTCGCCCGCTCGGGCGAGCTCATCACGGTGGGCGTCACGATGCAGCGCACACCCTCGCGCTCCACGTCCGCGGCGCGGTGGGCATCCTGGGTGTCCACGACGAGCGTGCCGGCCCACGGCGCGTACAGACGCGCCACACCCACGACTGACGACTCGGTCCCGAGCTCGGCCATGAGGCGGTCGGCCGGGCCCTTGAGGGCGGCGCCGGCGATGATCGGTGAGACGGCCACGACCCGCTCCCGCCGGGCGGTCAGGGCCTCGCGCACGCCGGGAACGGCGAGCACCGGACCGATGGAGACGACGGGGTTGGAAGGACAGACGACGATGGTGTCGGCCTGTGCCAGCGATTCCATGACACCGGGGGAGGGGCGGGCGGCGGCCGCCCCCTCGAACCGGACGCCGCTGACCGACACGTCGTGGCGGAGGCGGACGAAGTAGTCCTGGAACCCGACCTCGGTCCCGGCCGGGCCCAGCGCGCTCTGCTCGGCGAGGGTGACCCGGGTGCGCAGCGGGTCGTCGGTCACCGGCAGCAGCCGCACCGCGATGCCGCGCCGTCGGCCCAGCTCCGCCGTCACCGAGCTGAGCGGCTCGCCCCCGCGCAACCGGCCCGTCCGGAACAGATGTGTCGCCAGGTCCCGGTCACCGAGGCGGAACCAGTCCTCGCCCCCGAGCCGGCCCAGTTCGTCCATGACCGCCCAGCTCTCGCCGGCGACGCCCCAACCGGTCTCGCGGTTGTCCATGCCGGCCAGGGTGTAGGCCACGGTGTCGAGGTCGGGGCTGATGTGGAGGCCGTGCAGGACCATGTCGTCGCCGACGTTGACGATCGCGGTGATGCGGTCCGGCGGCACGGCGCGGACGAGCCCCGAGAGCATCCGGGCGGCCCCGACGCCGCCGCACAGGGCCACCAGCACGTTGCGAGCATAGGAGCGCCGGGGAGGGGGTCCTTCCGGCAGCTCCTGGTACCATCGCCGCCCGCCATGGCAGAGCGCATCCCATCGGATCAGCACGAGACCGTCGTGTCCGTCCTGCGGGAGGCGGCCAGGGTCAACGGCCCGGTCGAGGCCTATGTGGAGCCCGCGGGGAGCGCGGGGCGTCGTTCCCTCACCTTCGCCGAGTGGGACCGTGCCGCCGACGGCGTGGCCGGCGACCTCGCCCGGCGCGGTGTGGCCAAGGGCGACGTCGTGTGCCTGCTCCTGCCGTCGTGTATCGAGTACGCCGTGCTCTACGCCGCCCTGCTGCGGCTGGGCGCCATCACCTCGGGCATCAACCCGCGCATGGGTGCCGGTGAAGTGGCCTCCATCGTGGAGCGGGCGGCACCGGTACTGCTGGTGGTGGACCGCGAGGCGGCGCGGCCGCCGGACACCCTGCCGGTGGAGGTGGTCGAGCGTGCCGAGGTCCGGGCCTCGTGGGGGGGCGAGCCGCCGCAGGTGTGGCCCGAGCTGGCTCCCCACGACCCGGTGGCCGTGGTCTGGACCAGCGGGACCACGGGCCACCCCAAGGGGGCCGTCTTCGACCATGCCAACCTGGCCGCCGTCGCCCGGGGCACCGACGTGCTGAGCCAGCCCGGCGACCGCCGCCTGTCACCACTGCCGTTCGCGCACGTCGCCTACATGACGCGGCAGTGGGACGAGGTGGCGAACGCCGTGACGACGATCATCACGCCGACCCCGTGGCGGGCCGACGATGCGGTCCGCATCATGGCGGACGAGCGGGTCACCGTGGCCCAGGGCGTGCCCACCCAGTGGGCGCTCATGCTGGACAGCCCGGCCCTCGGGCGCGCCGACCTGGGTGCGCTGCGCGTCGCGGGCACGGGCGCGGCGCGCACCTCGGCGTCCATGATCGCCGAGATGCGCCGCCGTTTCGGCGTGCCGGTCGTGGTGCGCTACACCTCGACCGAGTCGTCCCTCGGGACCGGGACGACGCTGTCGTCGTCCGACGAGGAGGTGGCGACCACCGTCGGGCAGCCGGTCGCCGGGGTCGAGCTCGCGATCGTCGACGACGAGGGCCGGCCCGTCCCCACCGGGTCGGTCGGTCGGGTCCTCCTGCGGTCCGCGGCGGTCATGCGCGGGTACTGGGGGCGCGGGCCGGGCCGGGGGCGGGCCGTCGACGAGCTGCTCGACGCCGAGGCCACGGCCACCGTCCTCGCACCCGACGGATGGCTGACGACGGGGGACTTCGGGCGGCTCACCCCCGAGGGCAACCTCCAGCTGTCGGGCCGGGCCCACGAGCGCTACATCCGGGGCGGCTACAACGTCTACCCGGCCGAGGTGGAGGAGGCCCTCTCGTCGCATCCCGCGGTGGCCCGGGCCGCGGTGGTCGGCGTCCCCGACGAGGTCCTCGGTGAGATCGGCGTCGCCGTGGTGGTGGCTGAGGCCGGTGCCGAGCCCGAGCTGGGCGCCTTGCGGGCGCACTGCGCCCGCACGCTGTCGGACTACAAGGCGCCGGACGTGCTCGTGGTCGTCGACGAGCTGCCGCTCACCCCGATGATGAAGGTCGACCCCGGCCGCCTCGCCACCCTGGCCGCGCCGGGGGCCGAGGAGCGACGCACCCGCCTGGCCCGGAATCGTCGCCCGGCCTCGGGGGTGCTAGGCAGTGGCGCAATCGGAGAGGCCGACGAGAAGGAGCCCGCATGAGCCCCACCACCAGAGTCGGCGAGTCCGACCCCAACCGGGGGACCGCCCCCGAGGCGATCACGCCCGGCCGCTACGCCGGGCACGTGGCGGTGGTGACCGGGGCCGGGTCCGGCATCGGGCGCGCCACCGCCCGGCGCCTCGCCGCCGAAGGCGCCGCGGTGGCCTGCCTCGACGTGGCCGAGGATGCCATAGAGACGGTGGCAGCGGAGATCAACCGGGAGGCCGCCGCTGCGGGCGGACGCGCCCTCGCGGCGCGCTGTGACGTCACCGACGAGGATGCGGTGGCCGCCGCGGTGTCGCAGGCGCGCGAGGAGCTCGGGCACATCACCAACCTCTGCAACGTCGCAGGCATCGGCGGTTTCTCCCACACGCCCGAGCAGTCACTGAGCGGCTGGGACAAGATCATCGCCGTCAACCTCACGGGGACGTTCCTCATGTGCCGCGCCGTGTTGCCCGGCATGATCGAGCACGGCGGCGCCATCGTGAACGCCGTGTCGACGGCGGGCATGAAGGGCCAGCCCTACTCCGCGGCCTACTGCGCGTCGAAGGGCGGCGTCCGGCTGCTCACCATGGCGCTGGCCGTCGAGTACATGGCGCGCGGCGTCCGCGTGAACGGGGTGGCTCCCGGCGGCGTGGACACCCCGATCATCCACAATTTCGGGCCGCCCGCCGATGCCGACTTCAAGCTGATAGAGCGGCTGATGACCCCGATCGGCTTCGCCTACCCCCACGAGATCGCCGGCGCCTTCGCCTACCTCGGGTCGCACGAGGCGGACTACGTGACGGGCGCGATCCTCTCCATCGACGGGGCGATCACGACCTGAGCCGCCTCGACCCGTCCCGGGGCGCAGAGCCGACGCGCCTGCGCGTCGCGCTCGATGCGACGCCGCTGCTCGGTCTGCCCACCGGCATCGGGGCCTTCTGCCGGGGCGCGCTCGCCGCGCTGGCGGAACGCCCGGGCGTCGACGTCAGGGCGTACGCCGTGAGCTGGCGCCGGCGCCACCTGATCGAGGCCCGTCTTCCGGCGGGCGTCGCCGCGCGCCAGCGGCCCATGCCGGCCCGGCCGCTGCACGCGCTGTGGGGGCGGGCCGACGTCCCGCCGGTGGAGTGGTTCATCGGCGGCGCCGACGTGGTGCACGGCACGAACTTCGTGGTCCCGCCCACCGCCCGCGCCGCGGCGGTCGTCTCGGTGCACGACCTCACCCCGCTCCATCATCCCGAGCTGTGCAACGCGGCGACCCTGGCCTACCCCGGGCTGATCCGTCGCGCCCTCGGGCGCGGTGCGTGGGTCCACGCCGACTCGGCGTTCGTCGCCGACGAGGTCGTCGAGGCGTTCGGGGCCGACCCCGCCCGCGTGCGGGTCGTGGCGCCCGGCATCCCGGATCTCCCACCGGTCACGGGCGCCGAGATCGCCGGCACGCTCGGCCGACTGCTGCCCGGGTGCGGGCGGTACTGCCTCGCCGTCGGGACCGCCGAGCCGCGCAAGGACCTGCCGGGACTGGTGCGCGCCTTCGGGGAGGTGGCCGCCCGTCACGACGACGTCGCCCTCGTGCTCGCCGGCCCGCCCGGATGGGGCGAGGAGGCACTGGCGGCGGCGGTGGCCGCGTCGCCGGCCCGCGCCAGGATCGTCCGGACGGGTTGGGTCGAGGAGCCCGACCTGGCCGCCCTGCTCACGCGGGCCACCGTCCTCGCCTACCCGTCGCTCTACGAGGGGTTCGGTTTCCCTCCCCTGCAGGCCATGCGGACCGGTGTGCCGGTGGTGGCCAGTCGCGCCGGCTCGCTGCCCGAGGTGCTCGGGGACGGCGCCCTCATGGTGGACCCCGGCGACCACGGCGGGCTCGTCGAGGCGCTCGACTCGTGCCTGTCCGACGAGGCGCTGCGGGCCGGGCTCGTCGCGGCGGGCGCCGCCTGGTCCGCCCGGTTCTCGTGGGACCGCTGCGGTGCCGGCCTCGAGGAGCTCTACCGCGACGCGGCGGGACGGCATGGCTGAGGGCGCGCCGCCATCGGTGCTCCTCGCCGTCGAGCAGCTCCGGCGCCAGGTGCCGGGCGGCATCGGGGCCTACGCGCGCGGCCTCCTCGGCGGCCTGGCGGAGCGGTCCCGGGAGGGAGGCCCGGTCGACGTCACGCTCCTGGCCAGCCGGCCGCCGGGCCGTCGGACCGACGACCCGCTCGCCGCGTTCGGCTGGCCGGTCATCGCCTCGCGGCTCCCGGGACCGCTCCTGACGCGGGCGTGGGACCACGGGCTGCGCCATGCCCCCTCCGGTTTCGACGTCGTGCACTCGGTCTCGCTGGCGACACCGACGGCTCGGCCGTCGAGCGGGAGCCGCGCGGTGGTCACTGTCCACGACGTGGCCTGGCAGCGCCATCCGGAGGCCACGACGACGCGCGGGAGGCGGTGGCACCAGTCCGCGCTGGTCCGGGCCCGCGAGGGCGGGGCGGCGCTCGTCGTCCCGTCCCGGCTGGTCGCCGCGGATGTGGCGGCCTTCGGCGTCGACCCGGGGCGCATCACCGTCGTCCGGGGTGGTGCCGACCACCTTCCCGAACCCGACCCGGCGGCGACCGAGGCGCTGCTCGGCCGCCTGGGGGTGCCCGGCGAGTTCCTCCTCACCGTCGGCACGCTCGAGCCGCGCAAGAACATGGACCGCCTCGTGCGCGCCTTCCACACCGTGCGTCCCTCGCTGCCCGGCCCGTGGCCCCTCGTCATCGTGGGCCCGGCCGGCTGGGGCCGGGAGCCGTCCACGGGCCACGACACCGACGGCATCGTGTTCACGGGGTCGGTGTCCGGGCCCGTCCTCGCCGGGCTCTACCGGCGAGCGCGCGCCTTCGCGTACGTGCCGCTGACCGAGGGCTACGGGTTGCCGCCGCTCGAGTCCATGCGGGTCGGGACGCCGTCGGTGGTGTCCGCCGAGGTGCCGAGCGTGCACGATCTGGGCGAGGTGGGGCCGGCGCCGGCCCGCATCGTCGACCCGCTCGACGTCGAGGACATCGCGGCCGGGCTCGCAGCGGTCCTCACCGACGACGCGCTCCGGTCCGACCTCGCGGCGCGCGGTGCCGCGCACGCGCGTGCGCGCACCTGGGCGACCGTGGCCCGTGAGCACGTCGTGCTCTGGAGATCGCTGCGGTGACGTCCGCCTTGGGCCTCGCACTCGACGTCTCGGCCGTCCCGCTGCATCCCGGTGGTGCGGGCTACTACACCATGGCGCTGGCGAACGGCCTGTCGCAGCGCGACGACGTGGACCTCACCCTGATTGCCCCTCGCGGCGACGAGGACCGCTGGAACACCCTGGCCGCCGGCGCCGGGGTGCGCGGCACGGTGCCCCGGTCGCGGCCCGGCCGGCTGGCGTTCGAGCAGATCGGCTTCTCCTCCGTGCTGCGCTCCCTCGACGTGCAGGTCCATCACGGGCCCCACTACACGATGCCGGCACGGTCGCCGGTGCCATGTGCGGTCACGGTCCACGACTGCACGTTCTTCGACCATCCCGAGTGGCACCTCCGTTGGAAGGCTGCGTTCTTCCGGCGCGCCATCCGCCGCGCCGCCCGCCACGCCGGCGTGCTGATCTGCGTCAGCCAAGTCACGGCCGACAGCCTGCAGAGGTGCTGTGAGGTGCGGGCGCCGATCGTCGTCGCACCGCACGGGGTGGACCACCGCCGCTTCTCGCCCACCGAGCCCGCGCCCGGAGCGGACCGCGACGTCCTGGCCGGCCTCGGCGTGCCCCTGGACCGGCCGCTGGTGGCCTTCGTCGGCACGCTCGAGCCGCGCAAGGGCGTGGCGCCGCTGGTGGCCGCGTTCGACCTGCTCGCCGACTCCCAGCCGGACCCCGTGCTGGTGCTCGGGGGGCAGCCCGGGTGGGGGATGGCCGAGACCGAGCGGGCCCTGTCGGCCGCCCGCCACCCCGAGCGGATCGTGCGCACCGGGTACCTGCCCGACCCGGCGGTGCCGGCCTTGCTGCGGCAGGCGGCGGCCGTGGCGTATCCGGCGCTCGAGGAGGGGTTCGGGTTGCCCGCCCTCGAGGCCCTGGCCTGCGGTGCCCCGCTCGTCACGACGGAGGGCACGGCAATGGCCGAGGTGGCGAGGGGGGCGGCACTGCTGGTGCTACCGGGGGACGTCTCAGCGCTGACCGGGGCACTGGAGGCGGCGCTCCGGGAGGGTCGCACCACGGAGCGCCGGGCGCTGGGCCTCACGGTGGCGGGGGAGCACACGTGGGAGGCGAGCGTGGCGCGACACATGGACGCGTATGCGCTGGCGCTGGCGGGCCGGCAGTAGGGTTCCGCGGGTGCGAGCGCTCATCACCGGCGGCAAGGGCTTCGTGGGCCACTGGCTCGCGGCGCACCTGAAGGATCGAGGGGACGAGGTCGCCGTCATCGACATCGAGACCGACGTCGCCGACGGCGCCGCGGTGCGCCGGGTCGTGGCCGACGTCGTCCCCGATGCGATCTACCACCTGGCCGCGATGACGCACGTGGGTGACAGTTGGGACGACCCCAGCCGGGTGCTGCGGGTCAACGTGCTCGGTACCGCGGAGATCCTGGCGGCCGGACGGACGCTGACGGCGGGCCCGCGCGTGCTGGTCGTGAGCTCGGCCGAGGTGTACGGCGTCGTCGACCCGGGCCGGCTCCCGCTGGGGGAGGACACGCCGACGGCGCCCGCCAGCCCCTACGCGGCGAGCAAGCTCGCAGCGGAGGAGGTCGCCCTGCAGGCGTGGCGGGGGTACGGGCAGTCCGTCATCGTGGTGCGGCCCTTCAACCACATCGGCCCCGGTCAGTCCCCGAACTTCTTCGTGCCCGCCCTGGCGAAGCGGATCGTCGACGCCCGCCGTTCGGGCGCCACGGCGCTGCGGGTGGGGACGCTGACGACCCGGCGGGACTTCACCGACGTGCGTGACGTCGTGGCGGCCTACCGCCTGCTGATGGAGCGGGGCGCCCCGGGGGAGGTCTACAACGTGTGCTCGGGTCGCGACGTCGCCATGTCGGAGGTCGCGGCGCAGCTCCTGGAGCTGGCCGGCGCGGACCTCACGCTCCGGACCGACCCCGAACTGGTGCGCCCGGTCGATGTGCCCGTGCTCCGCGGCACCGCCGCGAAGCTGCACGGCGCGACCGGATGGGAGCCGGTGATCCCGCTCGCGACGACGCTCGCCGACGTCCTGGCCTCCTGGGAGGCGGACTGAGGGCGAGCGTCGTGGGCGTGTGTGACGCGGGTGGGCTCAGGAGTTGACGAGCTGGCGGATCTGGGTCCGCACCTCGCGAGCCTGCTCCCGTGCCTTGCTGGTCAGCTGCGTGACCGTCGGGGGCAACTTGTCCTCGAGTGGCTGAAGGGTGGTCTCGACGAACTGCACGGCGGACTCGGCCAGGTCGTCCACGTGCCGCATCCCCTTGGCGACGCTGTCGCGCACCTCGCCGATGCGCTGGTCCAGCGCGACGTCCCCGGAGAGGCGGTTCTGCAGCTCGATCCGCTGCACCTGGGCCCGTTGGTAGCCCAGCACGCCGAGGCCGACGGCGACGTACGCCGCGTCGCGGGCCAGGTCTGTGACACCCTTCGAGAGGGTGGTGATGTTGGTGGTTACGTCAGGCATGGGAGCCTCCTGTCTGGTCGGTTCACTCCGAAGAGCCGCTCGCAGCGGCCCGCCGGCCAGACCTCTGCGTTCACATGCAAGAGTATCACCTTTGTTAAACAGTAGCAAGCAGTGGGGGTGAATTCCGTGCCTGAGGGGCCGATGGTGAACCGGATAGCCTCTGCCACCTGATGGACGCCCAAGTGCCGGCCGTGGTCGCCGTCGTGGTCACGACCGATCCCGGGCCCTGGTTCGAAGAGGCCCTCGCATCCCTGGCCGCCCAGGACTACGGAGAGCTCTCGGTCCTGGTCCTCTCCACCGGTGACGACAGCACGGAGGTCGCCGAGCGGGTGGGGCGCATCCACCCCGACGCGTTCGTGCGGCACCTGCCCGGGCGACCCGGCTACGCGGCGGCCTCCAACGAGGTGCTCGGCATGGTGGAGGGCGCGGCCTTCTTCCTGCTGTGCCACGACGACGTCGCGCTCGATCCCGATGCCGTCCACAACATGGTCGAGGAGTCGTTCCGCTCCAACGCCGGCGTGGTGTCCCCGAAGTTCGTCAACTGGGACGACCCGAGCATCCTCCTGCACGTCGGGATGACCTGCGACAAGACCGGCGCCGTCGTCGACCGCATCGTCGAGGGCGAGGTCGACCATGGCCAGCACGACGCCGTCCGCGACGTGTTCGTCGCCCCGGGCGGGTGCATCCTGGCGCGCGCTGACCTCTTCGCCGAATTGAAGGGCCTCGACGCCGGGATCGTGGCCATGGGTGAGGACCTCGACCTTTCATGGCGCAGCCAGGTGGCGGGGTCGCGTGTGGTCGTCGCGCCCGAGGCGCGCGTGCGGCACCGCGAGGCCGTCGCGGGTGGCCTGGAGCCCCTGGCCGTCCTCGGCGTGGACGAGGGACGCCACACGGTCACCATGCAGATGCTCCAGCGACGCCACGAGCTGCGCGCCGTGCTCAAGTGCTACACCCGTCTCAGCCTGGTGCGGGTGTTGCCGCAGGCCGCCCTGCTGGCGCTCGGCGAGGTGATCATCGCGGTATTGGCGCGCGATCGCGACCGGGTGCGAGCCGTCATCGGTGCGTGGAGGTGGAACGCCCGCCGCCTGACCGAGATCTCCCTGCTCCGGGGGGAATTGGCCGAGCACCGCTTGTTCCCCGACGCCGAGGTGCGCCGGCTGCAGGTGCGTGGCAGCGCTCGCCTGTCGCGCTACTTCAGCCGTCTCACGCACCAGGGCCTCGAGGCCGCCAATGCAGTCGCCGTCTCGAGGGAGCGGGCGGAGCGGCACGACGAGCGCGCCGAGGTGGCGGTCCTCACGGGCAGCGTCGGGTCGGCCTTCAGCGAGGACACCGACTTCGACGAGCTCGACGACCTGGGCCGGCGCGCCGGCCGGGACCGCTTCGGACGCAAGATCCGTTCGGTCCCGCTCAGCACCGGGCGCCAGCGCGCCGTGGCGATGGTCATCGCGCTGGCGGTGATCGCCGTGGGGACCCGCGACCTCTTCTTCGGGACCCTGCCCCTCGTGGGGCAGCTGGCCCCCCTCCCGTCGTGGTCGGTGAGCTGGCACCACTTCTTCTCGGGGTGGCAGTCGGCCGGCGTCGGCACCACTGCGCCGGCCTCACCCGCTTTCGGCGTCGCCGGCATCACCGGCACCGTCCTCTTCGGCGCCATGGGCACCGCGCAGAGGGTCCTGCTGCTGGCCTGCATCCCCCTCGGCGCGTGGGGTGTCTCGCGTTTCATGCGACCCGTCGTCTCGCCCCGGGCGCGCGTGATCGCCGTCATCTGCTACCTCGGCCTCCCGCTGCCCTACGGCGCGCTGGGCACGGGACGCTGGGACGGCCTGATCGCGTACGCGGCCTTCCCGTTCATCGCGCTGCGGCTGGCCCGGGCCGCACGCGTCGCGCCGTACGGGGTGGAGCCCGGCCCGAAGTGGCGCACCCGCCCGGCGGGCCAGGTCGCCATCCTCGGCGCCGTCATCGCGGCGGCGGCGGGCTTCGCGCCGGCGGTCGTCCCGCTCGTCATCGTCACGGCGCTGGCGTGGGCGGTGGGCTCGGTGCTCGTCGGATCGCGCGACGTCGGCTGGCGGCTCCTGGTGGTGGCCGCGGAGGGGATCGGCGTGGCTCTGGCGCTGGCCGCGCCCTGGGTCATCGGGACGGTCCTGGCGGGGAAGGCGTCGGTGGCGATCTTCGGCCTGCCCATCGCCGCGGCGAACGCCCCGGGCTGGGGCGAGGTCATCCGATTCGCCATCGGCCCGGCCGCCCGCTCGCCCATCGTCTGGCTCCTCGTGGTGGCGGCGGCGCTGCCCCTGGTCCTCGGGCGGGGGACCCGGTTGCTCTGGGCGGCGCGCCTGTGGGTCATGGCCTGCGCGTCGTGGGGCCTCGCCCTCGCCGCGACGCGGGGTGACATGGGATCCTTCACGCCGTCCGAGTCCGTGGTCCTGGCGCCGGCCGCACTTGCCGTCGCCGCCTGTGTCGGCCTCGGGATCTCCACCTTCGAGAACGACCTCACCGGCCGCGAATTCGGCTGGCGCCAGGTGGTGAGCGTCTCGGCGCTCGTCTTCGTGGCGCTCGGCCTGCTCCCGGTGGTGGGGGGTGCCGTCGGCGGCCGCTGGGACCTCCCGTCCCAGGGGGTGGAGCAGCCGCTCGCCTTCCTGAGCCGTCCGAGCACGACCGGCGTGACGCGGGTCCTGTGGCTGGGCGACCCGAGGGCACTGCCCGCCGGGGGCTGGACGGTGCAGCCGGGCCTGGCCTTCGCACTGACGCCCGCGGGGCTGCCCGACTCGGCGCAGGTGTTCACCCCCGCCGGCGCCGGGCCCGCCCGGCTCGTGGCCGACGCCGTCCGGCTCGCGGTGTCCGGCGGGACCGTGCACCTGGGCCGGCTGTTGGCGTCCGCCGGCGTGCGCTATGTCGTGGTCCTCGACGCCGTGGCGCCGTCCATGGTGGGCACGGTACCGGCCTCGGTCAGCGCCCCGCCGCCGGCCGGGCTCGACACCGACCTCCTCGAACAGGACGACCTGCAGGTCGTGCCCGGCGAGCTCGGCGTCCAGGTGTTCGAGAACGGGGAGGACATGCCGGTGACCGCGGTCCGGGCGGCCGCGCTGCCACCGGTGCCCGCGTGGTCGTACCCGGGCGCGGCGGACGTGGCGGGCTGGCAGCCCGTGTTGGGTGCGCTCTCGAGCGGCGGCCCCGCCATCGGCCGCGTGACGGCCGGCACCCTCTACGCCGGGTACGCACCGGCCGGGAGCTTCACACTGAGCATCGGCGGCCGCGCCGTGCCGCAGCGCCCCGCGTTCGGCTGGGCGGCGCAGTACGCCACCCCCGCCGGTCAGGCGTCGCTCTCGCTGTCACAGTTTCCCTACGTCCCCGTGGCGGTCGCGCTCGAGCTGGCCGCCTGGTTCGTCCTGGCCGCCGCGCTCGTCGGCCGGCCACGGCGGTCGGCCGCGACCGCGGGGGAGGGCACGGCGTCGCCGCCGCTCGCCGAGGGGGAGCCGTGAGCCCCGCCCATCGCAGGCCCGAGCGCCGGTGGCTGGTCCTGGTCCTCGTGGTGCTGGTGGTCGTGGGGGTGGGCATCGCCGCGGCCGCCCGCGGCACGCCGTCACCGGCCGGCGCGCCGGGGCCGCCCGCCGCCCTCGTCAGTGCGCCCGATGCCGAGTCGTCGGCGTGGTACTGCACCGGGCAGTCGACGGCGTCGGGGATCTCGCCCGGCTTCGTCGTCCTCACCAACAGCACGGGCAGCGCGGTCGACGGCACCGTCACGGCGGTGAGCGACGCCGGCGCGTCCGTCCACACGGCGGTGTCGGTCCCGGCCCGCGGTGCGGCGGTCCCGTCCATCCCGGCGCTCTCCTCGGGGTCGTGGGAGGGCGAGACGGTGACGGTCTCCGGTGGCGGGGTGGCGGTGACACAGGTCGTGCACGGCGCCTCGGGCTGGTCCCAGTCGCCGTGCCAGAGCACGACGGCGGCCGACTGGTACTTCCCGGGCGGCACGACCGCCAACTCGGACCCGCTCTACGTCTCGCTGCTGAACCCGACGTCGACGCCCGTCGTGGTCGACCTCACCTTCATGACGCCGACGGGCGCGGTCCATCCCATCAATTACCAGGGGATCGTGCTGCAGTCGGGCCAGGTCCAGGTGGAGAACGTGGCGTCCGAGGTGCAGAACGTGTCGACCGTGAGCACTGTCGTCGCCACCAGGACCGGGCGTGTCGTGGCATCGGAGGTGCAGGGGTTCTCGGGGTCGTCCGCCGGACTGGCCCTCGTCCCGGGGGCGGCACATCCCCAGTCGCAATGGACGTTCCCCCAGAGCCAGGACGTGACGGGCGGCTCCTCGGAGATCGACGTCTTCAACCCGGGGACGGCGCCCGAGTCGGTGACCGTGCACCTGCGACTCGCCTCGGGCCCGCTCGCCCCACTGAGCGACAGGGTCGCCCCGGGCACGACCTGGGCCCTGGACACGGGCGCGCAGACGCGGATTCCGCACGGCGCCACCTACTCCGCCGCCGTCGACGCCACCGGCGGCCCGGGCGTGGTCGTGGGGCGGACGGTCGTCCTGCCGGCGTCGTCGAGTGCGCCCCAGGCCGGCATGGCCCTGGCCGTGGACGGACTGAGCACGACGTCGCCGACGGGCGAGTGGCTGGTTCCGGGTCCCGGCACGGCCACGAGCCCCGCCGTTGCCGGCGTGTCGCTCAACTCCCTGGCGCTCACCAACACCTCGGGCGCGACCGTGCCCTACACCGTCGACGACGTGACCCCGTCGGGTGACCGCAGCATCGGTGCGGGGACGCTGCCGGCCGGCGCGACCGGGTCGGTCTCGAGCGCGGTCCTCCGGGGTGCCGGCTACGACCCGATCGTGGTGCGCGCCAGCGGCCCGATTGCGGTCAGCGAGGACCTCGGCCCTTCCGGTGGCGTCGGCGTGGTCACCATGCCCGGCATCCCGCTCGCTGCCGCCATCGGCCTCTGAGCGCCGTCGCTACAGGTTGTGCCGCTGATAGCGGCGCCACAGCGCGCGCCCTCCGACCAGGAGGACACCGAGGCAGAGCAGCGCGAAGAGCGCCGGACCCGCGAAGCGGATCACGCCCTCCACGCCGGCGACGAACCCGCCCACGCTGTCGTGCCAGGCCCGCACGACGCCTGACTCGGGCAGCGGCCCCGGGCGGGCCGGCGGTGCCCCCTCGCTGACGGTGACGGTCAACGTCGAGTACGACGTCTGGCTGTCGAGGAGGTTCAACTGGCCCTGGAGTTGCTCGATCTGGGTCTGGATGCCGTCGAGCTGCTCCTGCACGGCCAGCACGTCGCCCACCGTCGTCGCCTTGGCCAGGATCGTCAGGTACTGCTGCCTGCTGTCCTCGAGCGCGGTGAGGCGCGACTGCAGGTCGACGTACTGGCCCGTGACGTCGGTGGCCTTCGTCGTGAGGTCCGACGTCCTGCCGAGTGCCTGGGCCGCCTTGAGCACCGTCGAGAAGTCGTCGACCGGCACCTGGAGCGTGATGCTGCCGTAGGGCGGGCCGCCCGTGCCGGCGCCGGACTGCGTCTGCGAGCTCGCCACGAAGCCCCCGTAGGCCCCCGCCAACGACGTCAGGCGCGTCATGGTCCGGCCGAGGTCACCCCGGCCGACCGAGAGCCCGAGGGTCCCGGTCTGCTCGATCTTCGAGGGCTGCCCGACGGCGCCGCCCGGCAGCGGGGGCACCGTGGCGGGTGTCGTGACCGCCGGCGTCGACACCGCCGCGTGTTGCGACCCGCTGGAGGGCAACGGCGACGCGGCGCCGGGTGACGACGCCGCGCCCGGCGGGACCGTCGTGGCGGGCCCGCCGGCGGGCGCGAGGAGCCCCGTCCGAGGCAGGCCCGAGGTGAGGGTGGGCCCCGACGGCGAGCGCACCAGGGCACCCACCGCGCCGGCGACGCCCAGGGCCACGACGATGCAGGCGGCCGCCGAGACGAGGCGGTGCCGGCCGGCGGCGGCCGTGATCCGCCGCACCCGGCCGTCGCGGATCGGCGTGGCCCCGTCGGGTGCGGCGCCGTCCGCGCCGTCGCCGTCGCCGTCACCGGTCCCGGGGTCCGCCACGTCGTCGCCCGGCGCGCGCTCGGTGCCCGCCGCCCGCGCCAAGATGTCCTCGACGCCCGAGGCGGGAGCCTCGAAGGCGGCGCCGGCGCGGGCGAAGAGGGAGGCGAGGCGGTCGTCGTCGAGCATGGTCACGGGCCGGTCTCCTCGGTGCGGGGTGCATCCCCGGCGCCGGCCAGGGCGCACAGGGCGGGGTCGGCCGCCAGGCGGCGGCGGGCCTCGTGCAGGCGGGACTTCACGGTGCCCTGGCGCCGCCCGATGGCGAGCGCGATGTCCCGCTCGCTCAGGTCGGCGTAGTAGCGCAGGACGACGGGCACGCGCAGCGACAGCGGCAGCTGCCCCAGCGCGGCGAGCACGGTCCCGGCGACCTCGGCCTGCTCCGCGCCGGCCTCGGGGTCGCCGCCCGCCGCGGGCACGTGCGCCAGCGGCTCGTCACCGGCGCGGCGGTCGCGGTGGGGGATCTCCCGGCGCAGCTTCGAGTAGCACGAGTTGACGACGACCCGGTAGAGCCACGGCCGGATGCTCGGCACCGTCGTGAGGGAGTCGCGGAAGCGCCAGGCCCGCAGGTAGGCGTCCTGGACCGCCTCCTCGGCGTCGGCGCGGTTGCCCAGGATGAGGCAGGCGGTGCGGAAGGAGGCGACGTAGCCGTCCTCCAGCCACTCTGCGAGCTGTTGCTCCACCATCCCCCTTCATGACGCAGCGCAGCCCGGTTCGGTTCGTTCCGGGTGTTCGCCGTGCCTAGCGGGCTGCGGGTCCCTCCGGTGCGCTGCCGGCGGGATCGGCGGGCGGGGGCCACGCCGGTGGCGGCCACGACTCGCCCTCGGGGCGCTGGGCCGCCTCGGCGCCGGGTGCTGCCGGCACCGCGACGGGACCGCCGGCGGCATCGGCCCCGGCCTCCGCGTGCGGCCCGTGGCCGTTGGCGGCGCCGTTGGCCCCGTTGCCAGTGGCCGCCGGCGCGTTGATCGCCGCCTCGTGGAAGTGCGGGACCGACTTGGCGCCCTCGGTGTGCACGGGCGACCCGTGCGCCTCGTCGACCAGGCGGGCCACCTGGGCGCCGTCGATGATCTCGTTGTCGAGCAGCGCCCGGGCGATGGCGTTGAGCCCGCCCCGGTGCTTGCTCAGCGTCTCCATGGCCCGCGTCTCCTCGGAGCGCAGGATCCGCTCGACCTCCTCGTCGATGACCTTGGAGGTGTCCTCGGAGTAGTCACGGGTGTGCATGAGATCCTCGCCCAGGAAGACCTGGCCCTGGGAGCCCCAGGCCATGGGGCCGATGGCCTCGCTCATGCCCCACTCGCGCACCATCTTGCGCGCCAGCTCCGTGTTCCCGACGAGGTCGTTGGCGGCGCCGGTCGACAGGTCGCCGTACACGAGCAGCTCGGCGCAGCGGCCGCCCATGCGCACGCAGAGCGAGTCCTCGATGTACTGGCGGGGGTGGATGTGGCGCTCCTCCATCGGGAGCTGGTGGGTGACGCCGAGCGCCATGCCCGTCGGGAGGATGGTGACCTTGTGCACCGGGTCCGCGTGCTCGAGCACGTAGGCCAGCACCGCGTGGCCGCCCTCGTGGTAGGCGATGCGCTCCTTCTCGGCCTCGGAAAGCACCATGGACTCGCGGCGCTGCCCGAGCAGCACCCGGTCGCGCGCCGTCTCGAAGTCGGCCATGGCGATCTCCGCGCTGCCGCGGCGCACGGCGTGGAGCGCCGCCTCGTTGACCAGGTTGGCCAGGTCGGCACCGCTCATGCCCGGCGTGCCGCGCGACACGACGCCCAGGTCGACGTCGGACGCCATCCGCTTGCCCTTGCAGTGGACCTGCAAGATGGGCAGCCGCTCCTCGAGGTCGGGCAGCGGGACCACGATCTGGCGGTCGAAGCGACCGGGCCGCAGCAGGGCGGGGTCGAGGATGTCGGGCCGGTTGGTGGCGGCGATCATCACCACGCCCTCGGCGGTGTCGAAGCCGTCCATCTCCGAGAGCATCTGGTTGAGGGTCTGCTCGCGCTCGTCGTGGCCGCCGCCCAGGCCCGCACCGCGCTTGCGGCCGATGGAGTCGATCTCGTCGACGAAGACGATGGCGGGGGCCTGCTTGCGGGCGGTCTGGAAGAGGTCACGGACCCGGCTGGCGCCGACGCCCACGAACATCTCCATGAAGTCCGAGCCGCTGACCGACATGAAGGGCACGCCGGCCTCGCCGGCGACGGCGCGGGCGATGAGCGTCTTGCCGGTCCCGGGCGGGCCCACGAGCAGGACGCCCTTGGGGATCTTCGCCCCGATCTCCTTGAAGCGGGCCGGGGTCTTGAGGAAGTCGACGACCTCGCTGATCTCCTGCTTGACGCCCGTGTAGCCGGCGACGTCGTCGAAGGTGGTCGAGGGCCGGTCGCTGCTGAAGGTCTTCGCCTTGGAGCGGCCGATCGACATGATCCCCGACATCTGCCCCCGGGTCTGGCGGCCGATGAAGTAGATGAAGGCGGCCCCGATCGCGATGATGAAGATGTAGGGCAGCAGGTCGGCGAGCAGGCTGGAGGAGGGGGTCGGGAAGCTCACCTGGACGCCGTCGTTGCGCATGGTCTCGACGTCGTTGGGCAGCGACGGGCTCGGGCCCTGCACGGTGTAGCTGGTGCCGTCCTTCAACTTGCCGGTGATCTGCCCGCTGGAGTTGGAGATCTGGGCCGTGTCGACCTGCTTGGCGGTCACGTCCTGCATGAACTTGGTGTACGTGATGCTCTTGGAGTTGGTGGTCTTGATCGTGCCGACGGCCAGCAGGATCGCCACGATCCCGATGGCGACCACGCCCCAGAGCCAGCGCCAGCTCTGACCGCTGGGCGCCCCCGGCTGGGGGTTGCCGTCCCCGTCCTGGGGCGCGTTCGCTCTGTTCGGAGGCTTCTCCGTGCGCGGCGGGCTCACGGCATCCATGCTAGGCGCCGCCCCTGCACAACGGTGACCGCCCCGCCTGCCCGACCAGGGCGGCCTTCCCCGCAGGTCGCGGGCCTATGCGGCGCCGGTAACGTTTGCCCGATGACCGATTCCGAGCCCGGCGCGCCGGCCCCCGGCCCGCCTGCACGGCCGCCCGGGCCCGTTCCGGCAGGGTACGTGCCCCGCGAGTGGGTCCAGCAGGCCCCCCCGCCGCCTGCGTTCGCGGCCTCCGGGTTCCCGGTGTCGGCCCCGGTGCCCCCGCCCCCGCCACCACCCGCCGCCGCGGGCGACGTCCCCTTCCTCGATACGCCCTGGGTCCCCCCGCAGACCAAGCGCCAGGCCTGGATCTGGCTCGTCTACGCCTTCGCGGG
>Ga0181526_10001710_pt1 | contig 20364 bp, 16 predicted proteins | sample PEATcosm2014_Bin_35_FD_119750 | JGI IMG/M metagenome (GOLD analysis project Ga0181526, IMG submission 119750) | Peatland microbial communities from MTU Mesocosm Facility, Houghton, MI, USA - PEATcosm2014_Bin06_30_metaG | ecosystem: Environmental > Terrestrial > Soil > Wetlands > Peat | place...
CTTCGCCGGTCTTCCGCCGCCGGATCAAAGCCTTGTAAATATAGGAGACGCTGACCTGAAACAGTGGCGCAGCCACATAAGCGCCAGTCCCCGTATCAACTGCCGCAATCACACGCTCACGCAGGTCCTGAGAATATGGCTTGCCCATCACAGCCTCCGTGTCGATTCGACACGAAGGTTGAATCACAAATCCAACCCCGCGAGAAACCCGCCGATTCCGTCAACCCTGAAAATGCTCTAGATGTGCAGCATCGGCTCCGGAAGTCTCTTTGGTGATCTTGACGGCTGGTACCCGATTTGAATGCTGCGCGAACGGCATTCACCTGCTGCCCAGCGCCGAGATCACGGCGATGAGATCGCGACCGATATAGGAATCGAATTTTCGGTACGCACAGGCTGCAATTGACACCGCACTGTCGCGGTCACTCCCGTGGCATCCTATTGGCCGCCCGATTGCCGGCTTATATCCTCCAAAAGCGCGCGCATTGCGTCGAGCTCCGTGCCGAAGCCCGCCCAGTCTCCGGATTTCAAGTGCTCGATAGCTCGATGGTAGTGGTCGAGCGCCTCCCGCGCCCGATCTGCCGCGGGGCCCGCGAGCGGCGTTCCCATTGCAGTGCTCGGGGCCGCCGGCGCGACGCCGGGTTCCACGAAGAGTGCCGATAAAGCTTCAGCGAGCGTCTCCTTCATCACCACATGCTCGCCATAGGATGCGATCACGCGCTTGAGCTCTGGCAACTGTCCCTGCACCGCCTGCAAATAGAGCGGCGATACATAGAGAATCGAGTTCTCGATCGGGATCACAAGCAAGTTCCCGCGGATCACCCGCGAGCCCAGTTGGTTCCACAGCGTGAGTTGTTGGGAGATGTCAGTGTTCTGATTGATCCGCGCCTCGATCTGGAACGGTCCGTAGACGAGTTTCTCCTTGGAAAACTCGTAGACGATCAGCTTGCCGTAGTCGGGCGGGTCGCAGCGCGCGGCGAGCCACGCGATCATGTTGTCGCGGCGGCTCGGCACCATAGGGAGCATGAGGAAGAACTCGGCCTGCGGCTCCCCGGGCAGCCGCATGATTATGTAGTAAGGCGCCATCACGTCGGTGCCGGCGCCACCCGGCTGGCGCGGGAATTGCCAAAGATCCTCGCGGTTATAGAAAACGTCGGCCGCCTCCATGTGGTAGGCTTGGTAGAGCCGCGCCTGAATCAGGAACAGGTCCTCCGGATAGCGAATGTGTTTCTGCAAGCCCGGCGGCATGGCTGCGAACGGCTTGAACAGGCTCGGGAAGATGCGCTGGTAGGTCGCCGCGATCGGGTCCGCGGGATCCATCAGGTAAAGGTCGACGGTGCCGTTATAGGCGTCGACGACGACCTTCACCGAATTGCGGATGTAGTTGAGATCGAGGTCTTGCACAGGCTGCGCATAGGGAAAATAATTGCTTGTCGTATAGGCGTCCTGCATCCAGAACAACCGCCCATCGCTGATCACCAGATAGGGGTCGTGGTCGAGGCGCAGGAATGGGGCGATTGTGCGCACCCGCTCCTGGATGTTGCGGCGGATCATGATTCGGCTGTCGCCGGTGATGTAGCTTGAGAGCAGTATGTTCACGTCGTAGAAGTACCAAGCGAAGAGAATTCTCCGCGCGATCCCGCCCACCGGAACGCCGCCGGTGCCGTCATAGGCCGCGTAGATGTTGTCTTTCCCCTTCGGATAGTCGAATTCCGGCGTGCTCCCCTTGACGATGACGTAACTGTCGGTCTCCTCTCCGTAATAGATGCGCGGCTCGCGGATTTCGGGGCCGCCGGTCGCGACCGGAGGAATATCGCTCAGATAGAAGAGCGGCAGCCCTTCGGCGCTCTTGCGGGTGACCGGGCTCATCACCACGCCGTTGCCGTGGGTGAAGAGCACATGCCGGTTGACCCATGTCTGCGCATTCGGCGGCAGCAGCGAGGATTTCAGCTCGCGGGCCGAGAGCATCACGCTTTGGTACGCGCCGTCGAGCCTGTAGCGGTCCACGTCCAGGTCATGGAACTTATAGTAGGTGCGGATTTCCTGCAGCTGCGCGTAGGTATCCATCAGCGGCTGCCAGTCCCACAGCCTTATATTGTCGATGGTCGCCTTGTCGGCCTCGAGTGTCTTGAAGGTAAGGTCCTGTTCGGCGGAAAACGGCTTCGTCGTGATCTGATGGAGATTGTACGCCTGCTGGGTCAGCGCGATGTTGCGTTCGATGTAGGGCTTCTCCCGCTGCAGTTCGTTCGGTTTGACGAACAGGTGCTGGAATAATCCCGAGACCACACCGGACAGCAGTAAGGAGCCGCCGAAGACAAGCACCGCCGCGGCCGCGGGAAGCCGGTAGGTGTGCACCCGGAGGTTCGCCCACGCGGCGAATGCCGCGACGATCGAAAGCCCGATCAGCAACCACAGGATGGGCAACTTCACATGGATATCGGTGTAGCTCGCTCCGACCACCACCCCGTTGTCGCCGTAGAGCAGCAGATAGCGGTCGAGACCGTAGGACCAGGCCTTCACCGCGAAGAAGAAGCCGAGCAGCACCGAGCCGTGGGCGATCGCTGTCGGCGACATCGATCGGCGCTGGGCGTTGTACTCGATGTCGCCGTGCACCCAATAGACCGCTCCGGCGAAGAGCGCGCTCAGGAAAAGCGTGAGCAGCATCCAATTCTTGATGACGACATAGGCTGGCAGCGAAAAGAGATAGAAGCCGATGTCTTTGTCGTAGAGCGGGTCGTTCGCGCCATAAGGCACCTGATAGAGGAACCGCAGGAAGACGCCCCAATTGTCAACCTCTCCCCAGGCGACAAGCACAGCGAGGAGGCCGGCGCCGCCGGCGATGACGAGGGGCCACGGCAGCCGTTGGCGCATGAATTCCAGTAGGTCAGACGGCGTCGCAACACTCGTGCGTTTCCACTCGAAGTCGGCGGGGCGCTGCATCCACGGCGGCTGGCCAAAGCGGGACGCGAGCGATCCGTTCACCCAAAGGATGATGGCAGTCGCTACGAAGACGACGGAAAAAACTTCGGCTTTGGCGCCAATGGTCGTCCAGAAGACCGGCAAATAGCCGACCGCAGAAAACCACAGCCAATCGATCAGGAAGTCGTCCGTGAGCCCCAACAGGATCAGGCCGATCGCGCCGACGATGCCAGCTATGATAAGCGCAAACACGGCGCCTCGCCACAGCTCCCGCCGCCTGGGTCCTGTGATCCCGATCGTCATAGTTTGATGATAGCAGAAGCGGGAGATGCTCACCTGCCTATTCGTGGTCGGATTCGCCTTCAATTCCGAACGTATTGCTGCCTTGCAGCGAACCGACGCGAAGGACCCCAAGCGGCCATGATGGTAGTTCTCAGCTAACGCCGTAGTTAAGCGGCGGCGTGTGTTGTCGAACTTCGACCTTTGATGCTTCGGGGATGACGACTATGCAGAACCTCGACTACCGACGTTTCCCTGCATCGATGCTTCAGTGTACGCTGTCATAGCAACAGCTGCGATCCTGATCCGATCATTCACGTTTTGATTTTTGAGAGCCGGAACGCCGTGGGCCCCTATTCGTATGACAGGAGGTGAGCATGAAAGGCGACGCCAAGGTCATCGAGTACCTCAACAAGGCGCTGCGTCATGAACTGACGGCGGTCAACCAATATTGGCTGCATTATCGACTGCTCGACAACTGGGGCTACAAGAGCCTCGCCAAGCAGTGGCGACAGGAATCGATCGAAGAAATGCAGCACGCCGACAAGCTCATCGTACGCATCATCTTCCTCGAAGGTAGTCCCAATATGCAGACGCTCGGTTCTCTTCAGATCGGCCAAACCGTAAAGGAGGTGCTTGAGCGCGATCTGGACTCGGAGATTTCGGCGCGCTCGCTTTACCAGGAAGCCGCGACCCATTGCCATGCAGTCAAGGACTACGTGAGTCGCGATCTGTTCGAGGAGTTGATGCAAAACGAGGAGGATCACATCGACTTTCTCGAGACTCAGCTCGACCTCGTCGCCAAGCTCGGCCTTGAGCTTTATGCCCAGCACCATATCAGCGAGCTTGAAGAGGAATAAGACCAGCGGCCGCGCTGTGGGGAGGAAATCTGAATACTCGCGGTAAGACGAGGCTTGCTCTTCATGTAATTCTCAAACAATCGATTTACAAAGGATGAATTATTGGCCCCAGCGCCTCTAGGCGGCGAATTGCTTAGAGTCCGCGATCGATCGTAATTCGCCAATTGTCGCCTGGAGCTGCCGCGTGAGCTTAATCGTCGTCCCCGTCCCAAAGGGTAACTCCGATGTTTGGATCGGTGACCCGAATGTCACCCGGATTAGGGGTCGGTGCAGGAGATGCGCGACTTGCATCTGCTTCGGGCCTTGACAGGGTTTATCCCGATCGCTGTGCTCGACACGTCTTATTCGACTGTTTCTATCGCAACGTTGGTTAGCTCGGCGGCCGAAGCCATCCTCAAGGCGCTGTAGGGGTCGCAGCCAGTGCGGGCGGAGGGATACGGCCGATGGCCGCCTCCGCCGCCATGCCCAGCCCGAGCAGGGCGGCGTCACCGCCCGCCCACCCATCCAGTTCCAGCCCCACAGGCAATCCGGCGGCCGTCAGGCCGGCGGGCAGGCTAATGCCGGGCACCCCCAGGGCGCACGTGATACCGGTATTGCGGATCAGCACCAGCACCTTGCTGGTCGGTTTGCCCGCGACGTCGACTATGTCCTCGAATCTGTCGCCGCCGGGGGGAATGAGCGGCGCCGTCAGCGGTTCGGTGGGAAATGCGATGGCGGCAAGGCCGTGGGCGCGGAGAATGTCGGCGTACTGCGCCTGGATATTCGCGCGCAGGGTGGTGCGCGCGGCGGCGACGGCATCCGCCGGGAACTGGGTGTCGCGCGCCATCGCGAAAAGCCCCTTGGTGTCGCGGCTTTCGATGCGGGCAATCACATCGGCGGCATCGTACTGTGGCGCGTGGCGGCCGAAATAGATCGCCAGATCGCCCTTGAAACCGTTGAGCAGCAGGGTCTGGAACACCGGCTGCGCGGCAGCGACGAAATCGACCACCTCGATGTCCATGAGGATCGCCCCGGCGTTGCGCAGCCGCGCCAGCGCCGCTTCGGCGACGACGCGCACGTCATCGTCCAGATTCTCCCAGTAATGGCTGCGCGGTATGCCGATGCGCGTCCCCTTGAGGACTACTGGCGGAATCGTTTGGCCGGTTATGGCGCTGTGCAGCAGCGCCACATCGGCGACAGTGCGCGCCATCGGCCCGATGGTGTCCAGATCGGAGGCCAGCGGCACCACGCCGTCGTCGGAATAGAGCTTGCGCTCGCCGGCGATGGAGGGCCGCAGCGCCGCCGTGCCGGAAAACGCCGAGGGAATACGCACCGAGCCCGCCGTGTCCGAGCCCAGGCCGGCGGCGACGATGCGCGCCGCCAGCGCCGCCGCCGTGCCACCGCTGGAGCCGCCCGGCGTGCGCATGGGGTCGTAGGGATTGCGGACGAAGCCGAAGGCGGGATTGGTCGATGTGCCGCCGCCCGCCAGCTCGTGCATATTGGCCTTGCCGAACAGCACCGCGCCAGCACGCCATAGCGCTGCCGCCACCGGGGCCTCCACTCTGGGCATCAGGCCCTTCAGGCTGGCGGTGCCGGCGGAGGTGGGAAATCCCAGCGTGTCTATGTTGTCCTTCACCACCACCGGCAGGCCAGCCAGCGGCCCAAGGGTGTCACCGCGCCAGCGCGTCCGATCAACGCCGCGGGCGGCCTCGAGCAGGCGGTCCTCGTCCATCCAGGTGATGGCGTCGAGGTGCTTGAGGCCGCGCTGTCGCTCGATCAACCGGGCGGCATAGGCCTCGGCCTTCAACGCGCCACTGCGGATGCGCTCCACCGCCTCAACCGCAGTCAGTTGGGCCGCGTCGGACATGATCCCCTTCTCGTCAACGTCGTCGTGGTGATCTTACACCGACGAGCCGCTCAAGCGACTCGTCTTAATTCTCCCTCGCCGGGCCGCGTGCTTCGCACGCAAACTCTTGATGCCGGCGAAGCCGGCGGCGCAGCCGCGTCCTTGGCCGCCGCCTCAATGGCGGCAACCCGGCTGTCGGCTTTCCACCACGATCCCGGCCTCGACATTGCGTGCAATAGCGTACGTTTTCGCACCACCGGCCTTCTGCCCCATCCACGGCAATCGACAAGATGCCGCCAGCCATGTTCGAGCGGTTCAGACTCTGGCGGCTTCCCGGTCCCAGGTGGCGGCGGTGACGCCGCGCTGGCGCAGCTTGGTCTTCTGCACCTTCTCGGTCGGCGTCTTCGGCAATTTGTCGGCGATCTCGATGAAGCGCGGCTGGGCGAACCGCGGCAGCGCACTCGCGGCGAAGGCGGCGACGGCCTCGGCTTTCAGATCGTGGCCGGGCAGGGGTAGCACCAACAGCATCACCTCGTCCTCGCCGCCAGGGATGCCCGAGGGGACGGCGAAAGCCGCCGCCTCCTTGACACCGGGCATGCGCGCGATGGCGGCCTCCACCTCGAACGACGAGATGTTCTCGCCGCGGCGGCGGATGCAGTCCTTGATGCGGTCGACGAAGCTGACGTAGCCGTCGGTGTCCATGGTTCCGGCGTCGCCAGTGTGGAACCAGAAGTTGCGCCACGCCTCCACGGTACTCTCCGGCATGTCCAGGTAGCCGGCCATGAAGCCGAAGGGGACGCGTGGCCGCACCATGATTTCGCCGACCTCGCCGGGCGGCATGGGGTCGTCGGTTTCGGGATGGCGGATCTCCACCTCGAAATAGCGGTCGTAGACCATCCCCGAGGTACCGGGCCGAGTGGCGCCCTGGCGGCCGTAGACGGGGATGTTGACCTCGGTCATGCCGAAGCCGGAAAGTACCTCGGCAAGGCCGAAGCGCTGCCGCCAAATGCGGTCCGCCTCGGCCGTGTTGGGCGCCGCCTGGATGATGCGCAGACAGTGGTCGCGGTCTTCGGTTGTCTCCGGCTGGGCGAAGATGAAAGCGGTCATGGCACCCAGGGTGTTGGTGACGGTGGCCCGCGAACGGCGGATGTCAGCCAGCCATTCGCTGGCGCTGAAATGGCCGCGCACCACCGCCGACGCGCCGGCGATCAGCGTCGCGTAAAGCTGCATGAACAGGCCGTTCACATGGAACAGCGGCGTGGCGATGTAATAGCGGTCGCGCTCCGTCAGGGTCAGGCTGTCGATCGCGCCGAGGCCGAACAGATAGCAGTGCGCATAGGGCATCAGCACGCCCTTGGAAGGCCCAGTGGTGCCCGAGGTGTACATGACGCAAGCAATGTCGCGGCTGGCGGGCGTCGGCCCGGCGTAGGCGGCGGCATCGCGCCAGCCGTCGAAGGGCACGCACGGTCCGGCGAAGCCGGCGGCGTCGCAGCCGGTCCCGGCGGTCGTCAGCATGGCAAGGGCGGGAGCCCTCCCGACGACCTCGTCGACGACATCCAGGTAGGACCGGTGGACCAGCGCAACATGGGCGCCGGAATTGCGCAGCTGGTGTTCCAGAAAGGCGCCCTTGAGCCCCGTGTTGAGGGCGACGAAGATGGCGCCCAGCCGCCCCAGGCCGAGCCAGGCGCGAATCAAGTCGAGTCCGTTGGGCAGCATCACCGCGACGGTGTCGCCGGGCCGCACCCCGAGGGCGGTGAAGAAGCCGGCGACCCGCGCCGCCTCGGCTTCCGCCTGCGCATAGGTCAGGGAATCGCCGTCCAGCATGGCGACGAAGGTTTCCGCCCCGCGAGTGCGGGCCTGGGACGCCAAGACCTCCGGCAGGACCCAATGGCCGTGGTCGCGCAGCTTATCGTACATCCACCCCCTCCGGTCCGGACATTTTCGTGCCTCCCGGCCGCGGTTCACCGCGCCATCAGCCCGCCGTCGATGGCGTAATCGCGCCGGTAACGAAACTGGCGCGGTCGCTGGACAACAAGGAGACCAGTTGGGCCACCTCCTCCGGTTCGCCGAGGCGGTTGAGTCCGTGCAAGCGTTGTCGTTGATGTCGGAGACGACGACAGCGGCGCCTTCCCTCGGATAAGTCACGGCGATGGATCGGCCGATGCCGGACGCGCCGCGCGACCTTGCCGGTGAGAAGGGGCGTGGTTGGACCGGGCGTGGAGACGGGCCTTCTCCCTTGGCGTTGCTCTTTTCAGCTTACGGTCATGCCGCCGTCGACGACGATCTCGGCCCCGGTCACCCAGCTCGACAGATCCGAGGCGAGGAACAGGGCGATGCGGGCGATATCCGCCGGCACGCCGGTACGGCCCAGCGGATAGGCCTTGGTCATCTCCTCGTGGGCTGCCCCTCCGTCCGGCAACATGCCAAACTTGATAAATTCACCGATCAGATTGTCGCCCATGGCGGTCTTGACGAAACCGGGGTGGATCGAATTGACGCGAATGCCGTAGCCGAGCACGCCGAATTCCACCGCCGCCGCCTTGGTGAGCAGGCGCACGGCGCCCTTGGAGGCGCTGTAGGCGCCCAGGCCCGGCGTGCCGATTAGCCCGGCCACCGACGACAGGTTGACGACGATGCCGCCGCGCCCCGCCGGCCCGCCCGGCCGCATGGTCCTGGCCGCGTACTTGTGGCCCAGCAGCACGCCCGCGACATTGATGTCGAGGAGGCGGCGCGCCCTCGCGATGTCCAGATCGGCGAGATGCACTGCCTCCTCGATGGCGGCATTGTTGACCAGGATGTCGAGGCCGCCGAACTTGGCGACGGCATGGGCGACGGCTTTCGCCCATTGCGCCTCGTCGGTGACGTCGTGGTGGATGAAACTGGCGCGGTGCCCCGCCTTGGCAATGCCGACGGCTGTTGCTTCGCCTTTATCGTCGGCGACGTCGCCGAGCACCACGGCGGCGCCGTGCTCGGCATAGAGACGGGCGATTTCCGCGCCGATGCCGTCGGCGGCGCCGGTGACCAGGGCTACCTTTCCCGACAGGCTTGTCAGGTCCATGAACATCATCCCGAAACAGTGTTGTTTCTACGCCCGGCTATTGTTGCCACGCCACGCCAGCATTTCATACCAGACTCTTGGGGCGCTGAAGTCACCTATCCAAAGACGGGTGTCGGAAAGTTGCACAATCATGGAAAATGTTGAAGCCGCATCTTCAAACACATCATCGCAATTTCCCAACACGTGACTGCCAGACCTGTAAAACAGCCGGCGCTAAGTGTTGCCCACCAAGCAAAAAGTATTTGATCACACATTCTCCGCTTTCATTTTCTTACTTCCGCGAGACTTGGCGGCTGACGCGCCGACAGTTTCTTTTTTTTCCCGGATTTCTGAGACGCCGCACCCGCTCCCGTAGCCGCCATGCGCAAGATCGGCTTGACCACCTTGCCGGTCTCCGAATCGTGGATGGCATCGTTGATCCGCTCTAAGGGATAGAATGTCATCAGCTTGTCGAAGGGGAAGCGGCCCTGGGTGTAGAGGTCGATAAGGATGGGGATGAACACCTGGGGCGTGGCGTCACCCTCAACGATGCCGCGGAACTTGCGCCCCGATGCCATCATGAACATCAGGTCAAGCGTCACCTCGGTACCCAACGGCGAGGCGCCGACGATGCCGCAGGTGCCGCGCGGCGCCAGGCTGTCCACTGCCGTCCGCACCACGTTGGGCAGGCCGGTGGTATCGAAGGTGAAGGTGGCGCCACCGCCGGTAATGCCGACGACCTGCGCCGCCACGTCACGCTTGGCCCCGTTGACCACATGGGTCGCGCCCAGCTTCCTGGCGAGGCGCAGGCGGTCCTTGTTGACGTCGACGGCGACGATGGTGGTGGCGCCGACCACCCTCGCCGCCATCACAGCGCTGAGGCCGACTGAGCCGGCGCCGAAAACCGCAATCGAATCCCCCACGCCGACCTTGAGCGCGTTGATGACCGCGCCGGCGCCGGTTTGCACGCCGCAGGCGAGCGGGCCCAGTATTTCCAGCGGCACGTCCTTCCTCACCTTCACGACATTGCGCGGATGACAGAGCGCATAGCTGGCGAAAGACGACTGGCCGAAGAAATTGCCGTGGATGCGTTCCTTGCCCTTGGACAGCGCGCTGGTTCCGTCGGCGCGGACGCCCGCGAAGTTGTGACCGAAGAAGTCGTGGCAGTAGCTCGCCTCGTCATCCCGGCAGCTCGGACAATGTCCGCACGAGTTGTAGGACATCACCACATGGTCGCCGGGCACCACTTCGCTGACGCCGCCTCCCACCTTCTCGACGATGCCCGCGCCCTCGTGCCCCAGCACGATCGGCTGCGGCACCGGAAACATCTGATCGCGCATCGCCATATCGGTATGGCAGACGCCGGTGGCGACGAGGCGCACCAGGATCTCGTCGTCGCGCGGCTCGGCCAGTTCCAGAATCTCCAGCGACATCGGCATGGCAGGCGCGCGGGTGACAGCGGCTTGAATTTTCATGGCTTTGTTACCTCCCGTGTTCTTGGATCCTCAGACGGCGTCGACGCGATCGCGGGGGTCGGTCGTCCATAATTGCTCTAGCCTTGATTCCACTCCCGTCGAGTACCGACTGGCGCGACCGACTAGCGCGCCCCGGTCTCGCGAATGCTCAGAACGGGTAGTGCTGGGCGCCGTCCTCGATGGTGATCCAGCGCAGTTCGGTGAATTCGTTGATCGCCGCCTTGCCGCCGAACCGGCCGTAGCCGCTCGCCTTCGTGCCGCCGAAGGGCATCTGCGCCTCATCGCTCACCGTCGGGCCGTTGATGTGGCACATGCCGGCCTGGATGCGCATCGCTGCCGCCATGGCGCGGCGAGTGTCCTTGCTGAACACCGAAGACGACAGCCCATATTCGGTGTCGTTGGCCGACGCCACCGCGGCGGCGTCGCCCTTGACCCTGATGACGCTGACCACCGGACCGAAGGATTCCTCGCTGTAGATGCGCATCCCAGGCTTAACGTGATCCACCACGGTGGCGTTCATGATTGTTCCCTCGGCCTTGCCGCCGGCCACCACCTTGGCACCTTTGGCGACGGCGTCCTTGATGAGGTCTTGGACCTTCTCGACCGCTTCGCGGCTGACGCAGGAACCGAGGACGACGTTGCCTTTGCGGGGATCGCCCGCAGGCAGCGCATTCGCCTTCGCGGCGAACTTCGCGACGAACGCGTCGGCCACCTTTTCGTCGACAATGATGCGTTCCGTCGACATGCAGATCTGGCCCTGGTTCATGAAGGCTCCGAACGCCGCGGCGTTGACCGCGTGGTCCAGATCGGCGTCGTCGAGGATCACCTGCGGCGCCTTGCCGCCGAGTTCGAGCAGCACCGGCTTGAGGTGCTGCGCCGCCAGCCCGGCGATGACCCGGCCGATCTTGGTCGAGCCGGTGAAGTTGACGCGGCGGACCGCCGGATGGGCGATCAGCGCCTCGACGATCTTCGGCGCGTCGGCGGGCGCGTTGGTGACGACGTTGATGACGCCTTTGGGAATGCCCGCCTCAAGCAACGCCTCTGCGATCAGCCGATGGGTAGCCGGGCAGGTTTCGGAGGCCTTCAGCACCACCGTGTTGCCGCAGGCCAGCGGCATGGCGATGGCGCGGACGCCGAGGATCACTGGGGCGTTCCACGGGGCGATGCCGAGGACTACGCCCGCCGGCTGGCGGATGGCCATGGCGAAGCAGCCCGGCTTATCCGACGGGATCACCTCGCCGCCGATCTGGGTGGTCATGGAGGCAGCCTCGCGCAGCATCCCGGCGGCGAGTATCACGTTGAAGCCGGCCCACGGAGCCGTGGAGCCGGTCTCAGCGCTCATCGCCTGGATGAAGGCATCGGTGCGCGCCTCCAGCTTCTCGGCCGCATTCAGCAGCAGCGCCCGACGCTGGTTGGGCGACGTGGCGGCCCAGGCGGGAAACGCCGCCGCGGCTGCGTCGGCCGCGGCGTTGGCGTCGGCAACGCTGGCGGCGGCGGCGCGTGTGGCCACCGTGCCGGAGATGGGATCGTGGCGGTCGTAAGTGGCGCCGCCGGCGGCCGCAACGTCCTTGCCGTCAATTAGAAGTGCAATATTCATGTCTGCCTCACCTTTTCGGTCGCTTCCCAATATTCCCGCCGACCATCGCCGGCCGGCGGCTCAATCGCCCTTCGGCGCCGTTACGACGTCGTGCAGGCGCAGACGATAGCCCACCGGCATCAGGCGGATGCCGAAGCGGGCCTCGATTTCGCCCCATAGGCCGCGCGGTAGGAAAAGGGCGAAAAGGATGGCGGCGGCTCCCAGCCCGGCCAGGTACCATACGCCGGTCTCGCCCAGTTGATCTTGGACGATGAAGAAGATAACGGCGCCGAGTATCGGCCCTTCGAAGGTGCCGAGGCCGCCCACCAGCGCCATCAAGATCATATAGGCGGTCCACTGCACCCCGAAGTTGGTCTTGGGCTGGAAGGTGACCGAAGTGGACAGCCAGACGACGCCCGCCATGGCGCAGCCGAAGGCGGCGAGGATGAAGATGGTCCGCTTGGCCGCGAGGACCCGCACCCCGAGCGACGCCGCCGCGTCCTCGTCGTCGCGGATCGCCTGCACGGAAGCGCCGAGCGGGCTGCGCAGCAGGACGAACACCGCTCCCAACAGGACCACCATCGTCCCCAGCGCCAGCCAGTAGTTGTAGGCGAGCCGTTCGGCGTGGGAGTACGCGTTGAGCGCGATCATCGAGGTCCCGGTCTCGCCCTGGACCAGCTTGTCCTGGTTCACCATCAGGTGGAGGGCTTCGGCGACGACCCACATGCCGATGGAGAATTCGCCGCCGTGCAGCCGCAGCATAAAATAGGAGATTGGAGCGGCGAGTGCCGCCGCCACGACCGCGCCCAAGACCAGCGACGGGTAGGCGGGAACCCCGTGGACCGAGAACTGGATGGCGAAATAGGCGCCGATGCCGAAGAACGCCTGCTGGCCGACCGAGACCAGCCCGGCGTAGCCGGCCAAGGCGTTCCACATGGCGGCCAGGATGATGTAGACGAACAGCGTCGTCAGCTTGTCGATGACGTTGGCGCCGGCCGCCAGCGGCACCAGCGTCAGCCCGACGATGACGACGGCAACGACGAACCCCGACACGATCGACGCGCGGGTCCAGCGCTCGACGGCGACGTCGCTCCGGCCGCTCATGCGTCGATCCCCAGAGAGGTGCGGAGGCCGCCGCGGGCGCCGACCTGGCCGGCCAGCAAACGGGCGGCGAGGATGGCCAGGAACACCAAATGCCCGGTAAGCAGGAACCAGCGCGGATCGAATTGAGCCCCGATCGATTGAGCCATGCCGAGGATGATGCCGCCCAGCAGGGTTCCCCACAGCGAGCCGATGCCGCCGATCACCACCGACTCGAAGGCGAAGATAAGCTGCATCGGTCCGGAATAGGGATCGAAGGTGGCGCGCATGGCCAGCAGCGTGCCAGCCAGCGCCACCGTCGCCACGGAGATGCCGGCGGCGATGCCATAGACCGCGCGCGAGTTGATGCCCACCAGTTCCGCGGTGTCCGCGTCCTCGGCGGTGGCACGGATGGCCCGGCCGAGCGGCGTGTGCTTGAGGAACAGCGACAATCCGCCGAGCAGCAACACGGCAAGCGCGAAGATCAGCGCGGCGAGATAGCCGATGTTGAACTGATCGGTGATCGCCCAGCTACCGAAGGACAGATCGCCAATCATCGGCGCCAGCGACCGGGTATCGGCGCCGTAAGCCTCGAACAGCAGGTTCTCGACGACGATGGCGAGGCCGAAGGTGGACAACAGCGGCACCAGCATGCCGGCCCGCAGGCTGCGTTCCAGCATGCCCCGCTGCACCAGCCAGCCGAACACGGCCATGACCGGCAGCACCGCCACCAGGGCGAGGAACGGCGAGATGTCGGCGGAGTCGGAAACGGTCCATGCCAGGAACGCGCCCAGCACCGCGAAATCGCCGTGCGCGAGGTTGATGATGCGCATGACGCCGAACATCAACGACAGCCCGCACGCGACCAGCGCGTAATAGCCGCCGAGAAGGACGCCTTGCGTCAGGAGATTGATGATATTCACGGTTGACCTTGTACCTTGTCATCCCGGCCGGAGCCGCGGCGGAGGCCGAAGTAGGCCTCGATGATCTGATCGCGCGTCAACTCGCCGGCGCGGCCGTCAAGGACGATGCGCCCCTCTAACATGCAGACGACGCGGGAGGCGACGCCGAGGACGCGGTTGAGATCCTGCTCCACCAGCACCAGGGTTGCGCCGCCCTCAAACAGCGAGTGCAGCGAACGATAGAGCCCTTCCACCACCAGCGGAGCCAGTCCCAGCGACACCTCGTCGAGCAGGATCAGCCGGGGGTTGGTCACCAGAGCACGGCCGATCGCCACCGCCTGCCGCTCCCCGCCCGAAAGGTTGCCGGCCCGCGCCTTCCTGCGGGCGCGCAGCATGGGAAACAGCGTCATCACGGTGTCGATGCTCCAGCGGCCCGGCCGCCCGCTGGCACAGGCGACCGCCAGATTCTCCTCGACGGTCATGGTCGTGAACAGGCGGCGCCCCTCGGGCACCAGCGCGATGCCCAGCGCGACCCGGTTATGAGCACGCATGGTGGTGACGTCGACGCCGTCGAAAACGATTCGGCCCGCCGCGGGCAAGTGGGCGCCGGCGATGGCGCGCAGTAGGGTGGACTTGCCGGCGCCGTTGGCGCCGACCAGCGCCAAAATCTCGCCATCGGCAATATCGCAGGAGACCTCGCGCACGGCCTTCAACAGCCCGTGCCGCACATCCAGCCGATCCAGCGTCAGGAGACTCACGCGGCGCCACTCCCGAGGTAGGCGTCGATCACCGTGGCGTCTGTCATCACCGCCTCGGGATCGCCGTTGGCGATAATCCTTCCAGAGTCCATGCACACCAGCCGCTCGACGACCTGGAGAAGGACATGGACGATGTGCTCGATCCAGACGATCGCCATGCCGCGACGGCGCATCTCTCGGATGGTCTCGACCAAACGGACCGTTTCCTCGTCCGTCAGTCCGCCGCCGATCTCGTCGAGCAGAACCACGACCGGATCGGTCGCCAGCACTCGGGCCAGTTCCAGGCGCTTGCGATCGATCAGGCCGAGCGTCTCGGCGCGCCGGTTGGCGACATGCAGCATGTCGCAAAGCTCCAGGGTTTCGATGCTACGCCGATAGGCCTTCGAACCTCTGTGGCCACCCCCGGTGGTGGCGGCGACGAAGACGTTCTCGAACACGGTCATGCCGCCAAACGGGCGCGGCACCTGGTGGGTCTTGGCGATGCCGAGACGGCAGCGCTGCGCCGCGTCGGCGGCAGTCACGTCGACGCCGCGGAACCGCACCGTTCCCCCCGATGCCGGCTGCCCGCCAGCGAGGACGTTCAACAGAGTGGTCTTGCCCGCACCATTGGGGCCGACGATGCCTACGGCTTCGTCGGCCCCCACTGTAAAGTCCACGTTGTCGAGGACGACCAGCGCCCCGAACCGCTTGCATACACCGGCGCCATCGAGGATGGCGCCGGTTCCATGCGAGTCCACGATTCCACTCTACTCAGCTGTTGTACGGACGCAGTTGGGCACCGACCGGGACGTTCTTGTCGTCAGCGTTCTCGGTGATGACGTAGTCGAGCTTAAACTTGCTGCCCGGCTTCGCCTTCACCCACTGAGTGCCGATGATCGGCGTGCCGACGCAGTTCGGCACTGGCCCCTTGGTAAAATCGATCGGCCCGACCGTGGTGGTGACCTTTAGCGTGCTCAACGCCTTCGCCACCTCGGCCTTGTTGGCGGGGTTGCTGCTTCCCTGCAGCGCCGCGAACCCGGCATCGAACAGCGACATGGTGGCGCCAAGCTGCTGGCTCCACTGCTTGCCGGTCGCCTTCTCGTAGCCGTCGGCAATCTCCTTCGAGGGCATCCCGGTGAGGGGCGACTTGTAGGGGAAGGTGGGATGCCAGTAGCAGCCGCTGGCGAGGTTGTATGCGAGGGAGCCGAGCGCCTCCATCGTCGAGGGGAAGAGGCCGGTCTTGGCAATCTGGGCGATCTTGACGGTCTTAGTGTAGCCCTGCTGCGCTGCCTGCCGCCAGAAGGTCGCGAAGTCCGGCGGGATCGGGAAGGTGTTGAAGATCTCGCACTGCTCCGCCTTGAACTTGGCGATCTGCGCCGAGTAGTCGGTGGTGCCGTCCTCGTATCCGCCCGGATCGACGATGGTAAAGCCCGCCTTCACCAGTTCGGGACCCAAATGAGCGCGGATAGCGTTGCCGTCTGCGTCGTTCGGGTACAGCACGCCCACCTTCTTGTTGGTCTTGACCGGGCCGCTCCACTGCGAAACGTAGCAGTTGAGGAATTCCTTGACGCCGAAGCTGAAGAGGTAGGTCCACTTGAACGGCGAGGGCTCGCCCGGCTTGGCGCCGCGCCCGAAGTAGAAGGCTTCCCACGGCATGACGGTGGAGAGGCTGGGCACGCCGGCAGCCTCGCAGGCGTCGGCGACCGGGTTGACTGTCTCGGGGGTCGAGGTGGACAGCATCAGATCGACTTTGTCGCTGTTGATTAGCTCCTTGGCGAGCTGACCCGAGCGGACCGGGTCCGACTGGGTATCCTTGGTGATGATCTCGACGGCGTATTTCTTGCCGCCCGCAGTGATGCCGCCGACCAGGGCCTTGCGGACCTGGGCGAGGATAAACGGATCGCTTTCGCCGAAGCTTGCCAGCGGACCGGTCAGTGGGCTGATAAAGCCGACCTTGATAGAGTCCGCGGCGCTTGCCGTCCGCGACAGCGCCGTCGGCAGGGTGCCGGCCAGTGCCAATCCGCCGGCGCCGATTCCTGCCTTCCTAACGAACTCGCGCCGCGTGATCGCGGCTTTACTATCGCCTTGCTTGTCGTGCCTACCCGTCAACGTCGATTTTCGCATTTTTTCCTCCCAGTTATAGGAAGGAGCAGGCTGCGCGGCGCATAACCCGGTCGACGACGCGCCGATGGCACGGCGTCGTTTTGCTACGAGTCCGCTCCGTTCCCGATCCCCCTAGGTTCATCGAGTCCCACCACCCGCGGAAAAGTGGCTGGTTGCCCTTCTGTCCCGTTGGCGTGTCCGGCGTCGGCGGTGCCGATCGCAAGTCGACGGTACGCATTAGCCGGGCGGCCGTCAATTTTTCTCGCTATCGCCGCACAAAATCTAGAATAGCTTCTGTCTGATGGTCACCTATCAAAAAATTGTTTCTAGCGCGGACGCATGCCACGGATACCAACACGGGGTAAGGTGCCGGTCATGCATCATGCGTCCAGGAAAACGGTATCAACCCGACTCAAGCGCTTCGAAAGCTAGGTGAGGGGCACCGAAGACGGCTTGCCGTCGCGTTGCGTAATTTCCATCGAAGTCGCCGCGGGCGAAAACGTCGCTAGTATCGGCGGTAAATGCGCCGACTTGACCACCCTGGCGATGGCGAACCCGCCGGTGTCGGCCGGGATCGCGGCGACCACGGAGGCCTACATGGACATGTTGGCGGTCGATCGCCTCGGCAAAGAGATCGATCTGCACCTCTACATCCCCGAGTTTTCCCGCGTCGCGGTGGACGAGTTCGTATCCCTCTATCGGCAAGCGGCGGGTTGAAGCCAAACGGTCACGGTGGACTGAGCTTCAGCGCGTAGGAGAGAAGACATGACCATCTCGATCAGGGACAAGAAGTGTATCGTGATCATCTGCAACCTGGATACGCGCGGCGAGGACATCGTCTTCGTCAAGGATCTGATCCGCGGCCGCGGTCACGAGGCGATACTAGTGGACTTCAGCATGGAGGAACCGCCGCTGCTGGCCGGCGACGTCACCTGCGAAGAGGTGGCCCTGCGCGGCGGCCTGCCGATCGAGACGGTGCGCCAGTACTATCGCAGCAATCGCGAAGCAGCGACCAACAACCAGATCGCCGGCGTCGCCGCCATCGTCGCTGACCTGGTGAAGCAGGGTCAGGTGCACGGGGTGATCGGCATCGGCGGCGCCACCTCGACGCTGGTGTCGACGGCGGTGATGCAGCGCCTGCCCTTCGGTATGCCCAAAGTGATGGCGACCCCGATGGCAGGCCATCCCCGCTACGCCGAGATCGGCGTCGGCACGCGCGACATCACCATGCACAACACGGTGCTGGACATCGTCAAGATGAACCCGCTGCTGAAGGCGCAGATCACCAACGCGGTTGGCGCCATCTGCGGCATGGTCGAGATGACCCTGGGCACCAAGTTCAAGTTCGACCGCCCGGTGATCGCCGTCTCGTCGTTCGGCTTCGCCGAGATGGCGGCGCAGGCGGCGGTAGGGATGCTGGAAGAGGCCGGTTTCGTGCCGGTGGTCTGTCACGCCCAGGGCAAGGGGGACAAGGCGATGGAGGAGATGATCGCTGACGGCTTGTTCCACGGCGTGCTCGATCTCTGCACAGGCGGCGTCATTGAGCACATATGCGGCGGCAACCGCGATCCTGGTCCGGACCGGCTGATGGCGGCAGTGCGGCGTGGCATTCCGGTGGTGCTGGCGCCCTGCGGCCTCGACTTCCTCAGCTATGGCGGCCGGGTCGACAAGCTGGAGGCGACCAAGAACCGGGCGCGCTACGTTCAGGACTCCTTCCGCATCCAGGTGCGCAGCAGCGCCGATGAGCTGCGCCGGGCCGCCGACGTCTTCACCGAACGCCTGAACCAGTCAAAGGGACCATTCACCTTCCTCGTGCCGTTACGTGGATGGTCGTCGATCGACAGGGAGGGCCGACCCACCTATGACCCCGCTGCCGACGCCGCCTTCGTCGCCCGGCTGCGCGAGAAGCTGGTGCGCAAGGACGCCATCAAGGAGGTGGACCTGCACCTTTACACGCCCGAGTTCGCACGCGTCGCGGTGGACGAATTCGTCCGCCTGTATCGGCAGTCGGCGGGTTGAAGCCCCCGACCGCCGGCTGGCTGAGCCTCGATTCCTCGTCCGACGACCTCACCGGCTTCGTCCAGTACGTGGTCAGCGCGCTCCGGGTCGCGTGCCCCGACTTCGGTCGGCAGCTCGACGTTTTCCTCGGCTCGGCGGCTCGCCCTTCCGCCACCGGCATCACCGCCGCCCTGATGAACAGCGTCGGCGCCCTGGACGAGGACCTGCGCCGCCGTTCCATCGCCATACTGAAAGCGCACAGGTTCGGGATCCTCTGATGCCGCCGTTGCCCCACGACCTCGCCGACACGGCGATCGTTGACGCGGGACACCGCCGCTGGATAACTCTCAACCCCATCCGACAGATGGAGCGCGCCGCGATGAGAGCCTACGAGATCAAGGAAGCCATCGGCATCGAGGGCATCGTGCTCAACCCCGACCGGCCTATGCCAGAGCCAGGGCACGGCGAGGTCGGGATCAGGGTCCGCGCCACCTCCCTCAACTACCGCGACCTACTGGTGGCGAAGGGCATCTACCGGGGCGGCCTGAAGCCGTCGGCGATCCCGCTGTCCGACGGCGCCGGCGAGGTCGTCGCGGTCGGCCTCGGAGTCTCACGCTTCAAGGTCGGCGACCGCGTCGCCGGCACCTTCTTCATGGGCTGGCTGGGCGGCGCCGTCAGCGCCGAGTGCACGGCGCGCGCTCTCGGCGGCGTCACCGACGGGATGCTAGCCGAATACGTCGTCCTTCCCGAAACCGGCGCGATCCGCATCCCCGACCGCCTGAGTTTCGAACAGGCGGCCACCCTTCCCTGCGCCGGGCTGACCGCGTGGAACGCCGTCGTCGAGACGAGCCGTGTCAAGGCGGGCGAAACCGTGCTGCTGCTGGGCACCGGCGGAGTATCGCTGTTCGCCCTGCAGTTCGCCAAGCTGCATGGCGCGCGAGTCATCCTGACCTCCAGCAGCGACGACAAGCTGGCGCGGGCCAAGGCGCTGGGTGCCGACGACGTGATCAACTATCGCGACACCCCGGATTGGGACAAGGCCGTCGGCGCCTTGACCGGCGGGCGCGGCGCCGACCTGGTGGTCGAGGTCGGCGGACCCGGTACGTTGGAGCGGTCGATCCGCTCGGCGCGAGTCGGCGGCACCGTCGCCATGATCGGGGTAGTGAGCGGCGCCGGACAAATCGATCCGCGGCCGCTGATCTCGCGGGCAATCCGTCTACAGGGCATCTATGTCGGGTCGCTGGAGATGTTCGTGGCGATGAACGCCGCCGTGACGCGGACCGCGCTGGCCCCCGTCATCGACCGCGTCTTCCCGTTCGAGGGGGCGCGCGACGCCTACTCTCACCTCGCCAGCGGGGCCCATTTCGGCAAGGTTGTCGTCACCGTCTAGGGCACCATAAGGTACTGCCGGGAGCCGGTTCCAGCGATCTTTTTTCGATATGGGACGGCCCGGACGACGGGCCTGTATCGAGGCGACGATCCGCCGATATCGATAAGGCGGATGTCGCAAGATCGCGTAAGGAAAAGGAACCGTCGGAGATTGCCAAAGCATTCATTATATACGCAGTCTCTA
>Ga0181526_10001713_pt1 | contig 20330 bp, 18 predicted proteins | sample PEATcosm2014_Bin_35_FD_119750 | JGI IMG/M metagenome (GOLD analysis project Ga0181526, IMG submission 119750) | Peatland microbial communities from MTU Mesocosm Facility, Houghton, MI, USA - PEATcosm2014_Bin06_30_metaG | ecosystem: Environmental > Terrestrial > Soil > Wetlands > Peat | place...
AATATTCTGGCGCTCAAGCTCGACGTCACCAATCGAGCCGATTATGCGCGTGCGGCCGATGCGGCGGAGACTCGGTTCGGTAAGATCCACGTTCTCTGCAACAATGCGGGCGTCGCCGTCGTGGGGCCGACCGCTCTCGCGACGTATGACGACTGGGACTGGGTGATGGGCGTCAACCTAGGCGGTACCGTCAACGGCATCGTCACCATCCTGCCGCGCATCCTCCGGCACAGTGAAGGCGGTCATATCGTCAATACCGCCTCGATGTCCGGTCTGATGCCGCATCCGGGCGCGACCATCTATGGCACCTCAAAGGGGGCCGCGGTCCACATGATCGAATGCATGCGCGCCGAGCTCGAACCGCAGGGGATCATCTGCTCGGCTTTCTGCCCCGGCGCCGTGCAATCGAACATTGCCGATGCGGGCAGGACCCGCCCCGCCGCGCTTGCCGATACCGGCTATGCCGAGGCCGACAAGCGGCGTCAACAGGGCGGGAGCTTCTTCCATCTGTACCAGACCAAGGAGCAGGTCGGGGAGCGCGTGCTGCAGGGTATCCTCAACGATGAGCTCTATATCATGACTCACAGCGAATTCCGGCAAGGAATCGAGGAGCGCGCGCAGGCGATGTGCGCGGCGGTACCCGACCAGCCCGAAAACCAGGAATACAAGCGCACTTTCAGCGTGCTGTTCCGCAACCCCATCCATGCCGCTGAACTTGCGCGGCAGAAAGGATTGAAGGCATGAAGGATTTCAAAGGTCGCACCGCGTTCGTCACTGGCGGTGCTCACGGGATCGGCATCGGATTGGTCCGCGCGCTGCTGGCGGAAGGTTGCAGTGTCGCGATTGCCGATATCCGCGAGGAGTCGATCGATCAGGCGCTGAGTGCGCTGAACGATCCGATGGCCATGGGCGTGCAGGTCGATGTCGCCTCGCGCGAGGCCATGGCGGCGGCAGCCAATGCAGTGGAGAAGAAATTCGGTCCCGTCAGTCTGCTGTTCAACAATGCCGGCGTCAACCTGTTCCAGCCGATCGAGGAGTCGAGTTACGACGACTGGGATTGGGTGATGGGCGTGAATCTGCACGGCCCGATCAACGGTGTCATGACATTCGCGCCGCGCATGATCGCGGCGGGCAGGGGCGGCTATATCGTCAACACCGCCTCGATGGCCGGTTTCCTGGCGGCCGGCGTGCCGGGCATCTACAACACAACAAAATTTGCGGTGCGCGGTATGTCCGAATCGCTGCGGGCGAGTCTCGCGCCGCACGGCATCGGCGTTTCGGTGCTCTGCCCAGGACTGGTCAAGTCGTATATCTATGCGAGCGATGACATTCGCCCCGAGCGCCTCAAGGGTGGTGCCAAGCCTGTAAATACCGGCAACGTGAAGCGGCTCGCCGATATCCACGAGTTCGGAATGGAAGGGGACGTGATTGCGGCGCGCGTGCTGGATGCCATGCGTGAGAACCGCTTCCACATCTTTACGCACCCCGAGTTCAAGGATGAGCTGCGCGAGTTGTTCGACGAGATAGTGCAGGATTTCCGCGACTACCCTCCGGACCCGGGCTTCGAACAGCGGACGGGCTTCGAGAAGACTCGCCGGGAGAGCTACAAAAAGCAGCGAAAAGGGCTAAAGGCGCTGTAGACGATGCGAGTCAATGCACTCGACCATGTGAACATCATCACCGCCGATCTGGATGCAACGGCACGTTTTTACGCTGAGCTATTGGGTCTGGATCGACGCGACGCACCGCCGCCGCTGACTCGCGACAATGCGCAGTGGATGTACGACGGCGCCGGCCGCGCCATCATCCACGTCAACAGTCTCGACTGTCCGCGTGCCTTCGAGCGTGACATCACACCGGGTCCCACGGGAGCGCTCCACCACGTGGCGCTCAACTGCAGCGGCTACGAGGAGATCATCGCGCGCTTGAACGCCCGGGCGCTCGACTACCGGGTGAACGTCGTCGAGGCGATCTTCCTGAGGCAGGTGTTCACGGTCGACCCGAACGGCGTGCTGCTGGAGCTTAATTTCTTCGCCGGCTGAATCCTCGGAGCGTCGGCGCGCTGCGCAGGGCATCGCTTCCGCGCAACGAACTCACGCCACCCCTTGCGTCCGCCAGCCCTGCTTGTATGTTTCCCGCGCCACCCGACTATAGGGCAGCGGGCTCACGATCGCACGGACCTCGATCTGCTTGTGAGGCTCGACCGTCGTTTTCTTGGTGCCTCCATTCTCCTCTCCCCACACGACCCGCAGTTCAGTGCCGACCGGAATGCCAGGATCGATCGTGGCGAGGCTGAGCGCCTGCTTTTCGTTGTAACTGTAGCCGGTAAACATCGAAAGCCCCACGGTTCGACCGCCGGCATCGACTACCCGGTCATAATTCGACGAGGCATAATTTGCCAGCGGTACGTCGAAGAACTTGTATTGCTCTCCATCGGGGTTGAACAGCGAGGCCATGATCCGGGTCATGTCCTCGTGATTCCAGGCGAGCGTCACCTTTTTCCGCTGCTTTTCCGGCTCCAACTTCTCCAGCGCCTCGCGGCCGTGGAAATCGTGATCGAACCGGATGAAGGGCCCATAGCCGAGTTCCCAGGGGTTGAGGTAGTAATCCTCAATACGGTTGGAAACGTAGCTGCCGCCGATCGAGCCAGTTGCCTCGTAGCTGTCGGCGCCGAGCCACTGGCGATAGGCCTTCAGCTTGTCGCCGGTGTAGATCGCAGGCAGCGGCGAAGGTATCCAGCCTGATTCGAGCGTGTTCGACGGATAAGCCCGGCTGCCACAGGGCACGATGCCGAATTCCTTACCCGCCTGCAGGATCGCGGCACGGATCTCCTCCTGCTCCTCATAGGGTCCCCAGATTTCAAGTCCAGGCGCGCCCGACATCCCGTGGCGCAGCGTGCGCACGGTCTTGCCGGCGATGCGCATGGTCGACATGTTGAAGAATTTGAGCTGTTCGAGCTTGCCGCCGTTCAGCTTCTCGATGATTGCCCAGGCATTCGGCCCCTGGATCTGGAATCGCCACACGGTGCGCGTGACCGGCTTGCCCATCGGGCGCATCGGTGATCGATCATCGAGCTGTACGTCCACCTTGTAGCCGCCGGTCGCTGCATGGAAGCGCAACCAGTTGGACGCCGGCGCGCGACCGACATACACGAGCTCCTCCTCGGCGAGGTGGAAAATGATGCCGTCGCCAATCACATGGCCGTAGTGTGTGGTCGGGACGTACTGCTTCGCCTTATTGATGGCAAATCCCTGCACCGAGTTTATCGCCGTATCGCTGATGAGTTTCAGCGCGTCCCTTCCGCGCAGGTAGAGGTTGACCATGTGGTGGGTCTGATCGAACAGCACGGCACTGTGCTGCCAGGCCCATTGCTCTGAACGCCAGTTGTGGAATTCGGGCGCGACCACGGGATAGACATAGGCGCCAAGCTGCGAATTGCGCAGCAGGCTGACCGTGTTGTCCGCCGCTGCCAGGACCTCCTCGAGATTGCGCGCGACCATCAGTGTGCTCCTTATTGTTAAATGCCAACCCCTCGTAGCGCCGCGGCCATTGTATGCAGCACAAACGAATTTTTCGAGTCCCGCCTATGAGCCGCCCGGGGCGGCGGAGCCCATGCCTCCCTCCTGCATCGCTCAGCGCGCGTGCCCCGTCCAGGTTCGAAGGCCCGGTGCCGTGCGATCCTCACCGGAAAGAGCCCTGGCGACTGCCGGACGCGCAGTCACTCGCTCGCGCCATTCGACCAGCCGCGGACAACGTTGGGCGATGCTCAGCTCGGGGAACATTCTTTCCACCATCATGCCGCAATGGGAATAGAAGTTGATGTCGGCCAGCGTGTAGTCATTCCCTGCCAGCCAAGGGGCCTGCGTGAGCTGCTTCTCAACCTTGTCGACCGCGTAGAGGATCTTTTCGCTGGCATTGGCCAGATCGGCCTCGCCGAAGCCCGAACGCGCAGTCATCCACTTCTTGCGTTGGTCGGGCAGCGGGATGCGCTCCATCAGTTTCTCGAATTCGCCGCTGTCGATCTTGCGTGCGATGATGCCGACCATCCGATGCCAACCGTGCATTGACACATGATTCATCACGTGCTCGTCGATGAACTTGTTCCAGTAGCGCACGCGCGCGGCGCCAAGCGGGTCGAGCGGACGTAGCGGTATTTCCGGGAACACATCCTCCAGGTACTCGTTGATCACGGTGGTGTGCGTGATGATGTGACCGTTGTGGTCGAGCACGGGCACCTGGCCTTCCGGATTGATGGCCACGAACCAGTCCGAATGCTGCTCGAACTTGTGCAAATCGACGTACACGCTCTGGAAGGCGAGCCCCTTCTCGAGCAGCGGGACCATCGACTTGAGGGAATTTGCCACCGGTTCGGCGTGGTAGTACTTGAGGGTCATGGCGGTCCTATCAGGGTCTGAGTGTGCCAAGGGTGCCGCCATCCACGGCGATGGCCTGCGCTGTGATATGGCTGGCGGCGTCCGAAAGGAGGAAACAGGCCAGCTCTGCCAACTCCTCGGCCGTGCCGATGCGGCCCATTGGGACGCGCTTGCCGAGCCGCTCGCGGATGGTCTGGATCGAGGCCTGCGGATCGAGCTGCAGCAGCATCGGCGTCTCGATGAGACCGGGCAGTACGCAATTGACCCTCACATTGTGGGGCGCGGCTTCGATCGCCGCGGCGCGCGCCAGGCCCAGCACGCCATGTTTGGAGGCCACATACGCAGCGTTGCCGGGCATGCCGCGCTCACTGGCGAGGCTGCCCGTGATGAGGATGCTGCCCCGTCTCCTGTCGATCATGCCGGGCAGAACCCGCTTTATTGCCCAGAAGACGCTGGAGAGGTTGGTGCGGATGACTGCATCGAAGACATCGTCGTCATAATCGGCGAGCGGCGCGAACGTGCCGCCCGTTCCCGCGTTGGCGAACAATGCCTCGACCGGCCCGAACAGGCCTTCAGCAGTCGCGATCGCCGCGCGCAGAGCGGCGCGATCAGAGACGTCGGCCACGCCATACCCCGCCGTACCGCCCTCACGCGTGATCGAGTCCGCCGCGTCAGCCAATTTCCGCTGGCTGCGCGCCAGCAGGAAGACCCTCGCCCCCCTGCGCGCCAGCAGCTTGGCGGTTGCGAGCCCGATGCCCGTCGATGCTCCCGTGACCAGGGCATGGCGTCCCTGATACGCGGGCGTGTCTGCCCCGGTCGCGGCGTCAATCACGCGCTGCTCTCCGCACCGATGGCATCAACCATGGAGGCTCCTGCTACGCTCCGGCCATCAGGACAGCATTTTGGGGCCGGTCTGCTTTGCTGCCTCGATCTCGGCGGCGCGATTGCGTTTGATCGGTACATCGCGACCGGCCTGCACCGCCGGTCTGTCGCCCACGAGCTTGAGCCAGCGTTGCAGGTTCGGAAAGCCATCGACTGCAACGCCCGACCAATCGTGACCCGAGACCCAGGGCCAAAGCGCGATGTCCGCAATCGAATACTCGCCCACAATGAACTCGTGAGACGCGAGCTGTTGGTCCATCACGCCGAAAAGGCGCGTCACCTCGCGCTGGTAACGGTCGATGGCGGGTTGGATCTTCTCGGGGAAATAACGCAGGAACACGTTGGCCTGCCCCATCATCGGGCCGACAGCCGACATCTGGAACATCAGCCACTGGATCACGCGACTGCGGCGTTGCATGTCGCCGGGAAGAAGCTTACCGGTCTTTTCCGCAAGGTAGATCAGGATGGCGCCGGACTCGAACAGTGAGAATCCGTCGTCGATGAGCGCAGGGATCCGGCCATTCGGGTTGATCTTCAGATACCAATCCGATTTCTGCTCATTGGTGGCGAAGTCGATGACCCTGACCTCGTAGGGAAGTCCCATTTCTTCCAGCGCGATCGAGATCTTCCAGCCGTTCGGAGTTGGTGCGGTATAGAGCGTGATGCCCATCATTATCCCCAGCGGTTGATTTCAGGACCTGGCGCCCAGGACGCGGCAGGATCGGGCAGCGACGCCAGTGCTAACACCCGAACGATCGCGGGTCGACTCTTCACGCGCTCCATCCATGCCGCCGTGCGCGGCTTTCCGGCAAATGCAGCCGGTACCACTCGCACCATGCCGGCCAGCCAGGCGTAGCTTTCAAGATCGGCGATCGTGAACGGGCCCATCAACCAGTCGCGCCCGTCGATCCGCGCCTCGATCTTCTCGACCGCCTGGGTGATCTTGGCGGCGCTATCTGCCAACTTCTCGGGCGCGAACACGCCGGCGCTCATCTCCTCCCAGCGATTGCGCAGATCGACACTGCCGATCCTGGCGAGCATGGCGGCGTCGGCTCGGGGCGGATGTGCTTTGCAGCCAAGATAGGCCGCAGCGGGCGCGGCCCGTTCGATCAGCTGTCGACACCACGTCATCGTCTCCCAGCGGCCGTAAGCGTCCGCAGGTCGTAGCGCTGGTCCATGTCCGATGTCATCGAGATAGCAGGCGACGAAAACGGAGTCGGCCATCCCTTCGTCATCGACGACGAGCACCGGTCCCTCGCCCTCGACGCTCATCGCGACCTCGGCCTGCTGTGCGCAAGGCAGGGAATGTCGCTGGCCCGCCGCCAGATCGATGCGAATCAGTTCGGCCTTCAGGCTCTTCTCGAACAGTGCAGCGAGCACCGTGAAGGAGGGGCCGTTGGGCTCGCCGTGATATAGGGTCATGCTCATGCCGCGGGCTCCTGACCGATGTGAGGTTGCTCGAGAATGGCGACACGCTTCACCATGGCGGTCCTGCCCATCGCCCAGCAGGCCTTGGTTGGAGGCCGCGCGTAGATGGCGCGCAACCAGCGCATGATGTTGGGCGTGAGGTCGTCGCTGGACAGCTTCGGCTGCGACAGCGGTAATGCGTAGGCAAGGTTGAAGCCGTTGACATCGGCCAGGCTGTATTGATCGCTGCCGAGCCATTCGCGTTTTGACAGTGCGTCCTCGAGCATCCGGATTCCGACGGCGACGCGACGCTGCGACTCCTTCATCTCCTCCTCACTGAACAGACCATAGATTGCCTTGCGCCAGGCGACGCGGCGTTCGGGCAGCGGGATGCGCTCGATGGCAGCCTTCAGTTGCTCCGGGTCCCTGGATCGCACGGCAGGGCCTATGAATACGCTCCAGCCGATCATCGAAAAGCTCGGCGCGAGCCACTGGTCCATGAACTTCATCCACCAGCGAATGCGCCAGCGGTCCCGCGGGTCTTTCGGCATCAGTCTTGGACCGGGGAAAGCCTCATCGACATATTCCATGATCGCGGTCGATTCAGTGAGCACGAGGTTCCCATGCTTCATTGCCGGGATGGTGCCCTGCGGGTTGACGGCCAGGTATTCAGGCTTGTGCTGGTCGAAACCGAGAAGGTCCAGATAGTGACTCGAGAAGGCGACGCCCTTCTCCATCAATGCCAGCATCGGCTTGCCGGAGTTGGCGTTGGGTTCCCAGTGATACAGGATCACGCCGGACATTCAGCTACCCCCTCTAATTGTAAGCGTTGCATACCATTAGCCCGGTCTGCCGGTCAAGAGGGAGGGCAATCTGCCTGCGCTCGGCGGTGCGGCCGGTGCTGCCAACAAGCGAGCGGTGCTCACGTCGCCGGCGGCTTCGGATCCCAGTCCTTCTTGCCCACCTCCTGTCCGGCGACCGAGTACAACACCTGCGCATTGCGCGTCTTTTGAAACGCCTCCAGCGTTTGTCCACGCATTGCAGCGTAGATGTGAAGATTGGTCGTTCCCACTACAGCGCCAAGCTTTTCCAGCAGGAAGAAGATCACGCCGTAGTGAATCAAGGCGCGCCAGTCGCGTCGGCGCACCATGTTGCGCTCCTGCACCGTCAATCCAGCTTGCTCGAACAACGGTTCCGGATCCTCAAGGAATCGCCTCCGGACGTCCGGCTTGACCAGCTCGTGAAGAAACTTATTGAGCCGATAAGCCTTGACGCTGCGATCCAGCGTGAAAGGGTATGTCCCGGTCAAATCACCGATGCCGGTCCACTGCTCTTCGATGCGCGACCGATAGTCCATGGGAGTCTCGTCTGCGGCATCGATCGAGTCGTTTTCGTAAATGACCGTGGCGATGGGGGTCATCGATGGCAAGTAGTATGTTTGATGCAGCTTTCTGACTTGGTGGGACAGCGCTCCACGCATGATCAGCCACATGATGACTTCTGCGCCTTCGAATCCGCCGCGCTTGGCGTAGTCCGCGATCGTGATCCTGGTCAGAGATTCCGGGTCCTTCTCCAAGCGGTCCAGAAACTCCATGTCCCACGGCGTGTTATTGAAACCACAGCGTTCTCCATGAACCTGGTGGGAAAGCCCACCGGTGCCGACGACGACAACTGCGAGGTCCTCCGGAAAGCTCTCGATGGCCTTCTTGAGTGATCTGCCGAGCTTGAAACAACGCGCCGCTGACGGAATCGGGAACTCCAATACACCCACCTGCAGGGGCACGATCGCCCCTGGCCACGCGGGTTCGTGCGGCCACAACAGCGACAGTGGCGAAAAACAGCCGTGATCGAGCGATTTATCCTGAAAAAACGACAGATCGAATTCATCCGCGACCAGGCCATTGGCGACATGACGCGCCAGAGCCGGATGTCCCTTCACTGGCGGCAGCTGGCGCGGTCCGCCTCCCTCGTCGGCGACTGGATACTCGTCTCCGACGCCGAGGGCAAAGTGCGAATAGTGATCAAAGAAAAACGAGGTGACGTGATCATTGAAAATGAAGAACAGGACGTCCGGCCGCTTCTCTGCCAGCCATGCCTGGACGGGTCGGTATCCTTCGAAGATGGGCGCCCATACGGGATCAGCCTGCTTCTGGGTGTCGAGCGCAAAGCCGATCGTCGGCGTATGCGACGATGCGATGCCGCCCACAATCCTGGCCATGGCGTAACTCCACGAGTATGCGAAAGCGCGGGCGCGCATCTTGCCGCAGCGACCCGCCGTCTGGCTACGTACAAATCGGACGCCGCCTGTTGTAGCTGCGGCGTCGAGACGGTCCTACCCGGATTTGCGCGCCGTCGTCCAGTCTTCGTTACCGGCCTGGAATAGTCTGCATACGAGGTTCCGCAGCCATCGGCTGCGTGCGTCTCGATGGTATTTGCGATGCCAGAATTGCTTCAATGCGATTCTCGGCGGATCAAACGGCAATCCGACGACTCTCACATTCGCGCCGACTCGCGAGAAGTATTGCGCCAGCGGCTGCGGTATCGTCACGACGAGGTCCGACTGCGCGACAATCATCGGCGCGCTCGCAAAATGCGGGGTCGTGAGCACGACGTTACGTCGAATGCGCTTGCGCGCCAGAAAGCGCTCGATGACCTCTTCGGTGCGGCTCTCCGCCCTCACCACCACGTGTTCGAGTTGCAGATATTGTTTGATGCTGAGGGTGTCCGACGTGATCGGGTGCCCTGCACGAATCAGGCAGGCGAAGGTATCGAAGTACAGCCCCTGCTGGTAGAAGTTGCGTGCCTTCAAGTCCGGGAAGTAGCCTATCGCGAGATCGACACCCCCTCCCTCCATCTCTGTCGCTACCTGATTCGCGGGCAGGCTGAGGGAACGAATGGGCGCCTGCGGCATTTGCCGCCGGATTTCCTTCATGATTGTCGGCAATATCACGACCTCACCCACGTCTGAAAGCGCGAATGTGACGGCGCTGCGGCTCGAACGCGGATCGAATTCGGCCTCGGCGGCGATGTCCTGATCGATACGCGCCAAAATGGATTGGGCCGACCTGATCAGACTCACCGCCCGGGGGGTGGGCTGCATGACGTTGCCCGTACGGACGAACAGCGGATCCTCGAAATAGTCGCGCAGCTTGCGCAATGCAACGCTGGTCGAGGGTTGGCTGCGTCCAAGTGCGAGCGCGGCGGCGCTGACGCTGCGCTGCTGATCGATTGCGACCAGGACATGCAGCAGATTGAGATCGAGTTCGCCCATCATCTGTATTCGATTTTCGAATAAAGTCTATATCAGCAGCCGCGTTGCGGGAAGGAGGTCGCCGGCCGGACCATAGGTGCTAAAGCAAATGGGGGAATCGGTCCGCTATCGGGCTCCGGAATGCACCGCGCCCTCGCCCCAGCCTCGCGCGTTGCCGTCTGGCAATACGAAAATATCGTGCGAACAACAGTCAGAGGGAAATGGCAGAGATGGCTAAACAGAATCTGGAACAACTGTTGAGGACCTCCACGGACACCGTGGGCTTGCTGCGCAACTCGCAGATCGGTGCCTATATTTATCCGGTCGTGCCGCCGGAATTCGGCAATTGGCGTACCGAGCAGGCTGCCTGGCGCGAGGCGGCGGTGTTGTTCGACCAGACGCACCACATGGCGGAGATCACGATAAAGGGGCCGGATGCGCTCAAGCTGTGCTCGTCGCTGACCATCAACAGTTTCAAGGGGTTCGAGCCTGGTAAGGCCAAGCAGATGGTGCCTCTGAGCCATGACGGCTATGTCATTGGCGACGGCATCCTGTTTTTTCTCGAGCAGGAGGAGCTGCTGTTCGTCGGCCGTGCGCCGACGGTGAACTGGATTCAATTTCACGCCGAGACCAGCGGCCTGAAGGTCGACATCATCCGCGACGATCGATCGCCGTCACATCCGTACGGCAACGCAGTCCAGCGTCGCCACTACCGTTACCAGATTCAGGGACCGCGCGCCAACGAGGTGCTCGAGGCGGTTAATGGCGGTCCGGTGCCGGAAGTAAAGTTCTTCAATCTTGGCTACATCAACGTCAAGGGTCGCAAGGTGCGGGCGCTGCGGCACGGCATGGCCGGAGCTCCGGGGCTCGAACTCTTCGGCCCGTATGCAGAGCGCGATGAGATCCGCGCCGCCCTGATCGAGGCGGGCACCAGTCACGGCCTGGTCGTCGTGGGATCCCGTACCTATTCAAGCAACACGCTGGAATCGGGGTGGATTCCCTCACCCCTGCCGGCGGTGTACAGCGGCGAGAAGATGAAGAAGTACCGCGAGTGGCTGCCGGCAACCGGCTATGAGGGGACCGCGTCGATCGGTGGAAGTTTCGTCTCGAGCAACATTGAGGACTACTACCTGACGCCTTACGCGATGGGCTACGGCCCGTTCGTGAAGTTCGATCACGATTTCATCGGTCGCGACGCGCTCGAGAAAATGGTGGCGGAGCAACGGCCGCAGCGCAAAAAGGTGACCTTCGAGTGGAATGCGGAGGACCTTGGCTCCATCCTCGGCTCAATCCTGGACCGCGACAATCCGCCCTGCAAATTCTTCGATCTGCCGAATGCGAACTATGCATCCTCGTCCTACGACAAGGTCGCGCGCGGCGGCAAAACCGTCGGCTATTCCATGTTCACCGGTTACAGCCACAACGAGCGCTGTGGACTGTCGCTCGGCGTCGTGGATGCGGACGTGAACGTGGGTGATCTGCTAACCCTCGTCTGGGGCGAGGAAAATGGCGGCACTCGCAAACCGACCGTGGAACATCACCGGCAACGTGACGTACGCGTCAAAGTAGCACCCACCCCATACTCGCGCGACGCCCGTGAAACCTACCACCAGGGCTGGCGCTCGGGCACTGATCGAAGATAACAGCGAAGGGCGTCATGACCAACGAACCTCGGCGACAGCTGGCAATGGACAACGGTGCATTGACCGTGCCTTTGATTGCTCAGATGGCTCGCGAGGCCACGATCGAGCTGAATTACCATGACCTGAAGGATCTTGAAGGCAGCCGTCGCTTTCTGACAACCGGCAAGCGCATCTACGTGAGCTTTCTGCCCAAGCAGACCTGGGCGCAGACGGAAGAAGCATGTCGCGCGGTGAAAGCTGCGGGATACGATCCCGTGCCGCATGTTCCGGTGCGTCTGCTCGAATCGGCGCAGCAGCTGTCGGGCATCCTGCGCGGGCTGGTCCGCCAGGCACAGATCAGTGAGGCACTTCTGATCGCGGGCGACTACGCACAGCCGTCTGGCCCTTTTCTGTGCGCCGCTGAGGTCTTGCGAAGCGGGATTCTGACGGAGCACGGATTGCATCGCGTTTCGCTGGCGGGTCATCCGGAAGGCCATCCAAAGGTCGCGCTCGACGAAATCCGGCGCGCGGAACTCGAGAAAGTGGAGCTGGCTGATCGGGCAGGTCTGGACGTCAGTCTCGTAACGCAGATGTTCTTCGACGCCCCGCCATTCATCGATTGGGTGAGCGAGCTTCGCGCCAACGGGGTCGTGTGCCGCATCGTCGGGGGCCTTGCGGGTCCGGCCCGGATCGCGACGCTGTTCAAGTTCGCTCTGCGCTGCGGTGTCGGTCCCTCAGTCCGGGCCTTGGGCGCCCGACCGACCTCTCTCGTGAAGATCATCGGCGATCACGGGCCGCAGTCCGTGATGCGTTCGCTGGCGGAAGCGCTCGTCGCCAAAGCGACCGATTTCGCAGGTCTGCATTTCTTTTGTTTCGGAGGCTATCTGCGTACCTGTGAGTGGCTGCGGCAGGTCGCGGACAGCAGGTTCACCCTTGACGACAACCGCGGGTTCGAGCTGGCTCGTATCTGAGGGCTCGACTCAGGCGATGTAGATGAAGACGACACAGGACAAGACGGCGTTTATCACCGGGGGAGCAAGCGGAATCGGCCTCGGAATAGCGGCTGCGTTTGTCGACGCCGGAATGAATGTGGTGCTCGCCGATTTGCGCCAGGATCACATTGACGATGCACTGGCTGCCTTCGCCAGGCGCCGACAGTCACGACACGTGCACGCGGTCCGCCTCGATGTAACCGACCGCGCCGCAATGGCGGCGGCGTCCGAGGAAACCGCGCAGGTGTTCGGCAAGCTGCACGTGCTCGTGAACAACGCCGGAGTCGGTATCCAGGGCCCCTTCAGCGGCATCACCTATGCCGACTGGGATTTCGGTCTTGCGGTCAATCTCGGTGGCGTGATCAATGGGCTGCAGACCTTCTTGCCGCGCATCCGCTCGCATGGCGAAGGCGGCCACATCATCAATACGGCATCGCTTGCAGCTCTCGTTCCGATGCCTGCGCAATACGTCATCTATCAGGCCGCCAAGGCTGCAGTGGTGACCCTGTCGGAGGGAATTCGCGCGGAACTCGCGCAGGAGAACATCGGCGTCTCGGTGCTCTGTCCCGGCCCGGTCAGAACCAACATCCACGAGCTGACCAGAAATCGTCCCCCGCAATTCAGTGTTGGGGATGCCTTCCGCGCGGTTGAGAATGCCGGGGGTACGTACGTGCCGTTCCCGAGCATGATGGAGCCGGCGGAGGTCGGCGCGCTTGTTCTCAAAGCAATGCTCAACGATGAGCTCTACATCATCACCCACGGCGAGTGGAAACAGATGGCGGAGGGTCGACATTCAGCCCTGATCGCTGCGATGCCCGAGAAGCTCGATCCGGCGCTGCTCGCGATGATAGCGGGTCGACGGCCATCGGGATCTGACGACTAACGAGGCCCTCAGTAGTCAGTCTGGTTCCTGGCGTAGTCGATGAAGAAATCGAGCGATGCCGGGTTGGCCAGGGCCGCGCGGTTCGCCGCCTTGTCTGCAGGCACTCCCATCAGGATCCGTCTGACGGGCACCTCGAGCTTCTTGCCCGTAAGTGTGATTGGAACGGCGTCGATCTGATAGATTTTGTCGGGAACGTGGCGCGGTGAGTAGTCGCTGCGAAGACGAGCGCGGATGCGTTCGCGCGTGGGCTCATCCAGCATACGGCTCCCGTGCAGCTTCACGAACAGCGGCATGAAGAACCGGCCGCCGGGGAGGTCGAGATTGACGATAATGGCGTCTTCGATCTCCTCCAGCGTCGCAAGCGACCGATAGATTTCAGCGGTGCCAATGCGCACACCGTGTCGGTTGAGCGTGGCGTCCGAGCGTCCGAGCACGAACGCGCCGCCGCGCGCGTTGAAGCGAACGAAGTCGCCGTGGCGCCACACGCCCGGATAACGATCGAAGTAGGAATCGAGATACCGTTTATCGCCCGGGTCGTCCCAGAACCGCAATGGCATGGATGGCATGGGTTGGGTAATGACGAGTTCGCCGACCTCGTCGATGACTGCCTTGCCCTCCTCATCGAACGCATAGGCGGCGCAACCAAGCGCGCGCGCCTGAATCTCGCCCGCATAAACAGGAAGCGTGGAGACAGCGCCGACGAACCCCGTGCAACAGTCCGTTCCCCCGCTTCCGGACGCAACCAGAAGATCGCGCTTCACGTTGTCGTACACCCATTGCATGCACTCCGCGGTTACCGGTGAGCCCGCGAGCGTCACGGATTGGAGCAGCGAGAGATCGAATCGTTCCTTCGGAACGACCGCTGCCTTCTGTTGATGAGCAATGTAGGCGGGGCTGGTTCCGAACAACGTTGTTCTCGACTTCTCGACGACCTTCCACAATGCGTCGGCTCCCGGAAACGCGGCATTGCCATCATAGAGAACCGGCACGACATCCGCGCAAAGCGCGCTGACGATGAAGTTCCACACCATCCACCCGGTCGTCGTATAGAAGAACAGTGCCTCGCGAGCATGAACGTCGTAGTTGAAGTGCAAGTGCTTCAGATGCTCAAGCAGAATTCCTCCGTGTCCGTGAACAATGGCCTTCGGCAGGCCGGTGGTTCCGGAGGAGAACAGAATCCAAAGGGGATGGTCGAAAGGCACCTGCTCGTAGCGGAACTCGGCCGGTGGCACCGGCGGATGCTCGAGCAGGTCATTCCACAGGCTCGTGTTCGGCGCAAGTGTTGCGGGTTCGATGCGCCGCAGGTAAGGGACGGCAATCACCTGCTCGACCGAATCGAGTTGCGCCAGGATCTGCCGCATTTCGGGAATGCGATCGAAGCTCTTGCCACCGTACTGGTAGCCGTCCACACAGATCATGACCTTCGGTTTGAGCTGCACGAATCGCTCCAGCACTCCCTTGGGGCCGAAATCCGGGCCGCAGCAAGACCAGACGGCACCGATGCTGGTCGTCGCGAGCAGCGCGATGACCGCTTCGGGCGCATTGGGCAGCACCGCCACCACCCGGTCTCCCGGACGAACGCCCAGCCTGCGCAATTGCGTGGCCAGCACCCGAACGCGTGCGCCCAGCTCGGCCCAACTCAGATACCCGAGCGGTGCACCTTCCCTGGCATGGATAAGAGAGACCGTGTCCGGCCGCTCGTGCGCCAGGGCATGTTCGGCGTAGTTCAGCCGGGAGCCGGGGAACCATTCGGCGCCTGGCATTTTGTGGCGGCCAAGCACGCGTGCATACGGGACGGAAGCCCGAACCTGAAAGTAGTCCCAGACGGCACCCCAGAACGACTCCAGATCCCGCACAGACCATTGCCAGAGCGCCTCATACGTGTCGAAGCAGAGGCCGCGTTCCCGATTGAGCCATCGGGTGAAGGCCGTGAGATGGGACCGCTTGCGCCTCGCCGAGCCCGGTGTCCACAGAAGATCGCCTTCCGTGACCATCACGGCTCGCGCGTATCCTTTGAGCGCGGCGGTAACTGAGGAGCGATCGCCGCAAGCGCGTCGCAGGCAAGCAATTCGCGAATGTCGGCGAACACGCGATGAGGCCTGCGTTTGCCGGTCTCGCGCGCCCAGTCCGCCGCCGTCATGACGCCCGTCGCCACACCGAAGGCTGTCGCGCCTCCCCGATGCGCCATGATGATTTCCACAGCCGGGTCGTCCCCCACTACGCCGACACTGCGCGTCGGGATGCCCAATTTCCGAGCGACGAAACGCAGCGCGTGCAGCGAAGGCTTGCCGGTGAGTATGAATGGCGCCTTCGTCATACGGCGAATCGCGCCGACGATGGCATACGAGTAGCCCATCGTCCGGCCCTGTCGCGTCGCAAAGAACGGAACATCCGAGGCAACGTACAATTTCGCACCGGACCAGATCGCCTGACAGGCCGCTTCGATGTCCTTCATGCCGCAATCCGGATGCCAGCCAACGTAAACGGCTGCCACCTCACGCGCGCGTGGATCACCGGTGAACACCGTCTCAATTCCCGCCTCGGCAAGCGCGTGTCCGACACCGCGATTGCCGAGAACGAGTGCTCGCTCGATGCCGCCGCGCGACATGAGTGCCGCGGCGACACTGGAGGGCGTGAACATCTGGTCGTCGGCTACCGGTAGACCGACGGCCCGCAGGCGCGCGGCCTGCTCCGCGGGTGGATATGCGCTGCCATTGGTAAGCACGACGAACGGGATTGTCCGCGCCTGCAACGCAGACAGCACTTCCACGGCACCCGGCAGTACCTCATAGCCGCCGAGCGAACGGTCGCTCAGCAACAGCGTGCCATCCAGATCGAACATGAACCCCTTGATGGGTCGCAATGATTCGAGCGGTGGCCGGTCCGCCGCCATCGCCCTCATGGGCGCAGCTCCGGTTCATTTGCCGGCGCATGCCGGCGCAATTCGAGCCTGAATCCCGGCTTCTCGATGCAAACATGCGACAGTTCCCGATGCTCTGCCAACTGGCGCACCAGGCTCAGCACCGGCTTGACCGCAGGATTGTAGTGCCGAACAGCGGGTCCCGCAGCCAGCATCGCATCCACCTGACCGGCCGGCATCGTAGCCCGTAGCAGAAACTCTTCGTCGGACAGTCCCTCACCGAACCGTCGACGCAGCTCCGCAAGAGACGCCATCGAGGGTTCTGCACGCAGTTCTTTCGTGCGGGGCAGCGATTCGATGCGGTCCATGACCTTCGGATCGATCGGCACGTTGGGCTTGCCGAAGCGACCGATGGCGTAGCGTATCGCCTCGTCAGGAATCACCTTGTAGCGCTCGCGATTCATGACGTTCATGACGGCCTGGGTCAGCACGATCTGTGCAAACGGTGTCATTACGATGGGCCAACCGAGCTCCTCGCGGACGCGCCCGAGTTCCTCTATGACGGCGCCTTCCAGGTGGGACAGGCGGCTCTCCGCCAGGTGGCGGCGCATGGTCCCCACCATGCCGCCCGGCAATTGGTGCTGCAGATAGGCCGCGTCGAACGACTGCGGCCGACCCATCGGCAATCCTTCAGACTCGGCAAGCCGTGTGAAGTAGCTGTCGAGCTCCGACAGTGCCTCATCGTCCACTCTGACAGTGTGGCCGAGCGCGCGCAGGTTCGCGACAACCCGCACGGCTGATGGATTCGAAGTGCCATCCGATGCCGCGCCCGATGCGCACTGCAGGACGCCCACACCGTACCCCGGCGCATCCATATAGGTGTGCTCGGCGAGCCCGATGGTGCAATGGGCATGCAGCTCCAGGGATTTTGTGCCAATGACGGCTTTGACAGCCGGAATGAGCGTTCGGGCTCGATTGACCGAGAGCAGTCCCCCGGGGTCCTTGATGTAGAGCGCGTCGATGTCCGGGCAAGCCGCCAACTTGCGCGCCGCCTGCACGTAGTGCGCATCGTCGTGCACTGGGCTCAAGGTAAAGACCAGCGCCGCGATCACATACTCGCCGTCGCCTTGCTTCACCATTCGTGCGCACGCGATATTCGAATCCGCATCGTTCATCGGGTCGGCGAGGCAGAAACGACGGATGCCGTTTCGCGCCAGGACCCGGAACGCGAGCGCCATAAACTCCGGGCTCGCCGTCTCCCAGGAAATGAAGCGAAATCCCGTCGACATGAACTGCAGCGGCGTATTTGGCGTCGCCGCCGCCATGAGACGGATGCGCTCCCACGGGTCCTCTTGCTTGTATCGGACGGCCACACCCATGTGTGTGGAGGTCGTGAAATCGATCGCCTTGAGGCCCACCCGATCCATTGCCGGTGCGATTGTGAGGGTTCGCGCGGTGTCGATACCCAGCGCCGCCCAGAGGCACTGATTGCCGTCGCGTAGTGAGGTCTCAACGAGCTGAACGTCAGCCATTGTGTGCGGGCTCCGTTGTGGCGGCGCGACGCTCCAACAATCGAGCCACAAATCCCGTATCGAATCCTCCCGCCTGAAACTCCCGGTCGCTCAGCACGGCCTCGAGGAACGATAGATTCGTGCGCACGCCATCGACGCGTGTAGACGCAATGGCGCGCCGTAGCCGCGCGAGCGCGGAGGCTCTGTCAGGCCCGTAAGCGATGATCTTGGCCAGCAGTGAATCGTAGAAAGGCGGCACGGTAGAGCCCGATGCGATATGAGTATCCACCCGAATGCCCTCCTGAGACGGCCAAGCCACCTCATGTACCAATCCGGGGCTCGGCCGAAAGTCGTTGGCGGGGTCTTCGGCATTCACGCGGCATTCGATGGCGCAGCCCCGAGTATGGATGTCAGACTGAGCCAGTCGCAGGCCTGCACCATCGGCAATGGCAATCTGCTCGGCGATCAGGTCCACCCCGGTCACCGCTTCGGTGACCGGGTGCTCGACTTGAATACGCGCATTCATCTCCAGGAAATAGAAGGCATCGCGCTCGCAATCGACGAGAAATTCCACGGTGCCAGCGCTGCGATACGACAAGCGCGCCGCAAATCGCAGAGCAGCCTCCTGCAGGGCTTGACAGCGCGCCGCCGACAAGCCGGGTGCCGGCGATTCCTCCACGAGCTTTTGATACCGGCGTTGCACCGAGCAGTCACGCTCGCCCAGATGGATGACGCGTCCATGGCCGTCTCCCAGCACCTGCACTTCGACATGACGGCCACTCGCAATGAACCGCTCCAGATACACGCGCGCATCGCCAAACGCTGCGCCGGCTTCGGCAGCGGCCAGCTCGAGGCTGGCGGCAAGATCCTCAAGTCGATCCACGCGCTTCATTCCGCGTCCACCCCCGCCCCCGACCGCTTTTACGAGCATCGGCACGCCGATGACGCGCGCTGCCGCCATGGCCTCATCGGCCGACGTCACAGCACTGCCCGGCACGACGGGCACGTTGGCCGCTTGCGCTTCCGAGCGCGCGCGCAACTTGTCGCCTACAGCCGCGATCTGTGCGGCAGTCGGCCCGATGAAAATCAGGCCTTCAGCCTCGCACAGACTCGCGAGTGCGGCGCGCTCCGACAGGAAGCCGTAGCCGGGATGAATCGCGTCGGATTTGGTTGCCAGGGCCGCATGCACGATGGTATCGATCTTTAGATAGCTCTCGCTTGGTCGCGGCGGCCCTATGCACACCGTGCGATCGGCGAGACGCGCAGGCAGGCTGTCACGATCCGCCGCCGATGTCGCGAGAACCGTTTCAATGTGAAGCTCCCGGCACGTGCGAATGATGCGCGCGGCAATCTCTCCACGGTTGGCGATGAGCACCCGGCGCATCGGCAAATGATCAGCCCGACTTGCGTACGCGCATGAGCGTCTCACCGTACTCTGCGAGCTGCCCGTCGGCGATGAGAATTTCGGTCACCGTACCGCGCGCTCCGGCTCGCACGGTGTTCATGAGCTTCATGACCTCGATGATGGCGACGACCGAATCCACCTCAACTTGCGCTCCCACTTCAACGAACGGCGGTGCGCCTGGCTTGGGAGCACGATAGAACGTGCCCAGCAACGGCGAGGCGACCTCGTGCACGTTCGGGTCGGCCGTCACTGATGGCGGCGGGCGAGCGTCTGGAGTTTTCGCTCCGCCGATCGTCGGCACGGGTGCGGCTTGGTTGGAGGAACTTTCCGGTGCGCTGCCGCGCCTCAGACTGAGCTTGATGCCATTCATCTCCAGTGTGAGCTCATCGAAGCTGGATTGCTCCACGAGTCGCATCAGTTCCGCTACTTCCGCGGCGGTAAGACTCACCGTTTACCCCCAAAAATGGACATTACGTGCGTCAGCGGATTCTCGGCGGGACGTGCAACCGGTATGGACTCCTTTGCCGACCACACCGTCTCCGGGCGACTTTGCAGCAGGAGAATCGAGTTGGTTCGCTGTTCGACCGCCCATTCGATGTCCTGCGGCCGGCCATAGTGGCGTTCGACCTTCCGGGCGACCGCCCTGAGAGCCTGCAGCTCCTCATCGCTCATGCAGGGAGCGCGCCGCTGATTCTCGGCGACGGCAACCGTCTCGATTCCTCCGGTCGCGATCGGCACATGCTGCACGAGCTTCTCCGAGATCTCGCGTACTGAGATCTCGCCAGCGACCTTGCCGAGCACCCAGCGGTCCGGCGTCACCTCTCCGCCCACTACCGCCGAGCCCAATCCCCACGAGCCCTCCACCGTCAGCACCGAGCGATCGCCGGTGATCGGGCTGCGCGTAAACATCACGCCGGCCGTTCGTGCATTCACCATTTTCTGCACGACGACCGCCATGGCCACGCTCTCTTCCGGCAGACCACGCCTGCGGCGGTAGGTAACGGACTCAACCGAATACAAGCTCGCCCAGCAGGCGCGGACGCGTTGCAGCGTTTGAATCAGGTTCGTGACCCACAGATAAGTATCCTGCAGGCCCGCGAAACTGGCATCGACCGCGTCCTCCGTCGTTGCCGATGAACGCACCG
>Ga0181526_10001714_pt1 | contig 20323 bp, 17 predicted proteins | sample PEATcosm2014_Bin_35_FD_119750 | JGI IMG/M metagenome (GOLD analysis project Ga0181526, IMG submission 119750) | Peatland microbial communities from MTU Mesocosm Facility, Houghton, MI, USA - PEATcosm2014_Bin06_30_metaG | ecosystem: Environmental > Terrestrial > Soil > Wetlands > Peat | place...
AATAGACCGCTCGCGAAAACCAAGCGAAGGCTTCGAGCAAGGTTCTCTTGCGTGAGCGGGGTTCCTATCAGTTCTGCGAGCCTTTCGGGAGGGGGGGTGAATCGCGAAGGATCGACTCCTTCGAAGTCTACCCGCACGACCTTTAATCCGAGAAACTGATCCAAGGACCCAGTCTCCGGCCTGCCGGCAGCTAGACCGACCTGAAGATCATCCCCTGAGGCCCGCGAACTATTGACTACAAAGGTACTTCCTTGGCCATATATTAAAGTTGCATCAAGGAAAATAGCCGCAAGAATCGTCCCCAGCAGGATGCCAAACCTTATCCGCCTACCCAAGGTTCCTGCCGACGCTGGCCTCAAAATCATTTCTCCTGAAAAAACACTAGCCGCAAGGCTTCGTTGCGGCAAATGATTGCATCCAAATAAGAATCTGCATGGCATCGCTCAGGAACATAAGCCCCGAAGCACCGCCAACCAAAATGCTGCACCCTATACTAACCACCAAAGAAGCCCGGTGCAGCAATACCCGCCTTGCAAACGCAAGCGATTCCCCCGGAAGGTTACGCATGCCCCGATCGAATTCTGCGAAAAATTCCTCACCCAACCACGAATCTGGACCCGCACCAACTGCGGATGGCGCAGCGCCGACCTATACGGCGACGGCCACGTCCAACTCCCCAGACGCCAATACACTTGCACGTGCTCAAGCTGGAGACCATCTCGCCTTTGCCCAACTCTATTCCATCCACAAAAGACGCATTTACTCCCTCTGCCTGCGCATGGTGGGCAATGCAGCTGAAGCTGAAGATTTGACGCAGGAGGCGTTCCTTCAACTGCATCGAAAGATCGCAACATTTCGAGGGGACTCTGCTTTTTCCACATGGTTGCACCGCCTCGCGATCAACGTTGTGCTCATGCACCTGCGCAAGAAGGGATTGCCACTCATGTCCCTGGACGAAGCAATGGAACCCGCCCACGATGACGGTCCCGGCCGTAGCTTCGGTGCCCCGGATTTGTCTTTATCCGGATCGATCGATAGACTTGCGCTCGAGCGCGCAGTCGCCGATCTTCCTGCTGGCTATCGGTTGATCTTTGTCCTGCACGACGTAGAGGGCTACGAGCATAATGAGATCGCAGGAATGCTCGACTGCTCGATCGGCAACAGCAAATCGCAGTTGCACAAGGCCAGGCTGAAACTCAGAGACGCCCTGCGCACCACTTTGCAGAGGGGGCAGCAATGACCGAAGACCGTAAAGACCTAAGCTGCCAGGAGTTTCAGGCCCAGATGGCTGATTTGATCGCCACTGGGGACGATGTTTCGATGCATCCGCACCTGCAGACCTGTGCCAACTGCCGCGCTCTGCTTGCGGACCTCGAAACGATCGCCGAGGCGGCCCGACAGCTGTTTCCCATCGAGCAGCCCAAAGAGGACCTCTGGGATCGCATCGAGCTTGCAATTAAGAAGGAAGAGGGCTCTATCCAGCCCGATTGATCCAGGCGCCGGTCGCAGTTTCATCGGTGACAGATGGTCTGCCGGCCGGCGCTCACCTTTCCATCCATTTGAGTCGATATAAAGATCGAACGAGAGATTCTCCGGAGCTTCTTGAGGACCCGGCCGGGCGCGAAGCGCAAAATCGGCTTTTGAGGCTGAGATGGCCTCGAAGCTCTATTGACGCATATTCTACGTGGGGCGCAGGCTTTTACTTTGGAGCCAATCCTGGCCCGGAGCGTACTATGAATCGTTCAGGATCGAGGAGATAGAGGACGCGAAAACCAGCGACTTTCTTGAAACTTTTCTTCTTCTGCGTGCTCTAATGAAGGAAAGTTGACAAAAGGACACTCAATGCCGAACCAGCCGATTATCTTACCCCCCGCAACAGCTAGTGCAACAGGACCTCGGCGAATTCCTGTACTTCCCGTACGTGATACGGTACTTTTCCCGCACGCTGTTCTGCCGCTTACAGTTGGACGTGAGAGCTCCATCCAGCTGATTGAATCTCTCGGGGAAGAACGCTCCATTATTGTTGCCGCGCAGCTGGATCCGCGGTTGGATATGCCCAAGCCCACGGACATGCACGAAGTGGGAACTCTCGCCACTGTGCACAAGGTTGTGCGGATGCCCAACCAGAGCCGCTTCGTCTTCACCGAAGGCGTCAGCCGTGTACGGTTGCTGCGCTACGTGCAAACGGAACCGTTCATGGTGGCCGAGATCGAGGAACTCGAAGACGGCAGTCCCGAATCCAATGCGAGCGTTGAAGCCTTGGTGCGCAACGTCATTGGACAATTCCAGCAGATCGTCTCCGAGTCGCCGACTCTATCGGATGAGCTCCGGACTATCGCCGCGAACATCGAAGATCCGGGCCGCCTGGTGGATTTTGTTGCCTCGTCCTTGCCGTTCCTCACCACGGACGATAAGCAGAAGCTGCTTGAAACAACCTCGATTCAAGCGAGGCTCGAACAACTCAATAAACACCTTGCCAAAGAACTTGAGGTGCAGCAATTGCGCACCAAGATTCAAAGCGAGGTACAGGATCAGGTCCAGCAGTCGCAGCGGGACTACTACCTGCGCGAGCAGATGAAGGCCATCCAGAAGGAGCTGGGCGAGCAGGACGAGGGCCAGCGCGAGGTTGACGACCTGCGCGAGAAAATTGAAGCCGCCGGCATGCCGGACGATGTGAAGAAAGAGGCGATGAAGGAGTTGAACCGCCTCGGCCGTATGTCGCCCATGGCAGCCGACTACTCGCTTACGCGGAACTACATCGAGTGGCTTGCCGTGCTGCCCTGGGCCAAGAGTTCAGGCGAGAGAATTGATATTGGCAAGGCCAAGGAGATCCTCGACGAGGATCATTACGAGCTGAAAAAGGTCAAGGATCGCATCCTCGATTATTTGTCGGTCCTTGAGTTGAAGCCGGATATGAAGGGGCCGATTCTCTGTTTTGTCGGACCTCCGGGCGTGGGCAAAACCAGCCTAGGCCGCTCGATTGCGCGCGCCCTGGGACGTAAGTTCCAGCGGGTCTCACTCGGGGGTATGCATGACGAGGCGGAGATTCGCGGTCATCGCCGCACGTATATTGGCGCTCTGCCGGGCCAGATCATCCAAAGCATTCGGCGGGCTGAAACCAACGACCCGGTGATTATGCTCGACGAGGTCGATAAGCTGGGCCGCGACTTCCGTGGCGATCCCGCTTCGGCGCTGCTTGAGACGCTCGATCCGGAGCAGAACAACACGTTCCGCGACAACTATCTCGACGTGCCGTTTGACTTGTCGAAGGTGCTGTTTATCTGCACGGCCAACATGCTCGATACCGTGCCGGCGCCTCTGATCGATCGCATGGAGATTATTCCGCTCCAGGGCTACAGCGAAGAAGAGAAAGTGCACATCGCGTTTCGCTACCTGATTCCGCGCCAGATCAAGGCCAATGGGATTACAGCGGAGCACATCGATTTTCCCGAAGAAGCGATCAGGCACATTGTCCGCCACTACACGCGCGAAGCCGGCGTGCGCAAGCTGGAACAAGTGATTGGCACTGTCTGCCGCAAACAGGCGCGCCGCGTAGTGGAAGGAAAGACCGACAAGCTCGTCGTTACGCGCGATATCTTGAAAGACTTTCTTGGTGGTATCCAGGTTCGCGTCGAGACCGAAGTGGCTGAGCGCGTGAAGCGGCCCGGTGTGGCCATCGGTCTGGCTTGGACGCCGGCCGGCGGCGACATCCTCTTCATCGAAGCCAACAAGATGAAGGGCAAGGGCAGCTTCACCATGACGGGTCAGATCGGCGAAGTCATGCAGGAATCCATGCAGGCAGCGCTGACGTGGGTCCGGTCCAATTCCGGACGTCTGGGGTTAGCCGAGGACTTCAACAAGGATCTCGACCTCCACATTCACGTGCCGGCGGGAGCGATTCCCAAGGACGGTCCGTCGGCAGGTGTGACCATGACGACCGTTCTCGCGTCGCTTCTAACAGACACGCCGGTCCGTCCGCTCACAGCCATGACCGGTGAGATCACGCTCAGTGGAAACGTGTTGCCGGTGGGCGGAATCAAGGAGAAGTTCCTGGCTGCGCGCCGGGCCGGGGTGCAAACTATCATCCTGCCCGCCGAGAATCGCCAGAATGTGGAAGAGGATCTAACGCCGGAAATGACGCAAGGGGTGGATATTCACTATGCCAGCCACATTGAAGATGTCCTGGCGGTAGCATTGCCGCTCTTGAACGCGCATCCGCAGACGGTGGCGATCGCGGAAACGGGGACCAGCGTCGCAGCATAATTCAGCGCCCTGGGCGAAGAAGAGGCCGGCGAAACTGCCGGCCTCTTTTGCGTCTTTTGGAGAATGCGCGATCCAATTTGGACCGTCGCACACTCCCTGAAATTCACGCGACTGGGCGCGCTCGTGGATTCTGCGCCAGCGCCGATGAAAACAGCAAAGCTCGGATGCTTAACCCCAGTTGGCGGTGAATATGGCTACACCAACCCTGACTCCACTCCACCTCTCAGGAAATACAACGGAATGCCAGAATGCACAACTCCTTGTATCTCTTGGAGAGGCCGCTCAGAAAGCCTTTCAGATCGCGATTGAACAATTAGACCGGAATCGTGCGCAGCAGGTTCTGGATCTGAATCGGGAGCTGCAGGCAGAACTCATTGATTCGATCGTGGGCATCATCCACCAGCACACAGTGAGCGACAAGTTCAAGAGCGAGCAGGTGCCTTCCAGTCATGGTTACCCGCCCAAATACCAGGTTCGTCCCGTGGAAGCCCAGGTGACCGAATTGCGCAAGCTGTTTCCTTCCCTTGGCAGTTGCATGGAGAAGCTAAGCCACAAACCGCTCCTCGTCGGCGCTGAAGCATGGTTTGCGATCCCGCGCTGGCAGGCGTTGGCGCCCACATATAACGAAGCCGTCGAGTTGGTGCTCGGAGCTCTCGCCACGCGCAGGAAGATTTCCAATCGCGTCATTGGCCGTCTTGGACCAACCTATCTGCGTCAGTCCGACCGCACCAAGCTCGCCGAGAAGATTCTGTCAGACCAGCAGCAGAGGCAGGATTTTCTGGTGGTGGGCGGCCAATTGGGCATGCGCCATCGCGGCCGATCTGCCCGGCGCGCCCGTGTGGCGATGGACGGCAATGAATTTGCCCTGGGCGCCTTCGCTGTTGCATGCATTCTGCTCACCCACTCCGAGCGGCTCTCTTCTGAAAGCGCGCTGATGATCGACTGCAGCGGAGACGAGTATTCGTTTCAAGGGGACTACACCTTTAATCGCGTTCCTCTGTTTGATTACGATATTGGAGGCATTGAGTTCAGCATCTTCTACGAGGACCGCGCCCGTGACCTTTGGGGCACGCCGTCCGGCTTTCTCTACAAGATGTCTTAGGGGTGAACACAGTTCCGTTCGCATGCTGCTGCGTCTAACTTAAAGGCAGTATGCTTCTTTCTATGATCCCCGCTGGGATGATTCAGGTGCGCGTGCTTGCATTCGGTGCGTTGAAAGACGCGCTTGGCTCCCGTGCGGCCGAGGTGGCGTTGTGCGAGGGCGCGACTGTCTCCGATCTGGTGGCGCATCTTTCCCTGAATTATCCCCGTGCCATGCTGCGCGGAATCGCAGTAAGCGTGAACGCCGAATACGCCGCCGCCACTCATGTGTTAAGCCATGGCGATGAGGTGGGTCTGCTGCCGCCCGTCTCCGGCGGTGGCACTCCGGGCACGGCGAACGCTCAAGAAAAATCTGAGCCGACGCCGGATATCATCACGAATCTCACCCGCGAGCCCATCGATGCCGCGAAACTCGTCGCTGAAGCCAAGCAGGGAGCCGACGGCGCAGTTGTCGTCTTCGACGGCATCGTGCGCAACAACTCCCGCGGCCGCCGGACTCTGCATCTGGACTACGAAGCCTACGAAGAGATGGCACTGAACCAGATACGTGAGCTCGCGCAAAAGGCGCGGACGAGCTTCGCCGTGCGCCACGTAACCATCGTCCACCGTCTCGGTCGCCTCGAAGTAGGCGAGACCAGCGTGTTGATCGTCGTTGCATCGGCCCACCGCGCGAAGGCGTTCGATGCCTGCCGCTGGCTCATCGACACGCTCAAGACCACCGTGCCCATCTGGAAGAAAGAGACATTCGTGGATGGCGCCGTGTGGGCCGCCGGCGAGCCCTTCCCGGCAGAGTTGGGCCTGGAGGCGAACGATGTTCGGTAGGGTCTCGTCGTCGAGGGCAAAACGGGCATTCCTCATTGCAGCCGCCTTGGCGGTGTTTGGCGCGTTCTTCCTCGTCGCGCAGGATGGCATGACGCTGCGCATGGATGTGAAGCTCGTCAACGTTTTTGTTAATGTGACGGATCCCAACGGCGCCATTGTGGGCGGATTGACGCGCCAGGATTTTGCCATTGCCGAAGACAACCGGCCTCAGGATATTGCTATCTTCGAGCGCCAATCGGAGCTGCCGCTCAACCTGACGCTCGCCATCGATACGAGCGGAAGCGTCTTCAAGGACCGGGCGCTCGAAGCCGAGGCGGCACGACGCTTTGTCCATGCCTTGATGCGCACCCAGGACCAGATGAGCCTGTTTGAATTTGCCACCGACGTACGCGAGGTGACCTCGTTCACGAACAAGGTGTCTGCCATCGATCGCGGATTGGGGTCACTGCGTGGCGGCGATGCGACGGCGCTCTATGACGCAATCTATCTGGCTTCAAAGCGCCTGGGCACCAAAGAGGGGCGCAAGGTGCTGGTGTTGGTCTCCGACGGTGGCGACACTGCTAAGAGCACTACCTATTCCGGGGCGCTGGAGCAGGCCTTGCGCAACGAGGTCATGATTTACAGCATCATTGACGTGCCCATCGAGGCCAGCGCCGGTCGTGACATCGGCGGGGAACATGCGCTGATCACGCTTGCCGAGCAGACCGGAGGCAAGAGCTTCTACGCCAGTGCGGGAGGCCTCGACAAGGCCTTTGCGCAGGTGAGCGAGGACCTTCGCACACAATATTTGCTCGGTTACTATCCTCACCATCAGGAACCCGGAAGGATATTCCATCGCCTGAGCGTCACCATTCCACGCGCCGCAAATGAGTCCTTCAACATCCGCTATCGGACCGGTTATTACGCCGATGACGCCGTCAATAGCAATTAGATTGCGAAATGTTGATGTGTTTACCGCATTACGCAACAAGAATTCACTGTGCTGCATCCATCCTGCATCTAAAATGGCGTCATGACTCCGCCAATCTCTCCCCACCGCCGCTCGAAGACTCCGCCTCCAGGTGAAACGGGGCAGGAAGCCTTGTATCTGCGTTCTCTCAGCGAGCGCCAGGTTCCGGTTGCAGTCAAGTTATGGGATGGAGAAACGTTGCGTGGCTGGATCGAGTATTTCGACGATGGGATGCTGCGCCTGACACGTGAGGGAAAACCGAACCTCTTTATCTACAAACATCAAATCCAGACCATCACAGAATCCGGCCGCCGCCGTGGCTCGCGTTCGACTGCAATGAACGGGGCCGCTTCTTGAGCAACGCTGCGTCCGGCATACAGCAATGGGCCTGGGTTCCCAAAGCTTCCGAGATCGCCAGGGAAGCCGGTGCACGGCTGCGCGAGTTCTTTTCCCAAGGCGTAGAGACGGAATATAAGGGCGATGTCGATGTGGTGACAATCGCCGACCGCACCGTCGAAAAACTGATCCGGACCCGTCTCAGCGAAGTTTTTCCCGAGCACGGCGTGTACGGCGAGGAGGGGACGCGCGAGCGCCTCGAAGGCCAGTTTCGTTGGTACGTCGATCCGCTCGATGGTACGACGAACTTTGCTCACGGCTTTCCCCAGTTCTGCGTATCGATGGGTCTGGAGCAGCGCCCCAGCAGCCTGAAGGCGGAAGAAGATGGAACGCTTGTGGCAGGCGTAATCTTTGATCCTCTTCGCGATGAGCTCTTCTCAGCCGAAAAAGGAAAGGGCGCGTTTCTCAATGGGAAGCCAATCCGCACCTCACCCATATCAAAACTGGCGGAAGCACTGCTTGCCACGGGCTTTCCGAGTCGCAAGCGCCATGCGAGCCCCAACATTCACTTTTATCAGGAGTTCACCTTACGCTCGCATGGGGTCAGGCGCGCAGGTTCGGCTGCACTCGATTTAGCCTATGTTGCAGCCGGGCGCCTGGAAGGCTTTTGGGAGTTCAACCTGAACCCGTGGGATACGGCGGCGGGCATTCTGCTCGTGGAAGAGGCCGGTGGCCGTGTCACCGACTTCGAAGGTCGCCGTTATCGCATCGACAGCCGCGAAATCCTCGGTTCCAACGGTTCAATCCACCAAGAATTACTCGCCCTCTTTGCAGATATGTTCGCAGGCAGAGGTTTGTCGCCGATCCCCACGCCTGCAGAATGGGCTGCGCAAAGGGAGGCCGCGGCAGCGGCGAAGGACTGATCCAGCGCTCACGCTAATCAACTGACGCCGCTGGATACCGATCGGTCCCCGCGATCTTCTGTTTCCTGTTGCCGACTGCCCGTGGCCTGTTTTAAACATTCCCGCATAGCAAAACGCCGAGCTGAGAGGTTGCCTCTTGTGTGCGGGGTCCTGTGCTACTATCAGCGTCGAGAAGATTACCTTTCCGGAGAACTGCACGATGGCATATGTGATTGCAGAACCTTGTATCGGCACCAAGGACACCGCCTGTGTAGACGCTTGTCCAGTCGATTGCATCCACCCCAAAAAAGATGAAGCCGGCTTTGCGGAGTCCGAGCAGCTGTTTATCGATCCGGTCGAATGCATCGACTGTGGCGCCTGTGTTCCGGCGTGCCCGGTGTCCGCCATCTTTGCGCTGGATGATCTGCCGGAAAAGTGGGCGCATTTTACCGAGAAGAACTCCGCTCACTTCGGCCGATAACCGCATCACGCAGCACCGATCGCGCGCACTGGTTCCCGGTGCGCGCTTTTGTTTTGCGGTTCGTATAAAGGCTGAACCCTGCCCTCGCGCAAATCGTGACTTGAGGGGCAAGCGAAGTCGAAAGACTCCGCTTGCCTGCAGAATGCCGCGCGGATTATCTGTTTGAGCCGCCGGAGTGGGAATGCTGACCGCCCTTCACCTGTGCTTCGTGACTGGGCTGGTTGTGCGAACGCCCGTCGTCAGTCTGCCCATCGCCAGTCCGCTTGGACGCATTCTGATTGCCACCCTGCTGCGAACTCTGATGCGAATGTTGTCCGCCCTTCACTTGCTCCTCGTGACTCGGCTGGTTGTGCTGGCCTGATCCGCCGGCGCTACCTTGATTCTGTTGGGAGTGCTGTCCACCCTTGGACTGAGCTTCATGGCTCGGTTGGTTCTGCGTACGTTCGTCCGTTGCATGCTGTGCCATTAAATGAACTCCTCTCGGGGAAATCGCTTTCTGTTTGTGATTCGATACCGAATCACTTCGCCTAGTTGTCCTTGCTGTCCATCCATGAAATCCTGAGTTTCATTCGCTGAATTCGGACCGCGGAAGGTCAAGCGCCTCAATCTCCAAGGTCTCCGATGAGTCGGTGAAATTCATTGACTTTAATGGATGGATTGTCGATGCCATCAATTCACATTTTTCGTCCGGCTTTGGTCGTGTGATGACACGTATGAGTCGATGAACGAACTTCGTCTGGCATCCTCGGGTGCGATGATTGAATCCGATGAGCGTGCTCACATCGGAGGCGGTGGTTCTGCGCACGTGGCCGGTCCACGAGGCCGATCTCATCGTGAGCTTTTTCACGCGCGATCATGGCCGGATCAAAGGCGTCGCCAAATCCGCACTCAAAAGCCGCAGGCGCTTCGGCGGTGCATTGGAGCCGATGACCGTGGCGCGCGCCTGGTTCGCCGAGCGGCCGAAGCAGGAATTGGTGCGGCTCGATCAGTTGGAGATTATTCGCTCACCTCTCTCCAGGCCTGTGGATCAGATACGCATGACGGTGTTGAGTTTCTTTGCTGAGCTACTCGATCAGGCGCTCCCCGAGCACGATCCGCAGGAGCCGGTCTTCCGCCTGCTCGTTGCGGTGCTCGAACAAACAACCGTCGAGCAACCGTGGCTTCCGCTGACCTATTTCCAGCTGTGGATGACGCGCCTCATGGGTCTGCTGCCGGACATCGCGCATTGCACGGCATGCGGCGAGGCTCTCAGAGCCGGCGAAACTAGCTTCAATGCCTTTCAGGACGGTCTATTCTGCGCAGTGCATCGCGGCAGCAACGCGAGTGATCTTTCTGCCGACTCATGGCAACTGGCTCTGCGCATGTTGCGCTCGCCTGTGAGCGCGTTCGCCGGCGAGCCGTGGCCCAAGCGGCGAGGGCACGATCTACGGCGATTCACACTACAGGCACTGGAGCGGCACCTCGAGCGCAGGTTGCGCACCGCCGAAGTGCTCGCACGCCTAAGCATGTAATTGGTCCACGAATTGGAATCCGTGAATCGGCTGGTAAGATAGTCGAGAGTCCCGTAAAGAGAGCCCTGCCTGTGTCGTCGAGCCCGGTTGAATCCATCCGAAAAACCTCTGCCCTTACGTTTCAGGAATTGCTGTTCCGCCTGCAAAGCTTCTGGGCCGACCGCGGCTGCGTATTGCAGCAGCCATATGACGTGGAAGTGGGCGCAGGCACGATGGCGCCGGAGACATTTCTCCGCGTGCTTGGCCCAAAGCCTTACAAGGTAGGTTACGCGCAGCCCTCGCGCCGACCCGCCGATGGCCGCTATGGCGAGAATCCGAATCGCCTCTTCAAGCACACACAGTTTCAGCTCATTCTGAAACCACCGCCGGTCAATGTGCAGGAGCTGTATCTGGAATCGCTCGAGGCGCTGGGCATCGATCTCAAAAAACATGACATCAAGTTTGAAGAGGATAACTGGGAGTGGCCGGCCGGAGGCGCGTGGGGCGTGGGCTGGCAGGTCATGTTTGATGGGCAGGAGATTACCCAGTTCACTTACTTTCAGCAATGCGGCGGGCTCGATCTCGACCCCATCTGCGCCGAGCTGACGTACGGTCTCGAACGCATCGCACAGGTCTTGCAGGATCTGGATTCCATCTACGACATTGTGTGGGCGCGCGATCCGGAAACAGGTGCGCCAGTGACTTACGGCGAGGTTCGCTTTGCCGAAGAGTTGCAGTTCTCGGTCTACAACTTCGAGGATGCCGATGTTGCGAAACTCTGGGAGCACTTCAACCTATATGAGGCTGAGGCGAAGGCCCTCTTGATCCAGGCGAACATCTTACTTGAGAGTGAAAGCGCCACCGCCGCCGAAAAGAGGCGCTTTCCACTGCTGGCGACGTATGAGCTGGCGCTGAAATGCTCGAATCTGTTCAACATTCTGGATGCGCGTGGAGCCATCAGTGTTACGGAACGTGTGGGCGTGATTGGGCGCATTCGCGGATTGGCTGTGGGCGTTGCCAAAGCCTATGCGGTGCAGCAGGCGGTGGCATAAGATGGCAGATTTTCTTTTAGAGATTGGGTTGGAAGAAATGCCCGCCCGCATGATTGCCGGGGCCGAGGCGGAGCTGGGTCGCCGCGTGCAGGAGTTGCTGACGCGCGAGCGGCTGCTTGAGCCTGCTGCGAGAGTGACGACTTACTCCACACCGCGCCGGCTCGCGGTGCTTGTCGAAGGCGTGCTGGCTGCGCAAGCCGATACAGAAGAGCAGATGACCGGCCCGTCGTGGAAAGTGGCGTTCAAAGACGGGGCACCGACGGCGGCGGCAGAGGCCTTCGCGAAGAAGGCGGGCGTTGCTGTTTCCGCCCTGGAGAAGATCACAACGGCGAAGGGTGAATACGTCAGCGCTTTGATTAGGCGCAAGGGAGTGGCCGCGCTGCAGGTGCTGGCAGCGGAGTTGCCGAAGGAAGTTCTCGCGCTTTATTGGGCCAAGAATATGTACTGGCGCGCCGGCAAGCCGGAGCGGTTTGTGCGCCCGGTGCGCTGGCTGGTGGCGCTGCTTGATTCTGCCGTGGTGCCTTTGGAGATTGCAGGGATCGCTGCGGGTAACGCGAGCCGCGGCCATCGCGTACTGCATGGCGATGCGCCGGTAGTGATTGCATCGGCCAAGGATTATGCCGAGGCACTGCGCAAGGCATTTGTTGTTGTCGATTCAGCGGAGCGCAGGCAGACGATCCGCAAGGCGCTGGACAAGGCGACTCGCATCGTCGCTGGAGCGCGCTGGCGTGAAGACGAGCCGCTGGTCGAGACGGTTTTACACCTCACTGAGTGGCCGATGGTGATTCTGGGCGATTTTGAGCCGGAGTATTTGAAGCTGCCCGAGGAAGTGCTGGTCACGGTCATGCGCGACCACCAGAAGTATTTTGCCATGGAAGGTGCGGACGGTAAGTTGGCGCCGCATTTTCTCGCGGTGTTGAACACGGCGGTGGATGAAGAAGGCGAAGCGATCATTCGCCATGGCAATGCACGCGTGCTGCGGGCGCGTTTCAAGGACGCGCAGTTCTTCTGGGACTTCGATCAGAAAACGCCGCTGACCGAGCGCGTCGAGAGCCTAAAAAATGTGACGTTCCAGAAGGAACTTGGCAGCTATTTCTGGAAGACCGACGAAAACCTCCGCATTGTAGGGAATCTGAAATCAGTTCTGAACAGCGACTACGACTTTTCGCGTAATTGGTTCTCGCTCACACATGCTGTCAAACTCGCCAAAACGGACTTGACCACCGAGTTGGTGAAAGAGTTCACAGAGTTGCAGGGCGTCATCGGCGGACTGTATGCAAAGGCACAAGGGCTTAGCGACGAGGTCGCATTTGCAATCTATGACCAGTACAAGCCGGCCTCTACAGAGGACTCAATTCCGCGAAACATCGAGGGGCAACTGCTCGGCCTGGCTGATCGAATTCAGACCATCACCGCGATGTTCGGAATCGGGGCAGCGCCAACTGGCTCCAAAGATCCGTTCGCATTGCGTCGTGCAGCCAATGCGATCGTCAAGATTTTGGCAGAGTCGGAGCTCCCGCTGACAATTGGAGATGTGCTCGCTGCGACCGGTCCTTCAATGCCAGAATGTTCGATTTTTCTAGTAGAACGTGTCGGATTCTATCTCAAAGACGTATGTGGCTTCGCTTACGACGTGGTCAACGCAGTCCTCGCCGCAGGCTCGGACGATGTGCGCGATGCGGTTGCCCGCTGTGAAGCGTTGACGGCAGTGCGCGGATCGGGCGATTTCGCCGCAGTGTCGGCAGCATTCAAACGCATTAAGAACATTCTTCGACAGGCCGAAGAGAAGGGCGAAAGCTTCTCCGCAACCTGGGAGAATGGCAAATCCTATGGCGAGTTGGTTGAGCCCGAAGAGAAGGCATTAATTGAGGCCTTTGACGAGGTTGCCGGAAGAGTCAGTGAGTTGCGTGCAAAGCGGGATTATCGCGCAGCGCTTGAGGAGGTTGCGACACTCAGGCCCGCCGTCGACGCGTTCTTTGAGAAGGTTATGGTTATGTCGCCCGATCCGAAACTGAGAGCGGCCAGGCTTGGAATGATCCACCAAGTGCGGGTCGGTCTGGCTGGCATTGCCGACTTCAGCGAGATCGTGACTTCATAAGGCATCGCCGGCTCGACGTCTGCCTCAGCAGTTCTGGTATTTCCAGTTGCGCTGCTTGCCCTCGCTGATCCACTCGACAGCCGTGGCGATGCGCTTGTCGCGTGTCTCGTCGCGCTTGGCGTCGGCGATCCACTCGACATATTCCCGTTTGCAACTGGGGCTAAAACCGGCAAACACGGTGGAGGCTTTCTTATTCGCTTTGAGCGCCCTGGTGAACTCCGGAGGCGCTTCGATAGCGGGTTTGGGAGCCTTCACTACCTTGTTGCGGGCGGCGATGGGGCTGGTGTATTGGCCAGTGTCGATGAATGCCGCGGCCTGGCGCAGGAGACCGAGCATTTGCTGGTCGGAGGGCAGGTCTTCGAAGTGCGTGAGCCGTCCGAGCGAACCCATGGCGTCCGGCTGCAGAAGCTTTGCGTCGCGCAGGACGGCGGCGATTTCTTCGCCCCAGAATCCGAAGCTGCAATGCTCCTTGAATGCGGACATGTTGGCGAGGATGACGCTCTTGTATTCGAAGAAGGGCCGGCTCCATTTGATTGTTTCGACGACGCCAGGACAGGCCTTGTGTACCAGTTCACGGATGTGATTCAGGATCGGCTGTGCGAAGGGTTTGGACTTGGCGATGTAGGCGTCGATTTGGCGATTGAGGGTGCTGCGGGGATCGAGGGTGCGGGCTGGGCTCACGATTCGCTCCTGAAGGTTTTGCTGAACAGTGTAACGGCCTTTGGCGCAAGATCTGAAGGCGTCCTCCAATTGGGGCGTGCATCGACGGGACGGCTAGTCCGTCTAAAATCAATAGAGATGTCCGACACGCTTTATTTGAGTCTGTGGTTTCCGAACCTGCGCCTGGCCGCACTCCCCGACAAACTGACGGCAGTCCTGGGCGCCTTCGCTGCGCATGGCGGCGACGCGCGCGTCTACTCCGCAACCGTATGGCCGGTGGGCTGGAGCGAGTCCCCGGTCTTGCAGCATGTCTATGGACGGGGCGAGCGTGGCGCGGAACCGCAGCAGGCCGTAGAGGCAGCCTTGGAGCTGCTGCACGACGACTACGCCTACGAATTTCAGATCGGCTGGGATCTGTGGGAACTGGAAACGGCTTCCAATCTCGATCCACGTTGGGCGCGCGAACCGCGGCTGGTGCGTGTGACCGGCTTCGGCCCCTTGTTTGCCGAAAGGACATACGAACAGGACGGGCACATCCGGATCGATTTCGGCGACGATGCAGCTTTTCTTGAAGTAGATGCGGATCTGGATGCGTTCGCGGCCCGCCATATCGAGGAAAACGTGCGTCAACTGGTGGAACTCACATCGGCATTGGAGAAAGTCTCCGGAGCCACGGCGCGTGTCTTGTGGAGCGAATTAGGGGAAAGCCTCGCCCAGCGCCTTGCAGCCCGGCTCGGCATGGGGAACTAAGGTGCGCTTTACCATTGAACGGATTCGCACAGTAATCCTGATCGCTGGAGTCCTGCTGATCGCGGCCCTCGGTATATTTCTGACCGTCGGTCGTTGGAAGAGCCCGTTCAACCGCCGCGACCTGCCGAAGAAGCTTGGCATCGATATCCAACAAGAAGCAAACGGCTTCACGCACGCAGAGTTTCACGCCGGCCACGCGCAGTTCAAAATCACCGCGTCGAAGGTCGAACAGCTCAAGAACAGCCGTTATCGGCTTCATGCAGTGAAGATCGAAATGTACGATCCGAATGGCGGCGGGACCGATCGGATCGAGGGTTCCGAGTTTGAATACGACCAGCAAGCCGGCATTGCGAAGGCGGACGGGCCGGTTGAAATCACGCTCGACCGGACCGGAAACCTTCAGCCGGATGCGGGTCGGAAAATGCCAAAGAGCCCACAGAAGAAGATCGCACCAGCTGGAAAGGGTCCGGCGGACAGCCAGATTCACGTGAAGACGATTGGGCTGATTTTCAACCAGAACACTGGAGTCGCCACCTCAACCGAGCGCGTGGAGTTCAATTTGCCGCAGGGCTGGGGCAGCTCCGTGGGCGCGTCCTACGATTCGCAGAACGGCCGTCTCGTGCTGGACAGCGCGGTGGAACTGAATACGCATCGTGGTGTGGATCCGGTGGCGATCGCGGCCCAGCATGCGGAGTTCGATCGAGACACCGATTTTTGCCGTCTGGTTGCAGGTACAACCCGATATCGCCATGGAGATGCGCGCGCCAGCCAGGCGACGATCCAGTTTCGCGACGATGGTACGGCAGAGCAATTGAATGCAACCAGCGGCTTGGTGCTGAATACGGCAGCAGGGGGGCATTTGGAGGCGGCTAGCGGGTCGCTCCAATTCGACGCGCACAATGAACCGCAGCACGGCCATCTTGAAGGCGGCGTAACGATCGACTCCGACAACAACGGCCGCAAGCTGCATGGAACGGCGCCAACCGCCGAACTCCAGTTTGCTCCGGGAGGTGTGCTGCGTCTCGCGCACCTGGAGCGGGGCGTCAACTTTGACAGCGACGAACAAACGAACGCCGCCGGTGTTGCCTCGCGTGTTCACCGGGCATGGGCATCGCCCATCGCCGACCTTGCGTTTCGCAGCTCTGGAAAAGGACAGGTGGAACTGGATTCGCTGCACGGAATCGGCGGAGTGGTGGTGACCAGCGAGAACCAGCGCGGCGCCAATCTTCCTGCGCATGCGCGCATGACCGCCGATGATATGAAGGGAATATTTGGACCGGATTCAACACTGAGCGCACTGACCGGCATGGGCCACGCGAATATCGAGCAGACGACAGAGGCAGGCACCCGCCAGACCACGAGCGGAGACCGGCTGGATGTTCATCTCGCCACGGCGCAGGTTGCCGATGGAAGGTCCCGTGCGCTGAAAGCAAATGGCCCGGCAGGTGCGACGCAGATCGAAGCGGCGACGGTGGAGGGCCACGTTGTCCTGGTGCAGCAGACTGTTGCTAAGCCGGGATCGGCCATGCCTCCAGCCTTAAAAGCCACGGCGGAGCGCGCCGACTACGAGGGAACCGGGGAGTGGCTGCACCTGACTGGAAGTCCCCGCGTAGTCAACGGCGGGCTGGACCTGGACGCCGACAAGATCGACATTGCGCGGGCTTCGGGGGATGCTTTCGCACACGGGAATGTGAAGGCCACCTGGTTTGGTAATGACTCGGCAGCGAGTTCGAAGCCCAACCCAACGTCGGCGCCAAAGCCGGGCCCTGGTTTGGGATCGCAAGGCCCGGCGCACGTGATTGCAACCGAGGCACAACTGCACCAGGCGACCGGCGAAGCGACGTTTCGGGGGCAGGCCCGGTTATGGCAGCAGGGGAATTCGATTGCCGCGCCAGTGATCATCCTCGACCGGACGAAACAGACCCTGGTGGCGCGGACGACAAATGCGGCGGATCCGGTGAAGGTTGTGCTCGTGAGTGCGGCTAATGCGGGGCCCACCAAGCCCGGTTCGGGGCAAGGCAAAACCGACGGCCCCGACTCTCCTTCCGTGATCCGGGTCCGGGGTGGCGACCTGAAATACTCCGACGCCGAGCGTAAAGCCGTGATGCATGGCGGCGTTCTGGGCGGAGTAGTGGCTGAAACAGGAGACGCGACAACGCGCTCCAGCGAGGTGGAACTGGTTTTGCTTCCCCCTGGGAATCGTGCTGGGAAGGACGGCGGCTCCGCACAGGTCGACCGGATGACGGCGGTTGGCAATGTGATCATCGATTCGCAAGGCAGGCACGGAACCGGGGAAAAGCTGGACTACTCGGGCGAACGCGGGGACTATGCGTTGACGGGAACAGCCGCGGCACCCCCGCGGATGACCGATCCGGCGCGCGGTACCGTGACCGGCGGGTCTTTGATTTTCAATAGTCGCGATGATAGCGTCAATGTCGAAGGCGACGGGCGCGCAACCACCACTGAGACAACGGTGCCGAAGCGGCAGTGAGATTGCCCTAGAGAGCTTGATGGAAACATTGATCGCCGAAGGAATCGGCAAGACCTACAAGGGGCGGCAGGTTGTGCGTGGCGTCAACCTGAGTATCTCCCGCGGCGAAGTAGTGGGACTGCTGGGGCCGAACGGCGCCGGCAAGACGACCAGTTTTTACATTATCGTCGGCCTCGTGCCTCCGGAGACAGGCCGCGTGATGGTCGATGACATCGACATCACGCGCACACCCATGTATCTGCGGGCGCGGAATTTTGGTATCAGCTATCTGCCCCAGGAGCCTTCTGTTTTCCGCAAGCTGACGGTCGAAGAGAACATTCTGGCGGTATTGGAAGCCCAGCCGCTCGACGCACGCGAGCGCCGCACCCGGACCGAACGCCTGATCCAGCAGCTCAACCTGGCGCACATCCGCACCACCCGTGGTTACGCTTTGTCAGGCGGGGAGAGACGCCGCGTCGAGATTGCACGATCCCTTTGCATCCAGCCGAACTTTATTCTGCTTGACGAGCCATTCAGCGGCATTGATCCCATCGCCGTTCTCGAACTGCAAAAGATCATTTTCGATTTGAAGTCGAGTGGGATCGGGATCCTGATCACCGACCACAACGTGCGCGAAACCTTGAGCGTGACGGATAGGGCCTATATCATTGCCGAGGGGAAAATCTTTCGTTCCGGGACTCCGCACGAACTGGGAACCGATGTGGAAGTGCGGCGCGTCTATCTTGGGGAAGGATTCTCATTGAGTTAAAGTGGCCGATGGGGAACCGGCCCTCAATGGATTGAACGCAAGCGACTTGACGCGATGGACTGGCGCCTTAAAGGTGCGGGGTCAATTCCGCAAAGGGTGTAGCAGGCCGACTCCTTCCAGCAGTAAACTTTCGCACAGGAAACTGCCCGATTTGGGAAAATGGTGCAGGGGGGATAGGAGTTCCTCTGCAAGCAAGTTGATGTCCAAGTACACTGATGAGTTAAGGGAATCTGGAATCGAGCACTGGTATGCCGCTGTTACAGCCGAGACTGAATTTGAAGGTGTCCCAGCGCCAGGTCCTCACCCCGGGCCTGATGCAGATGGTGAGCGTGCTCGCGCTCAACAAGCTGGAACTGAAGGAAATGATCGACGCCGAGATGGTGGAAAACCCCGTCCTCGAGGAGATCGACGAAACAGTTCCGATGCTCGACGAGGTGGCTGGACGTGAGGAACGTCAGGAACGCGACGGAAGATTAGAGCAACTCGAACACGGTGTTGTGGAGCCCGCGCCGGCGCCGAAAGACTCCTTCAATGAGATCGATTTCGGCTCTTATTTTCAGGATTACCTGGACCCTGGGTACCGCACGCAACCCGAGTTCGAGGAGAGCGACAGGCCATCTTTTGAGAACTTTCTTTCGCAGCCAACCACCTTGTCAGACCACCTGGCTTGGCAACTGGGCGCATCGCCGGTCGACTCCCAGTTAAAGCTGGTGGCTGAGTTTATCATCGGCAACCTCGATGAGGATGGCTATCTCTCAGTGAGCGAGGAGGAGCTAGTCCAAGCCCTTCGCGAATTTCCCGACAGTCGGGAACTTGATGACACCGCCGCGCTCGACCTGGTGCGTCGCGGAGTCGAGTTGGTCCAGCATCTCGATCCCCCGGGCGTGGCAGCCAGGGATCTTCGCGAATGCCTGATGATTCAAATCGCAGCACAGCAAAATGAGTTTGGTCAGGTCTTCACACCCCACCGGGAGGACGGAAGCGAAGATTTGCATCGCAGTTTTCGCGCCGAGGGGGATGGCAAGCCGGATGAACGGCGCCATTGCATGGAGATTGCGGCATTGATCGCTGACCGCCATCTGCACCTGGTTCAAAAGCGCGATGTGAAGGATCTCGCGCGGGCGCTGCAGGTGTCTCCGGCAGAGGCGCATTCTGCGATTGAGTTCATCCGCACCTTGGAGCCTCGGCCGGGACGGCTCTACAACCGCGAACAAACGCGTTTGATCGAGCCCGACGTGGTGTTTGTGAAGCGGGGCGCCGAATGGGTGGTCACGATGAATGAGGAGGACCTTCCTAGTTTGCGGCTGAGCCAGCGCTACCGGCGCATGCTGGTGGCCGAAGGCACGGACAAAGAGGTCAAGGAGTATGTAAAGGAGCGGTTCCGTTCGGCGATGCAGTTGATGCGCAACATCGCACAGCGGAAGAGCACGATCCTGCGGACCTGCGAAGTGATAGTGCGCCGGCAACACGACTTCCTCGAGCAGGGCATCGAGGCGTTGCGTCCAATGATGATCAAGGAGGTTGCCGAGGAGATCGGCGTTCATCCCTCCACTGTGAGCCGCGCCGTAGCAAACAAATATGCACATACGCCGCAAGGAGTGATCGAGCTCCGCTTCTTCTTTTCGGAGGGTTCAAATGGGCCTGAAGGGGCCGACACACCGTTGTTGGTGCTCAAGCGCAAGGTGAAGAAGCTGATTGAAGATGAAGATCCCCGCCGGCCGTGGACCGACGATCAGCTGGCTGGAATGCTGCAGTCGCAGGGTATCCAACTGACCCGCCGGACTGTCGCGAAATACCGGGAAGACATGAACATACCGTCGACTCATCAGCGAAGAAGGCGGGACGCGTAGGCCTCATCGCCGCCCAGGTTGATGACACCAATTACCTCCGTACCGATTTCATCTAGACAATTTCTCGCGTAAACCCTCCGATAGACAACCATCCTCAGGGAAATCGCATCCCTCCTTAAGCCGCGCGTACACGATTAGGTTGGGCCGTTCCCCTGGGAAGCTTCCACGGTACTTCTATGTCGCGGTGCGCTGGCAATTTTCAATACAAGTTCCATGTCAAAGGTCGTGCCCATGGAGACCGTCGTTTCGCAGCCTGTCATCGGACAGGACGAGCCCACCAGCCTCCCTCCCAACGGTTTAGAACACACCACCCCCCACGAATATATGGCC
>Ga0181526_10001715_pt1 | contig 20313 bp, 18 predicted proteins | sample PEATcosm2014_Bin_35_FD_119750 | JGI IMG/M metagenome (GOLD analysis project Ga0181526, IMG submission 119750) | Peatland microbial communities from MTU Mesocosm Facility, Houghton, MI, USA - PEATcosm2014_Bin06_30_metaG | ecosystem: Environmental > Terrestrial > Soil > Wetlands > Peat | place...
GAGCGGTCCCGGCGGCGAGCAGGGCCCATCGGTGTGCAGCGTGAACGGCAAGCCGGCTTTGACGCAGGCCCCGGCGGGATCCATGAAGGCTGAGCGTTCGGGGCCGAAGATCTGGTCGCGATAGGCGGCGCCGTAGTAGCGCAGGTGGTTCATCAGGAAGCTCGGCTGCACATTGAGCTTCTTCATGCGCAGAATCTGGTCGGGGCGCGCCATCGTCGCGTGCTCGATGCGGTTGATGCCATAGTCGGTCGAGCCCGCGTAGGCCGCCTCCATCGCATCCAACGCGATGTCGATCGTGTAATCGCCGTTGCTGTGGACCAGGGTCGGCAGGCCGAAGGCCTTAACTTCGGCGACCATCTGTTTCATCTGGGTAGCGTTGAAGTTCGACGAACCCTTGGCGGTCGAATTCAGATAGGGCTTGGTCTGCGCCCCGGTCTCGGTCTGGTTGGAGCCGTCGCCGATGATCTTTACGCCATAGAGCGAGAACAGGGATTCGGCGACGGTCGCGCCTTTCGGTCCGAGGCCGAGGCTGCGCCAGGGCGCCAGGCCCTTCATGTCGTCGAACATCACGCTCGCGCTGGTACGGCAGGCAAGCGTATTCGACAGCTTTGCGAACTGCTCGATCCAGTCCGAGCGGATCGTGCCCGGCTCGTGCAGCATCGTGTTGCCGACGGAACCCATGTGCTGAGAATAATGCGTGACCGCCTTGGCCGCGACCTGGGGCGTGATCTTGCCGAGGAAGTGGACCGCGAATTTGAGCATCGCGCTTTCCTCGTAAACCAGGCCGTTGAGCTTGCCGTCGGCGCCCCGGCCGAAATGACCGCCGCCCGGCAGATCGCCCACATCCTCGGAGATTCCCGCGATCTTAAGCGCTTCGCTGTTGACGCAGGCGTCGTGCCCGTTGGTGTACCAGACGAACATCGGTTGGTCGGTCGAAATCGCATCCAGTTCCGCCCGCGTGAAATCCCCGCCTTGCAGAAGATTGTCGTAATTGGAGCCGACGATCCATTGCCCCTTCGGCGCGCTCGCCGCGACCTCTTTCAGATGCGCCACGACTTTTTCGCGGGTCGGATATTTGGCGAAACCGACGTCGTCCAGCAGCTCGAAGATCAGCGAGGCGAGGAGCGTGTGGCAGTGCGGATCGATGAGCCCTGGCAGCAGCGTGCGGCCGGCAAGATCGACGACCTTAATGTCGCCGGTCTTGAGGCCCGACAGCGCGCTCTCGTCGCCAACCGCAAGCACTTTGCCGCCCTTGATCGCGAGCGCCGAGGCGACTGTCGCGCCCGGCAGCGGACGGATTGTCCCGCCGCGCAGAATGAGGTCGGCGCCTTCGTCCGCTGCGAAGGCGGGGGCGGCCCCGACGGCGCTCAGCGCGGAGGCCGCGCCGACCGAATAGGCCATGAATGCGCGTCGCGTGGGCATGCCCGCCGCCTTGCCGAGGAGGCCGGCCATGCCACCGGAATGGAACTCATGGCGAAGAAGGAGCTGGTTGAAACACCCTTGGCACATATTGAAGCCTCTCGAACCGAGCAGCGCGCGCTGCGACTGCCGTTGTGACCGATCCGAAGCGGCAAATCATTCCGTTAATCTACGTAGTATTTCGAACCGCTGTTTTCTTGGTTAGGAAGCGATAAACAAACATTGTCTCAATCGCGAATTTCGCGAAACTGATTATGGTGCGATATCTCGTCGAGGGTGAAACCGAAGGCGAGGTTGCTCGCCACCGCCGACGAGGCGATCGAATGAGCCTATTGCAATGCGGTGATTGACGCTGCCAAAGCGCCGCTACGGAAATGCCTGCTAACTCGGTTCCACATTGACTTGCCGCTCGACGACGACTGGGACCGTAAAAGAAAACGTCGAACCCTGGCTGACCTGCGACTCGACCCAGATCTTGCCGCCGTGCATTTCGATGATGCGCTTCGATATGGCGAGCCCCAGGCCGGTGCCGCCCTTCTTGCGCGTGATCGCATTGTCGGCCTGCTGGAACTCCTGAAACAGTTTGGCCTGATCGGCGGCGGAGATACCGGGGCCGGTGTCGCACACCGATAGATGGAATGACCCATCGTTCGCGGTGGCTCTGATCACCACTTCCCCAGCATCGGTAAACTTGATGGCGTTACCAACGAGATTGATGAGCACTTGCGTCAAACGCCGACCATCGCCATGACCGGCTGGCAGTTTGGGAGCCACCTCGACCTTGAACGCGAGCTTCTTGTCGGCCGCCAGCGGCTCGAGCGTGCTGCGGACTGTCTGGGCAATATCTTCAAGGGAATAATCGGTGAGTTCCAGCACGAGCTGCCCAGCCTCGATCTTCGACAAATCGAGCACGTCGTTGATCAGGCCGAGCAGGTGCCTGCCGTTACTCTCGAGCCTATTGAGCACGCCCATCGTCTTTTCCGGCAGTTCGCCGTAGATGCCATCCGCCATCAGTTCGGTGTAGCCGAGAATGGCGTTGAGCGGCGTGCGCAACTCGTGGCACATGTTGGCAAGGAACTGCGACTTGTGCTGGCTCGCGACTTCAAGCTGCCGGCTCTTGTCCTGGATCTCGTTGAGAAGCCGCACATTCTCGATGGCGATCACGGCTTGGTCGGCAAAGGTGTTAACCAGTTCGATCTGCTTGTCAGTAAAGGGCCTCACCTGTTTGCGACTCAGAAAAAGAACACCGATTGGTGCCCCTTCTCGCATCAACGGAACCCCAAGTGCTGTGCGCAAACCCTGCGCTCTCTGAATGTCGAGTAACACGAAATCGGGGTCGGCACGGACATCGTGAATATGGACCGTCTGTCTCCCAAGCAATACACGCCCGGCCACCGAGCTACGCCCGGCTTTCAACGGCGCGGCTCGCATCGCTTCGATATAGTCCGGCGGAATCCCGTGGCTTGCGACGTGCTGGTAACCGGTATCTTTGGGCATGCGGATGGCCGCCATATCGGCCTCGCACAGCCGCGCCGCCGACTCCACCAACGTATCGAGCACGGTCCGCAAATCGAAGGTCGAGCGGCTGATGACCTTCAGAACGTCGGCGGTGGCGGTCTGCCGCTGCAACGATTGCCTCAGTTCATTGAGCAGCCGCGTGTTCTCGATGGCGATGACGGCTTGGGCTGCAAAGTTCTGCACCAGCGCAATCTGTTTGTCAGTGAAAGGGCGCACTTCCTGTCGAAAGATGCCGATGAAACCAATCAGCCCGTCATCCTTGAGCATTGGCACGACTAGTAGCGTCCGAATGCCGCCAAGTTCAACACCGGCAATCGCCAGGGGATCGCGATCCAGGTAGGCCTGATCGGTACTGTAGTCGGCGATGTGCACTGTCCGCCGGCGTTGTATGAGACGGCTGAAGGGATGAAGTGGACCGGGACGGTGGGCCTTGCTTTGCAAATATTCGAGGAATTGCGGCGGCAGAGGAAGGCCGAGCTTCGCGACAATCTCCACGGCGCCATTCTCGAGCCGGAACATGCCTCCGAAATTGGCCTCGCAGATGCGCGTCGCATTCTCCAACATGGCCTGGAACACCGGTTCCAGTTCGCCCGGTGAGCTTGAAATGACGCGCAGTACCTCGGAAGTCGCGGTTTGTTGCTCCAACGATTCCGAAAGCTCGCGCGTGCGCTGCTGCTCGGCCTTGAATAGTCGAACGTTCTCAATCGCGATTGCCGCCTGATCGGCGAAGGTCATCAGGAGATCGATGTGCTTTTGTTCGAACGGTCGCACGTCCGTGCGACGGACCAAAATGGTGCCTAAAGCGCGGCCTTCGCGGATCAATGGAACGGCAAGAATGCTGCGATGCCCAAACTTGATCGCAAGTTCTCGTCCAAGCGCAAACTCGTCGCCGGCGTTCTGCAGGTCTGCGATGTGAACCGGCCGCAGGTCGCAGATGGAGCGACCCATGACTGTGGAGCGATCCAGCTGCACTTCGCCGATGGGCCGTCCAAGGTCGCCGAACGTGCCGCCGACGCGCAACACATTATTCTCGGCGATAATGATATCGACAATTTGTGCCTCGCAGATGCGAGCGGCGTGTTCAGCCACCGAATCCAGCACCGGCTGCACGTCACTTGGCGAATTCGAAATGACGCGCAGGATTTCGCTGATGGCCGTTTGCTGCTCCAGTGCCTCGGAAAGATCGCCGGTGCGCTGGCGCAATTCATTGAGCAGCCGCGTGTTCTCGATAGCGATGACGGCCTGGGTGGCGAAGTTCTTCACTAGCGCGATTTGCCTCTCGCTAAAAAGGCGCACCTCTTTCCGATAGATGACAATCGCGCCGATCACCTCGCGATCCTTGAGCATCGGAACGGCCAGAAGAGTTCGCGCACCGAGAGTGTCGGCAGTGGCAAGCCGCAACGGGTCGCGTTCGGCAAAGGCTTTCTCGGCGGTGATATCGGCGATGTGAACAATCTCTTTCGTCGTGGCGAGACGGCCGAGGCCTGTGTTAGGGCCCCAACGGAGTGGTCCCTTGCTCCACTGCTCCTGGAGGTTCGGAGGCGCGCCACGCATCGCTTGGACTTGGTAAGTATCACCGTCGTAGAGCCACAAATTGCCGAATTGCGCTTCGCAAATCCGCATTGCGCTCGCGAGCATGGCCTCGAAAACGGGTTTCAAATCTCCCGGCGCTCTTGCAATTACATGCAGTATTTCGGAGATCGCTGCCTGCTCCTCCAACGCCTCATCCCGCTCACGTTTGAGCAGCGCAATCTCCATGTTGGCGTTGGGGATCGACGGCTTGCGACGCGTCCCGACCTTTGGCGCACCGGGACGGCTTGGCGTCGTCGCCTTCCGGCGTCGCGCTTTGATCGATTTGCCGCCTGCTCTGGAGCGCCGTCCCATTGCCTCCCCCGTGGCTCAGGACAAGGGATCGTTGCCGCTCAAACTAGCACAATGTGAGTGGCCGCGTGTGACTTCCAGCACAGGAGGTTGAGCGGGCGGCCGGCAATTGCGGCCGGCCCGCGCGCTTAAGAGTCCGCGCCTAAGGCTCCTCCGGCCCCTCGAACGCCAGCCCCCTGATCACCGCGTCGTCGCCGAATTTTGCGCGTACGCGATCCACCGCATGCTCGGCTTCCGCGGCGCGGCCGTCGACCAGGTCGGCGGGATCGGCCTGATCCGACGTGACCAGCGCGCTCGCGCCGACGCCGATCAGCCGGAAGCGCGTGCCGTCGGCCTCGCGCTTGAGCAGGTCGCGCGCGGCGGCGAAAATGCGACCGGCGAGCTGGGTCGGCGAGTCAAGCGAACGTGCGCGGGTGCGAATTTTGAAATCCGCGGTTTTTAGCTTCAACGTTACCGTCGCGCCGGCAAGCTCCTTGGCTTTCAGGCGCGCCGAGACCTCCTCGGTAAGACCCCAAAGGATTTTTTCCAGCGCACGGAAATCCGCCAGGTCGCGCTCGAATGTGGTTTCCGAGGACACGCTCTTGGTTTCGCGATCGGCGCTGACGCTGCGGTCGTCGAGGCCGCGGGCGAGCCGCGCTAGCCGCCGGCCTTCCTCGCCGTAGCGGCGCAACAGCTCGATCTCGCTGACCCGCTGCAGGTCTGCGATGCGGTGGAATCCGTCGCGGGCATAATGTGCCGCGCTCACCTTGCCGACGCCGAAGATGAAACTCACCGGTTTTGGCGCCAAGAACGCCGCGGCCTCGCTGCCGCCGAGCACGGCAAAGCCGCGCGGCTTGTCGAGATCGGAGGCGATCTTGGCGAGGAACTTGTTGCAAGCGAGCCCGATCGACACCGTGATGCGCAGTGTCTTCTCGACCTCCGTGGCAAACCGCGCCAGCGCCTTGGCCGGCCACATGCCGTGCAGCCGTTCGGTGCCGGACAGATCCAAAAACGCCTCGTCGATCGAGAGCGGCTCGACCAGCGGCGTCAAGTCGAGCATCATCGCCCGCACTTCGCGGCCGGCTTTGGAATATTTCTCCATATTGGGCCGCACCACTTTGGCATGCGGACATAGCCGCAGCGCCTCGTACATCGGCATCGCCGATCTGATGCCGTAGGTGCGCGCGACATAGCAGGCCGCGGCGACAACGCCGCGCCGGCCGCCGCCGACGATCACCGGCTCGGCGGCGAGCGAAGGATCGTCGCGCTTCTCGATCGTGGCGTAGAACGCGTCGCAATCGACATGCGCGATCGACAGCGTCGCCAGTTCGTCATGGCGCAACAGGCGCGGCGAGCCGCAGGCCGGACAGCGCGCGGCTAGCGGCGAAGCATCGGCAAGGCAGTCGCGACAGAAGCCAAGCGGCACGGCGCGTCCCTACGGTATGTCGCGTTCCCAGGTGCCGCCGAGCGCGACCCTCGCGCGCTTGACGTCGGCCGGATCGATAGCGGCCGAGTCGGCAAAGGCCAGCAGCAGGGACTCGTTAGTGAGCATATGCTCCAAGACGCCGGCGAGAAAGTCGGGCTCGTTCGCCGACTCACGTAGCCCATCGAGCGTCAACCCGGTCGCGCCCAAGAACCCGTTGAGCCGCTCCGGCTCTGCGGCGATGAAGGAAAGGGCATGAATCGCCAGCATTTCTGCGGCTTCCCGCGCGGCGGAGGAGGGCCTTTTCATCGGGTTCCATTTGCCTTTCCGTAAGAAATCGGGACTAGGTTGCCACCATGCGGCGGCGCATCTGTTTTGGAGATCCGTGCGCGCGCCGCCTTACAGAGTCGGCTGGGGGCAGCCAAAGGATCGGGGGATGGCCAAAACTGTCCTAATTGTGGAGGACAACGAGCTCAATATGAAGCTCTTCCACGATCTATTGGAGGCCCACGGCTACGCGACGGTCGGCACGCGCAACGGCATTGAGGCGCTCGATCTGGCGCGCAAGCACCGGCCCGACCTGATCCTGATGGACATCCAGCTGCCCGAAGTGTCCGGCCTCGAAGTCACCAAGTGGCTCAAGGACGATTCTGAGCTGCGCCGCATTCCCGTGGTCGCCGTCACGGCCTTTGCCATGAAGGGCGACGAGGAGCGCATCCGCGAAGGCGGCTGCGAGGCTTATCTCTCGAAGCCGATCTCGGTCGGCAAATTCATCGAGACCGTGCGTCACTTCCTGGGCAATCCGGAAGCAAAACCATGACCGCCCGCGTTCTTGTCGTCGACGATGTCCCGGCCAATGTGAAACTGCTTGAAGCGCGGCTGTCGGCGGAATATTTCGACGTCATCACCGCCATGAGCGGGCAGGAAGCGCTGGCGATCTGCGAGCGCGCCCAATGCGACCTCGTGCTGCTCGACGTCATGATGCCCGACATGGACGGCTTCGAAGTCTGCCGGCGGCTCAAGAGCAATTCCGCCACCCACCATATTCCGGTGGTGATGGTCACCGCGCTCGACCAGCCGTCCGACAAGGTGCGGGGGCTGGAAGCCGGCGCCGACGATTTCCTCACCAAGCCGATCCCCGAACTGGCGCTGACCGCGCGGGTGCGCTCGCTGGCGCGGCTCAAGATGGTGGTCGACGAGTTGCGCATGCGCGCGCTGACCTCGCGCGACATCGGCATCGAATCTCCCGAGCGCGAGGCGCTGGCCGATACCGGCCGCGGCGGCAGGGTGATGATCGTCGACGACCGCCCGGCGTCCTATGAGCGGGTCGCCGCGATGCTGAGCAAGGAGCAGGAGGTCGAGATCGAGACCGATCCGAACCATGCTCTGTTCCGCGCCGCCGACGGCAATTTCGACCTGCTGATCGTCTCGCTGAGCTTGGAAAATTTCGACGCGCTGCGGCTGTGCAGCCAGCTGCGCTCGCTCGAGCGCACGCGGAATATTCCCATTTTGGTGATCACCGAACCCGACAACAATGCGCGCATGGTGCGTGGGCTTGAAATCGGCGTGAACGATTTTCTGCTGCGGCCGATCGACAAGAACGAATTGTTGGCGCGGGTGCGCAGCCAGGTGCGCAAGCGCCGTTACAGCGAGCGGCTGCGCGACAACGTGCAAATGTCGATCGAGATGGCGATCACCGACGCGCTCACCGGCCTGTTCAACCGCCGCTACATGGAGAGCCACCTCACCACGCTGGTCGAGCAGGCGGCGTCGCGCGGCAAGCCGCTCACCGTCATGGTCGTCGACATCGACTATTTCAAAGCGATCAACGACAGCCACGGCCACGATGCCGGCGACGACGTGCTGCGCGACTTTGCGCTACGCATAAAGCGCTCGATCCGCGGCATCGATCTCGCCTGCCGCTACGGCGGCGAGGAATTCGTCCTGGTGATGCCGGAAACCGACATGGCGGTGGCGGCCATGGTGGCCGAGCGGCTGCGCCGGCGCATCGCCGCCGAGCCGTTCACCATCCAGCAGGGTTCGCGCGTCGTTCCGGTGACGATCTCGATCGGCATCGCCGCGTTACGCGGCAAAGACGACACCGCCGCCAGCGTCCTCAAGCGCGCCGACCAGGCGCTCTATCGCGCCAAGCGCGATGGCAGAAACCGCGTGGTGCCGGACGCGGCGTGAGCGAAAAAGCTTAAGCGGTAAGCACAATTTTTGTGGTTGACGGCAGTTTCCACGTCTTGGCGAATGTTTGGCGATTGATTTCGGCGGCCGTTCCGCTAGCCTTCAAACACGGCGACATTTGCCAGAAATAACGATCTTGAGAGCGCCAGGCGGGCCGCCGGGATCGTGCGACGTCTTTGATAACCCTACGGAATGCTCAGGTCCGCCGCATCTCCTGGGTCCGTGGGGTTCGGCCGGCGCGGGAGCGGTGCGAGTGGCCTCCTCATATCACCGCTTCCGCCCGGCCACCTTTGCCGTGAACTCATAAACCGAGGTCGATGGGCGATGTGGATCATTGTCCGCGTCGCGCCTGCGTTTCTTGCGGCAGAAGACTTCGGCGCCTGAGGCGACCAAAAGAAAAAGCCCCGAACGCTCGGGGCTTCAACTTGATGTCTTTCGGGAAGCCGCATTTTGGATGAGTAAGGCGGAGCCCGTGAAATACGCCTGTATTCAAAAACCCTGGTCGTTACCTAACAAACGGCCGATCAATTAGCACCAAAGCCATTAACACCAGAGCCATGGCATCAAGCTATGACGGTGGCATCCGTGGTACCAGCGATCGCCTCTGTAGCTGTCATATAGCGGTCCATGGTGGTAACCCGCATATCGGCGTCCAACGTGACGTTCCGCTCGCTTGGACTTCAGGTTAGCGCCGCCATTGGCGTCGGATGAATCCTTGGCCGCGATGCCCGCAGGCGCGCCTTTATCCGTCATCTGCTGCTTGTTGTCCGACGTGGGCGCAACCGGCGTCGCTTGCCCGGATTTTTCGGGCGCTTTGATTGGGTCGGATTTCGTCGGCGGCGCTACCTTCTCCGGCGGGGCGTTCTGCTGTGCCGCCGGAGCGGCGGCGGCGGCGGGCGTCGCATCGTTCTTCATGCCTTGTGCCGAGACGGCGCCGGCACCCAGCAGCAATATCGCCGCCGCGGTGGATATCAGTCGTAGGGCTCTCATGGATGCCTCCTGTAGACACTCCGCAATTGTTTGATTTTGTGGATGTGTGGCGAGACAACGTCGGCCGGTCGCGATCGTTCCAACTCTTCAATGACCCGCGGCGGCGGTGGCCTCTATAAATTGGCGGCTATCAGATATGCACATCCCCGGCATCTCTTTGCTTTTGCCGCTCCTCGACAAGCAGTTGGAGTATTGTCTGCCGATCCAATTCGCTGGTCACGCTATCAAGAATATGCCAGTAGCGTTCAACATTCCGGCGTCGGATGAATTGATTCATGTTGGCCTCGGCTCATGAGGCCCCTCGCTTGCAGACTGTCTCAGTTAGAGAAGGCAGTCTGAGCAATTTTGACCACGTTGGACCACTTGGACGATCGTGCGCTTTGCAATTGAGGCCCCTATCAAAGAAGCCACTAACAGCCGGGTGCCTCCGGGATAGGCGGTTACGCTTTTCGCCGGTGGCTCACTTCGATTGTGGCCATCATCGCGAATGGAATCATTGCTCTTTCGTATTCTGACTTCGCATGTCGGCATCGACCAGTAGCCGCCTCGACCGATTGGCGTCAGCCAGTCCCGCCATGCGCGAGACGAAGAATTGCTGTGAATGAAGAATGGGCAAAACATCCAAGTTTTGGAAGATTTTCCACCCATAGTTTTCGTTCGGCGGCTGCCCGCTATTTTTGATCTCGATACGGTAGGTCGGTTGTTTCTCATTCATGGCTGATCCCACCTTGTGCTGCCGTAGTCGGCCGGCGCAGGAAATTCTGTTAGCTCCCGTCCGGGTCCGGACGCATCGATCTGAAATAATGTTCGGCGTACTGGTAGTAGTTCTCTGCCGCGATCGTATTGCCGTTTTGGACTTCGGCACGGGCCAGCGCCAGATACCGCTCATAGCTTCTTTGCGCGTTTTGTGAGTTCGTCGAGTCAGGGCGCACGGCATTCGATGTCCACCGTTTTGAGCGCCCGGCATACGATGCTGCCGGTCTGTTCGGGCGCGCGCCCGGAATTGTCGTTGGGCCATTTTGCATGGCTCACTCCTTGGTCGTTGTGGATAAATTGGTCGCTGCGGCACAGCCTTCGTCGCCGGCCGGATAGCTCCAAACGCGTGTTTGCAGCTAGAGCACCAATCGCTTCATATCGAATCGATTGGGTGCTCTAGTATTTTAGCGGAGCATGATCTTTTCCGAAAACCGGTGTCCACCCTCGGATCAAGCCCGAGGGCAGGCTTTTTCGGGATCATGCTCTGGCAGCGGCGCTAAAGGCTCCCGGAGGAAAGAATCACGATTTCTGGAGCTGATTGGTTCAGTCGTCGCGTCAGCGCTCGCCGATTACACACGAAATAGATGAAGCAAACGTGTGCCATAGGACGGTAGCCGGAGAAATTGTCAAGGACGAGAGTGTCGGCCAGGGCGTTTATGTCACTTCATTTGCGTTTGCGTGCGTTTCAAAGGGTGTCGAATCTCGTCTGCCAGCTTGAGCCATTCGGCCGCCATCTCGCGTTGAATGGCGTGGGATTCCTGGTCTTTTGCCGCAGTCACCATGTGCAAACAATGCGCGGCGTAATGCGCGTATTCTTTGCGCTTTTCATTCATCGGGCCTGTCATCTTCCCCTCCACCACGAATCGACGGCAGCGAAAGTGGGGCCCGTTGGCGCCCTGAGTCTGTGCAAAAGTGACCACTTTTCATGGCGGCCCCGGCCGATTAGACAGGAGCCATCGTGGTTTAGGAGAGCTCGCGGTGTTCAAAGGCACCCGCCTCAAATACGAAAATCGGCCGCAACCAGGTCGTAAGATCCTTTACGGCCACGGTGATAAACCTCGGCCGCTGTCGTATAAATCAATTTGCGGTTTGAATCGAACGCGCCAAGCAGCCCGGTCTCATCGGACCGCGTGTCGGGCTTAATTCTCTGCAACGCTGCGGCATCGACGAAAAACGAAGCCTCCATGGCGCTGGCGCTATCGTGGCCCCAAAACCGCACTGCGCCCCGCGTCGCGTCATAAAAGCGGCTTTGGTTGGGAAAACTAAGCGTCATGGTTTAGCTCGCGCTGATGACTGAAGGTGACGGATCTGCCGAATGAGCGACTGGTCATCGTGCTAAGCCTGCGCGCCGCGGATCAAGGGATAGTCCAAGCTGTCGTACAGGTGGCGAATTGCCTGATCGTTATATCTCTCCTCGTCGACTTCGAGACAAGCTCCCAGGAGAAACTCAGGAGGAAGCTCCTCGATTGCGAACCGGATGGCGTCCGCCGCGTGGCCAAATCGTCTGTATCCGATCGGTCGTCGCCTGGATTTCTGCCTGCGACTGGGGAACAGCTCAGCCGCGGCGTCGTAATCGAATTCGATTACGGCCTGTTCGGCCGCTGCGTGTCCGACCGTCTCTTGTTCTTGTTCGAGCGTGGCTTTTTCAACCATGACTATAATCTCCTTTGCAGCTTCGATGTCATGGCACCCCTAAGGGCCTTGGCGACGCCTCCAAGACAAGCCGAGAACGTCATCGAAGCCGATGCATCGCATCCGCCTCTATTTAAAATTCACGTGGTGCTGTTGTTAAACACTTTAGCGACACCGGTCTTGAGTGGCTCGGTGATATCGGTTGTCATTTTCTGGGCGAGCGCCGCGAGTTCCTTGGTCTGAGCCGTCATCGTCTCGAAATGCTTGCGCGCGTGCGTGGTCGATAGTTCAAAGAACTCCGGCACGGACTTTACGGCCAGCATTGCATTGGCGTAGTCAAAGGCGGTGTTGGTATTGGCGCGCGCAATTTCCATGAACTTGAGATTGTAGTCGGTGGCGCCCTTGGCGGCGGTCGCATAGCTATTTTTGAAGAGATCGGCCCCTTCGTCGGTTGCCGCCTTGGCTTTGTCGAAGTTGACTTTCACCTGCGCGATGCCTTTGTCGGCGATCTCATGAAACCCATCCGTTGTCCGCGCTTTGGTTTCTGTCATGACACTTGATCCTTGAAGGACGGTGCTGTTTTTGCCATCCGAACCGGCCGTCCTCGGCACCAGTGGGATGTGGCAGAGTAAGCGTTTCAGTTCGGCCTGCGTTGCGATTTAGACGCCGTCGAGCCGTTCGTCGGCTGAGCGATTCTCTCGACGCACTCCTGGCGGCTGGCAAAAGGTCCGGAAAAAATGTTGCCGTCACGCTCGACCGCGTACCAGCCGGGTTTGATGCCGCGCATGTCGGATTTGTCTTCACTGATATAATGGGGAGCGATCACTGGTGCTCCAATGCGCAACACACCATCGACCAAGCCGGCCTGACGGCGGTCGAATTCACGCCCAAGCTCGCTTGCCCAAGCCTAGATTGTTGTCGCAAATATTGTGCCTGCCGACGGCACCGGTGCCGCTAATTGGGAAACGGAGACTTCGGCGGGTCTCGATTTTATGGGCAACTTTCAGACAAGAACCGCTTGCCTTGTAATGATATGGCTATCAGAATTTTGAGCACAATAGGGGCAGCGTTTAATTCGGCTCGTTATCTTGCGGCAATTGTGCATGTGTTTATGGCGATTGATGGAACCTAATTCGACGGCCGATCGTTATATCGGCGGTCACGGGATGAGTTTTGGTCTCGAAGATCAGAAGCCCCAGCTCAAGCCCCCCAGCTCCCCGCTGGGGCTTTTCTTTCCGGCGGCTTCCGCTACAGTCGCGATCAGGCTCAAGCCCCTAGGTCCAAAATGGAACTCCCAAGGAAACTGGAAAAATACACTGCCAAACACATTGATGAGCTTTTAGATCGCATTAGCGCTTTGCGGATGCGCTGGCTCCTTCACGTGGAGACGCAACTGGCATCGCAGCGAAGTCGCCACGCCCCCGACCTCGACCATTACAAGCTTGGCGCCGAGGCCGCCGAGTAATTGGTGGGCAAGTGCGCTTAAGTGACGCGTCTATTTATTGATCGTAGACTTTCCTGCGTGGTTCAATAATGAACAAGAAAAAGCAAACGCCGGCTAGAGCCGCCAAGGCGAGCGCTATAAATATCGTTTCCATGACCCATGCTCCAAAAATATCCAATAGCTGAGTATGATTTTGCCTACCGGCGGCAGTAGCTGCCTGTTATCGAGCGGCGAATTCGGTAGGTCGCCGTTTTGTTGGCAGCTCTCAGCGGAAAATAATTCCGCCTGTCTTCAGTCTCTTTTCACTGGGCGCGCTATTCGTTCAAATAGCAAGCGTAGTCTTTCCCCGCGGCGCGGCTGTTCAAAATTGCTCATGATCGACAATAAATGCAGGGGCCGGTCGTGAGCTTAGGAGCATTCGCGCCGCCGTTAGAGCATGATCCCGAAAAAGCCTGCCTCGGGCTTGATCCGAGGGTGGATACCGATTTTCGGATAAGATCATGCTCAAACAAAGATTCTAGACTATGATCCGATTCAATTGAATTGGATCATAGCCTAGAGTTTGTTGGCGATGTCGGGGACGAGTTTCTGCGCGGCGGCGATATCGGCGATGCCGCCGGTCGCATCGCCCGACCTTTGTTTGGCGAGCCCGCGCTCGTAGAGGGCTTTGGCGTCTTGCGAGTCGAGGCGGATGGCAGCATCGAGATCGGCGATGGCGCGCGCATTGTCGCCAATATTGAGGAACAGCGTGGCGCGGTTTCTATAGGCCGGCTCGAACTGCGGATCGAGCTCGATCGCCGTCGTGTAGTCGGCAAGCGCGGCGGTCAGGTTTTGCTGGCGGCTGTAAGCGACCGCGCGCGCGAGTAGGGCTTGCGTGAACCACGGATTGAACTTGATTGCCGCGCTGTAGTCGGCGATCGCCTTGGCGAGGTCGCCCTTATCGTTGCTCTCGACAATGCCGCGATTGAAGAACGCATCGGCATAGTTCGGCAAAAGCGCAATGGCCCGCGTGAAGTCGGCAATGGCGCGGTCCGGCTGTTTCGAATCGCGGTAGGCGTTGCCGCGATTGTTGAGCGCGAGCGGATAATTCGGCGACAGCTTGATCGCCTGATCGAAATCGGCGATCGCGCGGCCGAGATCGCCCACCGCCCGATAAGTGATGCCGCGCGAATTGTAGAGCTCGGCATCGTTGGGCTCGATGCCGATCGCCCGAACGAAGTCGCCGAGCGCGAGATCGTATTTGCGCAGGTCGCGATAGGCGAGGCCACGGCCGTTCAGCGCCCGGACATCGTCCGGCCAGAGCGTCAGCGCCTGGCTGTAATCGGCGACTGCGCCAGGAAGATCGCCTTGCGCGCGCTTTGCATCGGCGCGATATCCGGTCGCGATTGCGCGATCCTTGGTACTGGTGCCCGTCGCGTTGATCAGCGCGTTGCAGGCGGCGATCACCTCGGGGTTCGGCAGCGCCATAGCGCAGGTTTCCCGGTCGTTCGCCGCAGCAGCGATCGAAGTGACCGACCAGAGCAGGACGCATGCAAGGCCGCAACTGCGAGCGATGCGGGGGGACGCCATGATCACGCCGGCAAAATTTCCTGATTTTTTCGCATGTCTGCCGGCCGCCGTTCGAACATGGGCTGAAATTGTGCCACCGCCAGCGCCTTCAGTCGCTATGCGAAAAGGACGCCCGCAGGCGCCCCAATCGCTCAGGCTTTAAGCCCGCTTCACTTGATCTTGGATTCGCGAAACTCGACGTGCTTTTTCGCCACCGGGTCGTATTTCTTCTTCACCAGCTTGTCGGTCATGGTGCGCGAGTTCTTGCGGGTGACGTAATAGAAGCCGGTGTCGGCGCTCGAAACCAGCTTGACCTTGATCGTGGTGGCTTTGGCCATGTCTAAAACCTCGTTGCTGGCCGCCAACCTAGTCGCCGGCCGCCAAATGTCAAGAAACCCCGCAAAAACCCTCGATATTGCCTAAAGCACCTCGCGCACGAAGCGCTTGTTCAGCATGCGGTAGAGCGGCGCCGGGTGGTCGTAGCTCATGCCGGACGCCATGCGGTCCTGCAGCTCTTCGAGCGCGATCGCGGTGATGCCGGGCATATCGAGGCGCCGCGCTTCGGTGATCGGCAGCCAGACCAGCTCGACCAGCTCCTTGTCGGGCCCGACGAAACCGTCGGCGCGGTGCGCGATCGCGGCGATATCGGCGGCGAAGAAGCGGCTGTCGAAACGCCGCGGCCGCTTCGGCGGCGTGATCGCACGCGCGATGAAGTGGATCGCGCTAAGGTCGGGAACGATGCCGGCTTTGGCGAAAGCTTCCCAAGGCCCCGGCGGTGTCGCGATCGGCGCCGCGCTCGGCACGCCGAGCATCAGCCCGGTCTCCTCGTAGGTTTCACGGATCGCGGCTAGCGCAAAGCCCGCGGCCTTTTCGGCGCTGGCATGCCTGACTTTTGTCATCAGGCGGGCGACGTGGCGGTCGTGCAAAGCGGAAAGCGTCGCCATCTGCCGGTCCGACGGCTCGATGCGGCCGCCGGGGAAGACGAATTTTCCCGGCATGAAACGATGCCGCTCGTGGCGGCGGCCGAGCAACACTTTTGGCACGCTCTCGGTGCGGTCGATGAGGATCAGCGTCGCCGAATCCCGCGGTTTCAGGTTCGGAAAGCTCTGATCGCGGATGGTCTTGGTCAGCCGCTCGACCCGGTCGGACGCGGCACCGCTCTCGATCGGCGGATCTCCACTGCTGCTACTCATTGATACGTCTGTCTCGCTGCTAGCGCCGGTGGCGATGTTTTCGGCTTCGGCTTTGGCGGTCGCGGAACTTCGACCCGCCAGGCGGCTGATGTCCAGTCTTTTGCTTGAGCGCGCCCGCATGGCGCACGAGCTTGAAACGCAGGGCGCCGGCGACCGGAGCGGCCTCGACCAGCTCCACGGTGACTGGATCGCCGAGGCGGTGCGTTTCCGCGTGCCCGATGAAGGCGCGGCGGCCTTCGTCAAAACGAAAATATTCGTCGCCGATGAAGCGCGCCGGGATGAAACCGTCGGCGCCGGTATCGTCGAGCTCGACGAACAGGCCGGCGCGGGTGACGCCGGAAATATGGCCGTCAAACGTGGCGCCAACGCGGTCGGCGAGAAAATGCGCGATTAAGCGGTCGGCGGTCTCGCGCTCGGCCTTCATGGCGCGGCGCTCGGTGGCGGAAATATTGGCGGCGACTTCGGCCAGCGCGCGCGTATCGATATCTTCCGGCAGTCCATCGGCGCCGAGTTTGAGCCCGCGGATCAAGGCGCGGTGCACGACCAGGTCGGCATAGCGGCGGATCGGCGAGGTGAAGTGGGCATAGCGGCGCAGGTTGAGGCCGAAATGGCCGAAATTCTCCGGCGAATATTCGGCCTGCGCCTGGCTGCGCAGCACGACCTGGTTGACCAGCCGCTCGACCTCGCGGCCTTTGACCTGAGCAAGAATGCGATTGAAACCGTCGGGTTTCAGCACGCCGCCCTTGGGCAGCGCGATATCGAGCGTCGCCAAAAACTCGCGCAACGCGTTGAGCTTTTCCTGGGACGGCTCGTCGTGCACGCGATAGATCAGCGGCACGCGCGCGCGCTCGCAAGTTTCGGCGGCGGCGACATTGGCCAAAATCATGAATTCTTCGATCAGCCGGTGCGATTCCAGCCGCGGCGGCACGATGACGCGATCGACCGAGCCGTCGCCCTTGAGCAAAATTTTGCGCTCGGGCACGTCGAGATCGAGGGGGCTGCGCTCGTCGCGGGCACGGCGCGTCGTCTCGTAGGCGGCATAGAGCGGCTTGAGAACCGGATCCACGAGCGGTTCAGAAAGTTCGTCGGCGCGGCCGGAGACGGCAAACTGCGCTTCTTCGTAACTGAGTTTTGCCGCCGAGCGCATCATCACGCGATGGAATGTGTGCGAGCGCTTGCGGCCGTCGGCGCCGATCACCATGCGCACGGCAAGCGCAGGGCGGTCCTCGTTGGGCCGCAGCGAGCACAGGTCGTTGGAAATGCGCTCCGGCAGCATCGGCACGACGCGATCGGGGAAATACACCGAATTGCCGCGCCGCACCGCTTCGCGATCCAGCGCCGAGCCCGGCCGCACGTAATGCGCTACGTCGGCGATGGCGACCGAGACCAGATGGCCGCCGGCATTGCGCGGGTCGGGATCGGGCACCGCGTGCACTGCGTCGTCGTGATCCTTGGCGTCGGGCGGGTCGATGGTGACGAACGGCACCTGCCGCCAGTCTTCACGCCCCGCCAACGTCGCCGGCCGCGCCGCGTCGGCTTCGTCGAGCAGCGCACGGGGAAAAACGTGCGGAATGTCGTGGGAATGAATTGCGATCAGGCTAATGGCGCGCTCGCTCTTGATCGAGCCAAGTCGTTCAACGACCGAGCCCATTGGCAGACCGAGTCGGCCATTGCGCGACACTTCAACTGCAACAAGATCGCCATCGACGGCGCCGCCGGCGCGATCGGCCGGGATCGCCATCTCGCGGCCGAGCTGTTTTTTGTCGACCGGCACCAGTCTTCCGCCGCCGCCGGGCAGCCCGCGAAAAATGCCGAGCACGCGGTGCTTGGCGCGGTCCAAAAGTTTTATGACGCGCGCGGTGGTTTCCTCTTCGCTGCTCTTCTCAATGCGCAATAGCGCGCGGTCGCCGACGCCGGCGACTTCGCCCGGGCGCGGACGCCGCGGCGTGACGATGCGAATGACCGGCGGCGCGCCGTGGGCGGCCTCGTCCCATTCGGTCGGCCGCGCCACCAAGTCGCCGTCGGCATCGCGGCCGGTGACGTCGGCCAGCACCACCGGCGGCAGAGTGCCGGGATGGTGCAGGCGCTTGCGGCGGCGATCAATCTCGCCGGCCTCGGCAAGCTCGCGCAGCATGCGATTGAGCGCTGCGCGGTCGGCGTTCTTGGCGCCGAAAGCGCGGGCGATCTCGCGGGCGCCGACCTTGCCGCTGCGCTCGCGGATGAAGGCTGCAAGCTCCTCGCGGGAGGGCAGTCGGGAGTGTTTCATGTTCTTCGGGCCGCTCATTGCATCAAACTCTGCGGCCCGTCTTGGCAGCAAGTACAAATTATTCGGCCGCTTCCGTGGGCGGCTTGCGTGCGCCGGGCCGCTTTGCGGCGCCGGGCTTTTTCGATGACGCTTTGACGACGCGCGCCGTTCCCGGCGACGGCCGCTTGGTTTTACGCGGGCGCGCGTGCGGCGCTGAGCCGGTGCGCTCGGCGCGGGCGTCGATCAACGCCACGGCCTCCTCGAGCGTCACGGTTTCGGGCGTCTTGTCGGCCGGCAACGTGGCATTGACGCCGTTGTGGCTGACATAGGGGCCGTAGCGGCCCTTCTTCGCCGAGATCGGCCCGCCCTTGGCCGGATGATCGCCGAGCGCGCGGCCGGGATCGGCGCCGAAACGGCGCCCCTTCGACGGCCGCAAGATTTTCTCGGCGATCAATGTCACCGCGCGGTTCAACCCGATCGTGAAGACCTCGTCGCTGTCTTCGATATTGGCGTAGGTCTTGCCGTGCTGCACGTAGGGCCCGTAGCGGCCGATACCGGCGAGGATCGGCTCGCCGTCCTCGGGATGCAGGCCGACTTTGCGCGGCAGCGACAATAGCGCCACGGCGCGATCGAGATCGATCTCATCGGGCGCCACGCCTTTCGGCAGGCTGGCGCGTTTCGGCTTTTCGCCGTCGACGCCTTCGCCGAGCTGCAGATAGGGGCCGAAGCGGCCCGAGCGCACGGTGACGTCGAGCCCGGTCGCAGGATCTTCGCCGAGTTTCTTGTTGCTGACCTCGCCGCTGCCGTCGGCCGTGAGGGTGCGCGTATAGCGGCATTCGGGATAATTCGAGCAGCCGATGAAGGCGCCGAATTTGGAAAGCTTCAGCCCCAACCGGCCGTTGCCGCAGGTCGGGCAGACGCGCGGATCGGAACCGTCCTCGCGCGCCGGGAACAGATGCGGCGCCAGCATCTCATCGAGCGCGTCGATCACGCCCGAAATCTTCAAATCCTTGGTGCCGTCGATGGCGCCGATGAAATCGCGCCAAAAATCGCGCAACACTTCGCGCCACGCCACCTCGTTGTTGGAGATGAGATCAAGCTGCTCCTCGAGGCCGGCGGTGAAATCGTATTCGACGTATTTGAGAAAATAGCTTTCCAGGAACGCGACCACGATGCGGCCGCGGTCTTCCGGATAGAGCCGGCGCTTGTCGAGCCGCACATATTTGCGGTCTTTCAGCACCTGCAGGATCGAGGCATAGGTCGACGGCCGGCCGATGCCGAGCTCTTCCATGCGCTTGACCAGGGACGCTTCGGAATAGCGCGGCGGCGGCTCGGTGAAATGCTGGTCGGCCTTGATCTCGCGCTTGGCGAGCCGCTCGCCGGCGCTCATCTGCGGCAGCCGGCGCGACTCCTCGTCCTCGGGATCCTCGTCCTGGCCTTCCTGATAGAGCGCGAGAAAACCGTCGAAATTCACCACGGTGCCGGTGGCGCGCAGATCGAGCACGCGGCTCGCGACATTGGCGGTGATCTCGACCGTGGTGCGCTCGAGCTCGGCGGATTCCATCTGGCTTGCGATCGTGCGCAGCCAGATCAGCTCGTAGAGCTTGGCCTGATCCGCATCCAAAAAGCTTCGGGTCTCGCTCGGACGGCGCGTAAGGTCGGTCGGGCGGATCGCTTCGTGGGCTTCCTGGGCGTTCTTCGCCTTGGTTTCGTAGCGGCGCGGCGCGGACGGCACGTACCGCGCGCCGTAATCGGCGCCAATGACTTCCCGCGCGGAAGCGATCGCTTCGGGAGCGATCTGCACGCCGTCGGTTCGCATATAAGTAATGAGACCGACGGTCTCGCCGCCGATATCGACGCCCTCATAAAGCCGCTGCGCCACCCGCATGGTGTGGGCCGGTGCGAAGCCGAGCTTGCGGCTCGCTTCCTGCTGCACGGTCGAGGTGGTGAACGGCGGCTGCGGATGCCGCTTCACCGGCTTGGCATCGACCGAGTTGACGGTGAAGGTCGCGGTTTCGAGCGCCTGCTTGAACGCTTGCGCCTCCGCGCCCGAGCCGATGTCGAGCCGCTGCAGCTTTTTGCCGTCGGCGCCGAC
>Ga0181526_10001720_pt1 | contig 20268 bp, 16 predicted proteins | sample PEATcosm2014_Bin_35_FD_119750 | JGI IMG/M metagenome (GOLD analysis project Ga0181526, IMG submission 119750) | Peatland microbial communities from MTU Mesocosm Facility, Houghton, MI, USA - PEATcosm2014_Bin06_30_metaG | ecosystem: Environmental > Terrestrial > Soil > Wetlands > Peat | place...
GCTGGTGGGCTGGCTCTGGTATCTGGGAATGCTGGTTCCGGCGATTGGGATTATTCAAATATCGTACTATGCCCATGCGGATCGCTACACCTATTTGCCGGGAATCGGGCTGGTGCTGGCGGGGACATGGGCGGTGGGGGATTGGAGCTTGGGGTGGCAACATCGGCGGGCGGTGCTGGGCGGTTTGATGGCCGCCGTCATAGGCGCGTTGATGGTCTGCGCCTGGATACAAACCGGGTATTGGAGAAACAGCGAAACATTGTGGCCCCGCACGCTCGCCTACACGACGGCCAACTACGTGGCCCGCTACAATCTCGGCCTGGCTCTTGACCATAAAGGAAGGGTGGACGACGCGATCACCCAATACCAAAAGGCATTGGAAATCAATGCCAACAACTCGGAAGCCCACATCAACCTCGGCACGGCGCTTATTGAAAAGGGAAAAATGGACGAAGCGATTGTCCAATTCCAAGAGACGCTGAAGATCAATCCCAATTATGCGGAAGCTCATTTCAACCTCGGCAGCGCATTTCAGCAAACCGGCAGAATGGACGAGGCGATCACCCATTACCGGGAGGCGCTGAAAATCAAGCCCGATTACGAGAAAGCCCATAACAATCTCGGCTACGCTCTTCGCCAAACGGGCAGACTGGACGAAGCGATCATCCAGTTCCAAAGTGCGCTGGAAATCAACCGCGAGGATGAGCAGGCACACAACAACCTCGGAACCGCTTTCCAGCAACAGGGAAGAATGGACGAGGCGATCACACAATACCGGCAAGCGTTGGAACTCAAGCCGGCCTTCGCGGACGCCTGCAACAACCTCGGCTCCGCTCTGGTCAAATTGGGAAGAGTGGACGAAGCGATCCCCTATCTCCAAAAAGCGGTGGAAATCAGACCCGGCTACTGGATCGCACACGACAATCTTGGGGACGCCTTTCTACAAAAGGGGAACATGAGCCAGGCGATCGCCCATTTCCAGCAGTCGCTGGAAATTAAACCAGCCCAGCCGGCGATTCAGAATAATCTGGCCTGGCTCCTGGCCGCTTGTCCGGAGGCATCGCTGCGCAACGGCGCCAAGGCGGTGGAGCTGGCCCGGCAGGCCAATGCGCTGACTGGCGGAGAAAACCCGGCCCTTCTCCACACCCTCGCCGCCGCCTACGCCGAAGCCGGGCGGTTTTCCGAAGCGGTCGAAACCGCGCAACACGCCTTGCGCCTGACCGGGGAACAATCCAACACGGGGCTGGCCGGGCAACTTGAATTGGAGATCAACCTCTATCAGGCCGGCACCCCATACCATCTTCCTGCACAAACATATTAGGGCACTCTTCAGCCGGCGTAAATCTGCAGGAATGAGACTGGGCCTGTGGCGCGGACGGCGCTGGCGGGGCATTGGGCCGGGATGAGACAGAATTGGCCGGCGGACAGGGGAAGGATGTCGCCACCGGTTTCAATGCGCAAAGCCCCGTCGGTCACACCGATAATCTCCATGCGGCCGCCGGTCAATGGCAGTGGTTCGCTTCCGGCCATTTGCCGGAGGCTGACCTCGAAGAGTTCGTTCTTAATCAGGGGCCGAATCGTTCCGGGATGGGCCGGAATCGTTTGACGGGGCAGCAAGGACGGTTCGATGTCGGCAAAATCAATGCTGGCCAGCGACTGTTCCACATGCAATGGGCGGCCTTTGCCATGCTCATCCAGCCGGTTCCAATCGAAAACGCGGTAGGTTGTGTCGGAATTCTGCTGGATTTCAAAAATCACCGTCCCTGCGCCCAGGGCGTGGACGCGTCCGCTCGGCACAAACATGGCGTCACCGGGTTTGACCGGAATGCGGTGGAAACATTCGGCCACGGTCTGGCGCGCGAGCTTGCTTTCGAATTCGGCGCGGCTGACCCCCTTCTTCAACCCGGCGAAGAATTCCGCGCCGGGAGCGGCCTGGACCACGTACCACATTTCCGTTTTGGGTTCGCCTTCCAGCAGCGCGGCCTTCTCCGGTGGCGGGTGGACTTGAAGGGAAAGCGTTTCCCTGGCGTCAATTATTTTTATCAGCAGCGGAAAGCGCGGCGGCATTTTCCGGCGCGGCCCGAGCAACTCGGCGGGGCATTGTTCCATCAGCCAATGCAAAGTTTTTCCCTGCAACGGGCCGCGGGCAATGACGCTCTCGTCCCCCGGACGGTCGCTGATTTCCCAGGATTCACCGATGCGCCGTTCCGGCGGCAGCGCCTTCCCATGCAGCGTGGCCAGATTGCGTCCGCCCCATATTCGTTCCTTGAAAATCGGCCGGAAAGTCAGCGGATGGAGCATTGTGCGCGGATGGGTCGCGGAATGAAACGGTTCAGGCGGGCAGGGCGGGGGTGTCGCCGTTGCCGGCGGCTTTCAGAAATTCCACGCCCGGCGCTTTTTCCTTCTTTTCCAGGAATCGACCGTAAGCCCGGTATTTTTGATAACGCATTTTCAGGCGATCGGTGGCCGGAAGTTTCTTCAAGGCCTCCAAGTTGTTGAGCAGGGCGGCTTTGAGTGTCCCGGCCATTTCCGGCAACTGGTTATGAGCGCCCCCCAGCGGTTCGGGGACGATCTCGTCCACCAAACCCAGTTGGAGCAAATCCCGGGCCGTGATTTTGAGGGCCTCTGCCGCTTTCGGCGCGGCGGAGCGGTCCTTCCAAAGAATGGCCGCGCAACCCTCGGGACTGATGACGGAATAATAGGCGTTTTCCAAAATCAAAACCCGATCGGCGACCCCGATGCCCAAAGCGCCGCCCGACCCGCCTTCGCCAATCACCGCGGCCACGATGGGCGGTTCGAACAGCATCATTTCGCGCAGATTGACGGCGATCGCTTCGGCAATGTGCCGTTCCTCCGACGCGATGCCGGGGAAGGCGCCCGCCGTATCAATGAGGCAAATAATGGGCAAACCGAATTTATCCGCCAGCCGCATCAGGCGCAGGGCTTTGCGATAGCCTTCGGGATGGGCGGAACCGAAATTACGGCGGATATTCTCCTTGGTATCACGGCCTTTTTGCGTGCCAATGACCATGACCCTGTGATCGTCGAGTTTGGCAAAACCGCCAATCATGGCGTGGTCATCGGCAAACAGGCGGTCGCCGTGCAGTTCGGCGAAATCCGTGAAAATGGAGGAAACATAATCGAGTGCGAACGGACGTTTGGGATGGCGCGCTATTTTGATCCGGTCCCACGGGCTGAGTTGGGCGAAGATTTGACGTTTGGTTTCCTCGATTTTCTTCTCGATAATGGCGATTTCATCCTCGAATTTGATGCCCATCGCATTGTTCTCGGGATGTTTCTTGAGTTCTTCCAGCTTGCGTTGCAACTCCAGAATGGGCTTCTCGAAATCAAGCTGATGTTTCATCACCGGCCAGTCTAATTTCAGCGGCGCAGGGAGGCAACGGTAAATTTGATGGTCTGTTTGGTTTTCATTGGCACGGGTTCCATTGGCCCTTTACAACCCGGCGTTGCTCGATTATTGTCCCTGCCTTGCGATTATAAGCACAAAAACAATATGAAAAAGAACATACTCCTTATCGTTGCCATTGCCCTCGTTGGCACTGCGACATTAACCTTGAACAGTCTCCGCGCCCAAGACCAACCCGCGCCGGGCGGGCCGCCTCCCGCCGCGCAGGCTCCGCCTCCAGGGATGCGTCCAGGCGGGCCTCCGCCAGGTTTCAGAGGCCGCCCGGGCAACACTTACCGGCAAGCCATCGGCTTGTTGAAACGGGCCAAAGCGGACTTGGAACGTTCCAAGGAAGACTTCGACGGTCATCGTCAAACCGCCATGGATGCCTGCGACAAGGCGGTGCAGGAACTGGAAGCCGTCCAAGCCTCCATCGAAGCAGCACGGGCAGCAGCAGCAGCCAAAGCCGCCGCTGAACAGCAGAACGCCCAGCAGGCTCCGGCGCCCGCTCCAGCCCCGGCCCCGGCTCCAGTCCCAGCCCCGCCCCAGTAAGGTCGCGCTGTCTGTAAGACAGAGAATCCAAGCCAGGCTTGGCGCGGGTTGCACAAACTCGCGGCCAGGCCGGTCATCCAGCCGGTTTGACCCTGTTCGATTCCCATCCCCGGCATCCGCAGAGGCGCCTGGGAATTTATGGATGGAATTAAGGGCTGGGGGCCGGACCGGAGTTTGTCCTATGAACTTCCACCGCGCCAAATTCGGACGCGCGGGAAGCGGACGGGAATTTGGCCCGCATCGCAGCTCGTTTTTGATCCAAATCATTCAATTGCCGCACTGTCTGCCTTTTGAGCCAATGGCGGCTGGAAGCGGCAAATCTCGCGTCCGATGCAAGCTGCCCGTTGGACTGGCATTGCTTCACATAATTGAGTAAAACAGTCAGGTAACGGCTGACCAGCGGGCTTAATTCCCGGCCCATGCGCCATTGCAAAGCCTCCAGGTCGTGCGCGTTGCGCTGCGCCGCGCGTGACGCATCCGAGGCATCCAGGGTCAAGTCGCACCGGAACGTGAACCATTGCAAACCCTCCAGTTCGCGCACCGCCCGCTGCAACGCGGGCAATGCATCGGCGGCGTCCCATTGCAGGATGACCTCCTGCAACGTCACGCGCGCCTGCGCAGGCATCCGCGACGGGGCCAAATGCACTTCGACCGGCACGTCCAGCGCCTCCTGTAATTTGTGCCAGCATTCCTGCTCTGTCCAGGGCTGCGCCAAATCCGATTCGGAGAAACTGACACAATTCAAGCCCCACCACTTTTCCACATCCAGCAACCGGGCAAAATGGGAATGAAAAGCCACCAGAAAAGCGGTTTGCCAGTTCATGTGCCTGGGCATCTCTTCCAACATCCGCCGCAGGCAGGACTGGCCGTCATTCAAATTCAGCAGGCTTTCGAAAAACAATTGCGCGCAACTGTCATACGCAACCTGGTCCTTTCCAGTCACGTTCGACCACTCGGGCCAGCTCAATTCCTGGAAAGTCAGCGGCGCGTGCCCGCGCAACCCCGCCCGAACCGCGTTCAATCCTTGGATCCCCAGCTTGTTGTAGCCCGCCGATTGCACGTTCGGTCGGATAATGAAGGTCGGCACATTATAAGCCTGCAAATGCGCGCTCAGCCCTTCCACCAGCCAAAAGGGAATCTCCGCCGATTGGCTCCCGGCCCGGCGGTTGACCAATTCCGCCAGCAACGTTTGCATCACTGCCCGCACCAGAATCCGCGGTTGAATTGTTTTGGGCAATTCCAGCTCGTAACTCCATCCGTCCGGGCGGTGAACCGCCGTCAGCGACGGCCCCCGGTCGGCTGGCAGCGACGCAATGATATTTAATTCAATTCTACCCTGCCATTCATCCTTCATCCCCAGTTCCAGCAAAAACAACTCCTTCATGCGCTCGCACGACACCGCCAGCAGCGCCGGCTCCAACGGGATTTCATCAGGCTTCTCTGTCGGAGAAACCGGGGGCGCCGTCACCAGAAAGGCCAGACTCCCCGCGATGGGAACACGCGCCGCTGTCGGTGAAGGGGCATACAGCGGACGACTCCGCATTTCCCGGACGGTGAATTGCCCGGAATAACTGCGGGCCGTGATGATCTGGCTGTCTGGCTGGGCAGAAACGGCAGTGGCGGCAAACCACACACACAATGGAAGCATCAGGAGTTTCACGATAATCAGCCTCAGCCACGCTCTTAATGCCCCAATCTCCTTGGCAACGTCAAGTTCCATGCTGCTTATTTGTTCGGTTCGTCCGCCGTTTCTCCCAGTTTGTCGGCGGCTTCCTCCCATTGCTTGCCCAGTGATTTGAGGTGTTCGGCGACTTCCATCCATTCCCGGTTCAACACCATCGCGTGTCCCGGCTTTTCGTAGGTCGCCGGACTTTCCAGTTCGGTGGCCAGCTCTTTCTGGCGCGTTTCCAATCGAAAAATCTCCGCCTCCAATTTGGCCACGACCGCTTCCCGCGTCCGCCGTTCATGGTAACGCGCCTGCCGTTCCTCGGCTTCCTTGCGCTTTTGCTCTTTCGGCTTCGGACCCGGAACCGCCGGCGCGGTAGCGGTCGCGGAATTGTTGCCCGCCGTCAAACCGGCCTGCGCTGATACCGCCGCGCTCTTGTCCAAATAATATTGATAACCGCCCGGATAATGCGTCAGCCGGCCGGCATCCACCCGCACGACGTGATTGCTCAATTGCCGGATGAAATAAACGTCGTGGCTGATGAAAATAATCGTCCCCTTGAACTGTCCCAAGGCGCCAATCAGCGCGTCAATGCTCGGAATGTCCAGATGCGTCGTCGGCTCGTCCATCAACAATAAATTAGGCGGGTCCAGCAGCAATTTCACCAGCGCCAGCCGGCTTTTTTCCCCGCCGCTCAGCACGGACACCTTCTTGAAAACGTCATCGCCCCGGAAAAGAAAGCAGCCCAGCACCGTGCGCACAAATTCCTCCCGCACCCGCTGCGGCGTGTCCAGGCCCTCTTCCAAAACCGTCCGCTCCTCATCCAGCATGTCGATGCGGTATTGCGAATAATAACCGCATTTGACGTTGTGCCCCAATATCCGCTCGCCCGATTGCACCGGCAAAACGCCCGCCAGGATTTTGAGCAGGGTCGATTTCCCCGCCCCGTTCGGCCCGACCAGCACCGTGCGTTGTTCCCGCTCCGCCTGGAACTCGATTCCCCGGTAAATCACATTTGCGCCGTAAGCGTGGTGAACATTCTTCAGCGTGACGGCCTTCAGCCCGCTGCGTTGCGGCTGGGGAAATTGAAATTTGATTTTCTTTTCATCCGCGGCCGGCGCCTCGATTTTTTCCATGCGCTCGATCTGCTTGAGCTTGCTCTGCGCCTGCGCCGCCTTGGTGTTTTTTGCCCGGAACCGCTCCACGAATTCCATCATGTGCGCGATCTCGCGCTGCTGGTTCTTGTAAGCCGACGCCAACTGCTCCTCCGCCGCCTCCCGCTGCGCCAGGTAATCCTCGTAATTGCCCCGATAGCGAATCAATTTGCCGTGGCGGATTTCCAAAATATGAGTGACAAGCTGGTCCAGGAAATTGCGGTCGTGCGAAATCATGACGATGGCCCCCGGATAATTCCGCAAATGCTCCTGGAACCATTGCAGCGACTCCAGGTCCAGGTGATTGGTCGGCTCGTCCAGCATCAACAAATCCGGCTCCTGCGTCAAAAGCCGGGCCAGTTGCGCCCGCATCACCCAGCCGCCGCTCATCTCGCGCAGGGGCCGGTTGAAATCCGTCTCCCGAAAACTCAGCCCGGCCAGGATGCGCTTGGCCTTTGGCTCCAGTTGGTAGCCGCCCAACTCGTCGTAACGGGCGTGAATGTTTTCGTGATGTTCCAGCTCCGACGGATGCGCCGAATCCCACGCCTTGATTTTTCGTTGCAGCTCCGCGATTTCCGGCGTGATGGCAATGGCCAGTTCCAGGACGGTCTCCTCTCCCGCCGGCGCGTTTTCCTGCGGCAGATGGCCGACGCGGATATTTTTCTCGAACTGGATCGTTCCCGCGTCCGGCGATTCCACATTCAAGATGAGCGAAAACAAAGTGGATTTGCCCGCGCCATTGGGGCCGACCAACCCGAGGCGGTCTTCGCGATTGACCTGCAACGAGACATCCTCGAACAACGTCTGCGGGCCGAATGATTTGCTGACTTCCGAAAGCGTAAGCATAAACCACTCATCTTAATCCGTGTCCTTCCCGCCGCAAAGCCTTCATTTTCCGGTTGTAGTTCCTAATCTTAATCCGGATTGCACGAAGACGAGTCCACCTGTCGGTGTCGCCGGTCCCTCATTTTTGGGCCAAATCCACGCAAATGATTTCTTCATCATTCCGCGCGTACATCCGGCGATGGGCGAAGGCGGGATGCGACCAAACCACCGCGCGGCCAGCATCGTGATTGTCCGGCTCAATGACGTGCGCCCGGCTGATCTCCTCGTAGCCCTTCGGCGTCAGCCGGGCGATGATCAAATCGCCCTTTTCGTTGAACAGGAAAAAGCGGTCCTGATTCTTGACAATAAAGGCATTGGCCCAGCGCATTGCCTTGCCGTCGGGGGTGGTGGCGCTGAGAGTCTCCCATACCCGTTCTCCGCTGGCGGCCTTGAGGCAGCGCAACTGCCCGTAGCTGCAAGTGCCGTAGATGTATCCGTCCTCCAGGAACGGAGTGCTCAGGACGGAGTGCAACCCGTCGGTGTTCATTTCGCTCACGCGCTGGCTTTGCCAGACCGTCGTGGCCGCCGGTTTGGAGCCGTCCAACTGGAGCATCCACGAGCCGTTGTAAAAGCAGGTCAGAAACAGCAAATCGTCCATTTTGCGCGGCGTCGGAATCGTCATCCCGGCGCGAACTGGCTCCGACGACTTCAATGACCAATACACTTTGCCCGTCTCCGGATCCAGTGAGTTGACCGATTCAGGATGCCAAACAATCAGTTGCCTGACGCCGCCCGCCTTGAAGATCACGGGGGAACAGTATCCTGGCTCCTTTGCGCTCAACGCCCGCCAGATTTCATGGCCGGTTTTCCTGTCCAAAGCGACCACCGTCGAATTCGAGCCGCCGGCCAGATAAATCAGTTTGTTGCCGTCCAGCAGCGGGTTTCCCGCGAAGCCCCACATCGGCGTCTTGATTTTGTAGTCTTGCTTGAAATCCCGCGACCACACCACGCTTCCCGTCGCCGCCTCCAGGCAGAACACATTGCCTTCCGCCCCGAGCGAGAAGACCTTGCCTTTGCTGACCACGGGCGTTGTGCGCGGCCCGGCCGGGTAGCTGACGGTGTAGGGGCAATCGTATTCGTGCCGCCACAGTACTTTGCCATCGTCCGCATTCAGGCAAACGATCCGCTCGACGCCGGGGATGCTCCCGCGCGCGAACGCATTCGTTGGCTTGTCCGAGGCTTTGGCAAACTGGTGGTCGAAGACATAGACGCGCCTCCGGGCCACGGCGGGGCCGGAATAGCCGGAGCCAATTTCAGCCCGCCACACCACCGGCGGACCGCCGGCCGGAAACGAACGGACAATGCCGGTCTCGCGCCAGACGCTGTCCCGCTCCGGCCCGAGCCACTGCGGCCAATCGTCGGCCCGGAGGCCGGCCGCGCAGCCCATCGCCAGTACTACAGACCATATTCCACGCATAAGAAATCCTTTGGATTGCATTCGAGAGTCTGCCTTCCCCGCCCGCCAAAGTCCAGCTGGCGTTGGCGCCAGCGTTGGCGTCGGTCTGAAAATGCCACGCTTGGCTCATAAAGCCTTTCTGTGATACCCGGACGACCGGCAGATCGTCCCTGCCGGGTCCAATGCGGTAGGGACGCGCTGCTGCGCGTCCGAGGCCACCGCAACAAGGAATCGTGGGGCCATTCATGAATCAGCCGTGTGAAAATGCGGTGAAAACGCCAATTTGAAGATGCAGATTACCATGGTAACCATCCTCTGCGCCGAGAGCGACAAGGAATGATGTCTTTTTGCAATCGTTTTGTCTCGATTCAGCCGCGAAATTGCCGTAATATCCCACAAGTATGAAAGCAACCTTCCTCGCTCTTTCAGGCTTTCTGCTCCTGGCCGCCCCGCCAGCGGTGCAAGCCCAATTTTATTACAGCACAAACGCCGACGGCAGTATCTACACCTGCAGCCCAAATGCCGGCGGCAGTGTCACCATCGACGCTTACTCCGGGCCTCCTTGGGCTGTGACCATTCCAGCCAGCATCAACGGTCTGCCGGTGACCGGCATCGCGGCGCAGGCGTTTACATACAGCACCAACCTGGGCAGCGTCACGATTCCCAACGGCGTCATCAACATCGGATACGAAGCATTCCTGGGATGCACCAACCTGGGCAGCGTCACGATTCCCGGCAGCATCACCAACTGGGGTGATTATGCGTTCTCTTACTGCTTCAGCCTGACAAACGCCACTATGGGGAACGGCGTCACCAGCATCGGGCGGGAGGCGTTCGAGCAATGCTTCAACCTGACCAGCGTCACAATTCCCGGCAGCGTCACCAGCATCGGGTATGGGGCGTTCGTAAACTGCTTCGGCCTGACCAGCGTCTGTTTCCAAGGCAACGCTCCCACCGTTGCTTCGGAGGCGTTCTATGGTGAAAACCCGACGGCCTATTATTTGCCTGGCACCATCGGCTGGAGTGTCTTCTCCACCAATACCGGTCTTCAGACGGCGGTATGGTGGCTTCCGAACCCGGTGATTCTAACCTGCGGCCCCAGCTTTGGTGTGCAAAACAACAGGTTCGGTTTCATCATCTCATGGGCGACCAACATCTCCGTCGTCGTGGAAGCCTGCGCCAATCTGGCCAGCCCCGTTTGGACTCCGCTGACGAACGTCACCCTCACCAGCGGTTCGGTCTATTTCAGCGATCCACAGTGGACGAATTACCCCGGCCGCTACTACGGCCTCGGCTTTCCTTGAGGCGTCATTCATGAAAAGAACCTGGCTCGCCATTTTGGTTCTGCTGCTCCTGGCCGCCCCGGCAGCGGTGCAAGCCCAATCCGGCAGCCAATTCGGTTACACGACAAATGCCGACAATACTCTCACCTTAACCGGCTACGCTGGGCCTCCCTGGACTGTGACCATTCCAACCAACATTAATGGCCTGCTGGTTACATGCATCGGAGATGAGGCGTTCGCTGCAAGCAGCCTGACCAGCGTCACGATTCCAGGCAGCGTCGCCAGCATCGGGGATCAGGCGTTCGGAGACTGCGTAAGCCTGACCAGCATCATGATTCCCCATAGCGTCACCAACATGGGGAATCTGGCGTTCGCGGACTGCTTCAAGCTGGCAGCGATAACGGTGGACCCACAGAATTCGTTTTATAGCAGTACGAATGGAGTTTTGTTCGACCAGAGCCAATCCACGCTCGTTGAATATCCAAGCGGCCTGGGCGGAAGTTACACGATTCCCGGCAGCGTCACCAGCATCGCGGATTATGCGTTTTCTTACTGCTACAACTTGACCAACATCACGATTCCCAACGGCGTCACCAGCATCGGGGATGATGCGTTCGAGAACTGCACCACCCTGACCAGCGAGATAATTCCCGGCAGCGTCACCGACATCGGGGAGGAGGCTTTCGCTTTCTGTTCCAGCCTGGGCAGCGTCACGATTCCCGACAGCGTCACCAGCATCGGGGATTATGAGTTCTATGCCTGCTCCAGCCTGACCAACGTCACAATTGCCGAAGGGGTCAACAATATCGGCGATGATGTGTTCTATGACTGCTCCAGCCTGGGCAGCGTCACGATTCCCGGCAGCGTCAACAACATCGGGGAGGAGGCGTTCTGTGGCTGCTTCAGCCTGACCAACCTCACGATCTCCAATGGTGTCACCAGCATCGGGGAGGGTGCGTTTTCTTACTGCACCAATCTGACCAGCGCCGCGATTCCCGGCAGCGTCACCAACATCGGGGAGGGTGCGTTCAAGGCATGCACCAGCCTGGTAGGAATATCGGTTGACCCGCAAAATTCGTTTTATAGCAGCACAAATGGGGTGTTGTTCGACCAAAGCCAAACCACGCTCGTTGAATATCCAGGCGGCCTGGGCGGAAGTTACACGATTCCCGGCGGCGTCACCAGCATCGGAAACGCCGCGTTCTATGAATGCACCAGCCTGACCAGTGTGACCATTCCTGGCAGCATCACCAATATCGGGGATCATGCGTTCTATGACTGCACCAACCTGACCAGCGTGCTAATTCCAGGCAGCGTCACCAGTTTCGGGGATATCGGGGATTATGCGTTCTTTTACTGCATCAGTGTGGCCGGTTTATATTTCACAGGCAACGCTCCCATCGTTGATTCAACGATGTTCGATCCTGAGAGCAGCGCGACAGTATATTATTTACCTGGCACCACCGGCTGGAGTAACTCTTTTGCGGGTTTTCCGGCCGTGCTGTGGAACCCGCTGATCCAGACCGGCGACAGCAGCTTTGGAGTGCAGAACAATCAATTTGGGTTCACCATCACGAACGGTTCAACCACTAATATCCCCATCGTGGTGGAAGCCTGCGCCAATCTGGCCAGCCCCGTTTGGACTCCGCTGACGAACGTCACCCTCACCAACGGTTCGTTCTATTTCAGCGATCCACAGTGGACAAATTACCCCAGCCGCTTCTACGGCCTCGGCTTTCCCTGATTCCCTGCGCATCGTCAGTTCAACTCCAAGTCGAACGGCAGGAGCGTGTATATGCCTTGCGGATCGTTGAAACCCGATAGCCAGCGCCATTCCTGCATCACTTTCCACGTCAGCCGGCTGGCCAGATCGCTCCGCGCCAGCGGACGCTCCTGTCCGTGCAACGCCTCCGAAATCTGTTCCGCAAGACCATAAGGCGGTGGAAACTCGGCCACCGAATAGTTGGTCCCCAGTTTCGCTTCCTTGGCGGCGACTTCGATGCCCTTTTGCAGGCCGCCCAGTTCATCCACCAGGCCGTTCTTCAGCGCATCCGCGCCGGACCAGATCCGGCCTTGGGCAATCTCGTCCACCCGGTTGGTCGTCAGCTTGCGGCACAGCGCCACCCGCTCGACGAATTGGTCATAAATGTGGTCCACGAAGTTCTGGATCACGGCCTGCTCCTCAGGGGTCATGGGCCGCGACGCTGTGCCCAAGTCGGCCAGCGCGCCCGTCTTGACGGCGTCGAACGTGATGCCATGGTCATTGGCGATTTTCTGCAAGTTGAGCGCCAGTCCAAACACCCCGATCGATCCCGTAATGGTGCTCGGCTCGGCGACGATCCGGCGCGATCCCATGGAAATGAAGTATCCGCCGCTGGCCGCCACCGTGCCCATGGAAACGATGACCGGCAGCTTGGAATTGAGCCGGCGAAGCTCGTCCAGTATGGCCTCGGAGGCTTGGGCGCTGCCGCCCGGGCTGTTGACACGCAGCACCACTGCCTTCACGTCTTTGCGCTGTTCCAATTTCCGCAGCAGCCGCGCGTACCGGTCGCCCGCCACCTGGCCTTCCGCCCCCGTCTTGCCTTCGCCGTTGATGATCATGCCTTCCGCATAAACGACGGCAATCTTGTCCTTGCCAAACTGCGCCCGGGCGGCGGTTCTTCGCGCCTGGCGGGCGTATTCGGCCATGGACACTTGCGGAAACGGCTTGTCTTTCGTCGTCGTGCCAGTCAGTTGGCGCAATTTGTCCAGCGCCTCCGCTTCGTAAGCCAGTTCCGTCACCAATCCCCCGGCTTTGGCCGACTCCGCTCTGATCAAGCCTTCCTTATCAACCATCCCCTGGAGTTTGTCCGGCGTGAGTTTGCGCGTGCTGGCAACCGTGTTGAGCATGTCGCCCCAAACGGCCTTGAGCAGCGCTTCGATCTGCTCGCGGTTCTCGGGGCTGAAGTTTTCCCTCGTCAGCGGTTCGATGGCCGACTTGTATTTCCCGTGCCGGATGGGCGTAAACTCGACACCGTATTTGTCAGCCGCGCCCTTGAAGAAGACGCCTTCTGCCGCCAGACCACGGAAGGCCAGCAGACCAAAGGGATTCAACAGGATCTGGTCCGCCACCGACTCAAGGTAATAATCCCGGTTGTCGGCGTTGGCGATGTAGGCGATGACCGGTTTGCCGCTCTTTTGGAAATACTGGATGGCTTCCCGCAGTTCTTTGAGCGCGCCGTAGCCGGAACTGTAATTGCCTGCGAGCAGGCTCCCGTGCAGATACAGCCCTGAAATGCGTTTATCCTGGGCGGCTTCGCGGAGGGCGGTGGTGGCCGCGCGCAACTGGAGGGCCGGGTTGCCCCGGCCAAGCAGGCGGGCCAGCGCCCGCGCGCTTTCATCCACTGGCCGGTCCGTGATCTGCGTGTCCAGGTCGAACACCAACACCGATTTGTCCGCGATTCCATGCCCGCGCGACTCCAAAAAGGCCGCTGCCACAATCAGCAACACTCCGAGCACCGCCAGACCGCCCAAGGCGCACAACGCCAACTTGATGATTGTCCATCCGAAATGCAGTAATTTTTTCATAAAATCTTGTTTCTTTTCACAGGCAAGAGTTTGAAGCCGGATTGTTACCGCTTTATGACCGGCATGTCCATTCTTTGTTACCGAATTAGTTTGAATTCATGCAGGACTGATCTTCCGTACCAGCTTTGGCTTGCGGGGACACTTTTAAGGTGTTACTTTCAGCAAGTGAGCACAATCACCGCAAAACAACTGCACCAGGAAACCAGGACGGTCTTGAACCAGCTTGAGCAGGGCGAGTCATTGCTGATCACCCGCAATGGCCGCACCATCGGGCGGATTGAGCCCCTGGCCGCCTCCGGGCAACCTGGCTGGCCTGATATCATGGCCGAAGTCTGGCGCGCGCAAAAAAGTGTCAAATCCAGAGATCATGTCCCGAACCCGGTGGTGCGGGAACGGCAACGCCGTCGGCGATGAAAATTTACGCTGACACTTCCGCGTTGATCGCATGGTTTCACCCGGCAGACGAATTCGCCCAGGCAGTAACGAACTGGTGCCGGGAACGCTCGCCGGAGTTTAGTTGGAATCCTCTGCTGCGAATGGAACTGCGCCACAATCTTCGCCGGCTCTCCGGCAAATATGCCGCGCCCGCGTGGCACGCCTACCGGGCCAGTGAAACCTCCCGAAAGCTGAGGCTGGAATTCCAGCGACTGTCCGATCTTTTGGAACGGGCCGATGAATTGAGTGCCCGCCACGCCCAAAGCTCCCATGCTGGCACTTGGGATTTTGTCCATGTTGCCGCCGCCCAGCATGTCCGCGCCGAGGTGTTCGTCACCTGCGATGCCGCCCAGGCGGAACTGGCCCGCGTCGCCGGACTGCCCCAGATTCATCTTTTTAAATAAGGACGCCCAATACCCGGATGCTCGAAATACGCTCTTTTCCGCCCCTCATTCAATAAAACATACTTGACAACAAGGTCGCCGACACCCGTTTCGATCAATATTTACGGGGTTTTCGTGTTACAAACAAAGTGGTCATCATGACCTGCACAATCTCCGCCCTTTGTGTTAAACTCCGTCAATTGAAAGAAGAGCATCCCACCGCAAATCGTTCCGCCAACGGCGCCCGTCTTCAGTTTGTGCTGGCCTGTGCGGCCATTCTGGCCCTCGCAACGGCGCTTCGCGTTTGCGGCGCTTTGAACGATCTGTGGCTGGACGAGGTTTGGTCGCTAAAACTGGTCAGCGGCATTTCGTCCCCGTGGCAGGTTTTCACCAGTCTCCATCTGGACAACAACCATTATTTGAATGGATTGTGGCTTTATTTCCTGGGGCCGCAGGGCAGTGCGTTTTGGTATCGCTTCCCCGGAATTGTCGCGGGCGCGGGTTCCGTGGTTTTGGCCGGGCTGATCGGACGCCGCCGGGATCCCGCCGCCGCATTCTTTGCCATGTTGCTGACGGGATCATCCTACGCGCTGGTGCTGTATTCGTCGGAAGCGCGGGGTTATTCAACCGCTGTCGTCTTTTCGTTTCTGGCCTTTTATGCGCTGGACCTGTATTTGGAGCGGCCCCGGTGGCAAATGGCTGCGCTCTATTCGCTCAGCGCGCTGCTGGGTCTGGCGTCCCACCTGATCTTCGTCAGCGTTTTGCTGGCGTCGATCGCCTGGTCCGTTTGGCGGACGGATTCCATTCACGCCTCGCGCGGACAATTGGCCCGCTGCCTCTTTTCGTGCCAGGCCGCGCCCGCGCTTTTTCTGGCCTGGCTTTACTTTGTGGACATTCGCCAGCAGGTGGAAGGAGGCGGCGGACAGGCCCACCTCTCGCTAATCGAAACCTATGGGGCCGCTCTGGCATGGGCATTGGGAACACCATCACCGGCGGCGATGAAAATCCTCTTCTGTCTTGCCACCATCGTAATTTTTTGCGCGGGGTTGCGGCTGCTCTGGCGCGGGCGGACAGGCTCCGTCGTGTTTTTCGCCGGCGTCATTCTGGTGTTTCCAATCCTGCTGGCCGTGGTTCGCAATGCGGAGACCATTTACATCAGGTATTTCATCATCAGCATCGCTTTTCTGCTGATCCTGGCCAGTTTCGTGCTGGCCTCCCTCTATCATCAGGGGCCGGCGGGAAAAGGGGCCTGCTGCCTCCTGCTGGGCGTTTACTTCGCGGCCAATGGCTGGCATGTCGCGGAGCTGTTCAAGTACGGGCGCGGCCAGTATCGTGAAGCCATCCACTACATGGCCGCGCGCTCGCACGGCCCTGAAATAAGTATTGACAGCGATAACGACTTCCAGGTGCCGCTGATGCTGGATTACTACGCGGACGCGATGGAGGGCAAAAAGGTGGAATACCGGCTTAAGAAGTCCGGGCCGTGGGGAGCGGAGTGGCTTGTTTGTCAGAAGGATTCCCTCGACGATCCCGCGCCGCCCCACGCCCGCTTTGCCGAAAGCGCGGGCTGCCAGTATGAGTTGGTCAAGACCTTTCCGACAGCGCCGTTATCCGGTTTGCGCTGGTATCTCTATCAGAAGCGCGCCGGTTCCGGGAAGCCTTCAAAATGAAACACCGCGCCTCAGCGCACGAGGACCAAAAGAATGGCTCCCGCCACCGCCACCACCCCTCCCGCAATGGACCGCGCCTCGATTTTTTCCCCTTCCACCACGCAGGCGAAGGGAATCACCACCAGCGGGGTTGTCGCCACGATGGCCAGCACCAAACCGGTCGGCGTGGTCTTCAGCGCCCACTGGTAGCAGGTCACTCCCAGGGTTTGCCCGGCAATGCTGTTGGCCAAAATCCACGGCCAGGCCCGCCGCCATTTCTCCGCGCTGGGCAGTTTGGGCGCTTGCGCGTCCGTGAATTGCGCCGCCACCTCGCGCCGGCGGACGGCCAGCAAACAAACCGCGGCCACCAGCAAGCCGCCGATGAGGCGCTGGTAGGCTCCGGTGGGCGCATCGATGTTCTGATGCGCCGCCGCCGCCACCGCGTAGGCCTTGCGGCTGAGCACGGCCCCCAGGCCGTTGCCAAAAGCGGCCAGCAAGCCAAAGCCGATCCCCGCCGCCAGCATCTGCCGCGTTGCGTTCAAATGTTTTCCGGGCGCCAGCGCGAGGGCGACACCCGTCAGAATTGTGGCGCAGGCCGCCATCTGCCACCCGGTCAATTTCGTTCCCATCCACACCCATTCCGCCGCCGCCGCCGACAGCGCGGAAAAGCACTGAATAATCAGCAGCGACAATCGCGAGCCAATGCGCGGCAACGCCTGGAAAAGGAACACATCCGCGCCCACGCCGATCACCCCGCTGACCAGAAAGAGAGGAAAGGAATCGCCCGAAAGTCCCTGGCCGAAGCAATGCGCCCAAATCCCCAGAAGCATCGTGGCCAGGGCCAGCCGCCAGAAATTCGCCTCCGTCCCGCCCAGCAGTTTGGCTGACCGCGTCGCGCAAACCACCGATGCCGAAAACAATATGGTCGTTAGAAAAGAAGCCAGCACGGGTCGGATAATCGGCCGGACACATTGCAATGTTCAAGGCTTATCGTTCTTGACACCCTCCCGCCATAAATGGAATGTTTCCAAACGGGCCGGATTGTGTATTCTTTCCTGGTCATGAATATCCCGGAACATCGCAAAGCCATTGACAAGCTCGACGCCCAAATCGTCAGGCTGCTCAACGAGCGCACCCGGCACGTTCTGCAAATTGGCGAAATCAAAATCCTGGCGGGAGAGGCCATTTATGTTCCCCATCGCGAACGCGCGGTCTTGCAGCGCATTTGCAAGTTGAACCAGGGCCCCATCACCGCCGATTCCCTGCGCGCCATTTACCGCGAGATCATGTCCAGCGCGCTCTCGCTCGAGAAGACGATGACTATCGCTTATCTCGGGCCCGAGGCCACTTTCACCCATCAGGCCGCCATCCAGAAGTTCGGCTCCAGCCTGCTTTACTCCGCCCAAAAAACCATTCCTGACATCTTCACCGAAGTCGGCAAAAAACGCGCCGATTATGGCGTGGTGCCGGTGGAGAATTCGACCGAAGGGGTGGTGACGCACACCCTGGACATGTTTGTTGACAGCAACCTGCAGATTGTCGCGCAGATTATTTTGCCCATCCAATATTGTCTGGCGGGCGAGGCTGGTTTGAAGGATGTGCTGCGCCTCTACGCGCATCCCCAGGCGCTGGGCCAGTGCCGCGTTTGGGTGCAGCGCAATCTGCCCAAAGCGGAAGTTTTCGAAACGTCCTCCAATGCCCGTTCGGCGGAACTGGCCGCCAGCGCGGCAGCCGGCGGCGAACGCTCAAAGCTGCGCGGCAAAGTCGCCGCCATCACCGGCTTTTTGGCCGCGGAGAAATACAACTTGAAGGTCATCGAGCGCGACATCCAGGATTTCAACGCCAACGCCACGCGCTTCCTGGTCCTCGGCGGGCAATGCGGCCCCCCCACCGGGCATGACCGCACCAGCGTGATGTTCAGCATCGCCGATGAAGTCGGCGCCCTCTATCGCGCCCTCGCGCCCTTTCGCCGCTATAAACTGAACATGACGAAAATTGAATCGCGTCCCAGCAAACGCAAAGCGTGGGAGTATTTCTTCTTTGTTGACTGTGACGGGCACATGACCGACCGCAAGGTTTCCCAAGCCATCGCCAACCTCGGAGAGGTCTGCAATTTTGTCAAAGTCCTGGGCTCGTATCCAGACAGCGATTGATCACGCCACCCGGGCCGGGCCGGCGCGCGCAGCGAGATGAATTCATATCGGACACGACGGGCGACGGTGGATGATTTGGCGCAATTAGCCGAACTGTGGCAGTCCATGCAGTTGCCGGCGGCGGAGCTGGAGAAACAATTCACGGACTTCCAGGTGGCGGAAGACGGCCAGGGCAAACTGGCCGCAGCCATCGGGCTGCACATCGCAGGCGGCCACGGTCGGGTCCATTCGGAAGCATTCGCCGATTTTGCCCTGACCGACACCTTGCGGCCGGCCCTGTGGGAACGGCTGCAAGTCGTCGCGCAAAATCACGGCCTGTTCCGATTGTGGACGGAGGAAGCCGCGCCCTGGTGGAAAAAGGACGCCGGTTTTTCCCCGCCATCGGATGAGCTGCTGCAAAAATTGCCCGAGGCGTATGGTCCGCGCCATGCCGCGTGGCTGACGCTGCAGCTCAGGGACGAATCAGCCGATCCGGCCTTTTTCGACAAGCAAATCGCATTGTTGAGAGAAGCCGAGAGGGTCCGGCGGGAAAAACTCATGCGCCGCGGGAGAGCCTTGAGAATCATTGGCACCGTCATTTCGGCCTTGCTGCTTTTGTTTGCCCTGGCCGTCCTGTTTTACGTCGTGAAACATCGGAGATAGGAAAGGGATCGAGCTGAATGGCGAATTGGATGTTTTGAGGCGTTCGTAATGACAAGTGACCACGTTTCGTGAAGCGAACGTCCCTTGTGGGGAACTGAATCGTGGCGGGCTTGGGAAGCCAACATCGTTTGGCACCGTTTAAATAGGTGGCACACGCCATGCTGTTGGTTGCCGTCTCTCACCCTCTACTCGGTTCATTTCAATAAGTCGTCTATCGTGACACATTCCAACCTCTTGCGTGCCTCTACACAATCGACAAGAACAACAGGGTTTTCTTCAATAGCTCTTCCATACCAATATTTAGCAGCGTGCAGGTCACCCATTTTTTCATAGCATTCAGCAATCCTCTTTCCCAAGTATCCGCCATCAAGTGACTGATCGCCATCAGCCATAAATAAATATATCTTAACGGCTTCATGCGGAAGTTTCAAGTCTAGTAGATCCTGAGCCTTGGCTTCTAGTTTATTAAAGTCATATTTCATTGCTAATCTGTTTTGTCCCGAATTTAAAGTTTATGCAATAATGTTCGACATTATTTTGCAAGCGGAATGTGTATGTTTTGAGCCGGCCAACCTGGAACAAATTGCAAGTTTATATGGGGGCCTTGACCTGGTAGATAGCAATCCAAACCTGCGACTTGACCGCGTTTTCAGTAGTTCCGAAAAAGTGTTTGATCCGCAAGTTCTGCTTGACCCATTTGAAATACAATTCTACTCCCCATCGGCCTTTGTAGAGCTGCGCAATGGTCAGTGCGGGCAAGTCAAAGTTATTCGTCAGGAACACCAGAGCCTTGCCCTCTTCCGGGTCTCTGTAACTGATGCGGCGGAGGCGATCCGGGTAATGCTCAATGCTTTTAGGCAGACTCAACCAGACCACCTGATCACTGCGGACACCCGTGCTTTTGTCCACCGGGCGCGACCGCAGACGATGGAGTTGCAGGCCGGCTTTGCTGCGAGTGACGAAGAATGAAAGTGAAAGTTAACATGGGGTCGTCAGGTGAGTGAAAATCCGCTACACCTGACGCCCTATGATTAACAAAAAAAATAATAGCAAAAAGCAACTCCAACCGCAACCTCAACCGTCAGTTCATGGCCCCA
>Ga0181526_10001721_pt1 | contig 20254 bp, 17 predicted proteins | sample PEATcosm2014_Bin_35_FD_119750 | JGI IMG/M metagenome (GOLD analysis project Ga0181526, IMG submission 119750) | Peatland microbial communities from MTU Mesocosm Facility, Houghton, MI, USA - PEATcosm2014_Bin06_30_metaG | ecosystem: Environmental > Terrestrial > Soil > Wetlands > Peat | place...
AATGGCCTTCCAGAAATTATGCAACGCCTCGCGCGCGCCGTCATTGCCCTTCAGTTTGCCATAGGCATAGACCACCGCGTTCATCGAGCCGGCGCTAGTGCCGCAGATGCCCTCGATGTCGATCCGGCCGTCCTCGAGGAATTTGTCCATGACGCCCCAGCCGAAGGCGCCGTGGGCGCCGCCGCCTTGCAGCGCCAGATTAATGGTCTTGGTGTTGCTGATCGAAGAGCCGCCAAGCGCGGCCTGATCCGTATTATTGGATTTCGGCGCCATGAAAATGCCTATCCGTCCGAGCTATCGTTTTCAGATCAATTTCCGTTCCACCAACCCCCGACAGTATAGCCCGCAACCGCGGCCGCAATCACGCCAGATAGTCGTGAACGACCTTGCCATAAGGCAGGGTCATGTCGGTCACCATATGCAGGCCGCCGACGATCTCGCGGACCGGCAAATCGGCCAGCGGGCAGTTCACCGAAGGCACCATTTCGAGGCGCGCCCGGCCGGTCCAGGCGCCGTGCACGACCACATCTTCGAAGTTTATGGCGACGAGCTGGGCGATCGCCGGCGTACCGTCGATATCGGGAATGAGTTTCAGGGTGATCTGCGTACGGGCCAAGCGCTCCTGCTCCGCCGAGTAATCCTTGCGGAACGCGTCGTGCTTATAGACCATCGTCCCGGTGGCGACGCATTGGGTCGCATAATGCAGCGTGCCGGTCAGCGTATCCGCATTCACCTTCAGCACGGCCTTGCCGAATTTCATCGGATAGCCCCAGATTTCCCTGCCGCCGGCAAGCGGCGGCGTGTTGTCGACGTACATCTGGCTGATGAAATTGCACGGCTCGCCCTTGAAGCTGCAGGGAATGACCTGTGCGGTCGCCGAATAAGCGCCGAGCCCTTCGCCATCGGGCAGGTCGAGCCATTGTACGGCGACCGTTTCGCCGACAGGCTCCAGCGGCTCCGGCAGCGCGGCGCGGATCAGCGCCGGGTCCGCGGTGTAGCGAATGACCAGATATTGCCGCTTGAAGAATTTATATGGTCCGCGGGGAAACGTCGGGCTTTGCAGCGGCATCGAGGCCAGCGCTTTGACATCACTCTTTTTCATGACTTTCGCCCCCAACCGCTCAAGCGTCTCTAAGATAGTCGAACAGCACGCGGCCGTGCGGCAAGGTCAAGTTGCTGATGAAATGCTTGCCGCCGAGGACCCGCTTGATCGGCAGGTCGGCCACCGGCGCATTGACGTGAGGAATGAGCTGCAGCCGCGCTGGTGAAAGCCAAACCCCTTTGACCTCGATTTCGGTGAGGTTGTAGGCGACAAGCTGGCAGATCTTTGGGTCGCCATTGACGTCGGGAATGATCTTAAGATTGCAGGAGGTTTTGGCCATGCCCTGGGCCTGAGCTTCGGTGCCGCCGGGAGCGCGCTGCCACTTGTAGCCCATCGTCCCCATGGCGACCAATTGGCCGGCGTAATGCAACGTTCCGGTCAGCGTGTCGGAGCACACCTCAAGCTTCGGCTCGGCATATTTCTTGGGAAAGCCCCAGATTTCCCGTCCGGCTGAAATCGGCGGCTCATCGTCAAGAAACATCTGCGCTGTGTAGTTGACGGGCTCGCCTTGGAACGAGCACGGAATGACAATGCCGCTTTCGGTATAATCGCCAAAACCCGAACTGTCCGGCATGCGAATCCATTCGTACATGACCTGCCCGTCGGGATTTGGCTCCAGAGGTTCCGGAACCGCCTCGCGCAGCAGATCGCGATCGGTTTCATAGCTGACGATCATGAATTCGCGATCGATAAAGCGATAGGGTCCTCTCGGATAGCTCGGGCTGGCAGCCGGCATCGACGGGAGATTGAGTATCTGCTCGGCATTCATTGAAGCATTTCCCCATTACGTCCGCGATGGATCGGCGCCGCCCAGCTAGCCCCCCGGAATGTTGGTTCGCTATCGGGCGTCAGGCCGGCGTGGCCGTAAAAGCCGCCGGACGAAGCACCACGAGCGGCGAGGCAATTTCCGTGCCGTAACATGTAGGATTTATTGCGGTCTGCCAATGCCCATCGAGGTGCAACGATCCTCTCGGGCAGTCTGCAATTTGGATGACGATAACACGCCTAACATCGGAAATTTATGACATTTTTTCAGGTCCGGCGATCAGAAAACTCACCGATTTCGGCGGTCCGGAATGACGCGGCGCCGGCGGCGCGGAATGATAAATGGCCGTCGACCGGCGCAGGCTGTCGTACCGCGGGGCGCCGGCCCTATACGCCCGGGTCCCGACCGCGCGGCCTCAGCCGGCCGGCAGTATTTCGGCGCGGCATTCGCCGAAGCCGATGCGGGCATAGCCGGGCTTGGCGCAAAAGCCGCGGAAAATGATCTCGTCGCCGTCTTCGATGAAGCCGCGCCGTTCGCCGCCCGGCAGTTCAAGCGGTTCGCTGCCCCGCGCGGTGAGTTCCAGGAGGCTTCCCCAGTTCGACTTCTCCGGTCCCGAAATGGTGCCTGTCCCCATCAGATCGCCGATCGCGAGATTGCAGCCATTGCAGGTGTGATGCGCGAGCATCTGCGCCACGGTCCAATACAACCATGCGCTCGAGGTCTGCGTGATACGCCACGGCGCGATGCCGGTGCGCCGCATGGCGTCGCTCAAGAGATAAACTTCGAGGGTGATGTCGAGTCCGCCATGCGCGCGATCGTCGGCATCGTCGAGATAGGGCAGCGGCGCCGGATCGCCCTCCGGCCGCGCAAAGGCTGCCGCATGGAACGGCGCTAGCGCCTCGGCGGTGACGACCCAGGGCGAAACCGTGGTGGCGAAATTCTTCCCGAGAAACGGGCCGAGCGGCTGGTATTCCCACGCTTGGACGTCGCGCGCCGACCAGTCGTTGAGTAGGCAAAAGCCGAAGATATGCTCGGCCGCCGCGCCGACCGGAACCGGCCGGCCAAGCTCGCTTGGTCCGCCGACGTAAAAGCCGAGTTCGAGCTCGAAATCGAGATGGCGCGATGGGCCATAGCTCGGCACCGCCTCGTTCGGCGGCTTGCGTTGGCCGTTCGGCCGCTTGAACGGCGTGCCGCTCACCCGAATGGACGATGCCCGGCTGTGATAGGCGACGGGCACATATTTGTAGTTCGGCATCAGCGGATTGTCGGGCCGGAACATCCGACCCGCGTTGCTGGCGTGAAAGATCGACGCGAAGAAATCGGTGAAATTCGGGATCGCGACCGGCAATAGGATTTCGACCTCTGCCATGGGGATCAGGGCGCTACGGACGCCGGCGCTGCCGTGCTCCGTGCTCAGTCCGCGGGACAAAGCGAGACGGAGCGCCGACCAGGCTTCGGGTCCGCGCGACATCAGGTAGTTCAGGTAAGGCGCCTGGCACGACCGCGCCGCCTCGGCGGCAAGCCCGCTGAAGCCGTCTGCCGCCGCCGTGACGTCGACGATCTGATCGCCGATCGCGACACCGCAGCGCGGCTGCTGCCCCGCCGCCGTCCGAAACACGCCAAACGGCAAATTCTGGATCGGGAAGTCACCGTCGGGATCGTTGGCGCTGTCGACAAAACTGCGGCGTGCGGGATCGTGCGTCTCGTTGAGACTTAATGTCATGGCGGTGCTTCCGGCAGGAGGAAATCGGAGCGTGTGTTAAGACTCGGCGCGGATAGTTTCGTAATGCGCCAGGAAGTCGTCATACATGCGCTTTAATCCCTCGCGCAATGGGATCGCGGCGTGCCAGCCCAGCGCGTTGATGCGCGACACATCCAGGAGCTTGCGCGGCGTGCCGTCGGGCCGCGATGTGTCGAAATCGAAACTGCCGCGATAGCCGACGATATCGGCAATCAGGCGGGCGAATTCGGCAATGGTGGTATCGGTGCCGGTGCCGATGTTGATAAATTCCGGGTTGGAATAGCATTTCATGACGAACACGCAAGCGTCGGCAAAATCGTCGACGGCGAGAAACTCGCGGCGCGGCGCGCCGGTGCCCCAGACCGCGACGCTCTCCGCGCCGCGGAGCTTCGCCTCGTGGAAACGCCGCATCAGCCCCGCCGGAACGTGGCTGTCCTCCGGATGATAATTGTCGCCGGGGCCGTAGAGATTGGTCGGCATCACCGACACGAAGTCGACGCCGTATTGCCGCCGATACGCTTCGCACAGCTTGATGCCGGCGATCTTGGCGACCGCATACCATTGATTGGTCGGCTCCAGCGACCCGGACAGCAGCATATCGGGCGTCATCGGTTGCGGCGCGAGCCGCGGATAGATGCAGGACGAGCCGAGATAGACGAGTTTTTGCACCGCGCATTGATGCGCCGCGCGGATGCAGTTGAGCGCGATCGCGATATTGTCGGCGATGAATTCGGCTGGAAATGTGCTGTTGGCGCGGATGCCGCCGACTTTGCCGGCGGCGACGAAGATCGCGTCGGGCTTTGCCTGCGCCATGAAGCGGCCGACTTCGTCGGAGCGCCGCAAGTCAAGATCGTGCCGCGCGGCCGTGACGATGTCGCAGTCCTCGCGTTCGAGCCGGCGGACGATGGCCGAGCCGACCATTCCGGCGTGGCCGGCGACGAATACCCGCTTGCCGCGCAAATCGAATATGACCGGTGATCCGCTCATGCGCCCTAACTTGCGCCCCAACCTGCGCCCTTAATCATGCACGTTGCGTCGCACGCCGTCGCGCCGCATCTCTGCCAGATCGGCGTCGACCATCTCGCGCACCAATTGGCTGAACGATACCTTGTGATGCCAGCCGAGCTTCTGCCGCGCTTTGCTCGGATCGCCGAGCAGCGTTTCGACTTCGGTCGGCCGGAAATAGCGCGGATCGATCTCGATGAGGACGCGGCCGTCGCGCGTATCGATGCCTTGTTCGTTCTCGTCCGCGCCGCGCCATTCGATGTTCCGGCCGATATGCGCGAAGGCTTTCTCGGCGAATTCGCGGACCGAATGTTGTTCCCCGGTCGCCAGCACGTAATCGTCGGGCTCGGGTTGTTGCAATATCAGCCACATGCCTTCGACAAAATCCCGAGCGTGGCCCCAATCGCGACGGGCGGAGAGATTGCCGAGGAACAGCTTTTGCTGCAGGCCGAGCTCGATAGCGGCGACCGCGCGCGTGATTTTTCGGGTCACGAAAGTCTCGCCGCGCGTCGGTCCTTCGTGATTGAACAGGATGCCGTTCGAGGCGTGGATGCCATAGGCCTCGCGATAATTGACCGTAATCCAATAGGCATAGAGCTTCGCTGCGGCGTAGGGCGAGCGCGGATAAAACGGCGTGGTCTCGCGCTGCGGCACCTCCTGGACCTTGCCATAGAGCTCCGATGTCGAGGCCTGATAGAAGCGGACTTTTTCCTCGAGCTTCAGAATGCGGATCGCCTCAAGGAGCCGCAGCGTTCCGAGCGCATCGGCGTTGGCGGTATATTCCGGGGTTTCGAACGAGACGCGCACATGGCTCTGGGCCGCGAGGTTGTAGACTTCGAGGGGCTGCACTTCCTGGATGATGCGGATGAGATTCGTCGAATCCGTCATGTCGCCGTAGTGTAGAAAAAACCGGACGCCGGAACCGTGCGGGTCCTCATACAGGTGATCGACACGGGCGGTGTTGAACGAGGACGAGCGCCGCTTGATACCGTGAACCGTGTAGCCCTTGCCGAGCAGCAGTTCGGCCAAATATGCGCCGTCCTGACCAGTCGCCCCCGTGATCAGTGCAACAGGATTTGTCATTCGTCACATCCAGCCGATGCCAAAACGCCGCCGGCTGCCTCGGCGCCGGTCGAGTAACGATCTCATTGGGGCGGGGGATAGGAACAAATCCGCGGCATTAGTCAAGTCACGACGATGCAGCGCCGCGCCGTTCCCGCTCGCGCTGTTGATTCTCCGTCATCCGGCGCTGGCCCTCGGCGTCGATGACGCGCTTGAGATCGGGATGATGCGCGGTCAGCGTACGAAAATCGGCGAGATCGAGAATGAGAAGCGTCGAGGCCGTCGTCGTCGTCACGTTCGCGGTACGGATCAGATCGCCGAGCAAAGCAAGTTCGCCGAAGAAGGCGCCGGGTCCGAGGAAAACCGGATTGGGCTTGATCTCGACCTGCACCTCGCCGTCGGCGATGAAATACATGCAATCGCCGACCTTGCCGCGGCGAATGACGGCGGTTCGTTCCGGCACTTCGAGCCGGCGCAGCATGTGAGTTATCTCGGTAATGGCCGATGGGTCGAGCGTCTGGAAAAACGGCACCTTGCTGACGAGATCCCAGGTCTGAATGAAATTGCGCCGCCGCGTCTCGGCGGCGAAACCGGTCGCCAGAATGCCGGTGGTCAAGCCGAACGTAGCGATGCCGCAGATCATCACGAAGGCGCCGAGCAAATGTCCCCAATGTGTCAGCGGCACCGCATCGCCGTAGCCGGTCGTGGTCATGGTCACGACCGCCCACCACATCGCCGCGGGCATGCTGCCGAAGGGGCCCGGCTGTGCGTCGCGCTCGAGCAGATACATCGCGGCCGACGACAGCAGCAGAATCATCAGGAACAGCGCGAACACGCTCGCCAGCGGCTTTGCCTCGGTCATGAAGACGCGGCCGATCTGGGCGAGAGCGGGCGAATTCTGCGCGAGCTTGAGGATCCACAGTGAAGCCAGAAGCCAGGCCGTCGGCGGCGTCACGCCGCACAGGAGCGCGATCGGCACCGCCACGACACCGATCAGGTCGATCAATCCGGAAAGCGACAGGACATAGCGCCATGCGAGGCCGGCGCGGATCGCCGTACGCGCGCGCATCCCGCTCTCGATCGCAAAATAGACGAGACAGCACCACAGGCAGGCTTGGAGCGAGATCCGAGCCGGCCTCTGCAGATCCGGCACCGTGTAGGCCGACATCGCCGTAAGGCCGACGATGAGGACGACGATGCGGGCCACGAACGCTGTGCCAAGCCGGCGCACCGGCACCGCATGGCTCACAATATTTGCGAACGCGTCCTTGAACGTCACGCGGACCCCAACGCAGCCAATGTCGCTCCCCGTTAAATAAATACGCCGCCATAGCGCGATCGGCCAGCCGAAATTATACGCGAAACGTCGCGCAAACTCATTGTCCCGACTGGAAAATTCGTTGTTGTCGGGGCTGCCCATGCGCTTAAATTCGCGGCCATATGCCGTTACAGTGCGGGAGCCGACTCAAGGCCCGACGCCGGGCCCTCCTTTCCGGGACCTTCATGCCAAGTCTGCGCATGCCAAGACTGCAGATTTCTCGTTTCGAGCTGGTTCGCTACCTGCTGTCGCCCTCGCTCTTCGTCATGATCGCCATGATGGTGGTCGAGGCCATGCTGGCGGCGACGTCGACCTGGCTCGTCATCAATGCCGGACGCCGGGTAGCGACCGGACAGTTTCTGCTCACCGATCTGGTCTGGATTCTGACCGCGCAATCGGCCGCCTATGTGGTCGGCGTCATCAGCTGGATCTTTGCCGAGCGCGCCGGCTATCGCGGCTTCGGCAAATTCATGCTGCGCTTTGCGCGGGAAAATCGCGCCAAGGTAAAGCTCCTCAACGACAAGCCGGCGCGCGAGCAGGTCGAGCCGTTCCTGACCGGCGAAACCTTCCAGTGCTTCTTCAACGTCATGTACGAGCTCGAATTCGCGCTGAAACTTTTCCTCGGCCTTGTCTTCAATGCGCTGGTGCTCGGCGCCGAGATCGATCCAAGCCTGCCATTCGCCTATGTGGGCGCCTTCGGCGCGCTTTTGTTGATGCAGTGGGTGCTGCAAAGGCCGATTGCGCACGCCTATCTGGAAAACCAGCGCATGAACAACCGCGTCACCGCGCAGGGCTATACCGCGTGGGACAATATTTTCGCCGGCAACCGCTACAATCTTCGGCTCTGGCTCGCAGGCTTCAAGAGCCGCTTGCGCATCGGTCTCGTCGCGCAAGTCCGCGCCATTGTCGCGCGCGAGGGCATGAGTGCGATGAGCGGCATTGTCAGCCTCGGCATCGTCTTCGCGGTGATCAGCGTGGTCGCGATGCGCAATGTCGGCGATACCGTGCTGCTGGTCGGTCTGGCGACGACGCTGCCGCGGCAGATCGAGATGACCTATGAGCTGCATCTCCTCGCCTCGGGATGGAACGATTTCATCGCCATCTGGACGCGGTTCGGCGGGGTCGCCGCCAATATGCTGCCGCAGCCGGATCCGGAGTTCGACAAGCGCATCCATTTCGACCGGCTGGTGCTGCGCGAGGGCGATAGCGCGAACGCCGTGTCGTCGCTTGGCGATGCGCTGCGGGTGGCGCTGGCGCGTCCGACCGGCCGCATCAATGTGCGCGGCGGCAACGGCTCCGGCAAATCCTCCCTCTTGGCGAGCCTCAAAACCGAGATGAAGAAGCGGGCCTATTATTGGCCGACCACCGACCGCCTGGCGTTTCAGTTCGCCGGCGGCGTGGTGCCGGTCGATGTCGAGGGCGACGACGAGGACGACATCGTCGTCACCGCCGACACAATGGACCAGAAGCTCGGCTTTTCCTCGGGCGAGCGGCAGCTCAAATCGCTGCAGGAAATCGTCGACGCCACCGACGCCGAGATTTATCTGCTCGACGAATGGGACGCCAATCTCGATGACGCCAACAAGGTCAAGGCCGATGCGCTGGTCGACGCACTCGCCGCGCGCGCCCGCGTCGTCGAAATCTCGCATCGCGACCGCGCGGCGTGATCCTCCGGCCGCGCCGAGCGGTCTAATCTGTAACTAAACTGACATTGCCAATAATGCTAAGCTTGCACGGCTATCGGCTTCGCTGCGCGGGCGGGGCCAATCCGGTCCAGGGAGCTAGATCATGAAACGTCGCGATGCTCTGAAACTGCTGGCCGGCGCCGCCGTGACGGCGCCCTGCGGTGTCGCCGCGCAGACGCCGGCAAAGATCTACCGCCTCGGCACGCTGACGGTCGGACCGCCGATCCCGCCTACGGCGGGTGCGGGCGCGATGCTCGTCGCCGGGCTCGCCAAGCGCGGCTTTACGCTCGGACAAAATCTGGCCTACGAGGCGCGCGGCGCGGCCGGCAATATCTCGCAGATGGCGAACCTGATGCAGGAATTGAAGGCCGCCAATGTCGATGTCGTCGTGACCATCGGCTATCCGTCGGCGGCGGCCGCCAAGGCGTCGGGCGTCGCGACGGTGATCGCGACGGGCTCCGGCGATCCGGTCAAGACCGGACTGGTGGCAAGCCTGGCGCGGCCGGGCGGCAACGTCACCGGAATAGCCGACGACGCCGCGGCGCTTTCCACCAAGCGCCTCGGGCTCCTGAAGGCGCTGTCGCCGCAGCTGCACAAGATCGCCATGCTGTGGAACAAGGACGACCTCGGCATGTCGCAGCGCTACGACGCTTCCGCTGGCGCCGCGCAGGAGATCGGCGTCACCGTCTTGCCCCTCGGGGTGCGTGCGCCCGACGATTTCAACGAGGCCTTTACGGCCATGGACCGCGATCCGCCCGATGCCATTCTCATGGTCACCGACTCGCTCACGCTGCTTAATCGAAAACGCGTCTTCGACTACGCATTGCAGCATCGGCTCCCGGCCATCTATGAGCAGGACTTCATGGCGCGCGACGGCGGCTTGATGTCATACGGCGCGGACGCGAAGGAATCCTTCGACCGTGCCGCCGCACTGGCCGCCCAAATCTTCCAAGGCGCCAAACCGGCCGAACTGCCGTTCGAATTGCCGACGCGCTACCTCTTCGTGATTAATTTGAAAACCGCCAAGGCGATGAATCTCACGGTGCCGAATAATCTGCTCGCGCTCGCCGACGAGGTGATTGAATGAACCGGCGGCATTTCATCACCGCCCTGGGCGGGGCCGCCGCGTGGCCGTTCGGCGCGCGGGCGCAGCAGCCGGCGATGCCGCTCATCGGGGCGCTGCACAGCGCGTCGCCGGCATTTTTCGAGCCTTGGGGCGTGGCGTTTCGCGCCGGCCTGAAGGAGACCGGCTTTATCGAGCACCAGAATGTCGCGATCGAATACCGCTTCGGCGAAGGTCACCACGAGCGCTTGCCGGCGATAGTGGCCGACCTGCTCGCTCGCAAGATCGACGTACTGCTGGCCGCCGGCGGCACCGATCCGGCCAAGGCGGCGATGGCCGCGACGACCATGACGCCCATCGTGTTTGTCAGTGCCGCCGATCCGGTCAGGAACGGCCTAGTCCCGAGCCTCAACCGGCCGGGCGGTAATGTCACCGGCGTCAGCCTCCTCGTTTCGGCGCTTGTGGGCAAGCAACTCGACCTGTTGCATGGCTTGGTGCCGCAAGCCTCGGTCGTCGCCACGCTGATCAATCCGACCTATCCCGACGCCAAGGCGCAGTCGGCAGAGTTCCAGGCGGCGGCAACGCAGCTCGGATTGCGGCCGCTCATCCTCTCTGCCGCCACCGACACGGACATCGATGCGGTCTTCGCAACGCTCAAGCAACAAGGCATCGATGCCATCGTGCTGGCCAACGATCCGTTCTTTGGCGGCAGGCGGGATCAGCTTGTCGGGCTCGCCGCGCGTTACGCCGTCCCGATGATGTCCTGGCAAAAGGAATTTGCCGTCGCCGGCGGCCTCGTCAGTTACGGGCCGGTCTTTACCGACGGCTACCGCCAGGCGGGCATTTACGTCGGCAGGATCCTCATGGGCGCGAAGCCCGCAGACCTGCCGGTGGTGCAGCCGACCAAGTTCGAACTGGTCGTCAATCTCAAAGCCGCCAAGGCGCTCGGCCTTGCGGTGCCGCAGACACTTCAGGTCGCGGCCGACGAGGTGATCGAATGAGGCGGCGCGATTTCATCGCCGTTGCGGCCGGCGCGGTGTTCGCGCCGGCAGTGTCGCCCCGCACGGCGGCCGCGCAGCAGCCGTTGCGACGGATCGGCATGCTGATGAATCTTGCCGAGGACGATGCGGAAGCCAAGCGACGCATTGAGGCGTTTCTGAAGGCACTCGGCGAGTTAGGCTGGAGCGAGGATAAAAATATCCACGTCGATTATCGTTGGGGTGTCGAGCCGCAGCGCGTCAAGGAAAATGCCGCTCAGCTGGTTGCGCTCCTGCCGGATGTAATCGTCGCCAATGCGCCGCCAAGCGTCGTCGCGCTCCGGCAATTGACGCAATCGGTGCCGGTGGTTTTCGCGGCCGTGACCGATCCGGTCACGCTCGGTGTCGTGGACAGCCTGGCACGGCCTGGCGGCAATCTCACCGGTTTTTCTCCGGCCGAATACGACATGAGCGGCAAATGGCTGGAATTGCTGACGGAGCTTGCGCCCGGACTGAAGCGGGTGGCGGTATTCGCGGCCCTGAGCAATCAAGGGGCGACACAGCAAATCGCCGCTATTCAAGCCGGGGCGCCATCGCTGGGAGTGGAAATAAGCCTCATCGGCGTCAGCGACGCCGCCACGATCGACCATGACGTGGCGGAGTTCGCACGCACGGCAAAGGGTGGGCTCATTGCAATTAGAACATCCGAGGATATCGCGGCGCGTGGCCCAATCATTGCGGCCGCACAGCGTTACCGTCTTCCGGCGGTCTATCCGCTACGCCTTTTTGCCACGGCCGGCGGTTTACTGTCCTACGGGCCGGATATCGTCGAGGAATATCGCGAGGCGGCAGGCTATGTCGACCGCATCCTCAAGGGCGCCAAGCCGGCCGATCTGCCGGTGCAATCGCCAACCAAATTCGAACTGGTCATCAATCTGAAGACCGCAAAGGCGCTAGGGCTTACAGTACCGTCGACGCTGTTGGCCACCGCCGACGAGGTGATCGAATGAGACGGCGCGAATTCATCGGGCTGTTGGGCGGGGCGGCTGCCGCTTGGCCGCTGCCGGCGCGCGCGCAACGGGAGCAAAAGCGCCGCGTCGCGGTGCTGATGGGCGGTCTTGCCTCCGCTGATGTCGCCGGCAAGGCGGAAGTCGACGCCTTTGAGCAGGGCCTGCAGGAAATGGGCTGGAAACCCGGCGGCAATATCGAGCTCGACTATCGCTGGCCCGGCGCTGAACTCGATGCGGTGCGGTCAGCCGCGAGCGAAATCGTTGCGGCCCATCCCGATCTGGTCGTCAGCCGCACCACACCGGCGACGACCGCGATCATGGGTGCCGGCCTGCCGACCATCTTCGTGCTGGTGGCCGATCCGATCCGGTCGGGTTATGTGCAAAATTTGGGGCATCCCGGCGGCAATGTCACCGGCTTTTCGAATTTCGAGGCCTCGGTCGGCGGCAAATGGCTCGAGCTTCTGAAAGAGGCCGCTCCCGCGATTTTGCACGCCGGGATGCTGTTCAATCCGCAAACCGCACCCTTCGCCGAAGGCTTTCTGCATTCGGCGCAAACGGCGGCGCAATCGCTTGGTGCCGTGGTGGCCGGAGCCCCTTGCACCAGCCCGGCCGATATCGAAAACGCGTTTGCCGAGACGGCGCGCCAGCCGGGCGGCGGCATCATCGCCATCATCGATACTTTCCTCACAGAACATCGTGATCTGCTGGTCGATCTCGCGACGCGTTATCGGTTGCCGGCGGTCTATGGTGTCAGGGCAATCGCCCAGAACGGCGGGCTCATAGCCTATGCGGCCGACTATCCCGACATTTTCCACCGTGCCGCGACCTATGTGGACCGCATCCTGCACGGCACGCGACCCGGCGACCTGCCGGTGCAAGAACCGGCCAAATTCACGCTCTCCGTCAATCTCAAGGCTGCGACTGCGATCGGTCTGACGCTGCCGCAGTCGCTCATCATCCGCGCCGACGAGGTGATCGAATGAGACGGCGAAATGGCCGCATCCCGTGCCCGCCTGCGGCTACGGGAATCGGCGGAAATGATGCTAAGATGCGCCGATGAAAGCCGACGTGGACGATACGATCGGGGGATCGGCGGCGGGCCTGAAGAGGCCCGGAGCCCGCTCCGTTTCGGCGTCCGGCGCCTCGATCGTGCGCAGCCGGCTGTTCATCAAATATGTCGCGCTGCTCGTCACCGTGGTGGTTTTGGCGCTGGTCGCCAATGGCGCCTTCGAGGTCTGGTTTTCCTATGAGGAACAGAAAGCGGCGCTGATCAACGTGCAGCGCGAGCAGGCAACCGCGGCCGCCGACAAGATCGAGGAATTTATCACCCAGATCGAAAGTCAGCTCGGCTGGACCACGCAGCTGCCGTGGTCCGACAATACGCTCGAGCAGCGGCGCTTCGATGCGCTGCGGCTGCTGCGGCAGGTGCCGGCCATTACCGAACTGGCGCAGATCGATGCCTCGGGCCACGAGCAGCTCAAAGTATCGCGGCTCACCATGGACGTTGTCGGCAGCGGCATCGATTACAATGGCAAGCCGGAATTCGCCGACGCGGTGGCGCACAAGGTCTATTACGGGCCGGTCTATTTCCGCCGCGAATCCGAGCCCTATATGACGCTATCGCTCGCCGGCACGCGGCGCGACACCGGCGTCAGCATCGCGCAGGTCAACCTCAAGCTGATTTGGGACGTGGTGACCAAGATCGCGGTGGGCAAGCACGGCCGCGCTTACGTGGTCGATTCCGACGGCCGCCTGATCGCCCATCCCGATATCAGCCTGGTGTTGCGCAATACCGACATGTCGCGGCTTGCCCAAGTGAAAAATGCCCGTGCCGGCTCGGCCCCCGAGGCCGTGCAGGAGGCCGAGGACATCACCGGCCACAAGGTGCTCACCGCCTATGCGCCGGTCAATCCGCTCGGCTGGTTCGTGTTCGTCGAAACGCCGATCGAGGAAGCCTATGCGCCGCTTTACTCCTCGATCCAGCGCACCGGCTATGTGCTGCTTGGCGCGCTGGCACTCGCCTTCATCGCCGGCATGTTTCTCGCCGGCCGCATGGTGGTGCCGATCCAGGCACTGCGCGCCGGCGCGGCGCGGCTCGGCTCGGGCGATCTCAGCCAACGCATCAAGATCAAGACCGGCGACGAGGTCGAGGCGCTTGCCGACCAGTTCAACGATATGGCCGGCCGGCTGGAAGAATCTTATGCCGGCCTCGAGCAAAAGGTCGAAGACCGCACTCGGGAGTTGACCGAATCGCTTGAGCAGCAGACGGCGACGTCGGAGGTCTTGCGGGTCATCAGCGCGTCACCGGGCGATCTGGCGCCGGTATTCGACGCCATGTTGCACAATGCCATCCGCATCTGCCAAGCGAAGTTCGGCACGATGTACCGCTTCGAGGACGGCAAGTTTCACCTGGCGGCACAATTCGGCTCGACGCCGGAACTGGTCGAGGCGCAGCGCCAGCGCGGAGCCTTCGAGCCTACGCCCGGCACGCTGCTCGATAGCCTGATGCGGACCAAAATAGTCTGCCATACCGCCGACTATGCGACCGAGCCCGGGCAAAGTTTGCCGGCGCGGCTGGGCGGCGCGCGATCGACCGTTTGCGTGCCGATGCTCAAGGAGGAAGAACTCGTCGGCGCGTTCGCAATCTATCGGCAGGAAGTTCGCCCTTTTACCGAGAAGCAAATCGAGCTCGTGGAAAACTTCGCCGCTCAGGCCGTCATCGCCATCGAGAATACGCGGCTGCTCACCGAGTTGCGCCAGCGTACCGACGATCTCACCAGATCGCTCGACGAACTGCGCACCGCCCAGGACCGCCTGGTGCAGACCGAGAAACTCGCTTCCCTCGGCCAATTGACCGCTGGTATCGCCCACGAGATCAAGAATCCGCTCAATTTCGTCAACAATTTCTCCGGAGTTTCGGTCGAATTGATCGACGAATTGCGCGAGATCCTCGGCGGCGTGGCGACGGACGACAAGACCCGCGAGGATATCGCGGATCTGGCCGATACGTTGCGCGGCAATCTCGAAAAGATCGTCCAGCACGGCAAACGCGCGGATTCCATCGTCAAGAATATGTTGTTGCATTCACGCGAAGGCTCGGGCGAGCATCGTCCCGTCGACATCAATGCCATCGTCGAGGAGAGCCTCAATCTGGCTTATCACGGCGCGCGGGCGGAGAAACAGGGTTTCAATATCACGCTGGAACGCTCGTTCGACCCGTCTGCCGGCGAGGTCGACTTGTTTCCGCAGGAAATCACGCGCGTGCTGCTCAATCTGATTTCCAACGGCTTCTATGCCGCGACCAAGCGCAAGGCGCAGCCCGGCAGCGAGGGCTTCGAGCCGGTCCTGACGGCGGCGACGAAAAGCCTCGGCGACCGCGTCGAGATCAGGATTCGCGACAATGGCACCGGCATTCCGCCTGAAGTAAAAGCCAAGATGTTCAATCCCTTCTTCACCACCAAGCCGGCCGGCGAAGGCACCGGGCTCGGGCTTTCCATCAGTCACGACATCATCGTGAAACAACATTCCGGTTCGATCGCCGTCGAGACCGAACCCGATAAGTTCACCGAGTTCAAGATTGTGCTGCCGCGTAGCGCCGCAACATTCGCCAAATCAGGAGGGCATGCGTGAGTCTTCTTATTCTCGTGGTCGATGACGAGCCGGACGTCGAAATTCTGTTTCGCCAGCAATTCCGGCGCGATCTTCGCGCCGGTCGGTTCACCATGGCGTTCGCGCAGTCCGCACCGGCGGCGCTCGAGACGATGGGTGCCGCGGCCGATGCATCGCTGATCTTGATCCTTTCGGACATCAACATGCCCGGGATGAGCGGTCTCGATCTCCTCCCCAAGGCAAAGGCGGCGCGGCCTGACGTGCCGATCATCATGATCACCGCCTATGGCGATGCCGAGACCAAGCGCAAGGCGCTGGAAGGCGGCGCCGAAGCGCTCCTGACCAAGCCAATTGATTTTGGGCTTTTGCGCAGCGAGATCGAAACCCGGGTCGAAAAGGCCGCATGACCGCGCGCGTCCTATTTGTCGACGATGAGCCGGATCTCGAGGCGCTGGTCACGCAGAAGTTCCGCCGCCAGCTCCGCGACGGTACGATGAGCTTTTTGTTCGCTCATGACGGCGTCGAAGCGCTCGCAGCGTTGAAGGAAAACGACGACATCGATCTTGTCGTCACCGATATCAACATGCCGAGGATGGACGGCCTGTCGCTGCTGCAGAAGCTGCAGGAAAGCGAGGAGCGGAAATCGGCGATCGTGGTATCGGCCTATGGCGACATGGCCAATATCCGTATCGCCATGAATCGCGGCGCGTTCGATTTCGTCACCAAGCCGATCGATTTCGGCGATCTGGAAACCACGATCGCCAAGACAATTCGTTATGTTGAATTCATGCGCGATGCGCGCGAGCGCCAGGCCGAGGCGGAACGAGCGCACGCGTCGTTGTCGCGCTATTTCTCGCCCAATCTGGCGCAACGGCTGGCGAGTGATGCGGCGGCGGCGGAACTTGCCGGCAAACGTCGGGAGATCGCGACTTTATTCACCGATATAGCGAGTTTCACCGCGCTCGTGGAATCCTTGGAGCCGAGCGTGCTGGGCGCGTTGCTCAACGAATACCTGTCCGGCATGACCGATATCGTGTTCGCCCATGACGGCACGGTGGCGAAAATCGTCGGCGATGCCCTGCATGTATTGTTCGGTGCCCCTGGCGATCAACCGGATCACGCCGCTCGCGCGGTGGCGTGTGCGCTCGATTTGGACGAATACGCGCAAAGCTTTCGCGCCCGCTGGCAGGAAAAGGGCATTCCGCTTGGCGTCACCCGGATCGGCGTCCATGCCGGATCGGCGATCGTCGGTAATTTCGGCGGTGATCGCTTCTTCGACTACACGGCCTATGGCGACACCATTAATGTGGCGGCGCGGCTGGAGGCCGCCAACAAGCAGCTCGGCACCCGCATTTGCGCGAGTGCCGCATTGGCCGGTAAAGTCGAGGGCTTCCGCGGCCGGCCCGTCGGCGACCTCGTGCTACGGGGCAAGACCGAAGCGCTGCGGGCGTTCGAGCCGCTCCGCGCCGAACAATTTGAAGACGCGGCCACCAAGTCTTATGTGGATGCCTTCGCCAAGCTCGAATCGAACGACGCAGGCGCCATTGCGGCCTTCGCCTCCCATGTCGGCAAAGAGACGCAAGACCAGCTGGCGAGCTTTCATCTCAAGCGCTTGCTGAATGGCCAGACCGGCGTCCGCATCGCCATGGATTAGCCATAAGCCTTGCTTCGGCCGATTGCGCCGTGACTATGGGCAAGCCGGCGGCAAAATCATAAAAGAGCGGCTCTGCTCGCAGAACAACCGAAACGGGGGAAATCGTGCGCGATAAGATGACCGAATCCATGGAGGAACTGGCGCTCGCCAACCGCATTTTGGCGCATGAGGGCGTGCTCGACGCCTTTGGCCATGTCAGCATGCGCCACCCAACCGATCCCGGCCGTTATCTGCTGTCGCGCTCGCGCTCGCCGCTCCTCATCGAGCCGGACGACATTCTGGAATATACGCTCGATTCCGAGCCGGTGCGCCCCGCCAAGGCGCATCTCTATGCCGAGCGGGTCATTCACGGCTGCATCTATCAGGCGCGCAGCGACGTCATGGCGGTGTGTCACCACCATGCGCCGGCGGTGATGCCCTTCGCCATCGCCGGTAAGCCGATCGTGCCGATGTTCCATCTCGGCGCCACGATGGGCGAGGACCTGCCGTTCTGGGATCAGTACGACGAATTCGGCGACACCAATCTTCTGGTCGTCAAGCAGGAGGAAGGCCACTCGCTGGCGCGTGCGCTGGGGCGGCACAACGCGGTGCTGATGAACCGTCACGGCGCGACCGTGGTCGGCGGCGGCGTCAAGGAACTGGTCTCACGCTCGATCTTCATGTGCCAGAACGCCGACTATCAGTTGCGCGCGCTGGCGCTGGGCAAGCCCGACGTGCTGCGCCGTGGCGAGATCAAATTGGCTGGTGTGCTCGGGCAGTTGCCGAACGTCGTCGGGCGGACGTGGGAATATTGGAGCATGCGGCTCGAAGCGGCGGGCGGCATGCCGCCGCGCCGCACCAGCGTCAAGGCGGCGCGCCGCCCGGTACCCAAGACGGCGCGCGTCACCCCGCGCGAAAGGCGCAAGGGCCGGCGGCGTTAGGAATAACGCGAAGGCTAACTCCGCTCATTGCCAAGCAAGGGGGGAATCCAGCAATCGGGCCCCCGATTGCATGGGGACGAGCGGCTGTGAATGTCTAGTGCCGGTCGCGCGCCGCGGCGCTGATGGCGTTGAGCATGGCCGCGCGGTCCTTCTTGAGCACGCCGCGCACCGATTGCTGCGTGCCGATCTGGCCCATTTCGCGCTGGCGTTTGACGGTCGCTGAGGTCATCAGCGGCTCGACGCCGAGCTCGCGCAAGGTGTCGGCGACCTCTTCCATCTCGGCGGCGCGCCGCTCGCCGTGGCTCGCCATGCGTTCGAGATTGTAGGGAACGACCTTGCCCCAATCGAGACCCGGATAATTGTTGCTCATCGAAGCGGCGACTTCATCGACGACACCGGCGCGCGCCGCGGCCAGGAAACATTCAAGCGTCAGCGCCTCGATGCCCTTGATCATCACGCTGCGCACCATTTTGATCGCCGCCGCGGCGCCAATTTCCGCGCCGGCGATGCTTGCGCGCATGCCCAGCCCGGCAAGCGCCGGGGCGATTGCTTCGGCATGCGCTCCGGCGAGCAGCATCGGCGTCTGGTGCCGCGCTGGATGGATCGGCGCCAGTACAGCGACGTCGACATAGCGGGCCGCCTCGCCCAAAAGTTTTGCCGTTTCTTGTTTGCGGCCGGGCGAGACCGAATTGATGTCGAGCACAAACGGCGTGCCGCCGAGATGCGGCTTTACGGCGGCCGCGGCATCGACGCTCGATGCTGCCGTCACGGCGGAGATGACGATGTCCGCGTCGCGGACAGCGTCGGCGGCGGAAGCTGCGGTGCGCACGCCGCTGGCCTCGGCGGCAAGCCGCAGCCGGTCGCCTGCGGGAGTCGGAAACAGAATATCCCAGGCCGCCATGCATTCGAGACCGGTCTCGCGGAGGCCTGCGGCGATGGCTTGGCCCGCTTCACCGAAGCCGATGAAGGCGATGGCAGGATTCGCACTTGGCATCGCATCTCTTCCTCTTTTATGCGTGGGCCCAATGATGGCAGGTCCGGTGTGCGCTTTGCAATGCAGCAGGTGACTTCTGCCCGGATGCCGGGCCTTATGCACGCCGTTCGCGCGGGCCCCAAGGCAGTTGCGGCCGGCCGGCGCCAGCCGGGTCGCCGCAATGGTCAGAGATCACGCAGCGCCCCGAGCAGTAGAGCGTGCCGCTCCGCGCCGAGCATGTCGATCAGCCGACCCTCGTGCTTTGCCGCAAGCGCGTTGGCGCGCATCAATACCGTGCGTCCTCGCGGTCTTAGCTGCAGCGCGTGGCGGCGGCCGTCTGCGGCGGACCGCAGCCGCTGGATCAGCCCGCGCTGCTCTAACCGGTGCAGCAGCCGCACCAGTCGCGCCCGCTCAATGCCAAGCGTCATCGCCAGTTCCGCCTGTGATAGCCCGCGATTGTCGCTGATCACCGCTAGCACCGAAAACTGCGCCGGGCTGATTTTGATCGGAGCCAACGTCCTGATGAAATCCTGGAAAACCCAGACTTGCAGGCGCCGGATGAAATAGCCGAGGTGGCCGTTCAGCGCGCCGAGCAAGATGGCGGGACGTTCGCTGCGACGGGTCGGCATCGCCGCTCGAAACGGAAGCGCCCGTGATCTGCGGGTCGTACTCCCGCTCATAGCGTCATCTTATCGAGCTAATCGTCCGTTTCGGACAGCTGTCGCGCGCGTCACGCGACGATATTGCTAATTGACGATAATTGTTGTCCCTGTCAACAATGGGTGTATCGGGTGGCGGAAAGCCGCGGCTTTGTTGCGCTTGTGGCCGCTCGAATGAATCCGGCATGATCGGCATAAAGCCGGAGCACAGGAGCCAGGGGAGGATTTTACGATGAGACGCAAATCCCGTTCGAATGGGGTGCATGTGACCCGCCGGACCTTTGCCGCGGGCGTCGCCGCCGGCATGACTACCGCCATCGCGCCCTTCAATATTGTGCGCGCTCAGGGCGCGGCTCTGAAAGTGGGCGTACTCTTGCCCCGCTCCGGCTTCGAGGCCGGTATCGGCCAGGATTGCCAGCGCGGCGTCGACATCGCTCCCGCGATATTGAAATCCCTGGGCCTGCCCGATCTCGCCATCATGGACGGCGACACCGAATCGAACGTCGATACCGCCCGCGCCCGCGCCGAAAAGCTGATCAGCGACGGCGCCCAGCTTCTGGTCGGCGCCTTCGATTCCGGTCAGTCGACCGCGATCGCGCAAGTCGCCGAGCAGAAGGGCATTCCCTTCGTCATCAATATCGCCGCCGCGCCGGACATCACCGAGCAGGGCTACAAATTCGTGTTCAGGAATTTTCCCACCGCCGCCATGA
>Ga0181526_10001723_pt1 | contig 20233 bp, 19 predicted proteins | sample PEATcosm2014_Bin_35_FD_119750 | JGI IMG/M metagenome (GOLD analysis project Ga0181526, IMG submission 119750) | Peatland microbial communities from MTU Mesocosm Facility, Houghton, MI, USA - PEATcosm2014_Bin06_30_metaG | ecosystem: Environmental > Terrestrial > Soil > Wetlands > Peat | place...
CATACACAAGGGTCCCTCCACCATTGGCATTGACACCATCTACAACTCCGCCGGCAAGATCCCTGAGGTTTTTCTGCGCGGCTGTGGCGTGCCCGAGATCTTCATCGAATACATGCACTCGCTGGTGGTCAGCCCCATCGAGTTTTACTCCTGCTTCATCAGCTACAGTCATGAGGACAAGCTGTTTGCCCGCAACCTGCACGATAGGCTGCAGATGCGCGGCATTCGCTGCTGGCTGGACGAAAAGCAGCTCCTGCCCGGCGACGACATCTACGAGCAGGTGGACCGCGGCATCCGGATGTGGGACAAGGTCCTGCTCTGCTGCTCCAGGCACTCGCTGGCGAGCTGGTGGGTGGACAACGAGATTGACGCCGCCTTCGAGAAGGAACGCCTGCTGATGAAAGAGCGCAAGCAGAAGGTGCTGGCCCTGATTCCGTTGAATCTTGACGGCCACCTGTTTCAGTGGGAAAGCGGGAAGGCGAAGCCCGTCCGCTCACGCCTGGCAGCCGACTTTACCGGCTGGGGGCAGGATCCGCAGAAGTTCGAGGCGCAGGTGGAGAACGTCATCCGGGCACTGCGCACCGACGAAGGCGCGCGGGAAAGGCCGCCGCAAGCGAAGCTGTAGGGTTGCGGGGGTGTCGGTTGATCTTCGGTTGATTATGCCGTGCCCGGGGCAGTCGGATTTATCTAATCACCGCTCGCACCGCTGAAGCGGCGGGCTTTCATCTTTCGCGCCCGAGGCGCTCCGGTTAAGCCGGTTCTTCCGTCTTCCGTGAGAAGCCGAACCCGCCAGTGCACCAGTCCCGCTCAGCGGGACAAAAGAGCTTAGCCCAGCGCTTCAGCGCTGGGAGGGCAGCGGTTTAGGAATCAGAGTGCCGTAGGCACGGCAGAGGTCGGCGTCGGGTTTTTCTCTGTCGTCCCTACGGGACTTCGAACAATATCTGAAGCCTACCCAGCCTTGAAAGGCTGGGCTAAGCTCTTTCGTCCCGCGCGGCGGGACTGGCGTATTGGCGCTTCCTGCGCTGACGCCATCGCCTTATGGCACTAAGGTATATTTCCGCATTCTAAGGGCCCCAGGATGCATCCAGTCGATTTGGGGATACTGGAGGCCGTCTGAGAAGCCGGAATGCGCCCTACGGTCATTTAAACGTAGTGGTATTTCTAGCGATGGCGCAATGGCCAAATCATGGCATGGCGTAATAGCGCCATGGTTTGGCTGTACGGTGTTGCAAATAGGCATCTAAGTGCTATACAGCTAGCTCTTCACGAACAGCAGCGACGCCGAGTTCATGCAATAGCGCAGGCCGGTCGGCTTGGGGCCGTCGTCGAAGACGTGGCCCAGGTGCGCGTCGCACTCGGTGCACTCCACTTCGTTGCGGGTCATGCCCAGGCTGCGGTCGGTTTTCTGCTTCACGTTCTGCTTGGCGATGGGCTCCCAGAAGCTCGGCCAGCCGGTGCCGGAATCGAACTTGGTGGCCGAGGTGAATAGCGCGTTCTTGCAGCAGACACAGCGGAAGATGCCCTTGGCGTGCAGGTCCCAATACTGGCCGGTGAAGGCGCGCTCGGTACCCTCCTTGCGGGTCACGTCAAACTGTTCGGGCGTCAATTGCGCCTTCCATTCGGCGTCGGTCTTGACGACCTTGGGCACGCGCTTGGGGCCGATCTTTTGGCCGGAGTCGGAGAACTCCACGATCTCGACGGTGTCAGACGTGGCCGGCGCTGCGCTGGTTTCGGAAGGATTCAGCAAGCTCATGATCGCTACTCCTGAAAGGGATAGAAATGTGGTTTTCAGAAAATCTCTGCGGTTGTTCATAAGGGCAGTTTCCAGTTTCGAGTGTCAAGTTTCAAATTAATGCCCCGCGATGTTCGGCTGGTAGAGATTGGGGAACTGTTGCTGCAGGTGCGCCACCTTCGGCAGATCGTTGTACCGGATGTAAGGGTTGTCAGGATGAATCGTGGCGTAATCCTGGTGATACTTCTCTGCCGGATAAAACGCCTTCAACGCTACCACCTGGGTAACGATCGGCTTGGGGAACACCTTCGCCTGATTGAGCTGAGCAATATAGGCTTCAGCAATGCGCTTCTGTTCGTCGTTACCGTAGAAGATGGCCGAGCGATACTGCGTACCCTCGTCCGGTCCTTGACGGTTCAACTCCGTAGGGTCTAGTGCTACCGAGAAGAATACCTGGAGCAATTGTCCGTAGGTAATCTTCGACGGGTCAAAGACTACCTTGACAGATTCAGCATGGCCGGTCTTGCCGGTGCTGACGATCTCATACTCGGCAGTGTTGGAGGCGCCTCCGGAGTATCCAGAGGTAGCGCTGACAACACCTTTGACATGCTGAAAGACAGCTTGTACTCCCCAGAAGCAGCCGCCGGCAAGGACCAGCGTCTCCTGGCCACTCTTGTTGGCGAGGGATTCATCTACAGCAGGAGCAGGCAAGGTAACAGCCTTGTCGCTGGCGTTCAGTGACAGTATCAGGCCCGCTAACGCTATCAGTAATAGAGAGGCTCCAATAACACGATACTTCGACATAACCATCCTCTTACGGATTTACTCTGTTGTTAGAGTCTGAAGCAGCGCAAAAGTTACAAGAACGCTTTTACTATGCTTTGGGAACTCTAATAACAGGTACGCTGGCGGGGACGATTTGGATTGGTGTAGGGGCCAGGGGTCAGGGACTAGCGGCTAGCAAAACCCCTAACCCCTAATCCCTAATCGCTGACGCCTAAACTATTCATAGCGAAGGGCTTCCACGGGATCCAACCGCGCCGCCTTTACCGCCGGATACATCCCGAAGAACAGGCCGACGCTGGCGGCCATCCCCACTGCCATAACTATAGCCCACACTGGCACTGACGTCGGCAGTGAGGGGAATGCCAACGGCAATAGTGATGCTGCGGCAAAGCCCAGGAGAACTCCGGCAATGCCGCCAAGGCCTGTCAGCACCACGGCTTCAGTTAGGAATTGACGTATGACGTCCCCACGCCGCGCGCCAATGGCTTTGCGTACGCCGATCTCGTGGGTACGCTCCGTTACCGACATCAGCATGATGTTCATGACGCCGACACCGCCAACGAGAAGACCGATGGAGCTGACGACGATAGTCATCAGCGCTACCGTGCTCATGATCTGGCGGAAGGTATCGGCGATAGCGGCAGCGCTGGTGATGGCAAAGCTATCAGGCTTGTCATAGGCTACGCTGCGCCTGCGGCGCAATAGTCCTGTGATTTCATCCTCAGCCTGCGCCATCTTCCCAGGATAGGCTTCAGCGCCAATGAAGTTCTCGTCATCGCCGGGATAATGCTTATGGTAGCTGTTCCAGGGGATACGGATAAGCTTGTCAGGAGAGTCGCCGCCGATGAAGGCGCTCTTACGCTTCTCCATGACGCCGACAACGGTGTAGGGAAGGCCATCAACCAGGATCGTCTGCCCCACGCCATCATTGCCGGGGAAGAAGGCGGTGTTGATGTCATAACCGATGATGGCAACATCGCTGCTGTGCAGGTTCTCAACGTCGGTGAAGAACCTGCCCTGGGCGACGTGTCCGTTGTACACATCCTGCCAGGCAGGAGTAGCGCCTGCAAAGTCAATGTTTTCAACTTCATGCGAGCCGTAGCGTGTGGCGAAAGTGCGCATCCCCGGACCGAAGGTCAGCCGCTGCATCAGCTCGGGAGTAACGTTCTTAACGCTGGGACATTCCGCCAGAATGGCCATGGCATCGTCATAGCTGAGGGGTTTGCGCGCGCGCTCCTCGGCCGTAAGCTGCGAGGTGCGGAAGCCAATGTCGAAGCGGAAGAGGAACAGCGTGTTGGTGCCCCAGTCGTTCAGGTAGTCGGCGGTGTTCTTGTCCACGCCCACCAGAATGGAAGCAACGAAGATCATGGCGGCGACGCCAATGACCACGCCCAGCACGGTGAGGAAGGAGCGCGTCTTGTGCTCGCGCACCGTCTGCAGCGCCATCTTCGCGTTTTCGCCAAAGTGCATTCGCATAGCAGTGGTCAGTGGATTGTGGTTAGTGGATAAAATTTCATAATTAATTTTATGGTAAACAATAGTTACTTAATTAGTTACCCTGGGTGCCCCATCCAACCTTCTTTTGGTTGGGTGGGATAGACCCTTCGATTGTTCCTTACTATCCATTCTTCCCGATGGTCAATTCGCGTTTCCCACACATTCGCAAAGAGCACGAATGTGTGGGGCACCCGGCAGATCCCTCGTGGGCTGAGCCCGCTCGGGATGACAAAAATAAACCTATCGGCACGACTGAAGTCGTGCCCTGATACAAAGCGGTTCGACGCCCATTGTACCTCCCGCTATTCTCATTCATACGCAAAAAGTGCGGATCAGGGGTGCCATCGGCCCCGTATTTTGAGCAGGTTGCCTCAAACAAACGTCCCTGCACTCCGTACAGTTGCGGGTAGTGTCCTAATTTGCCCATCTCACGCTCCGATTGCGGCATGAATCGTGGTACGAACCCACTCCGAAACTGACTGCTTTCTAGACTTCGCCGCTGCCTCTACTGCTTTGATTCCTCCGGCAGTGAAGCGCACGGGCACAATCTTGCCCTTCGCCTCGCCTTTCGGTAGCTTTGGCCTTCCAGGTTTACGCTTCTTCGGGTTCGCCACTTTTGAACTCCTGTACGATTGCCGCCTTGACCGCCAGCACAGCCGACGTGACTAGCGGGATGTGAAGCACGGTTACGTGCCCTCTAGGTTTCTCAGGGTCATCGGCATCATGCGCCCATGCGTACACTCGGCCTGCTGTCGGATGCCCTTTAGCCCGAACACTTCCACGATGAGTGCAGGGCAGGTCGCGCATCTTGCCATCCAGTAACCGCGCGCAGCCTTGTCCAACGCGGACGCCAAGCCGCATCACAGTATCGCGGTGAACGCCAGTTATACGCTCGATTGAACGGATACTGGAACCTTCGGCTAATGCGCTGATTACCGCAATCTGCTTGTCGGCGCTGAGTACGTTTGCCATGCTCAATAATGTATTACATTAATTACGGCTGGTCAAGTGTTTTCGTGTTACAATATTATAGGATGATTCGAGCGGTTCTTCTGTTACTGATAATAATGGCTAGCACAGCTACGGTTGCAGCGCCCCCGGCGAATAACACCAGTGCGCCAATGACGAAACAGTCATCCAGTGGAGATATAGCCTCAGCACAGAGGCTACACAATCGTATATTTGCCACATATGTGGTTGTGTTGCTCCTCACCGTCGTAGGCACATTCTTGGTGTGGTGGTCTGGCAATCGAGCGCAGGACGCCATCCAATCTGCTGCAAATGCGCAAGTCGTCAAGGTTGAGGCGGAGGCAAGAGAGAACGTGGCTCGGGTTGAGGCTGATGCCAAGGGGCGCATAGCTGAGGCGTCACAAAAAGCAGCAGAAGCCGCGCAAAAAGCAGCAGAGGCCAACCAGAAGGCTAGCGAGGCAAATGAGCGGGCTACGAAAGCCGCATCAAGCCTAGCTTTGGCCGAACAACATGCTGCTGATGCCAATGCCAAGGCTGAACGCTTCCGCCTTGATATAGCCCAAGCCAACGAGAGGGCCGCAGAGGCAAATCGTATTGCCGAGCAAGAACGGCTCGCGCGATTACAGCTTGAGGCGCGATTAGCAGATCGCGTTCTGTTGCCAACGCAAGAGCAAGGCCTTAGGGAATCTTTTGCTCGGCTCAATGGACAAACCGTGGATATCAACATACTTGGGGATACGATGGAAATCTCGCAGTTCAGTGGCAAGATTATGGCCTGCATGAGAGACGCAGGAGTTCTCCTGAATGTCAGCCATCCACTCGGAGGAGCAGCCGCACGAGGTGTTTTAGTAGGAGTAAAGCCAGATGCGCCACAGGAGTTCAAACAAACCGCAACAGAATTCATCACCATCTTGCAGCAATCTGTTGGTGGTGGCGTTGGCCTATGGGACTTCGACAAGCTATCCATGTCTGGCGCTACGGCGATGGTGTCGAGCGACAAGGGGGCGACACCATCCTCCCAATCTCCGCTTCGCATAGTAATTGGCAGTAAATAGGTCAAATTAGGACACCACCCAGTTGCGCGATTTTAATGTTCTTTCCCGGGGAATGCGCTAAAATAGCCGAACTTCTGGCCCCCGTCGTCCTGTTCCCATCTGGCTCCTGGAGGCACCATGAACCGCCTGTCTGCTCCCTCAGTCCTTTTTCTGGTTGCGGTTAGCGTTTTGCTGCTTACGGATCGCGGCAATGCCCAGCCATTCTGGTCCCAGTGGGCCCGGAATGCGCAACACACCGGGATGGTCAACATTGCCGGGCAACAACTGAACAACAAAATCGCCGATATCGTTTACGACCCGTTTACGCAGCAGGAACAGAACGAGAGCGGGGGCGAGCTGCTGGCGCACTATCAAGCCACCCTCATTGATGGCAACAGCTTCTACATGATGAAAAAGAGTGGGACTTACCCCTCCTGCATGCCGAACGGCCTTTGGGAATATGGTTTTCCCTGCGGACCCAATGCGTGGAACCTGGTGCAATGGAATGTGGTGCGCTACAACTGGCAACAGAACACTCCGGTAGTGGTGTGGACGTTTCCCACCGATTGGAAGCCGGAGCCCAATGCATCAAATTATCTTCTGGGACAGGTTGGTTTGCAGGGGTGGGAGCCGGTCTTTCACCCCGTCTTGGCCAATGGAAGTCTCTACGTTCCCGGCGCCGGGGGCACGCTGTGGAAGGTGAACACGCTTACCGGGAAGGCTCTATCGCACATCAATCCTTTCTCGGGGGCGTCGATTAATCCTGCCAACACGTTCGTTTCGGGCCCGCTGACCGCCGATAACAGCGGCAACATCTATTACAACGTCATTGAGCTGAATACCAACGGCAATCCGTGGGAGCAGAATGATGTAGCGGGCGCGTGGCTGGTGAAAGTTACGCCCAATGGCTCCGCCGCCACGGTGACTTACGCCACCCTGGTGCCGAACGCGCCTCCCGCGAAATCGATCAGCTGCCTGGGAACATTCGCCGACTTAGGTGACGGAGGCGCGTCGCTGCCGTGGCCCCCGGTTGGAGTTGCCAGCCCGCCCAAGGTGATCTGCGGCTCGCAGCGTCCGGGCGTTAATGTTGCACCCGCAGTTGCACCCGATGGCACCGTCTATGACGTGAGCGTCGCACACTTCGATGGGCTGGTTGCTTACCTGGTGGCGGTGAATCCGGACCTCACGGTGAAGTGGGTCGCCTCGCTTCAGAATCGCTTGACGGACGGGTGCGGTGTCCTGCTGCCGATCGCGCCCAAAGGAGTCAATGACGAGCCGAACTCCTGCCGCTACGGAACCGCCGTGGGAGTGGATCCTACAACCAATGCACGGGGATCGGGCGGAGTGTATGACGAAGCCTCGTCCACGCCAACCGTCCTGCCTGACGGGTCGGTGCTCTTCGCTGCGGTGGATAATTACAACTTCAGCCGCGGACATCTTTTTCACTTCGATGCCGCGGGGAACTTTCTGAACGCCTATACCTTCGGATGGGACTCGACGGCGGGGGTGTACCAGCATGACGGCACGTATTCAGTTCTGATCAAAGACAACCACTATGGCGGCCCCGCTTACTGCTACTTCAACAATCCGGTTTGCGCGTCACTGCCGCCAGGCCCGTATTACGTTTCACAGCTCAATGCCAGTCTGCAGGTGGAGTGGTCCTTTCAAAACACCACCCTAGACCAGAATCACCCCAATGGGTACGAGTGGTGTGTCAATGCGCCGGTGATCGACGTCAACGGTCTGGTGTACGTGACCAGCGAAGACGGAAACATTTATTCCGTTGCCCAGGGTCATCACGGGGTCTTTACCCAGTGGCAACAGAGGCTCTTTCTGAAAGAAGCTCTAGGCGCCGCCTACACTCCTCTCTCGATTGGAGGAGACGGAAAAGTGTACAGCCAGAACGACGGGCATCTGTTCGTAGTCGGGAATTAAAGGGGAAGAGCTTTGCGAGGCGCCCCACCCAAATTTGTTGGATGGGGCACTCAATCAGTTTACTGGCTGACATTTACCATTGGAATTACTGAGGACAATTGCAGATTGATCAGCAGGTCGATACGGCGGTCGATCTGGTACCACAATGCAGTCTTCTTGGGGGAAATAACCTTTTCAAACATTGGGACGTACCTCATACGCAATCCGAGGAGTTGCTGGTCAACGGCGTTCGCTCTCTTCATTAAATCCTGTGCCTGCGCATCGGTCATGGTGCTGTAGTTCGCTGCATACTCCTTGATTACCGCCCAGCGTTCGTCATTGGGTTTGATGGCTTCTTTTCTGTACTGGTCAAAGATAGGCCAGAACTTGGTGGCCTCATCGGCGGTGAGGGGCAGGTTTTGCGCGGTGATCTGCTTGCGCTGCGAGCGAAGATCGGCGCGAAGCATCTCAATGTCCTGGTCCTTGATGTTATTTTGTGGTGCGCCGGCGTCGGGGCCGCTGTGTGGGGCGGGCTGTGCCGCCTGGGCGAACATGGCTACGTTGCACACGAGCAGTGTGATGAGAAATATCAGGGCAGATGTGGCAGTCTTCTTCATTGTGGTCTCCTCAGTTGTTGTGATTCGCACGACTTATGCCGTGTGGTTCGGCGTCCCATCGATTAGAACACAGGCGTCGCCGGCATCACTAATCCCGAGCTTCTATTCCGCTAACTATTCAGGATCGTGACTATCAAGAGCTGTGTCCGGCGCACCGCATCACGCCAAGGAATTGGGTCCATGGACCGACAGCCTCCCGATATTGGTGGGCCATGATCCTTGAGATCTGGTGGAGATGAGTCAAGTCATGGGCCGCCCAGGTCGCCAGCAACTGTGACAGAGTGACGACACCGAGGACAGGGTGGCGTCCGCGCCGTTCCAGGTCCTCCGGCCGCAGATTCAAGGCCCGCAGCTCGTCGAGGTTTTCTGACCGCAAACGGGCAAACTCATCCAGTAACTGACCCAGCGACTTCCCTTGACTCTCCCGTGCCTGCGCCCAGCGATCAAAGCGCTCAAACGGCTGGCTCTCGCCAGACTGGAGAATCACCTTCGTCCGCACCATCCAGTCCGTACGCTCGCCGTGAATCAGATGTCCGACAACATCGAATGCGCTCCAGGTATTTTCGCCTTCGTTGCGGAGCGTCCAGGTTTCCGGCAGATCACGCAGAAATGCATCGAGGGCAGCGGGGGTGCGAGTGAGAAGCGAGATGGTGTGCTGCAAGTTATGTTCGGCCATATTGCTCCCAGCTGCCCCGCAACGCACGAAACCAAAACCGACGTGCGTTAGCGGTAATCTTCGCGGCGGTGCCGGACGGCGATGACGTTGATGGTATGCTCGTCCTTCTGATCGAAGAATACCCGATAGTCGCCACAGCGGAGCCGGAAGCCGGTTCGCGGAGGCTTGAGCTTCTTAACATCGCCAAGGCGGTCAGCCAGATAGCGATCCAAGCAGCGAAGAACTTGCATCGCCGTGTCGCGATCGATAGCGCGGAGATCGGCCCGGGCCTCTTCTGGCCAAATCACCGCAATCCGCTGGGGTGCTGGCGGTTCGGTCATTTACTCATGCCGAACTCACGCAGAATGTCTTCGTGGGTAATGCCCTCGCCACGGGCCAGCGAAGCGCGGGCACGCTCCAGCGCGGCAGCGGTCTCGGAGGTGATTTCTTCCTCTTCCACGGGCGCTGAGGCAAGCGAACGCGACAGCGGTTCCACCATCACTTCCAGCAAGCTGCGCACCGCGGTCAGCTTCTCTTCCGGCAGCATGTCGAGTAGCGCGTGAGCCTGCTGACGTTGTTGTGCGATGTCGGGTTCCATGGGTTCCTTCAGTCTATCTTAGACCTACCCACTACGCTTCGAACCGCAGCGCCTCGATCGGGTCCAGCCGCGCCGCCTTGCGCGCGGGATAGACTCCGAAGAACACTCCCACGGCTGAGGAAATTCCAATCGCAATGATGACGGCGACAATCGGCACCGCCATCGGCACCGGGGTGGTGTTGCGCACGACCACGGCCAGCAGCCACGCAATAATGACTCCGATGGCGCCACCCACGGCCGACATTACGGTGGACTCCACCAGAAATTGCGACATGATGTCACGCCGCCTGGCGCCCAGGGACTTGCGAATCCCAATCTCGCGCGTGCGCTCGGTCACCGCTGCCAGCATCACGTTCATAATCACGACGCCGCCAATGATCAGAAAGATGGAAACCAGGGCGACCATGCCGGAGGCCAGCGTGCCGGTGAGGTTCTTCCACAGGCCCATCAGGCTGTCGCTGGCCACGATGCCGAAATTGTCCTTGTCGTTGGGCGAGAGGTGGCGGCGGGAGCGCATCAGCACTCGGGCCTCTTCGCGGGTCTGCGCCAGGTACTCGGGGCCGCGCGCCTGGATATTGACGCTCAGCGATTTCCGCTGCCCGTACATCTTCAGCCAGGTGCGGACGGGAATGTACACGAAGTTGTCCTGCGATTGTCCGAAGACGGTGCCCACCGGCTTGCAAAAGCCGACAACTGTGAACTCCTGGCCATCAATCGCCACGGTCTTCCCCAGGGGATCGCGGCCAGGATACAGCTTCTTCACCACATCGGCGCCCAGCACCGCAACACCGGCGTGGTGCTCATTGTCTCCGTCGCTGATGTAGCGGCCGCCGGCTATTTCCTGAATGTCCATTTCGGCTATGTTGGCGGTGACCCCGCGGATGCCCACGTCCTCCAGGTCGCGGTGCTCGGCCCGGACCCTGCCTGGAGTGCGGACCTCCACGCCCACCTCCTTGGGAAACTTCAATTCATCGCGCAACGCCACGAAGTCTTCCCAGGTGATATCGCGGTTGCGCTTCTCCGCATTGATCCGGTCCTGCCAGTCGGTCACGATGCCGGTTTTGTCGACCAGGAACACATTGGAGCCAAGATTGGCGACGCGCTGGGCGAAATACAGGTTCATGCCGCTGATCAGCGCGATGACCAGAATCAGCGTGGAAACCGAGAGAATGATTCCGAGCAGAGTCAGAAACGAGCGCAGCTTGTGCGCGCGCATGGTCTGCAGCGCAATCAGCGCTGCCTCGCGCAGGAAGTGGCCGCGGGACCGGCCAAGGGCACGCATCTGGGGTATGGGATCCATGGATATGGAGAGCTTCTCAGTCTATTGCATGCGGCCGGTGCGCGGCGAGGGGTTTGTGATGAATGGGTGGGTCGTCGAGACGGATCCCGCCCCTCAATCCGCCCGCAGGGCCTTGACAGGATCAGTCGAAGCGGCACGTTGTGCGGGCAGGATGCTGGCGACGGCGGCGCACACTCCCAGCGACAGGATGGCCAGCACGAAGATACCGGGGTCCCAACTCCGCACGCCGAACAGCTTCGCCGTCATCAGGCGGCCGGCGCCAATCGCCAGGGGAATGCCAACGAGCAGCCCAATGGCAACCTGGAGGAAGGCGCCGCGCAGAACCAGACGCACGATGTTCATGCGGTCGGCTCCCAGCGCCATGCGCACTCCGATTTCGCTGGTGCGGCGCACGACAGTGTAGGCGGTCAGGCCGTAGAGGCCGATGGCGGCCAGCAGAAGCGCGATGATGCCAAAGGTGCCGGCCAGTTGCGCTACCATGCGCTGCTGGTCAAAGTTCAAAGCGACCTGCTCGTCCATGGTTTGTACCGAGATGACCGTGAGGTTGGGGTCGATCTCCGCCAGCGCGCGGCGCAGTTGCGGCTCGAGGTTTGTGGCCGGGCCCCGCAAGCGCAACTGGATGCCGCTGATGAAGTGGGACTTTTCTTCGAACCCATGCATCATGTTGTCGCTGTAATGGATGGATTGCTCCAGCGGCAGGAAGAACATAGGGTGCGCGGGCTCTTCCGGATCGATGTACTTCGCGTCGCGAACCACGCCTACGATTTCATAGTCTCCGGCATATTTTGAGTTGTTCATGCCGAAGTGCTTGCCCAGCGGGTCCTCGCCGGGGAAGAAGCGCTTGACGAAGGCCTGGTTGACGATGGCCACGGGTCGGGAGCCGGAGTTGTCGGACTCGCTGAAATCGCGGCCGCGCACGATGCTCTGGCCGATGGTGGAGAAGTAATGGTGGCTGACGCGGTCCCAGGACGAGGCGCTCTCTTCGCTAGGTTTGGGATCGCCCTTGCCCTCGACCGCAACGAACTCGCCCCAGTTGTCGAAGCTGAGCGGGCTGTAGAGAGCCAGGCTGACGCTCTGCACGTTGGGCAATTGCAGCAGGCGGTCCTCGATGGCGCGATAGAGAGCGTTCAGGTGCTCGGGCGTGTAGCTGGGCAGCGGCTTATTCATTTCAACCAGAGCGCGATTGGCGGTGACGAAGCCGAAATCCTGGTGTTCCAGATTGCGGAGGCTGGTGACCAGCAGTCCCGCGCAAGCCAGCAGTACAAGCGAGAGAGCAGCCTGACCAATGACCAGCAACTTTTGCGGCAGCGATGAAGCCTCGTGGGTGCTGCGGTTGGCCCCATGCAACGCCTGCGCCGGGTCGGAATGCGACGTGAACCACGCCGGCACCACTCCGAAGAGCATACCCGTCAGCAGCGAAAGCAGGAAGGCAAAGCCCAGCACCGGCCATGAGGGCGTGGCACTGATGGGCATGATGGGGGCGTTACGAAAGGCCAGGGCAAGCATGACGCGGGCCCCAAAGTAGGAGACGGCCAATCCCAACGCTCCGCCCGCCAGCGATAGCAGCACGGCTTCGGTCAGAGACTGGCGAATCAGGCGCCGGCGGGTGGCGCCGAGAGCGATGCGCACTGCTGTCTGCATTCGGCGGGCGGTCCCGCGCGCCAGCAGCAGGTTGGCGATGTTGGCGCAGGCAATCAGCAGCACGGTCCCGCAAACCATCAGCAAAATCCGCAGGCTGGCGCCGTAGTTTTCCTTCATCGTGCTGATGCCGCCCCCAGCGGGAGCCAGCTTGATGTATTTGTGGGGAATCGTGGGATCGATTTGGGAGTGCATCTCCGCGGGCATGTCGTCCTCAGTGCGCAGCCACTGTTGCAGCACCGGGGTCAGGCGAGCCGCGAGGCCATCGGTGGTAGCGCCCGGCCTCAGTCGCCCGATGGCATACAGCCAGTTGGAGTGATTGGTCTTCATCCAGGCGTTCTTGCCGTCGAACAGAATTTCCTGCTGCACGGGTAGCCAGAAATCGGGAGGATGACTGCGCAGCCTGTCGCCGAAGAAACCGGGCGGTGCGATGCCGATGAGGGTGGCCGGCTGTCCGTCAATAAATAAAGTTGTGCCGATGAGTGATGCGTCTGCTCCGTAGGACTGCTGCCAGGTGCGATAGCTCATTACGGCCACCGGCGGCGCGGACTGCTGGTCGTCGGAAGGTGCGATGACTCGGCCCATCAGGGCGCCAACGCCGAAGACGTGGAAGTAACTGCCGGTGACGAACTCGGCCTGCAGTGGCCGGGCTTCGTGGTCTCGCGACTGGCTACGAACACCATAGGTGCTCTCGCCAGCCTGGAAGGCGGTGGTTTCTTCAAATTCGGGCGCGGCGGCGGCAAGACGCTGGTAGAGCTGATAAGAGAACAGGCTCCAGTCATCCTCTTCCCAGCCTTCAACGCAGCACTCCTGCGAGTCGCCGATGCGATAGAGCCGTGCGGGATCCGTGACCGGCAGGGACTTCAGCATGATGGCGTGCGCCAGGGTGAAGATGGCCGTGGTAGCGCCGATGCCGATGGCAAGCGTCAGAATGGCGGTGAGTGTGAAAGCAGGCGCAAGCCGCATCTGCCGCAAGGCGTAACGCAGGTCTTGAATAAAGGTTGGCACGCGGACGTCCTCTGGCGAGGAGGTACGGCAGCGGGAAAAGGTTTGTTCCGTGAAATGCAGAGGGCGGGGACCAGCATTTCAAGAGATAGTTTTTACCCTTTTCGCTGAGACGAATGGGCTCCCGGCAATTACGAAGCGCAGGGGCTGCTCGACCGCTTTCCTGATGCCGATGCGCGGTGTGACCCCAATTCGTTCCGGGCGATAACCGTCGTCAGCGAACCACAGATCCGAATGGCGCGAAGTCAGGTCTTTGCCGTTGTCGCGCGCGCGGGTGATGCTCAGCGCCGCCGACATGCGGCCCGGTCCGCTGGAAAGCAAGCGCAGTTGTGCTGTGCTTGGCGAGGCGGGCAGCTCAATGTCCCGCGCACGGGCCATCGCGTTCAGCCCGAACACTGGCTCCATGGCGCGCAGCAAAACACCCTCGCCCAGGCCTTCGGGCATGCAGGAGACGTTCAGGCAATAGTGGTTGCCGTAGATGAAGTACACGTACGCATGCCCCGGCGGACCAAAGAGCACAGCGTTTCTCGGAGTCGAACCAGTATAGGCGTGCGCAGCCGGATCGTTCGCCCCAAGGTAGGCTTCGTCTTCGACGATTCGGCCAGCAAGCAGCTTTCGGCCTTCACGCCGGATGAGCAGTTTGCCCAGAAGCTCGCGCCCCACCGTCGTTGGGTCGCGATTGAAGAAACTGCGGGGGAGAACAGGCGCGCTGCGCAACGCCGCAGCGGTCAACGTAGCCGCTGGTTGCATTGTCATTACGAGCGTCCGCTCCCGGCGTGAGAGCCTGCCCTGAGCTTGTCGAAGGGAATCTGCTTTCCCGGCACTTCTCCAGAAAAGCAGATCCCTCGCCCGCCGAGGCGGGCTCGTGATGACAATTCCATGGTGTCGTCCAGTTTATCGCTGGCGGCAGAAAATGATCTTTGCAACGCTCTGTGCCTCTGTGTCTCTGTGGTGGAGAGCAACCATTTACAATCGTTCCGCATGATCGCGCACCTTCGCGGACGGCTCATAGCCAAGCATCCCAACCAGGCCATCGTTGAAGCCGCCGGAGTCGGCTACGATGTGAATATCACGGTGCCTGCGTTTTCCGACCTGCCTGCTCTCGGCGCCGAAGTTGCGCTGCACATCCACACCCATGTTCGCGAGGACATGATCTCCCTATATGGTTTCCTGCGCGCGGAGGAGAAGCAGCTTTTCGAGAAGCTCATCACCGTTAGCGGCATCGGACCGAAGCTGGCGATCACCATCCTCAGCGGCATGGCGACTGCTGAAATGGTAGGCGCGATTCGCAGCAACGATTTCGCGCGGTTGACTAAGATCCCCGGCATCGGCCGCAAGACCGCCGAACGCATGTGTGTCGAACTACGAGACAAGCTGGAAGCTTTCGGCGCGCAGCAGCCGGTGGTTTCACATTCGGCGGTGGAAGAAGACGTGATTTCGGCGCTCAGCAACCTCGGCTTCCAGCGCGCCCTGGCCGAGAAAGCTGTCGAACGCGCCGTCCAATCTGCGGGACGGGAGAACTTCGACGCCATCTTCCGGGCTGCGCTGGGCTCGCTGTCGAAATGACGCGGCGTCATCGTAGGATGCCCCCGCCCCCCGACGGCGGCAAATTGTCATCATAATGTCTTAGATTATCAATTTGACACAACAAGGTGGATTTGTCATACTGGCCAATGGTGATCTGTATGGAAGAAGTGCGTGTCCGCGTCAATGAAAACGGAAGAATCGTAATACCTGCGTCCATACGGTCCGCCTTGGGAGTCCATCCCGGCGATGAGATGATCCTGCGCCTGAACGACGACGAGCTGCTCATCACTACTGTTAAGAACCGTATCGCCAAAGCGCAGCAGCTCGTGAGCCGCTATGTGAAGCGGGGCACGAGCTTGTCGAAAGAGTTGCACGCCGAACGACGCGAGGCTGCAAAGCGTGAGTAGGATCGTGCTGGATGCCTCTGCGATTCTCGCGGTCTTGGGTCGCGAGCCCGGCGCAGAGCAGGTATTGCAGCATGTCATGAATACAACCGCAGGAACCGTCAACCTGGCGGAGGTTCACAGCAAGCTGGTCGGTCGAGGTATTCCACCGGATGAGGCGTGGGAGGCCAGCGTAAGCCTGGTACATGAGGTAGTCCCTTTCGACAGCAATCAGGCTGCCTTGGCGGGGATGCTAGTCCAACAAACAAAGCCCTTTGGCCTGTCACTCGGCGATCGGGCATGCTTGGCGTTGGCCTTGGTTCTCAAGGCCCCGGTCTACACCACTGAGCGAGCCTGGAAGAACCTCAAGCTGGGCATCCAAGTCCATGTTATCCGCTAAGAGGCGTGCAGCGGCGGAAGCTTTCTACTTCCCGATGCAGAACGAACTGAAGATCAGGTTCAGGATATCTTCGGCGGTGGTCGCGCCGGTGATGTCGTCCAGCGGGCGCAGCGCGCTATAGAGGTCGAGCAGGACCATCTCGTGCGGCGTCTTCAGCGGCACGGCTGCGGAGGCCCGGTCGAGCGCCGCAATGGCGTCGGCCACCAACACCTGCTGGCGGACATTGGTGAGAAATCCCGTCTCCTGCTCGGCGCTGTCCCCATGTACCCTTTCGAAAATCATGGATTGCAACTGCGTAATGCCTTCGCCGGTCAGGGCTGATGTGAAAACTGCCGCAGCATGGTCCTTGCCAGGCAGAGTGTTCGTAATCAGATCTTGCTTGCCGGCCAACAGGTCGCTTTTGTTGCACACCACAATGCTCGGCCGGTCCCGGGTTTGCTCCAGAAGCTCCCGGTCGGGAGCGAATCCGCTGCGCGGGAATTCAGACACGTCGAGCACAACCAGCACGATGTCAGCATCAGCGATAGCCTCGACGGATTTGCGGACGCCAATGCTCTCCGCCTCGTCGAGCGCGGTGCGAATGCCGGCAGTGTCCACCAGGCGCACGGGAATACCGCCGATAGAGACTGTCTCGCTCACCAGGTCGCGCGTGGTTCCAGGCGTGGCGGTCACAATGGCGCGATCACGCTGCACCAGCCGATTGAAGACGCTTGACTTCCCGACGTTGGGCCGTCCCACGATGGCCAGAGTCAAGCCTTCATTGACGACTTTCCCGAAGGAGAAGCTGGCCAGCAGCTCCCGCAGCGGCCTGCGAACCGCAGCGATGTGCGAAAGTATTTGTTCGTCGGAGATTACCGCGACATCGTCTTCGGCAAAATCCACCCCCGCTTCCAGGGTGGCGATCAATTCCATAAGCTTCTGTTTCGTGGGTTGCAAACGCCTGGAAACGGCGCCTGCGAGCTGGCGAGCGGCAACCTGAGCCTGGTAAAGAGTCTGCGATTCGATCAGGTCGCGCACCGCCTCGGCTTGCGTCAGATCAATGCGGCCATTGAGGAAAGCACGCATGGTGAACTCGCCCGGTTCGGCCAGGCGCGCGCCACGCTCGAGTGCCAATTGCACAGCATGTCGAAGTAAAACCGGCGAACCGTGACATGAGATCTCGATGACGTCTTCGGTCGTATAGGAGTGGGGCTTGGGGAAGAAGGTGACGACCACCTCGTCGAGGCGTTCACCCGTGGCCGGCTCAATGAGCTCGCCGAAGTGTGCCCGTCCTGCCTCGGGGTCGCCCTCGTGGGCCAGCCGAAGCATGGGACGAGTGATGTTGCGGGCCTCGGCACCCGAAAGCCGCACCACTCCAATGCCGCCGCGTCCCGGAGGCGTAGCGATAGCGACGATGGTGTCGTCGAGGTTCACAGGAAAATACTGTTCAGCACAGAAGCATGGAGACTAGAAAAATGTGCGCTCTCCTATTTGCCCGGGTCTCCGCGGTAAAGACTTACCGACGTCGTGAAAGTGCTGGCGCCGGGGCGTTGCCCTTGTAATCCTTGGGATAAACCACGACGTGGCGCTGGACAGCCTCGCCAGCGCTCTCCGTGCGCAGGTCCGTACACTCGCGCAGCGCCAGGTGAACGATGCGGCGCTCGCGCGACGACATTGGCGCAAACGCGTAAGGCATGCCACTCTTGCGCACTCGCTCGGCCGCGACATCGGCCGCCAGCCGCAATTCCTGTAAGCGAGCCGAACGAAAATTCTGGCAATCGAAGCTTACCTTCTCATGCTCGTCGGGAGCCAGCCGCAGCATTTCAAGCGAGACGTGCTCGAAGGCGCGCAGCAGTTCTGCCCCATTCTCCAGCACCAGCGGGCTATCAGCGCCGGAGAGTTCGACCAGGATTTCGGGATGTTCCCATTGACGATCGCTGGTGACTGGAGGGTCCACCGTGATTTTGTAGCGCAGGTGGAAGTCTCCGTTAGCGATGACTCCGTTCAGGAACTCGCTGATCTTTCTGGCGGCGGCGATTTTATCAGGAATCGGCATAGGCGCTATTTGCTGGCCCTCTTCCGGGCGCGTTTTTCGGCTTCGGCGCGCATCTCACGGCCCAAGCTGCTGCGGTTCATAATGTATTGCTGCGCGATGGCGATGATATTTCCCACCGTCCAATAGACGCTCAACCCGGAAGGCAGCGAGTAGCTGAAGAAGCCGATCATCAGCGGCATCATCAGGGTCATCATCTGTTGCTGTTTGGGATCCATGCCGGAGTTGGGAGTCATCTTCTGCACCAGGTAAGTGCTGATCACAATCACCACGGGCATGATGAACAGCTTGTCTGGCGAGGAAAGGTCGTGCAGCCAGAGAAACGGGGCCTGGCGCAACTCGATCGCGTTCCCCAGCATGGAGTAAAAGGCGAACAAGAACGGCATCTGGATGACCAGCGGTATGCAACCCCCGGCCGGATTCACGCCTTCTTGCTTGTACAGCGCAGCGATCTCTGCGTTCATCTCCTGGCGCTTGGGATCGCGGATGGGGTACTTCTTGTACCTGTCCTGAATGGCCTTCATCTGCGGCTGCAGCTTTTGCATTTTCAGCGCCGACTTCATGCTGAAGATGCGCAGGGGCAGCAGCGCAAGGTTGATGATGACCGTCAGAATGATGATGTCCATGCCCCAGTTGCCGGCCATGTGCTCGTGCGTCCACTTCAGCCACAGGAAGAGCGGGCGAGCGATCATGCTGAAAAACCCGAAGTCCACCACGTCGCGGAGGTCGGGGCCGTTGGTTTGTCCCGGGGCAGTGTTCGAAATGACCGACTCGAGCACGTTGAGCGCCTTGGGCCCGACGAACAGTCGTTCGCGGGTCACCCCCGTCGTGTCACCGACGGCTGCGCCCAGCACTTCGTAGCGGTTAACGCTGTTCGGGTCCGGCTTCTTGGGCTCCTTGGGAACCGCGATGACATCGTGGAAAGTCACCATCACCGCAGTGTCCGGATTGTCCGGCAGGAAAATAGCTGCAAAGAACTGGTCCTGCGGTCCGGCCCAGTTGAAAGGTCCCCGGAGCGTGTTGCCGTTGCTCACCTTCTTGCCGGCGATTCGCTCCGCTTTTCCACCGGCGAGGTAGTCAATGCGCGCCGAGGCATATAACGGGCCAGTTGTCTGGTCGCCGAAGCCGGCCGGCCACGCGGGATAGGCCTGCACCGCTTTGCCGTTTTGCGTGACTTCGGTCTCAATTGCAACTACATAAGTGTCGCCAAACTGGAAGGTCTTGCGGACCGTGACGTCGCCGTCGGCATACTCGTAAGCTAACGTTCCTGGAGCGGTAACGTTGCCTGTGGACGAGCCGACATAGAGCGCCGAGTTGACCTGATTGCGGAGGTTCTCATCGTAGATGTAGAGGCTTAGCGGCAGCCCAAACTTTGCCGCGTCCTTGTTGACGAGGTCGAGAGGGTTTCCATCCTCGTCCTTGTAATTCTTCAGGACCCAGGACTTGGCCTGCGCACCCCGGTTAGTGAAGACGATCCGGTAGAAGTTGTTCTCGACGACGGTCTCGACTTCCACGCTTGCGGACTTGGTAGCGACCTCTGTCTTGGGTGCATTCCCGGCTGCTTTTCCCGGCGCTTTCGATGTCGGTTGCGCGGCCGCGCCGATAGCGTTGGGGCCTGGTTTAGCGCTTTGCGTGGTCTCGGTGGGGGCGGGCTTCGGTTGCTGGAGGGCCGGTTTGTTCTTGAACAAAAAGAGCTGCGACAGGATGATCACTGCAAAGGTCACGGCGAACACCAGCAGCATTCGGCGGTCGCCCCCCCCGCCGCCGCCCTCTTGTTGTGGATTGTGGTACTCGGCCAAGTCTTAGCTTCCGTCCAATTATCAGTGCGTATGAAGATGTGCAGGTGCATGGTCCATGCCATCGGGGACCGGGTCATACCCCGCACCGCCGAAGGGATGGCAACGCAACAATCGTGCGGCTGCGAGTACACTTCCGCGCAGCACGCCGTGACTCTCGACAGCTTCCATGGCGTACTCCGAACAGGTGGGCACGAACCGGCAGGCATGCGGCAGCATCGGCGAAATGAACCGCTTATAGCCGCGCAATACGAATTGGACCGCCTGTTTCATTTCTTCTGTCTCGCCACCTGTGCGCGCTGTGTCGCCAAGCCTAAGCCGCGCGAAACTTCGCTCACCAACTCTGCGAA
>Ga0181526_10001724_pt1 | contig 20231 bp, 10 predicted proteins | sample PEATcosm2014_Bin_35_FD_119750 | JGI IMG/M metagenome (GOLD analysis project Ga0181526, IMG submission 119750) | Peatland microbial communities from MTU Mesocosm Facility, Houghton, MI, USA - PEATcosm2014_Bin06_30_metaG | ecosystem: Environmental > Terrestrial > Soil > Wetlands > Peat | place...
CCTCACGTCCGGCGCGAGCTTGAGCATGCGGCTGAACATCGTGGGCACGAGCTGGCTGTGCGTCACGCCGTATCGCTCGACGAGCTGCAGATAGGTCTCCGGGTCGAACTTCTCCATGATGATGACGGTGCCGCCCCGGCGGATGGCAAGGTTGACGGCAGCCTGCGGGGCCGAGTGGTACAAGGGGGCGGGGGACAGGTACGTCATGTCCTCGCGGTACCCCCAGAGCTTGTCCAAGAAGACGAAGACGGGGAGCCGGGTTTCCGGCGCTACGTCCTCCAGCGGCCGCAGGATGCCTTTCGGCCTGCCCGTCGTGCCCGAGGAGTAGAGCATGGGCGTGCCGAGTGACTCGTTCTCGATCGGTGTGTCGGGGTAGGCCGACGTCGCCGTAGCGAAGTCGGCGAGCTGTTCATCGCCCGGCGCGCCGAGATCGACGACCAGGCAGAGCGTCACGTCCGGGCACTCGCGTAAGGCCTCGACCGCCACGTGGCAGCAGGCGCGAGAGGTGATGAGGACCTTCGACTCGCTGTTGTTGAGGATGTAGGCGAGCTCTGGCGCCGTCAGGAACGAGTTGACGCAGGTGTAGTACAGACCGGCGCGCTCGCCGGCGCCGCAGCTCTCGAGGTAGCGGTCGTTGTTCTCCATGAAGATGGAGTAGTGGTCGAGCCGGCGCAACCCGTGGGCGACGAGCAGGTGAGCCAGGCGGTTCGTGCGCGCCTCGTACTCGCCGTAGCTGACGGTCTCACCCGTGGAGGCCATGACGAAAGCCGGCTGGTCGCCGCGCTCACGGGCGTGATGGCCTGGGTACATCGTTCCCCCCTTCGACGGTCCGGCATGTCGAGCACGAGGGTAGGGCTTCCCGCCGCGCCGGTCGAGGGCGGCGGGCTGTCGCCGTCGGACCCGTGTCGGATCCCTCACACGCAGGCGGCGATGGAGGCCTCCAGCGGCGGCGTTGTGTGCCCGCCGGAGGCGGGTCGGATCTCGACCGTGACGTCCGACAGGCCCGAAGAGTCGGTGCCCAGTTGCTCGAGCGTGAGGACGCCGGCATTCCTCGGCGACGTCACGCGGGCGCCGGCGACGGCGACGTCGTAGCCGCCCGGGTACTGCGCCGGCGGCACGACGATGGCCGTGCAGGAACCGGCCCCGAAGCGGTGGCCGTCCGGGGCGATGACCGAGTAGGTGTACCGCAGCGTGCGCGTGGCTTCGTCGAAGGCGTACGAGACCGGTGTGCCCGAGGTGAGACGCGCAGAGGGCTCGCTCAATACTGCGAGCTTGCTGGCATCGACGTTGGAGCCGGCCGCCGGGAGTCCCGGGTTGACGACGAGGCCTTCGACGGAGGACGGGATCGTCCCGGTGGGGTCGTCGCAGCCGCAGTAGGCCCATTCGATCCAGCTGACGCCGCTGGCATCGGCCAGCTCGGTGACTCGCCGAAGCACTGCGAGGTCGTCCGTCGCCCCGAATTCGCTCAGCACGAGAGCGTCGCCGGTGGCGGCGGCGTGGGTGAGGGCGTTGTCGATCGGGCGTGCCTCGTCGCGGGCGCACTCGGCCGGATGCGATGCAGCGTCCGTCGGGCAGTAGTCGTGGAACGACATGCCAAGAGCGTCGTCACCGAGGGCCGGCAACGTCGTCGGGGCACCGAGGTCGAACAGCACGTTCGGCTCGTAGAAGATGAGGTGTTGGCGGTCGACTGACCGGATGGCGGCGATGACCCGCTTGTAGAAGGCGCCCAGCTGGGCGTCGGTGGCCTTTGCGGGCCATGGTTCGTTCATGAGGTCGTAGCCGAGCACCCACGGATCGCTCGAGAAACGTGCCGCCACGTATCGCCAGGCAGCCGCGTAGCGCGCCTGCAGACCGACACCGCCGGGGCCAGGGCGATCCGCCCAGAAGTTGTCAAAGGCCGCATTGAGCGCCGGGCTGGCGGTGTAACCGAGCGGGAAGACGAATCTCCGTACGGCGAGACCGTCGGTCTCCACCGACCATGCCGGCCAACCCTCGCCACCGAAGCCCACGCTCATCTGGTCCTGGTGAAAATCGAGGAGCGAATAGACGCCCGCCCGCCCAAGCTGGGCAACCGTGTTGGCGATGGAGTCCAGATAGGCGGCCGAGAACACGCCGGGCGCCGGCTCCACGGCCGAGTAGATGACGCCGAGCCGTACGACGTCGAACCCGTCGCCGGCGAGGGCCTGCGCCGCCACGCCGCCGAACCCGGCCGCCGCCGGCTCGTAGGGAGGAACCTTCGAGACCATGTTGAAGCCGTGCAGGACGATCACCTGACCGGCAGCATCGGTCAGGAAACGACCGGAGTGGCCAATGACGATGTCGGGAGCAGACCCGCTCGTTGTGGGCGGGGACCGATGAGTTGCCGTCTGTGCCGAGCTGGAGCAAGCAGCCAACACAACGGCGGTGCCCACGATGGTGACGAGGGCACTCTGGCGGAGCCCCGAGGCCCGGCGCCGAGATCTGTCCGCCGGAGTCACGGCAGCTGTCATGGCCGGGCGGCGCTCCTATTTGGCGATGACGATCTTTAACGCCTTGCTCAGCTTCGTGCCGGGCTTGTCCGTCACCTGCAGGGTGAAGGAGTACGTCCCCGCCTTGGTGGGTTTCCCGCTCCAGACGCCGGACGACGAGAGCGAGAGCCCCGGCGGTCGCTTGCCAACCGTGAGCTTCCACGTGTAGGGGCCCGTCCCGCCGGATGCCTTCAGCGTCGCCTTGTACGACTTGGACACCTTGCCGGATGGCAGGGATGTCGTCGTGATCTTGAGCGGCGGTGCCGGGACCACCGACGAGATGATGATGGAGCCGTCTTGGGTGGAGTCTTCTCCGACTGCCACGCAGGCGGTCGCCGACCAGCAGGCGACACCGAGCAGCTTGAACGAGTCGCTCGGCGCCGTGGCAGTCGTCCAGCTGGTGCCACCGTTCGTGGTCACCTCGATGGCGCCCGGGTTGAGACCAAGGTTGTCCAGACCGACGGCAACGCAGTCGGCGGTGGAGTGGCACGAGACGTCGTACAAGCTGTCGTAGACGGAGGCCGTGTACGACTCCTCCTTCCAGCTCTTACCGCCGTCGGATGTCGTCAAGACCTCGTTCCGATTGGAGTCGCCGATGACGACGCAATCCTTCGTGGAGGCGCACGACACGCTCAGCAAGCTCGTGAAGTAGGCGGGGCTGGAGGGAAGCGTCGCGCTGCTCGTCCAGTTCTCACCGAAATCGGTGCTCGTGAGGATGTAGGGGCCACCTTCCGTGCCGCCATTGCCCACCATGACGCAGTCGGACGTGGAGGAACACGAGAGGCTGTTGAGGGTGTCCGACGTGAGCGACGTTTTCGTCGTGGTCCACGCCTTGCCGCCATTGATGGTTGACAGCGTCGTGATCTCGGGCGGCGCACCCGGCACGACGACACCGAGCACGACACAGTGCGAGGACGACGGACACGAGAGGGACAGGGGTTGCGCCATCGTCCCCCAGGCGCCCGACATGGCGGTCGTCGTCCAACCCGTGCCGCCGTTCGTGCTCACGAGGAACTGAGCGCCGAAGCGATTGGCGCCGACGGCCTCACAGTCGGAGGCAGACGAGCACGTCACCGACGTGAGTGAGCTCACCGTCGAGAGGGTTCTTGTCGTCCAGACAGCGCCCCCGTCACGCGTCGAGGCCACGAAACCGCCCGTCGGGTCCGTGCCGACGGCGACGCAGTCACCGGCTGCTCCGCACGACACCGACGACAACGGGAACGGCGCCGGGGCGAGCGACTGCGCCGTCCACTTCGAGCCCGAGTCCGAGGAGGTGGCGACGGCGGGCACTGTGCCGACAAAGCCGAGCGCCGTGCAGTCCTTCGAGGCACTCACGCACGACACCGCCGCCAGGTCTCCGTATCCGGCGAGCGCAGTGGCAGTGGTGAACGTGCCCGTCGTGATGCTGCCGGTCACGGCAGCGGACGTCTCGGAAAAGCTGGTTCCGACGGCGACGCAGGCGCTCGCCGAGACGCACGAGACGCCCGAGAGCTGCGAGGTTCCACTCGGCACAGTGTCCGACTTCCAGGACGTGCCGCCGTTCGTCGTCGTGAGGATGAGCGGTGAGGAGGCGCCTCCCACGATGATGCAATCGCTCGACGACGTGCACTGCACGCTCTTCAGCCCGGCTTCGCCTGCCGACGGGTAGGTCGTCGCCGTCCAGGTCTTCTTGGCGTACACGAGGATTACGGGCACGTTCGTGTCGTTGAAGCCGACGCCGACGCAGTTGGAGCCCGCTGCAGTACAGGACAACTGGAGCACCCCCGTGGCGCCACTGGGGCCGGTCTGCGACGTCCACTTCTTACCGCCGTCCGAGGTCACGTAGAGGTTGCTGCCGCCGCCACCGGCGACGCAGTCGGAGGCGGACGAGCACGACACCGCCTCCTGGCCTCCGAGGCCGGCCGGCACCGCGGCGATGGCCCAGGAGGCGCCCCCGTTCGTGCTGTAGACGATCGTCGGGTTGCTGCCGGTCTCACGGTTGAAGGTCTCGCCGCCGGCGACGCAGACCGTTGCCGATGGGCAGGACACCGCGAACAACTGGCTCACGCCTGCCGGGAGGCGCCCCGGCGTCCAGGAGCTCCCGCTGCCGACGGCGACGCCGGCCACGTGAACCGCTTCGTCGCCGACGAGCACGCAGTGCGACGCACTCGAGCAGGAGAGGCCCCAGATGGCCGAGAAAGCGGGCGGATAGTCCGCCTGGGTCACCCAGGTGCTGCCCGCCAGCGCTGGAGACGCAACCGCGGCCAACAACGTCGACGCCATGACGGCGCAGGCCGCCAAACAGATTCCGAGCTTGCCCTTGCTCATCGGACGCCCCTCTCCCCGCCTCGACGGCGCCCCTGCGCCAGCGACGGGGCGAACAATAGCTGAGCTTGGGCACGCCGGACCCCTGCTCACTGCATGGTCATCGTGAAGCCCGCCGGTGTTCAGGAGCGGATGTCGCTGCCGAAGCAAGGAGGCTGTCGTCATCTCGGCCAGCCGATCGTGGTACTGCTGCCTCCTCCAGTCATGGGACGACACGGTCATGCGGTACAACTCGGGATCAGCGATCACGCCGAGCCGGTCTCCGGCCTCTCGGACGGTTCAGCCGGGTGGGGTGAGACGGCACCACACGAGAGCACGCGTTTCCGCGGAAACGTTTCGCGGGCATGGTCACCTGCTGGCAAGCGACTCCCGTTGCGCAATGGCGCTTCCCAGCTCCGCACGGGATCGGATGCCGAGCTTCATGTAGACCCTGGCGAGGTTGCCCTCGACTGTCTTCGGGCTGAGGAAGGCGCGGTCGGCGATCTGGCGGTTGGTGAGGCCGGCGGCCGCCAAGCGGGCAACCTGGTCTTCGGTGGCGCTGAGATCCTCCGGTGTGCGGCGAACGGGGATTCGCCGCAGCTCCTCGGCCGCGCGTTCGGCCCACAGCGGAGCCCCGAGTTGCTCGAAGAGCGAATGTGCCTCCTCGAGGACGGCCCGGGCTCGCCGCCGCTCCTTGCGCCGCCGCAGCAACTGGCCGCACACGAGCAAGGTGCGACCTCGTTCGAACGGCATCTCGAGGGTTTCGTGGAAGCGCAGCGCTTCGAGGACCGACGAAAGCGAGGTGTCGAGGTCGCCTTCGGCGGCATACAGCAGGGCCCGGCACCTGGCGCCTGTGGCGAGTATCCAGGGCCGCGGGAACGTGCGCCCCCGCTCCTCGAACCGCCCGAGCAGCTCCTCGGCGCGGCTCAGTTCGCCGAGCCCGATAAGCGACTCGATGAGATCGGGGTGAAAGCGGGTCTGGGCGGGTTCGCGCTGGCCCAGCTCCTGCAGCACCTCATCGGCCACGGCGAGGTGGTGGACGACACCGGCGAGGTCACCGCTCGAGAGTGCCACGAAGCCGAGCACCTCCCGCGCTGGAATCTCCTCGGCTCTGCCCACACGCGCGCAGATGGCGAGCGCCTCCTCCGCCGCCGCCTTGGCTGGCTCGAGTCGTCCCGCACGAGCGTCCAAGAGGGCCCTGACGGTGGGAAGAAGGTTGTCGCCCCACGAGAAGCTCACGTCACACTGTTCCACGAACCGTTCCAGGTGGCTCGCCCACTCCTCCGCTCGTCCCGCCTCGCCCCTCCAGAGCTCCAAGTAGCAGAGATAGAAGGCCATCGACATCTGCAGGGCGTGATCCCCGACGTCGCGGGCCCACCGAAGATGCTTCGTGTGCTCCGCTACGGCGAGGGTGAAGTCGTCCTTGAGAAGCGGCCAGATGATGGGCACCGGGCTCCGCTCGCGCGGGTCGACGTGGGCCGCCTCCTCCATCGCTCTGCCTCGCTCCACGGCATCGTCGTCGGCGCCCTGCCCGTTGAGGAGCCGGAAGTACGCCTGCATGAGGATGCCGGCCGAATAGAGGGCGGCATCGAGCGAGGCGTCGAGCAGTCCGAGCATGGCGTCGCAGTGCTCGAGCCCACGCACCGGATCCCATTCCGACATCCACATCGCCTGGGAGTGGAGACGAGCGATCAACCTCGGGTCGGCTGCCTCCTGCAGCGCCGTGAGCAACTGTCGGTAGCCGTCCTGATTCTGACCTTCGCCTCGGGTGACGGCCGCCAGCCAGAGCCGCAGCTCTGCCCGTAGCTCGCTGTCTGCTGCCGCCAAGGCGTGCTCGAGGGCTGCCTTTGCCTCCGTGACGTCTCCGCCGCCGAAGACGCTGTGCTGGGTGAACGAGATGATCCGCCTCGCCCGGGCGTCGTGGCTCTCGGGCGCCGTCAGCTCGATGGCTCGGTGGGACAGTTCGATGGCTGTAGAGGTTGCTCCTCGGGCGGCGGCGTGAGAGGTGGCAGCGTCCAATGCCGAGGCGACGGACTCGTCCGGGCCGGAAGCGGCCAGGGCGGCGTGGCGGGCGCGTTCTTCGGGATCCGTGTCTAGCTCGGCGAGTTGCCGGTGCACGGAGCGCCGCCGCCATGGCGAGAAGGAGTCCTGAACGGCGGCGGCAAGGAGCGGGTGGCTGAAGCGAACGCGGCCGTCAGCTTCGACCCTGATGATGCCGGCGTCCTCGGCCGGACCGAGGGCTTCGGCGTCGACGCTGAGGGTCGTCGGTTGCGACAGGCAGGCGGCGACGAGCAACGCCTCCCTCGTCCGGCGCGGGAGGCGGCCCATTCGCGAGCGCACGAGCGTCTGCAGCTGTGGGGGCACCGGCAGGGGCTCACCCGGTCGGGGGACACCGAGGCGCGTCAGCTCGCGCCCGATCTCCAAGGCATAGAAGGGGTTCCCATCGCAGGACTTGGCGATGCGGACCAGAACGGGGCGAGGTAGGACCTGCCCGAGCTGCCGCTTCAGGACCTCGTGAAGGCCGGCCACGCTGAGCGGGCCGAGGACGACCTCCTGTCTCTCATCACCGGCGATGGCGGACTCGAACGTGGGCAGGCGGTGCTCGTCGCGTCGAACGGAGACGACAACGCCGACGGGAAGCCGCTCGAGTCGGCGCAGGGCGTAGGAGAGGCCTTCGGCCGTCTCGTGGTCGAGCCATTGCGCGTCGTCGACGCCGATGATCACAGGCCGGTCCACAGCGGCCCATTCGACGAGCGACAGAAGGGCAGCCGGGATCGCCCCCTGTTGGAAGACATGCGGATCGGCTCCGGCGCGCAGGAGGGCGACGTCGATGGCGTGGCGCTGCACAGCGACGAGCGAGGCGAAAGCCTCGGGGCCGATCGGCCGCACGAGATCACGGAGGCCGGCGAAGGACAGGTGCCGCTCTGCCTCGCTCGGCCGGGCCGAGAGCACCAGGTAGTCGCGGAGTCCGGCTCGTCGCAGTGCTTCCCGCCAGACCACCGTCTTGCCGATGCCTGGCGGCCCCGTCAAGCTCAGCACCGCCAGGCGAGTCGCCGACTTCTCGAGGAAGGAGTCGACTGCAGCGAGCTCGCGCTCTCGGCCTGTCAGCTCCAACGGCACCCCCACATCGTGCCATCTGTCGGCCAATGGTCGCGTCGGAGGGGGTCGTCACGTAGTTGGAGAGGGTTTCCCCTCTATGAACCGATGCGGTGGCACCCGTACCGTCGCCGTGTGGCCAACCGGAGGACGACGGAGTACGTGGCGGAGTGTTTCTGGCCCGGCGTGCGTGAGCGCGACCTCGGAGTCCTCGACGAGCGCGCCGTCGTGAGCGCGGCCGAGCTGTCCAGGGCGGGCGAGGACGTTCGCTACTTGGGCTCGCTGCTCATGCTTGAGGACGAGGTCGTCCTCTGCAGGTTTGCCGGCTCGCAAGCGGCGGTGCGTCGAGCGGCAGAACGAGCGGCCATCCCGTTCGAGCGGATCCTCGAGGCGGCCCGTTCGCCCTGGCCGAGATCGTAAGCAGGACAAGCGACAAGGGAGGAAGGACCCGACATGAAGAAACGGACTCTGCGCGGCGCTCATCGACGCCTGGTGCTTACGTGCGCCCTCGCCACGGCGGCGACGGTGGGTGGCCTGGCCGGTGTCAGCCCGGCGGGTGCCGTCGGGCGCGCTCTCGGCTCGCGTGCCGCTCATCGGCCGCAGCTGCCCGCCGCTTCTCCGGGGAGGTGGACGCTCCTCGCCAAGGCTCCCAACCTGGTCAACGGGCAGTCGACCCCTTCGGTCTGGCTCAGCCCGACGGACACCGCCCTCATCGTGTGGCATCGGCAGGTCAAGCCAGGGTTCTTCACGTACGAAACGGTCGAGTACACGGCGAAGGGGACCGTCAGCGGAGGGCTGTCACAAGCCCTCGACAGTTCGAAGTGGAGCTCGCTGCTGTCGGAGCCGCCCATCGTCTCCGACGGGTCGGAGCCGCTCATCATCTTCGAGGGAGGCGGCAACATTCCCCCGTACTCTGACGGCTGCATCGTAGGTGACCTGCTCACCCCGGCGGGATGGAAGCTGCAGCCGTGGTCGCTCTCCCGCAACTGCAACGTGCCCGGCGTGGCCGCCACGGATACTCCTGGTGGCGTGGTCTCGGCTGCCTGGCCCGGAGGAGGCTGGAACGGGTACCCGATCGATCATGGCGTGCAGTACCGCATCGGCACGTCGCCGTCCTTCCCGGCCGCTGGGCTGGACGGCCGTATCCCGGCGAAGGTGGAGAACTCCAACGTGTACAAGACCGGCGAGGTGAGCGATCTCGCCGGCAACGGTCACGTCTACGTCGTGTGGGCCCTCACGGCCGACCCGTTGAGCGATTCCGGTTACTACGTCAAGGACGTGACGGCGAACAGCCCTGTGCAACGGGTGCCCGGGACCGGCGAAACGTCCGTGACGCCCAATATCGGTGTGTTCTCCCAACTCAGTCTCACGAACACCAACACGCACGGCGGCGTGTGGATCCTCTACTGCACCAACACGCCGGTCTGCTCGCTGCGGCTGTGGCGGGTCGGCGCCGCCAAGGCCCTCGTCGTTCCGGACTCGTCGCATGCAGAGAACTACGCCATCTCGGCGGGCCCTGACGGCCGCCTGTGGATCGCCTGGGCGAGCTCGCAGTACCCCTATCGGATGTACACGACGCGGACGAACAAGACGGATACGCGCTTCGGGCCGATCGTGACCTACGGGGAGCCCTGCGATAGCCCAGGCTGGCTCGCCCTTACGAGCGGGTCGTTCGCCCGGGTGGACGTGGCCATGATGTGCACCGACACGGCTGGGGCGATGGCCGAGTACGCCATGCAGACTCTGGCGGCGCTCTCCGTGCGGGCCTCGACGTACAGCATCACGAACACGACGGCGCACGCCGTCACGTTCACGGTGACCGACGCCGGGGACCCGGTGGCCGGGACCACCGTCAGCGTCGCCGGGATAAAGGGCAAGACCGGCCCGTCAGGCGCGGTGACCTTGACGCTCCCGGCCGGCCTCGCGCTCGGCAAGCACGGCATCACGGCGTCGGCGGCCAACTACTTCAGCGCTCGAGCCACCCTCCTCGTGGAGTCGTAGCTAGGACGGCTCCCGGTTGCGGCAGCGAGATATGACGTTCGCTCAAGTGATCAACAACTCGTGTCGATTCCTCAACGCCAGCTCGATCAGAACGGGAGTTCAGGATGCACGAACCGCGAAGCCACGCACGGGAGTTTGCACGGAAAGGATGGCGGGCGAGAGCCGCGGCTGTGGCAGCCATTCTGCCATTGAGTCTCGCCGTGCTGGCCGCGACCCCCGCCGACCCCGCCAGCGCGACGAGCGGCGGGACCGTCACCTACAGCGCAAACATCAACGTCCCGGCCCCGCCGGCCTCCAACTTCGCCGGCGCCACGAGCGGTGACGGCTGGAACGTCGGCCTCAGCCCCACCGCCGTCTACAACGTCTTCCACCACCAGGAGTTCCTGGGCGTGGACTGCCACCTGCAGGCGAATGCCGGCCAGACCGCCCCTTGCTGGGGTGGCCAGGAGACCATCACCGACACCGACGGCAGCGCCTTCTACACCTCTGGCCAGCCCACCGTCTTCCTCGATCAGTCGACCGGGTACCTGTACGTCTTCGTGACGCATCCCGAGGACGACACCGCCGGCGTGGCATGCATCAACACGAACGAGACACCCCCGAACTTGTTCTGCGGGTACCAGCCGCTCACTGCGGTCGGCCAGGGCCCGCCGACCTCCTCCGGCATCAGCGGCGTAAGCGACGCCGTGCAGGTCGGCTCGAACATGTACGCCTTCAACTACGTCAACACCGGGGCGCCCACCGGCGCAGAGGATGAGCTGCTCTGCTTCAGCCTGACGACCGACTCGGCCTGTCCGGACCAGCCCTACGCCGTCGACACCGGCTTGTCGGGGATCTCGGTCAGCCCCGAGCCTTCGCCGTCCATCGCCGCTTTCAACAACCAGATCGTCGAGATCCCGGTGGCGGACGGCGGCACGACGACGCTGGCCTGCTACGAGCCGTCGGTCGCAGGCGGATCCTGCGGCGGCAGCTGGCCGATCTCGAGCGGTATCGACTACGAGGGCAGCTACGGCACCGCCTTCCCGCTGTTGAACTCCTCCGCCCAGACACTCGGCTTCTGCATTCCGGACGGCACGGACCCCTGCTGGAACCTGAGCGGCGCCAGCGCCGCCACGCCGTCCGGCATGAGCAGCGCTATCCCCGCCAACACGGAGTGGAACGGACCCGCCGTCACCGTCGGGCCACGCGTCTACCTCGCGAACCAGGACTCGGGTCACGACGTCTACTGCTTCGACTACACCGCCGATGCGGAGTGCGCGAACTTCCCGAAGAGCTTCAGCGGCATCAACAACGGGCCTTACACGGTGAACTCCGACCCGCAGCGTCCGACCTGCATCTGGATCAACTCCGACAGCGGCTCGAGCCAGATCCAGAACTTCGACGCCTTCACCGGCGGTTCCTGCGCCTCGGGACCGATCACCCTGCAGGCGGCCAACTTCGTCGCTCCCCCGCAGGCATGCACCCCGACCCAGTGGACGAACCTGCAGATCACGAGCCCCTCCCCGCCGACCGTCTACGGCGGCGGCAGCGTCGAATTCGAGAACAACGACGGTGGTGAGCTGACCGGAACCGGCGGCACGAACCCGGTCGATCTCGACTCGACGGGATCGGTGAACCTCACCCCGTACAACTTCTCGGCAGCAGAGAACCTGCCCGACTTCGCGATCACCCTCAATTCCCCGCCGGCTGACCTCTCGTCGGTGACGATCGTCGTGAGCTGGCAGGCGAGCAACAGCTCGAGCTGCACCGAGCCGGGCACCTCGGTGAGCGGCAGCGTCAGCCTTATCGGCCCCGCCGCCAGCGCCCCGATCACCACCAGCCAGACCATCAGCGCCTCGGTGATCAACAGCGGCGCGCCCGTCTCGGACGCCGCGGTGACCTTCACTTGCGTCTCCGGCCCCTGCACGACGTCGACCGGCAGCGCCACCACCGACGCCTCGGGCATCGCCACCTTCACCTATTCCGGCACTGTCGCCGGCACCGACATCTGGCAGGCGAGTTACACACCGTCGGGGGAACAAGTCGAAACGAGCGACGACGCGGCCGTCGTGTGGAACTTCGTCGCCACCGCGGCGCCGAACGAGACGAGCTACGGCAACACCATCACCCTGGGCGAGTCCGGCCTGCCGACAACGGCGACAGGGACGGTGAGCTTCACCTCCGGCGGCACGACGCTGTGCACCCTGACGCTCACCGGTCTCGCCGGGGAGCCGACGAGCTGCACGACCGGGGTGCTCGCACTGGGCAGCTACTCGGTCACGGCCGCCTACTCGGGCGACGCCAACGACCCGCCGTCGAGCGCCACGACCTCGTTCGCCATCGGGCAGGCGTCGACGACGACGACCGCAGCCATCACGGACGTGGCCACCAGTGGGACCTGGAGCAACACCGAGGTGCCCGGTGCCGTTGCGGAAGACACCGCCTCGGTGAGCAACAGCGCGACCGGCACCGTCAGCTACAACCTGTACTCGGGCGACAACTGTCTCGGCACGCTGGTCGGGACGAGCACCGAGCCGGTGACGTCGGGCTCGGCGAGCTCCTCGGCACCGTCCAGCCCACTCGGTGCGGGCAGCTACAGCTACGAGGCTGTCTTCAACGGCACCACCGATTACGACGCCTCCGCCGGGCCATGCCAGCCGTTCACGGTGCAGCGCGCCAGCACGTACGAGGCACTCGAGGCCGTGGACAACACCACCAGCTCGGCCTGGGCGAACCCTGAGGAGCTCGGAAGCGTGGCGAGCGCGTCCGCTGCTGTTCCGAGCCCCTCGGACACCAACGGGTCGCCGCCCGCGCCCACCGGGACCGTGACGTACAGCTTCTTCGACAACGGCACCTGCACTGGCACGCCCGCGACGACCACGCCGACGCCGATCCAGGATGGCGTTGTCGCCAACGCGCCGGACACGGCGGCGCTGACATCCGGGTCCTACAGCTACGAGGCCGCCTACTCGGGCGACTCGAACTACCTGAGTTCGACGAGCTCCTGCCTGCTCCTCACCGTCGCCCCGGCAACGCCCACGGTCGGCGTCACGCCTCTTGACACCGCGAACGGCGAGACCTGGGCAGGGACCGAGGTCACGGGGGCGTCGGCGTACGCGACGTCGAGCGTGACCGGTGTCGAGGGCTTCACGCCGACGAGCACCATCACCTACGACTTCTACGAGTCCTCGGAGTGCACGGGCACACCGCTCACGAGCTCCGAGGTGTCCCTCGTCGACGGCAGCCCAGCGAACTCGCCGGACACCGGCACCCTCGGTGCCGGCACCTACTCCGTGCAGGCCACGTACTCGGGCGACTCGAACTACAACGCCGGCTCGAGCTCGTGCGTCCCGTTCACGGTGAACAAGGCGCAGCCCACCCTGTCCGCGCAGGTCGAGTGGGACTCCGGGACGACGGGATCACAGGCGTACGACACGGCGACGGTGTCGGGCATCGACGGATTCACCCCGACCGGGACCGTCACCTACTACATCTACGACAACGCGACCTGCGGGGGCGACGTCGAGGGGCAGGCGGTGACCCTCAGTGACGGCAACGTTCCGAACTCGCCGACCACCCCGCCGTTAGGGGCCGGTGGCTACAGCTACCAGGCCTCATACTCCGGCGACTCCAACTACCTGCCGACGACGGGACGCTGCCTGACGTTCTCGATCGGCCTCGGGGTCCCGCAAGTGAGCCAACAGGTCGATGACGCCGCCACACACGCGCTCTGGAGCGGCCATGAGACGCTCGGGGCGTCCGCCGTCGACACCGCCACCGTGACGGGCGTGGCCGGCTTCACGCCAACAGGGATCGTGACCTACCAGCTCTTCGACAACGGCACCTGCTCCGGCACTCCCTCCTCGACGGACGAGGCCGAGCTCGCAGGCAACGGCGATGTTCCGAGCTCGTCGGTGACCGGAAAGCTAAATGCTGGCACGTACGGCTACCAGTTCGTCTACAGCGGCGATGCCAACTACGGGGTCATAGAGAGCGCTTGCGAGCCGTTCTCGGTGCTGCCGGCGGCATCCTCGACTGGCGGGTCGGTCGACGATGCCGCCACGCAGTCGGCCTGGTCCGGCGGCGAGGATCAGGGAGCGTCCGCTTACGACACGGCGACGGTCTCGGGCATCCCCGGTTACAGCCCGACCGGGACCGTGACCTACACCCTCTACACGGACGCCAGCTGCTCGGGAAAGCCGATGTCGACACAGACCGTGAAGCTGTCGGGCGGCAAGGTACCGAACTCATCGAGGACGGGCGAGCTGCCCCCGGGGTGGTTCTCCTACCGGGCCAGCTACACGGGCAGCAGCCAGTACCGTCCCTCCTCGGGTCGCTGTGAGGCTTTCTCCGCCGCTGCGCTCGGCTACCGCCTGGAAGGTGGTGACGGCGGGGTGTTCGATTTCCATTCCCACTTCCGCGGGTCGGTCCCGCGGCTCGGCCTGCACATCTACGACTTCGTCGGGATGGCTGCGATGACCGACGGTTACTGGCTGGTGGAATCCAACGGCGGGATCTTCGCCTTCGGTAGCGCCCACAACTACGGCTCCTTGCCGAGTCGCGGGATTCACGTCGACAACATCATCGGTATCGCCGCCACCGCCGACGGCAAGGGCTACTGGGAAGTCGCCTCGGACGGAACGGTCTACCCCTTCGGTGACGCCGTGTTGCGCGGCGACCTCAGGACGATGGGCGTCCACGTCAAAGACATCGTGGCGATCTACAGCCCTGACTCGGGTGGATACTGGCTCGTCGGCTCCGACGGCCGCGTCTTCCCCTTCGGCGACGCCAAGTCCCACGGGTCATGCGTTTCCTCCGGCTCCGCCTGTCGCGGCGTCAAGGACATCGTGGGCATTGCCAGCCCGGATGCCGGCGGATACCTGCTCGTCGGCTCCGACGGCCGCGTCTTCCCCTTCGGCGACGCCAAGTCCCACGGGTCATGCGTTTCCTCCGGCTCCGCCTGTCGCGGCGTCAAGGACATCGTGGGCATTGCCAGCCCGGGCTCTGACGACGGCGGCTACTGGCTCGCCGGCGCCAACGGTGCCGTGTACGCCTTCGGCGACGCGAAGAACTTCGGCAACGAGACCGAAGCCGAGACCCACGCCAGGCTGACCCGCCCGATCATTGCGATCACTGGGTAGCCGACGTTCGGATACCCGGGTCTTGGGCAGGGCCGGCGCCTTTGCGGGCGCCGGCCCTGCGGCGTTACGCCTGGCAACTCGTCGTAACTCGTCGCAATCCGTCGAGGCGGGGGTCCTTCCTCGTCGGCAGCACCGGTGCATGCGACCACACCCTGAGCGAACCGAACGCCTGGGGCTGTTTCCAAACCCTCCGACAGCTTTGGTCCGGGTGCTCGCTCTCCACGAGCGAGCTCGAACCCGGGGGCATAACCTGGGCGCCGTGACCCGACTCTCGGGTGTCATGCCGGCGGACGGCGCCAGGCACTCGCTTGACTGGTATGACCAGAGCTGCGAGCCGGTGATACTTCGCCCCGGTGATCGTCTCTTTGTTCAGTGCGAGGGGGGTCCTTCGGCGAGCCGGCTCGAGCTCTTCCCGCCGCGCCTCGAGATTCCGGAGCGGGGCGGCACGTATGTGCTGGTGGACGACGTACTCCGAGCGGAGTGGCATTACCTCTTCGTGCTGGGTCCGTAGGCACGCGACGTGATCGACTGATCGTGAGCAGTCCGGATCGTTCCTTTAGGGCGCTGATCAGCGCCCGGCCCACGTCTGACCGGCCAACACCTGAACGGTCAAGCTCTAGTGGTCCACTGAATGGGGTCAAGGCCTCAAAGCGGAGGGAGTGGGATTCGAACCCACGGTACGCATGACGTACAACGGTTTTCGAGACCGCCCGATTCGGCCACTCTCGCATCCCTCCGGGCGACACACTAGGCGCGTGGCGGCGGCACGCCGCCCAGGGTGAGCCGTCGTCGAGCTCAGTCCTCACGCAGACCGCGAAAGAAGCTCTCCAACATCGCCGCTGACCGCTCCGCCGAGACGCCGCCGATCACCGTGACCTCGTGATTGAGACGGGGATCGGAGCACAAGTTGTAGAGGGAACCGCAGGCGCCCGCCTTCAGATCGGGAGCGCCGAACACGAGTCGTCCAAGCCGGGCCGCAACGGCGGCACCGGCACACATCGCACAGGGCTCCAACGACACGATCAAGGTGGCTTCTCCGAGGCGCCAGCTCCCGATGGCGGCGGCGGCGTCGCGGAGGGCGAGCACCTCAGCGTGCGCCGTCGGGTCACGGGACAGCTCTCGTTCGTTGTGGCGCCGCGCCACGAGCTCGCCGCCCACGAGAACGACCGCCCCGATGGGTACGTCGCCGTGGCCGGCGGCGGAGAGGGCCTCCTCGAGGGCGATCGACATGGCAGCGACCTCGCTCTCGGTGGGCCCGGCTCGAGATCGGTTGGCAGCAGCCACGCGGCGCATCGTAGGGGGGAGGAGGCACTAGAGATTCAAACCGGAGAGCAGCGGCCCGGAAAGCCTTAGTCTGGAGTCCGTGACACAGCAGTGCTGGCGAGACGTGCACGAGGTCGTGAGGACCTCAGCAGGGTCGGGTTCGCTCGGGCTCCAATGAGCGACTGGGGGGACGACGACCGAGGGGCGGACCCGACGGTTCCGCTGCCACCGGTGGCAGGCGTGCCAGCCGGCGACCCCGATCCGACGCCGGTGTTGCCGGACGAGCGGCCGTCACGGACGTTCAGTGCCGGGACGACTCCGCCTCCTTCGTTCGGGCCCGTTCAGTCGGGTCCTCCGCCGCCCGGCCAGCAGACCGGCTGGCAGCCGGCCGCACCGGGCTATCCGAGCGGCGGATTCGGGCCGTATCGACCCTTCACGCCACCAGGTCAACCCGATGCGGCTCCCGGGGACAGCAAGCCATCCGGCTACGGCGCAGACCCGCTCCGTCAACCACCGCCCTCCTACGGACCACAGCTACAGCCTTCTCCGCAGCCGCCTCCCTACAGCGGTTATCGGCAGCCGCCCCCCTCGCCCGGCTACGAGCAGGCGCCCGGCCAGCCCGGGTACGGCTCGGGCAGCTACCCGCCACCGCAGGGCTACCCGCTACCGCAGGGCTACCCGCCACCGCAGGGTTACCCACCACCGCAGGGCTACCCGCCACCGCAGGGCTACCCAGCTGGTGGCTACGGCCCGCCTGCCTACCCGCCGCCGGGGGGCTACCGCCCGCCCAGCTACCCGTCGCCCGGTGGCTACGGCCCGCCTGCCTACCCGCCGCCGGGGGGCTACCGCCCGCCCAGCTACCCGCCGCCCGGTGGCTACGGTCCGCCTGCCTACCCGCCGCCGGGGGGCTACGGTCCGCCTGCCTACCCGCCGGTTGGCTACGGCTACCCCGGTTACTACTTCCCGCCGGTCGCAAGGCGCCGCAGCCGTTCGGTCTCCATCATCATCACCGTCGTGGCCGTGGCGGTCGTTGCGAGCTTGATCATCGGAGGAACCAACCTCAGCAGGACGGTGCTCTCCCCGAACAACCAGACGCCCCAGGTGGGCTCGTTCGCCGGTTACATCGGTTACGTGCAGGTCAATCAGATCAGCGCCAGTTGGCAGGTTCCCGCCATTCTCGGTGCCTCGCCCGACGGTGCCGCCTCCACCTGGATCGGGGTGCAAGGGCCCAGCCAGCAAGAGTTCTTCCAGGTGGGCACGACCGAATCCTACGAGGCAGGCGCGGACTACTACGAAGCGTTCTGGTCCGATCCGGCGCAGGGTTTCCACGCCCAGCTCATGATGCAGGTTGCGGCGGGTGACGAGATCCAGGCCCGCATCGTCGAGGTGTCCGGTAGCTGGGAGGCGACCGTGAGCGACGTGACGTCGGGACAGTCGCAGGCGGCGCCCACCTCGAGCGGCGTCTTCACGAACCTTCAGCTCGCAGAGTGGATTCAAGAGGACCCGTCCCTGCCTCGTAACCAGCACGTGCCCTACCCAGACATCGCCCCCACGACGATTTCACAGATGGAGGTGAACGGCTCCGCCCCTGACTACTCGAGCCTGCAGCCCCAGATCATGCAGCTGCCCGATGGCAGGCGCGTCAACCCCGGCCCCGTGATCGGAGACCAATTCACGACAAAGGACTCGGCATCGAGCTGAGCAGCTGATCAGCTCGGTCTCACAGGCTGAGTGCCTGCACCCGCCCGGCGGACAGCTCGAGGCGGAGCGTGAGGCGCACGGCCTCGAGGAGCCGGCGGTCGTGAGTGACGAGGATCAACGTGCCTTCCCAGGCCTCGAGTGCCTGTTCCAGCTGCTCGATGGCGGGCAGGTCGAGGTGGTTCGTCGGCTCGTCGAGCACGAGGCAGTTCGTGCCTCGTGCCATGAGCAGGGCGAGCTCCGCCCGTGTGCGCTCGCCGGGCGAGAGGGAGGCTGCCGCACGGAGCACGTGATCGGCCCCGAGGCCGAACTTCGCGAGGAGCGAGCGGGCCTGCCCGGTGCCGAGCGGCGCCGCTTTCAGGAAGGCCTCGAGGAGCGTCGCGTCGCCGGCAGAGAAGCGCATGCGCTCCTGCCCGAGTTCCCCGACGACAACCGATGGGCCGAGCCATCGTTCGCCGGCGTCGAGGGGTGTGCGCCCCAGCAGCGCTGACAGGAGCGTCGTCTTGCCGCTGCCGTTCGGGCCGAGCAGGGCGAGGCGATCTGCCCAGGCCAGCTCGAGATCGACGGGTCCGAGCTGCCAGCTGCCGCGGCGTACGATCGCTTGCCGCAAACGCCCGACGACGTCGCCACTGCGTCGCGCGCTGGCGAGATCGAGGTGGAGCTGCCATGGCTCGAAGGGTCGCTCGACGACCTCGAGCCGCTCGAGCGCTTTCTCGGTGATGCGGACCTTCGACGCCTGCTTCTGCGTCCGGTTGATCCGGAAGTCGCGTTGGGCCTTGTCGTTGTCCCGCGGGTTCTTCTTCTCCTTCGCCACCGCTTGCACGGACCACTGCCGCTGCTCTCGCTCGCGCGCGTTCAGGCGGTCGCGGGCGTCGAGGTAGCCCTCGTAGGCCTCGGCGGCATGCCGGCGGGCCGTCTCCTTCGCCTCCAGGTAAGCGGCCCAGCCGCCCCCGAACTCGGATGCGTGATGAGAGCCCTCGTCGATCTCGATCACTGACGTGACGATGCGCTCGAGAAACGCTCGATCGTGCGAAACCACGACCAATCCGCCCCCACGCTGCTCGAGAAACGTCTCCAACCGCTCCAGCCCGTCGAAGTCGAGGTCGTTCGTGGGCTCGTCGAGCAGCAGCAAGTCGAAGCGTGACAAGAGGAGCGCGGCCAGAGACGAGCGGGAGCGCTGTCCACCCGACAGGCCGACGGTCGGCACATCGAGCAGCCTCTCGGGCAGGCCGAGATCGGCGAGCACGCTGCCCATCCTCGCCTCGAAGTCGGGACTGCCGAGAGCGAGGTAGCGCTCGAGGGCGGCGGCGTAGCGGTCGTCGGCGCCGGCAGCACCAGCGGCAAGGCGGTGGGCGGCCGTCTCGAGGTTTCCCTCCGCCTCCGAGATGCCGGTGCGGCGGGAGAGCAGCTGGCGGAGCGTTTCGGTGGCGTGCGACTCGGGCTCCTGGGCGAGATAACCGATGGTGGCGTCGGGTGGTGTCACCGTGACCGCGCCGGAGTCGGCCGTTTCCAGCCCGGCGAGGATGCGCAAGAGCGTGGTCTTGCCGACGCCGTTCGGGCCGAGCACGCCGAGGCGCGCCTGCGGGCTGAGCACGAGGTCCACCTCGACAAGGATCGGATTGAGGCCGCGCGACTTCGAGACGCGGTGGGCTGCCAACGTGGCGAAGGGGGCAGGTGAGGCGAGCGGCACTGACGATCTCCTGGGAACACGGCGGATACGACACGCGGAGTCGGAGATCAGATGAGCACGTCGGCGAGCTTACCGTGCCTCCATCACGGCGGTGGCACCGCATCGCCGACGAACCGGAAGAAACCCACCCCGCTCTCCAGCACGCCGGCCTCCCCCGGCCAGCGGTGGGCGCCGGCCCCGACATAGGGCAGATCCGCCGGTTCGTCGAAGGCGATCTCTTCGAAGCCGGCCTGCGTGAACCACCGCCTCACCTCCGGCGTGAGATCGGGAGGCCGCCGATGCCGCGTCCACACGACGGTGGCACCCGACTCACACAGCATCGGCAACAGGGCGATGCAGCGGCTGATGTCGTCGTCGCCGATGTTCCCGAAGATGCCGCAGGCGAGCACGAGATGGGCCGGGGCGGCTCCGACATAGGCGTCGCTCACGGAGGCGTCGCCCGTGACGATCTCGAGGAGCGGCAGGTCGGCAGCTTCGGCCATCTCGCGCACTCCGATTCATCGCCTTCCTTCATGAAATCCACTTTGATTGGTCTCTTCGCCATTCTTGTTTGGGGAGTTGCCGTCCCGTTTA
>Ga0181526_10001725_pt1 | contig 20231 bp, 21 predicted proteins | sample PEATcosm2014_Bin_35_FD_119750 | JGI IMG/M metagenome (GOLD analysis project Ga0181526, IMG submission 119750) | Peatland microbial communities from MTU Mesocosm Facility, Houghton, MI, USA - PEATcosm2014_Bin06_30_metaG | ecosystem: Environmental > Terrestrial > Soil > Wetlands > Peat | place...
ACGATCTTTACCGTCCCGCGCGGTTTGATCGTACACCTGACGATTCGGCCTGATTTTCATTGCTATGGGTGGGCCAGCAGGCCCATACGAAACTCGGAAGTAATCCATTTTGACGGGTTGTCGGCTACGCGTGGAAGTGTGACGGACCCGAGCTTTCGGTGCGCCACATCCGCACGTAGGGCGTTATACGGACAAGTGGCGGTGCCAATGCGGTTGCCGGATGCTAGCCGACTTCCCGTTCCTGATCCGTGGATCTCGTTTCGTTCTTGACGACAAGCAGGTTCTCACTCAGCATCCCCGGAGTTCAGCCACTCTTCCAGTCGATCGGCGTAGGTACGGCTGGAGCGGTGTTCCGACCCGTCGGAGAGCTTCACTATGTATTCCCGGTTATCAATGCCGCGCAACTCCACAATGCAGCCGGTTCGTATCATCCGAGACCGGTGTATACGCAGAAACTTTGCCGGGTCGAGCTTCTGTTGGAGTGAATTCATGGTTTCGCGCAAGAGATGGGCCCGGCCGCGAACATGCAGTTCCGCGTAGTCTCCGGCTGCGCTGATCCAGTCGGTATCCTCCACCAGCACGATCTGAATTCGTGAACCCATCCGCACTACAAAGCGTGACGTGTATTTTTCCGAGCTCCGTCCAAGCATCGCCAGGATACGCTCGGCCATTCGCGTCTTCGACGCCGAATCCATAAGCCTTCGAGCCCGATCTATGGCGGTGGCAAAGCGCTCGTCATCCACAGGTTTGAGTAGATAATCCAGGGCATGAACCTCGAATGCCTGCAAGGCATGTTGTTCATAAGCCGTCAGGAAGATCACACCGGGCAGATTCTCCTCGGGCAAAGACCGAAGAACCTCGAAACCGTTCATGCCGGGCATTTGAACATCGAGGAACACAACATCGGGCGAGAGTTCGAGGATTTTCTCCATCGCGGACAAACCATCCCCACATTCACCGACGATCTCGATGTCCACGAACTTCTGTAGCCGTAGAGACACGCCGCGCCTGGCCAGTGGCTCATCATCGACAATCAGCGCGCGCACGCTGTTACCTCTCGCTGCTGCTCCGTTTTTCGGAAAGGTAGTTCCACAATGACCTGGCAACCGCCTGCTGACTGGTATTGCAGCGCAAACTTATAGTCAGTGCCGTAGAGGGTCTTTAGACGTTCCTCGGTATTGGTGAGCCCGATACCGTGGGCCGCTTTATCGACGGGTTCGGCCCGAGCTTGGGAAGTTGCGGAGTTCTGAACGATGATCTGCAATTGACCGCCGTGCAGTTTGCTCTGTATTCGAATCGTTCCACCCTCCACTAGTGGGACCACGCCGTGTCTGACGGCATTCTCCACCAATGGCTGCAGCAACATGCTCGGCACCAGAGCGTCCAGGGTTTCTGGAGAGATGCTCAACTCAATCAGCAGCCGGCCTCCGAGTCTGGTCTGCTCGATCGCTAAGTACTGCTCGGTAAAGGCAATCTCCTGCGAAAGCGGCGTCTCCAGTATGGCGTCACGGTCCAAGATGGTTCTCAGAAACTCGCCAATCTGCGCCAGCATGCGGGTGGCGGCCCGAGCATTCCCGTCCAGGACAAGCGTGGACACGGCATTCAGAGAATTAAATAGGAAATGTGGATTGAGCTGGTAGCGCAGAGCGTTCAACCGCGCGTCGCGAACTTCAGACTCGGCCCGTAGCAGTCTTTCTCTTTCCCGTACTGATTGCTGCCATAGCTTGATGCTGAAGTAAAGACTACACCACAAGAAGAGAATGAACGTGGCCCCTGTATACGTCACGAGCCAATCTGCCCAATCGAGTGGGCGAATACCGAATGCCATCAGTTCAGCAACGTAAGCGGTAATTGCTCCCGCTATCACACATGTGACCAAGGCCCGGATCTCCAAAGCGATCCATGAGAACGCACGACTGACCAGGGAGCGGCAAACCGGACGCAGCAGGCAACTGGCCGCGAACATCGAGAGAACAAATACGCTACTGCCGCGCAGCGTTCCCGGCCGCTTGAGGGAGGGGAGGATGGAGAGAAAGGTCCACACATACATGCAGCTCCATCCCGCGATCTGCAGCGGCCAGAAGGTGGGAAAACCGAGGTCGTCGCGCTTCAACACGATCCGTATTCTAGCCCACGAGTGCGATCCCGCGGCTTCAGTCTGGCGTTCCAAACCTGCGGCTCATCGCACAAGCCACTCTCGTTGCAGATCAGGCCAACCCGCCTAAGCCCACCCGGGTTACTTTCTTGGATAGTTTTTGCACAAAAATCAGGAGGATAACGTGAACAAAGTACTTCGATTTCTGGCAATGTATGCAATCAGTACTGCATTTGCAACATTGTCCATAGCGTGGGCGCAAACCTATAAGACGGTCGATTTTCCGGGTGCAACCGCAACCCTTCTAATCGGCGGACCCAATCCGCAGGGCACGAGCGTCGGTATCGAGATCACAGCTGGTTTTCAACATGGTTTCACCTTAACCGCAGAGGGCCAGTTTACAGTCATCGATCCGCCGGGCTCCACCTTGACTTCTCCCAATTACATCGACGCGCAGGACGTGATCGTAGGCAATTTCCTCGACAGCAGCGGTGTGACCCACGGCTTCATTTTGTATAGGGGCCACTACACTACATTTGACGTTCCCGGCGCGCTCGCCACGGCTCTCTCTGGCGTCATGCCCTCAGGCGAAATGACAGGATTTACCTGTCTGGCAGACCCTACATGCGAAACACCCCCTTACGAGAGCTTTACTGTATCCAGGCGCGGTGAGATCACCAGCTTCAATCCATTCAGCGCGCCCAGCAGCTTTGCCAGCGGATTGAATCCGTCCGGCACAGTCGTTGGTACTTACACAGATAGCGGTGGAGCGACTCACGGCTACGAGCTCCGCGATGGAACCTTCACCTCAAATGACTTTCCGGGCTCGATACTTACCTTCAATGGAGGGATTAATCCCCAGGGAGACATCGTCGGTTTCTACACGGATACTTCCAATGTCACCCACTCGTTTCTGCGGAGCCACGGCACATACACGGGCTTCGACCCGCCCGGGGCCACTTATAGCAACGCAGGTGGGATAAATTCGAGCGGCATCATCGCTGGATTCTACGTGGACTCCGCGAATGTTGCGCACGGATATATCCGGACGCCGCGGCGATAAGGGTCGGGCCGAACTGTCGGTTCTGCTTGATTCTGACTGGCGGCTCTCATGTCGGCGCGATTTTCGCGTTAACGTGAGGGCCATTTACGCTTGTGATTGCTGGCCCGTTATGCCGATTACCCGTTTTGAACACGAATCCTCAACCCATGGAGTTTGCGGCGGGTGACGGGCAAGCCGGCAGTTATCGATTCGTCTCTAGGATTCGTACCGATAAATGCCCCAGTGTCCGGGAATCCACTTGGACGGTTAGTCGGCTACGCTTGCTTGTGCCCAGCCCTCGGGACGCGTTCAGGCAAGTGAGCGGGATGGGCGTTTCCCGTCAAGTTGACTCCGAACAGGCCAACTTCCGGGTGGCCCGTTATCCGTCCAATGCGCGGCGATCTTGCGACTGCCCCCGTCTCCTGCTGGAGCACCGGAGCGCGGGATGTCGATTCTCCACCTTGTATTCGAGTAAATTATTGAGGAGGGATGCGATCCCGGAATGAACACTGGAGACTGCCATGAATGCGAAAAAGGAATCGCCTCATTCACGCCGGGCTAATGCCCCATCCGCGCCCCTTCAGCGGATTGGAAAAACGCTGCTTGGGACATGGAAATTGACCGGTGGTGCCGAGGGGGAAATCCGCTATGAGTGGGCTGAAGGTGGGTTCTTCTTGATCCAGCACGTTGATCTGACCGTAGGCAGGAAAATCAAAGGCATTGAAATAATTGGACACCTGCAGCGGGTTGGTGAAAATCCCAGTGAAGAGATCTGGGCACGTTTTTACAGCTTCTACGATGGCCTGACGCTCGACTATGTATATGAACTCGATGGCAAAACGCTTTCGATTTGGTTCATGAAGAAGGGCTCCGATAACCGATACAAGGGAGAGTTCAGCAAGGACGGCAACTTATTCAAAGGCGCATGGGCATGGCCCGGCGGCGGCTATGAAGTAACTGGAATCCGGGTCCAGTGAAGCAAGCGACCACGCTCTGGCCGCCTCGGGGCGGAGTCGTCTGCTAAACTCCACCCGAGCCTTCGATGCCGCGAAGTGGTTCCACGACTCCGGGTGTGTGGTCGGCCACTCTCCAGTAAACCAACGTGTAAGTCGTTTGTTTACTGTTACCACTGACAGTCCAGCGGGCTGTCAGTTACTCGGAAGTAATCCAGTTTGACGGGTTGTCGGCAAGTCGTGGAAGTGGCTTTCATCGTATTACTACCGGGAAGTCGGCCTGAGGGACGTTGGATGCTGATTGCAGTCGAGTCACGACCAATCCGTAGTTACGAACATGGGTCGCACATCTGACACGCCTGCCATGATCCACTTCCTCCGACTCGCCGATGACCAGAGAAAAACCCTGTGCATTCGGGGCTAAATCACGGTGGAAAGACGCCATTCGATGCCAAAAACGCCCCATTGTTACACGTTTCGAGACGAATCTCGGGACGAAGTCATCGTTGTCGTGGACTTCACCGTGGGGATGGGGGTCTTGCCCACTGGCAGACCATGAACCAGGCGCCCATCGGCCCCCAAAGTTAAACCACGAGCAGCTATACAACCGCGCATCCTTAAACTGATCGACTGGTACGTCCAAGGGACGGGTGCAAACGCGCTCAGGCTGCTCAGTTGAGCAGCGAAGCAGCGTCCTCGTCGTCCTCGAAGTAGCTCGCCGCTAGACTGTTCTCTGGCCGATGCCTCGATGGGTCGACCTCGATTCTCGTGCGCGCGCTTGGCGTCAGCCCAAACTCAGATAGGAACGCTCTCATCTGCTGCATCATGTCTCTTGCGATGATCGTCGCCGGGTTGCGCTTGAGTCGAGTACCGACGACGACTAGGTCATCGCCGGACTTGATGCGCGCGAGCACCGGTTCCTCGACCATCGGTCCGTACTTCTCGATCAACTTCTCGGCCTGGCGCCAGCGGGCGTAGCTGACGGCGTATGCCGCAACCGCCTTGCCGTCAGTCCGGTACAGAACGCCCATGCCGTCGAGCAGCGGCGTGATCTCATCCCACTCTTGCCGCGCAACGCCGGTTAGCCACATCGGACACTTGGGGATCCCTGGGATGGGCTGCGGCTCGCGATCGTTCAGCGCGCGCTTGCCGGGATTTCCCAACATTTTCTTGATCGCGGTCGGTTTTGGTCTAGGACCTCTCATGCGACCTCTCTCTGTGCTGAATGGCGTGTTCAAAGAGCCGCCAAGGGACGCGGCTTCAGACCTGTTCCATTTTCTTCCGCTCGAGGAAGCTTAAACCATTTTATCTCAGACGATTTGCGCACGGCTTCAGTACCGCTTCAATTGAAACTCTTAATTCGCGGTCACACGCACGTTGGCTGCGGCGTGGTCGCGGCCGGATCGCGATGGGGGATTGACACCCCATATCCCCCTCTGACCTCGGAGTCTCAGTGACATACGGATGGCGCTCGGTCGACAGTGCCTGGGGGATGGCGGGAAGGCCGTCGAGCCATCGACCCATCGAGCCATTGAGAGAGCGAGGCCGACACCGGACCATAGACCACCAGGTGCAAGGCAAGGCAAAGGCAAGCTGTGAGACAACGATCGGCGGAGGGCGGAGTCCGGCTCCTCTCCGCCCCGGCCAGCGACATACTGCTAAATACATATAGGTCGCCGTCCTGGCTGTCAGATATCTGGTAATAAAATAACCGCGGGCAGGTAATATTCTGACCGTCGAAATGACAGGCCATCGACGATGGCGCCCTCCTGGCGTGTCTCCCGGTTCTCGTGCATGAAGTTTCTAGGCGTGTCTGGGGTCTATGTCTACGCAGGACTGACCAGCGGCTCGCACTATCGCCTCTGTTCATGTTGCCTTCCGCACAACTCGACTGCGTCGGCGTCCTGATTGCTAGTTTTCGCAGCTCAACACCCAGCCCACCTATTCCCCTGTTTACGCTTCGCTGGGAACCTCGCGGTGCCACAACGCAAAACTCGGGGCCGTGCGGATCGCTAATCCTTTCTCGTAGGGATTCTTCCTCCCCTGCTTCATGCCGGTTTAGCCCGGCGCACCGAGAAGCCCTGTTCTCATCAAGTGAGGCTTATTTCTCATGGCTCGTAAGTCGCCAATTGAAAAACGCACAGAGCACGACTATACATCCATCGTGTGATATCCGATTGCGGCGCATCGAGGTAAATCGCTAATATTACACCGGCCGTAAAGTCTGTCATGTGCAGGAGCTTCGTATGAAGGTCTTTCTGCGTCTAGTTGCGGTTTTGTTGCTGAGTACGTTCGCCCTTTCCCAGAGCGACGAGATTGTTCCCAACGAAAACCTGGTGGTGGAAGGTGTCCCCAAGATTCCCGTCTCTCTTGCGGAGACAGTGCAGCGCTACAGCGAGTACCGTAATGCCAGCTTTTCCGGTTGGCACCCGACCCGGCACGAGATGCTGATTGCGACCCGTTTTGCGGACACTTACCAGGTCCATGAGGTTAAGTTTCCGGGTGGCGCCCGCACCCAGCTCACGTTTTTCGAAGACAGCGTGTTCAGCGGAATCAGCTACCAGCCGGTGAAAGGCGATTCCTTCATCTTTCTGAAGGATCTGGGTGGAGGTGAGTTCTTCCAACTTTATCGCTACGACTTCGCTACCGGCGACATCACGCTGCTCACCGACGGCAAATCTCGCAACACCGAGCCATGCTGGTCGTATCAGGGTGACCGCATCGCTTTCGGGTCCACTCGCCGGAGTGGCAAAGATGTCGACGTGTGGGTGGTCAGCGCCGCCGATCCAAAGAGCGCACGTATGGTGGCGCAACTGGAGGGCGGAGGCTGGGCAGTATCTGACTGGTCTCCCGACGGCAGCAAGTTGCTGGTGATCAACTATGTTTCCGCAGCCGAGAGCTATGTCTGGCTAGTGGACATGGCCACCGGCAAGAAGGAGTTGCTGACTCAACCCATTGGCCCGGAGACAGTGGCCTACAGCAATGCCCGTTTCGCCAAGGACGGCAAAGGCGTTTACTGGACCAGCGACCGGGATTCTGAATTTCAGCGGCTGATTTTTATGGATCTGGCGGATCGGAAGCCTATTGTTCTGACCCCCAACCTGAGCTGGGACGTCGATGAGTTCGACCTCAGCCGGGACGGCAACTGGATTGCGTTCGAGGCAAACGAGGATGGTGCCAGTGTCTTGCACGTTCTCAACACTAAGACCCGCAAGGAGATAGATATACCGAAGCTGCCGCTTGGCGTGATCTATGGTTTGAAGTGGCACGAGAACAGTGATGAGTTGGGGTTCAATCTAAGCACGGCCAGCCAACCCTACGATGCCTACTCGCTGGATGTAAATTCGGGCAAACTCGAACGTTGGACCTTCAGCGAGACTGGCGGGCTTAACGCAGCCAACTTTGCACAGCCGCAATTGATTCACTGGAAGTCGTGGGATGCGCGTTCGATCTCCGGTTTTCTTTTCAAGCCGCCCTCTAAGTTCTCAGGGAAGCGCCCCGTGATCATCAACATTCATGGAGGTCCCGAGGGACAGTCCCGCCCCGACTACAACGGCCGGGACAACTTCTACATCAGCGAACTCGGTATCGCGATCATTTATCCAAATGTGCGAGGTTCCACCGGATACGGAAAGTCGTTTCAGAAACTCGACAATGGCTTTCTGCGGGAGGGTTCGTATCAAGACATAAACACCTTGCTGGACTGGATCCAGACGCAGCCTGACCTTGATGCCAACCGGGTGCTCGTCACCGGCGGGAGCTATGGCGGCTTCATGACGCTGGCGGTCGCTACGAATTACAACGATCGCATTTGCTGCTCGGTGGAGGAAGTCGGCCCATCCAATCTGGTCACGTTTCTCGAACACACTTCTGGGTATCGACAGGACTTGCGGAGGGTCGAATACGGCGATGAGCGCGATCCTAAGATGCGCGCGTATCTGGAACAGATCGCCCCGTTCAACAAAGCCAAGAACATCACCAAGCCGCTGTTCGTGATCGCCGGCAAGAACGACCCCCGCGTTCCTGCCAGCGAGTCGCAGCAGATGGTGGACATCGTCCGCCAAAACGGCACGCCGGTTTGGTGGCTGATGGCGAAAGATGAAGGCCATGGCTTCGGCAAGAAGAAGAACCAGGACTTTCAGTTCTATGCCACCGTGATGTTTGTCAAAGAGTATCTGCTGAAATAGGTGTCTGCGGCTTCACTCGAAGTCCGGAGTGGTAGCGCCAAGTTTTATCGAGAGAGCTGAGCGCGCTGGGGGGTGCCGGGCGAAACGGTGGGCAACGTCGGCGAAGTGCCATGCCATGAAACAAGAGCACCTAGCCCTTCCGTCGTTCCGGGAGATCAGTTATGTCCTTTCCGCCGCCGCCTTCCCCGAACCCCACGCACGCGCTGGCTACCGCCATACTGAATTACAAACCCGAGTGGGCAAGAATTGCGCTGGAGCAAGGGGCCGACATCTTCGCCAAAAGTCAGCGGGGTGAGACTTTGCTGGCCGAGGCGCTTACCGCCGGATTACGAGCCTCCAAGAGCCGCGAAAAATCGATCAGCGGGCGGATGTTCGCCGATGGTCAGGTCAAAATAGCAGCTTTGCTGCTGGAGCACAGCCGCACCCAGCCGATTGAGCGATTTTCCCTGTTCGATGCCGTCGTCGCCCGCAATTTTGCCGCAATCCACCACAATTTTCAGCCGGCGCGCCTTGCGGAAAGCGATGCCGACGAGTATCGCAAAGCGCTGGCCCATGCAGTGGAGCAGGATGATGCCGAGGTCGTCAAGCTGCTGCTTTCGGTGGAGCAATTTTCGCTTTCCGACGCCGTCAACACCGGGGACCCTGCGGCCGTCCGCTCCGCGGTTCAGCGTGCGCCGCTGCAGGACAGCAATGCGGTCGAGTATCACAAGTGCCTCGTCGATGCGGTGCGGCAGGACAATTCCGAAATCGTGGAATTGCTGCTCGCCGCGGGTATGAGCGCCAACACCCGTATAAACTGCCAGCCTGACGGCGCAACCGAGTTGCCGCTACTCACCTTTGCCGCTCACGGTTGGAACCAATGGCCCCTACTTACCTTTGCTGCTGCCCGGGGCAGTACGGCGGCGATGCGGGCGCTGCTGAAAGCCGGGGCCGATCCCAACGCGAAGCCGGATGCCATGGCCCGACTGCACGGGCCCTTTCACGACGGAGCCTATGAGCGCGGCCTGGCGCTCGGCAGACGGGTCGCCCGCGCTCAGGAGGCGGCAAGGGAAGCTGCGTTAGGGCAGCCGGACGCCGATGCCGACACACAGTCGCTCTCCATCGCCAACGCGGTCAACGCGGCCCTGGCATCGATGCCGTTGGCGGATTATGCGGTGGAGTACTCAGAGGATTATGCCGCTCACATTACTCCACTCATGATAGCCGCCAACACATCTAGTCTCGCTGCGGTCAAGTTGCTGGTGGAGGCGGGCGCGGACCTGGGCACCAAAGACAAAAAGGGCAGGACTGCTCTGACCTATGCGAAAGCAGCCAAGTTCAAGCGGGTCATCGCCTATCTCGAAACAGCCTATGAAAAGCGGGACGCAGCCGGTGAATTAACCCTGTGTGAGGCAGCGGCCACCGGTACGCTCTATCGTGTGAAGGTGTTGATCGAGGCAGGCGCCGATGTCGAGCAAAACGACGAGCATGGTCAGACGCCGCTGATGTTAGCCGTTGCCGCGGGCCATGTGGAATTGGTCAAAATGCTGTGCGCGGCGGGCGCCAATGTGCATGCCATGCGCGGCGACGGTGGCGATCTCTGGACCTGTGCCTTTGCCAAGCCCAATGCGGAGATCATACGTTGTCTGATCGAGCATGGTCTCAGCCCCAATCAAACGCGAAAATCTGGACCGGTCTTATTGTTGGCGTTCGGCTTGCAGAAGCCCACAGACATATTGAAACTCTTGCTCGACAACGGCGCTGAGGTACATGCGAAGGTGCCGGCCGAGGTGATCGAGAAGGCGAAGCGAAAACGTCAAAGATCTGCGGAGTTTCTGAAAGCACTTGGATCACGAGTTAATCGCGAGAGCGGGGCTGCGGAAGATCTAAAAGGTCCATGTAGCGTACTTGAATTCGCAAAACATTTCGTTTCCAGTGATGTCTACTATCTCCTCCACACCCACGCGGGCGGCCCGGAAGAGAGCACTGAATTTTTCTATGAGAGCGTGCGTGATGCTCTGAAACAATGTGCCGTTCTGGCCGACGAGAAGTTCACGGCGGAGGCGGCTCGCATCGGCGCGATCCTGCGCGCCAAGCCGCTTCCGTGGAAGCGGCGCAAGGGTGTCATCCACTACTCGTCATTGCTGGATAAGGCGCTAGCCGCGCATTATGAGCAGGCCGCGCCCGCGGCCGCCGGCCAGAAGGTACCGCTGCAGTTGCTGCAACGGCTGCAGGCCGAGGTGGCAGTCAAGGGCTATACGCTGGTCTATACCGGGCTAGCGGAGACGTCGTTGCAACGGCTGCTACTGTTTCCGCTGAACGAACCCCTGGCCGCGATCGCCGCCTGCGGCACCAACGCTGCCAACTATGGCCACGACACGCGCGATGTTGTGAACTGGTGCGCCGAGACTCGGCGCGAACACCCGCTGACCGTGATCGGCGTGGGGTTCGATTTCATGGACCTGGGTTTTGCGCAGCTGATCCAAAATACCGAAAAACTCGCCGCCCGCATTGCCGAGTTCTGCCCCGACGTGCAGGTCTCCGCCAAAGATCCGCAGGCCGTCGCCACGTTCGCGAAGGAGTTGGCAGAGAGTGGACGCTGTTTCTTCTGGTGGGATTGATGGTTCCCGGTATAGGGGCACTGGTCCGCGGTTCTGCGAGGTTATTTAGAAGTCTCCTTCTGGTCCACCGCTGTATTCGGAAGGTCCTACATGTCCAACAAGCCGGTTGCTGACCAAGTTCTGCTTGGATAACTACGCACCCACAATCAAGTAGTCGGCTCTGCGGAATTGCCCTCTTCTCGACGATCTTCCGTAGCTATGTCCGGTAGCGGACGCCGGGTTCCACGTTTGGTCATGCTGCGCGTCGCTGAAGCCACTAAGTCGCTGACCTTCAAGCGGAAAGTTGGCGAGCCGCTTGCATTGGCAATCTTTGCCAAACATGCTATGGTGGAGTCGAAATCTGTTCCTCGAGGGAGGGCCACTGTCATGCCTACGCGCAACGTCAATTTGACCAACGAGCTTGACCGCTTCGTCGCCAAAAAGGTTAAGAGCGGGCGTTACGAAAACGCCAGTGAGGTGGTGCGCGCCGGGCTGCGGACTCTGGAGCGCGAGGAGCAGCAGTACGAAGTGAAGCTTGCCGGGCTGCGGGCAGCCATTGACGAAGGCGATGCCAGCGGTATCGCCGAGGGCAACGTCTTCGCCCGTGTCCGTAAGTCCCTCAAGCTTCCGGTGTCGCGGTAACCGTGGCGACGTTTCGATTTTCGCGCCGCGCTGAAGCTGATTTGCTGAGCATCGGCGATTACACGCTTCGCCACTTGGGGCAAAGCCCAAACCGCCCGCTACCTTGAGGAGCTTGAGGCTTGCTGCCAGACACTTGCCGACAATCCGGCGTTGGGCCGACTGTGTGATGACGTTCGCCCAGCCTTGCGCCGCCAGGAGCATGGCGGCATTCTCGTTTGTCGCATCCTGCATCAGCGCATGCTGCCTGGGTTCACCGGACGGATACGTGATACCTGGGCATGGAGCCCTGTTCTCGTTCGGCTTGCCCGATGACTCACCGGCCAATCCCTGTGCCCAGAAAGTCGTCGCCTCGTTTCTTGCCAATCCTTTCGCGCCGGACACCAGCTGCGTCGCCACGTTGAGCACGCCCACCTTTACCACTTCGGCGGGCGGGATGATGCCGAGCAAACGCGTGCCCTAGCGCCGCTCGCTACTCCCCTGCTTACCGGCAGCCATTGAACCGGAAGGAAACCAGGCGCGTTTGCCACATCATGCTTTCGGGAATGGTGGAATATTGCTGGGCATACCAAAAGGTACAGCCGTCAGCGTCGATCGCCATGCTGGAATAATCGCCCCAGCTGCTATAGGGACCTGAAGAGCCGGTCCCCGCAATGGCAATTGTCTCCGCTTCCATTTGCCCCAGAGGGTCAGTGGGCACGCGTCCGGTCAGGCCAATCGAGTTCCACAACGTGCTGCTGGCCACGCTGTAGCCGAGCGCGATGTCGCCCATCTTGTCTTGCGCAATCGAACCCATCCACCGATAGTTCCCGTCCGGAGCATACGTGCCCGACTGATAGAGGCTCACGTCGGAAATGGTCGCCGTACGCATGGGCGCACGAAATTCATACCAGCGTTCGCCCGCTTGTCCACCGGATGCCGTCGTGACGTGACTCACGTACCAGTGTTGCGCGGGCTGGGGTACCGCGTTAGGGGGGACCGCATCGTTCCAATAGGCCAGACGGTACATGAGGCGGTCACCCAGCGAACCTAACTTTACATCGGTGCCCTGCTGCGGAATGCAAGCCGGCTGGAACGGCGAAGGACAAAACGGCACGTAGACCGGCACGGTAATGGGATTACCTAAGTCCCCACCGGAAAACGTCGACAGGCCTGGATTCGCGAAGTCCGGATGCATGGAATACAGATAGATGTGGTTGTTGGTCTGATCGATGTCGTAGCTGCCGACAAAAAACTCATCCTGGTCCGCCGGAGGCGGAGTGGCGGAATCAACGTCGCCGGGCAACAGCCCGTGGTCCCGAGGCGTGAGTTGGAAACAGATCTTTTCGGCGGTGGGATTGCCGACGATAAGCTTCGCGCTATTGTAGGCGCACACCAGTGCGCCGACCGTATTGTCCTCACCGAAGGAGCCGTTGTTCTGCGTTTGATAGTAGCCATTCGGCCAGATACCCCAGTGCGGGTAGTCGGGGAAGTCACTTCCTAGAAGATATTCGTAGAGATAGTAACTGCCTGTGGCATCGGCGGTGGTAGAAACCGCTATGCAGGCGACGTGCGGCCCTTGGTATTCATTCCGCGCGGCGAAATCGTTTTGCGTCATCAGCCATCGGTGATTGACTTTGTCGAACTGGGCGATGGGGTCGCCGTCGTTCGTTTCGGCGCATGGCCCGCCGAGGCTTTGCCAAAGCGCGTTGCCGAAAGTCGGTGCTAACTCCTGCGCGCCGCTTTGCTTGTCATAGACCGCAAACTGCACGTTCACCCACTCCACGACCTGCGTATCGCCCACCGCCGCATTCGCATCCGAACGGAGTTCCCCGCAGTTGCAGTCCATCGCGCCAACACCTTGCAAGTTCAGGCCGATGGAAATGTTGGACTGTCCGCCTGGCGAGCTCTGCTCCACTGGGTCGGCAGCAGATGGAAAGATGTTGCCGAAATAGAAGCCTGGGATAGCAACCGGATCCTCCGTCGGCAAGACATATCCTTTGCTGACTTGCCCACCTGCCAACTCCCGCAATGGAGGTGAAACGGCAAAAGCCACAGGTCGCCCGACCGACATTTTCGGTGCACTATCCTGCGCCAAGAGACAGGGTACGATCAGCCCCAGCACAAACAGTCCAGCGAATAGCAATCTGCTACTGAATACTTTCGTCTGGGCAGTGGAGATACCAGCAGTAGAGATACAAGCGGTGTTGCAGAGGCGGCGCATGAAGAACCCTCCTTCTCGCTTCCGGAAGCGAGGGTCGATATTCTGACCTGACTCTACTGCAGAGTCAATCTTTTTGCGTTGCCAACCGCCTCGATCTTTGCCATGGGATGCCTCCTCGCCAGCGTTGTAGCAGAGGAGCCCACGCCAGCGTCTTCTCATCCCATCTACAGCGATGTAGCGGCGAAACCAGAAGTAGCGGTCAAGTTGTTGAAAAGATTGGTCGAGGAGAGAGGATTTGAACCTCCGACCCCCTGGTCCCGAACCAGATTCAGCACGTTGTGGAACTCTGTTGAAATCTCTGTTTTGTAATTGATTGATATTGAACCTGTTGCACGCTCCTTATTGAAAGTTGTTGGTTCGCGTTGACCGTGGAAGCTCTGACCGTCACAAAATCGTCTACAGTAAATTGGGGTTAACCTCGATTGAGAAAGTTCGCGTGTCTGCACGTGCCATCGTTTTTTCTTTTGGGGGAATGGACGGCGTTTGAATCATTCGAGGACCCACATAAAAAGGCTCAGGACGCTATTGACCATGCCCGCGAGGTCAGGGAAGAAAAGATCGCTGATCGCGCCAGGAACAAAACAGAGCCGCGTTTGATCGTTGACGGCAGCCTGCAACGCTGTTCGGTTTGCGGTTATCCCTTCCCTGCGGACATTCGTCCCTCCATGAGCGTAGCCTTCGCGGAACATCTGGTAGTGTCCTAAAGTTGCGTTGCTATTAAACAGCAAGCGGTTGCAATCGCATCTCTGCGGTGCTACGGTTTGCTCATGACACGCAAGAACGATCTTAAAGCGCTCGTCAAGATGATAGACGAGGCCCACGACACGGGAGTTGCTGGCGTAAACTGTACTGGATGTGAGATGATCCGCGCACTTTATGCCCCATCCTACTGTCTACAGGAGCCACCAGTTACACCAGTTACACTTGCACGCGCTGCAAGTGGACTTTTAATGTAGATGGCGACGATACCAGTGCAGGGCAAGCCGCTTTCGATGCTCACCGCTGCAAGGACTTTGCGCGTGATCTTGATTCAACACGCAGGCTTAAGATTTTCCTTGCAGGTTCTCCCATCCTTGGCATAAGCTTTTATCTCCCAATTCCGAAAACTCCTGTTCGGAACAGACCCCCCAACGTGCTCATGTCAGGTTGGGGGTTTTCTTTAGCAACGCAACTTTAGGACACTACCCGACATTCAGCAAATGGCTGATGACGGGCAGAGGAATATCTCTCAAATCTGCGAGCTGCTGTTACATGAGGGCGTCGAGGCCTATAAGAAGGAAGGGGCCAAATTCATGCGTCGCCTCGGGAGTCGCCAGGATGACAGGATGAAGCGATGAAAAAAGCTCAGAAGCGGAGGCGATTCGGGTGTATAGTGTTAGCCGCCCAGGATGCCAAAATGGAAATCCTGGTTGAATTGAATTGCCTTGGAGGTGTGTATGTCTGACCCTCGAAGGGCCTCTTCTCCTCTTCATAATTCTGGCGCTTGCCAGCAGCACATCCGCTCAGATCAATATTGCCGATTTTGACTTCGGATCCGGTGCCGGTCATATGTGATTCCGGCATCAACTTCGGATATCAGGGACTCTGTTCACAGGAGGACTCCGATGCCCCGGATCGCCACGGGCGATAGTTCTCGCAACAAGAGGCCTGGATGTGCCCACTAAAACGATTTTTGTTTTTGTTACGAGGTAAGGATATGAAATCAACGGCCAACTCCCTTCTGGTACTACTCCTTGTGATTGCTTCGACAGCCACGGCACAACAACCGTGCAACAGCGGGCCACCCGCAAAAGCGGTTATCGATTGGCCAGAGTTTCGCTTCGACCTTTGCCATACCGGCTATAACCCTTATGAATTTGTTCTGACCCCCGCCACGGTTGGAAACCTCGTTCTAGATTGGAAGTACACGACGGGGGCCAGATCTTCGTTACTTCGCCGACAGTCGCTAACGGTGTGGTGTACACCGGTTCCGATGACAAAAACCTCTACGCCTTGAACGCTAGCACCGGAGCACTGCTGTGGCAGTACACGACAGGAGGAACCGTCGAATCTTCGCCAACGGTGGCGAATGGCGTGGTGTACGTCGGATCTTCGGACAACAACGTGTACGCCTTGAACGCGGGCACCGGGGCACTGCTCTGGCAGTACACGACAGGAGGAGCCGTCCTGTCTTCGTCGGCAGTAGCCAACGGCGTGGTGTACGTGGGGTCCTCCGACGATAAATTGTACGCGTTGAACGCCAGCACCGGAGCGCTGCTGTGGAGCTATGGGACGGGGAATGCTGTCTGGTCTTCGCCGGCGGTGGCCAACGGCGTGGTGTACTTTGGGTCACTCGACTGGAACGTCTACGCCTTGAACGCCAGCACCGGAGCGCCGCTGTGGAGGGCCACCGTGGGTATAGTCGATTCTTCGCCGGCGGTGGCCAACGGCATGGTGTACGTTGGGGTGCTGGCAGTTTTCTTGCAGCAATGTGTACGCCCTCAACGCCACCACCGGAGCACTGCTGTGGCAGTACACGACAGGGGGAAACGTCGAGTCCTCGCCGGCAGTCGCCGAGGGCGTGGTGTACATCGGCTCCGGGGATGGTTACCTGTACGCCCTGAACGCAAGCACCGGAGCACCGCTGTGGAATTACCTCATAGGGGGATACGTGGGTTCTTCGCCGGCGGTGGCGAACGGTGTGGTCTACGTTGGGTGCGGGGATTTTTGCAATAACGTGTACGCCCTGAACGCAAGCACTGGAGCACTCCTTTGGCAGTACACGACGGGAAACTACGTGGTTACCTCGCCAACGGTGGCCAACGGCGTGGTGTACGTTGGGTCCAGCGACAATAACCTGTACGCCTTCCACCTGCCGAACCATTGAGGGAGGGCGCCGCCTCTTCGGAAGGTGTTGTTAGAGGGTAGAGGATCTTAGCTAAAGGGTTACTTTTGAATACCTATATTTATGGATCAACAGTTACCCGAGTGCCTAGCCGCTGATTTGTTGTTTTTGCCCCTTCATGCGACCATTTGGCACGGTCATGTCTGGCATCCCCTTAGCGCGAAGAGCGGCAGCGGAGTTCACGGGAACAGCCTTCCTGGTGGCCGCTATTATCGGTTCCGGGATTATGGGCGAGCGGCTCGCCGGAGGAAACGTGGCTGTCGCCCTTCTTGCAAACACGATAGCTACGGGGGCGGCTCTCGTTGCGTTGATCTTTGCATTCGGAGGTATTTCAGGTGCTCACTTTAATCCTGCCGTCACCCTTATGGATGCGCTCGAAAGTGGGATACGCTGGCAGGAAGTGCCGCCGTACATTGCTGCGCAAGTAGTGGGGGGACTCACGGGCGCAGTAACTGCACACCTGATGTTCGGCCAGCGGATTCTCTCGCTTTCGCAACATGCTCGTACAGGCGGTGCGCAAGTCTTCAGCGAGTTCATTGCAACCTTCGGGCTACTCTCGGTCATTTGGGGCTGTTCGAGGCTTCGGGCGAACAGCGTTCCTTTTGCTGTCGGAGCGTACATCACGGCGGCGTATTGGTTCACCTCCTCCACCTCGTTTGCCAATCCCGCAGTGACGATTGCCCGTTGCGTTTCCAATACGTTCTCCGGGATTCGTCCGGTTGACGTGCTTCCGTTCATCGCAGCGCAGTTGGCTGGCGCGTTTGCCGCCACGCTGTTATTTCGTAAGCTCATTCCTTCGTTGCCCGAAACTGCCCAGAACATTCTGATGCCGCATATCTCAGGCGAACCTGTGAAGACATACTTGTTTGCGTGCGTTCACAACGCGGGCCGCTCCCAGATGGCAGCGGCATTGTTCAATATCTATGCTGACCGTGGTCGCTGCCGGGCCATCTCAGCCGGAACCCTACCGGCCGAACGCATTCATCCAGAAGTGGTTGAGGCTATGAAGGAAATTGGAGTCGACCTGCGTTGGGCAAAGCCTCAAAAGTTGACAACCGATCTGGTGAAAACCTGCTCAGTTCTTGTAACTATGGGATGCGGAGAGGCATGTCCGTACGTTCCTGGATTGAGAACGATAGATTGGGATATACCAGATCCGAAGGGACAATCGCGCCAAGATGTACGTGTAATCCGAGACGATATTCATGAGAAGGTGAAAACGCTAATCCGAAGCGATTGCACCGACTGCTGCTCCGTGTCCGAGGGACAAGCTTCACTTGACGAAGAGGGGCGTTAGCTGTCGCGAACAGGCGATAGCGCTCACAACCCCGTTCAACAGGTCACTGAGTGCTATGGCGATTTACCACTCGTAACCGCATGAGTTCTTGTTGCCTCGAACCACCGCGGCATCGATAGCCGCAGGGGTGGGTATGGTTTGTTCGAAAGCCGCGACGGAAACGCAGGACGCGAAGAGACTCAGGTTCAGGCCGCGCATGACGGCAAGCCTAACATGAGACTTCTGCGCTCGAGGGTGCCCTTTTGCGACGGATGAAACTAAAATCCCCGCCCAAGCGAAGCTTGGACGGGGCACTCTCGGAAGTTACGGGAACAGCCAGTCTCGTCCGAAGGACAATCGGAAAGTTCAGGGTCCGCCCTCTTTGTGATCGAGCATGCAATTTGCGTAGTAAGTAACGGTTGCCGGCCAATCAGAGAAAATGCCAAGAATCCCTACTTGCGTTGCAAGCACGTCGAGGGCTTTGTACATGTCGCTGTCTTTCTTTATCGCGACGTTGTTCGGATCGAACAACCAATAGAACCCCGCAGGCCCAGCACCTTTGCGAAGGTCGGATCGCTCGAAGGTCCACGTGATGATTTTGAATCCCATGCCTTTGATCATCTTTGCGTAGTCCGAGGGAGCGATATTGCCCGAGGCATCCACCGAGAGCAACGCAAACATGGGCGGTGCGATGATCTTGAACCCTTGCGCCTTTCGCAGTTGTAGCTCTTGCACTGTCAGCGGTGGAATCGGGGGGTTGGCGGTGGGATCATAGTCATCCAGATACACCGCTTGCTTCCCAAACTCCGGCTCATGCTGGATCCAATAGACGATGTCATCTGGATTGAACGATTGAGCAAATACATTCTTCGGATCAACTCCGGCCGCCCTGAGCTCGTCGATCATTTTCTGCGCATAGTTTGCCTGGCTACCGAAAATCGCATTAATGCGAGTGGGATCACCCGCCTTCAATTCGGGAGTGTGCTTGACGCCGTTTTGCTCGTTGAGTGCAATACTTTCCTTAAAGGTCATCAACGTGCCGCGGCCAGTGTAGAGATCGGTACGAAAAGATGGCGTGCCGCCCTGAAAGCCCTGCGGGGTAGTAGCACTGGGAACGCTGGCATCCATCTTTCCCTGCAGTGACTTGAACTGCGCCAGGGAAAGGTCACTCGTGCAGCACCTGGGAGATGGGTTTTGTCCCGGCCCTGACCAAGGCACCGTGCATTTGGTGTTAAGGTCGGTGGTCACGATGTTCGTGGTGGTGGCTAGGTCGCACTCTTCGTGGCGACACACCAATTTGCCGTCTTTAGTAAAAGTGACGTCGCACTCCACGATGCCAGCTCCCATGCGCGCGCCCGCTTGATACGCTTCCTTGGTGTTCTCGGGGAACTGCAGCGCTGCGCCGCGGTGCCCGATGGAAAATGTAGTCGCGTGAAATGGGCCATTCTCGCACGACATCAGTTTGCTCTTAAGCGGGCTTGGATCCATGCCTTCCACGAGATAAAACGGGCGTGGGCCAAGCTCTACCGTGAGCGGCTTCTTTCCATTGTTGTCACTGTTTCCTTGTCCAAATGTGCTTGCTACGAGGACTGCTGGTGTGATGATGCCGGTAATCCAGAAGCGTCTGATGATACGTTGCATCGAATTTTTCCTTCCACAGTCAAGATGAACTTGCAGGGGCCAGAGGGAAGGATGTTAAGCCTCTTGGATTTAATCTCCGGTAAGAGCCCTTTTTTGGCAGAGTTTCGACGTAGCGCGGGACGTCGGGGTCGTCGAGCGACTGGCGCAGCTTTTTGATGGCGCTGTTGAGGCTGTGCTCAAAGTCAACGACGTGCGGCCAGAGGCGATGGCATAGGTCTTTGCGGGTGACGACTTCGCCGGGACGCTCCAGCAGGATGGACAGGACTTCGATGGGTTGGCCGTGCAGGTTCAGCTTGTAGCCGAGCTTGAAGAGTTCGCCGGATTGGGGGTCGAGCTCGAACGGGCCGAAGCGAATTCGGCTGCGAGTGAGAACACTCATGACACACCCTCGCATCAGCCACCATAGCGCAGTACGACAGGCATGTCTGTGACACGTATACCCAACCAGTGTGAGACCTCAGTTCACGCGCCATGCTTCGGATTCCTATCGAGACCACTTTAGGTTCACGGGGCGGATAACGTCTCAAGAATCAGCGATCCAACGATAGATGTCGATATCAGGCCATTGCGTAAGTAATCCCGACGGCAGGGATTACTCGCGCTATGGGGAGTAGAGTCGAGAACAGGCGCAGTGGCTGTAGTCTCCCGGTGGCTCATGGGCTGGGCTTTCGCCCGCCGCCTCAGTCCGGTTTGGCCTGGCTCTGTTTCCTGTTCCCGCTCATCGAACCGGAC
>Ga0181526_10001729_pt1 | contig 20195 bp, 25 predicted proteins | sample PEATcosm2014_Bin_35_FD_119750 | JGI IMG/M metagenome (GOLD analysis project Ga0181526, IMG submission 119750) | Peatland microbial communities from MTU Mesocosm Facility, Houghton, MI, USA - PEATcosm2014_Bin06_30_metaG | ecosystem: Environmental > Terrestrial > Soil > Wetlands > Peat | place...
AGTTCGCGCATGCAGGCAATCTTCAATTCGCGGGAATATTGTTGTCGGGGCAGCAGCATCGTTCTCCTCCGTTCAATGTAGCTTGCCCCTTAATTTCCTGTCTCACTCTTGGGGTGCAGTCCACATATCACTGCCTCTCCCGACCTCAACACGCTGATTCCTGCCAGTGCAACCTCTTCGCAACCATGGCTTTTTATTTATCACGGCGACGACCCACACCTCGGCCGCGCTCGGGGCGGCAGTCCACGCCTTGTTCCCGCGCTATACTGATCCCTATCGGGGATGGTTGTGAGCTCTCAGCAAAAAACGTTTTACATCGAGACCTTCGGCTGCCAGATGAACTTCCACGACTCCGAAAAAGTCGTGGGGACACTCATCTCTGAAGGCTACCAGCAGGTGCAGCGCGAAGAAGATGCCGATCTAATCTTCTACAACACCTGCTCCATTCGCGATAAGGCCGAGCAGAAGGTCTTCCACCGCCTGGCCGACTTCAAGAAACTGCACAAGGAAGGGAAGCGCTTTGGCGTTCTGGGCTGCGTCGCTCAGCAGGAGGGCGAGAAGATCTTCGAGCGCGCTCCCTATGTTTCGCTGGTTGCGGGCTCGGCGTCGTATCGCAACCTGCCGGAGATGCTGATACAGATTGAGTCGGGCGCCACGCGCGTCACTGGCCTCGACGACCGCGAGACCGACCAGACCTTCGAGACTGAGTTCACCGCGCGCACCAATCCGCATCGCGGCTACATCACCATCATCGAGGGTTGCGACAAGTTCTGCGCCTACTGCGTTGTGCCGTACACGCGCGGCAAGGAGCGCAGCAGCACCTCGCAATCGGTGCTGGACGAAGCTAGGCGCATGGCTGACGCTGGCTATACCGACATTCAATTGCTCGGGCAGAATGTAAACTCATATCGCGATCCGGCAGGGAAGATGACGTTCGCCGAGCTGCTGTCGGCGATCGGCGAGCTTGCTGGAATTCGCCGGGTGCGCTTCACGACCTCTCATCCGCGCGACTTTACGAAGGACATTGTTGATGCAATCGACTCCGTCCCTGCGCTCTGCGATCACGTCCACCTGCCGGTGCAGAGCGGTTCGTCGCGGTTGCTGGCGTCGATGTTCCGCGAGTACACGCGCGAGCAATATCTGGAGCGCATCTCCTGGATAAAGTCGGTGCGCAACAAAGAAATCAGTATCACCACCGACGTGATCGTCGGCTTCCCCGGCGAAACCGAAGCGGAATTCGGCGAGACGCTCACCCTGCTTGACGAGGTCGGCTACGACGGCGTCTTCTCGTTCAAGTACTCGCCGCGTCCCAACACGCCGTCCCTGCAATACATCGACTCGATTCCCGACGCCGAAAAATCACGCCGTCTCCAGCTTCTGCAAGAATGCCAGCGCGAAATTCAACGCGCCAGCTATAGCAGGCATTTAGGGCGGATTATTGAAGTGATGGTTGAGGGTAAGAACGCCGCCCGCGGGCAGATCATTGGTCGCACCTCGCAGAACAAGACGCTGAACTTCGCCACCAACGGTGGCCATGAGCCGAGTATTGGGCAGTATGTCGACGTCGAAGTCACTCAGATATTTCCGAACAGTCTTCTGGGCAAGATGATAGGCTGAACATCCATAAGCACCTTGCGCCGCGTACTCGATAGGGAGTATCAAAGGGACAGGAAGTTGGAGGGCCCCGATGGAAGTCGAGATGAAGATTCGCGGGTTGATGATGGATCCCGTGACCAACATGCCCATCGTGGTGCTGAAAGACCAGGGTAGCGAAACCGTGTTGCCCATCTGGGTCGGCGTCTACGAAGCCAACGCGATCGCGCTCGAGATCGAGAAGATCACCACGCCACGTCCCATGACTCACGACCTGCTGAGGAACCTGCTGGTAGGGCTGGAAACCATGGTGCGCAAGGTGGTCGTCACCGAACTGAAGGACGATACGTTCTTCGCCGTGATCTGGCTGGAGCGCGAGGGACAGAGCATCAGCATCGACTCGCGGCCCTCGGACGCCCTCGCGCTGGCCCTGCGCATGGATTGCCCCATCTTCGTCGAGGATGAAGTGCTGAAGAGCAGCAAGGTCGCCGGAAATGTCAGCGATAAAGTCTCCAGCGATGAACTGCGCAAATGGCTGGAAAACCTGGGCGAAGACGACCTGGGCCGCTACAAGATGTAAAGTAGCCATTAGCATTTGGCACTTAGCATTTGGCCAAAGCCGGATGTCCTGTCCGTCGTGCAGGCGGTCGTTTGATTTTTGCTAACTGCCAAGTGCTAAATGCCAACTGCCGATCCTTCCGCCGAACAACTGCAACGTATCTATCTCGCCGGCTTCGAACTTCAGACCTTCGAGCGCTACCCCCAGAGTGTCGGCGTGATTCGTGATGACTGCATTGCCTTACTGCGATCTACTCCTGCCGGGCTGCAGATGATCGGAGCGCCCGGCTGGCGCATGGGTGAAGTCATGGGCGTGCTCGTCGAAAAAGACGGCAGGGAAGTCTTCCAGGCGAAAACAGAGGTTGTCGAAGCGACGCCTGAGCGACTGGAGGCGCTGCGCAAATTCAAGCTGGACCTGGAGCAGTTGCTGACGGCGACGGCATGAACCCTGCCACGCATCGTTTCTCTCACCAATAACTTTTTTGTGTCATCCACGACGGCACGGCGTCGCGATTTAGTGTGGAAGCATTGCAACCGTCCTGCCAAAGCTAGCCTGATCATAGAATACAAAATTGTCTCCCGCTTTTGAGCACACGTCAGGGCGTAAATCATCGTCTAACTGGTGGGGCATGGGAGGCCAAACCAAATGGTAGCGGACAGACCGAGGACCAGGATATTGCTCGACGGAGGCGATCCGGATGAGACTCTGCGCGTAAAAACGAACCTGGAGTTCCTGGACGGCCAGACCACCAATCCGAGCTATGTCGCAAAAAATCCTGGAATCCAGCGGCGAATCGCGGCCGGCCGCAGGCTCAGCCGGCGAGAGCAACTGCAAGAGTACAAGGCGATCGTGCAACAGATCTCACCGCTGGTCGGTGATGCTGGAGTGTCGATTGAAGTGTTCGCCGACTTGCACACTAAGGCCAAGGAGATGCTGGAACAAGGCGCGGAGATGTTCTCCTGGATTCCTAATGCCTATGTGAACTATCCGTGCCTGCCGGAAGGTCTGCGCGCGGCGAAAATGTCGGTGCAGCGCGGGATACGCGTCAACATGACGCTGTGCTTTAGCCAGGAGCAGGCCGCCGCCGTGTACGCTGCCACGAAAGGTGCGGCGGAGCCGGTCTACGTCTCTCCTTTTGTGGGAAGACTCGACGACCGCGGCGAGAACGGAATGGACCTGGTTTGGAACATCAAGAAAATGTACGCGCACGGTGACGGGCATGTTCATGTGCTGGCAGCCAGCCTGCGCCGCATCGATCATCTGCTGTGTGCCTGTTCTGTCGGGACCGAGTTGGCCACCGCTCCCGCAAAGCTCTTGGAGCGGTGGGCCCAGGCAGGTCGGCCAGAGGCTGACGCCAGTTTTTCGTATCAGGCGCTGGACGCCGCGGGCAAGCAACTAAAGCCAATTCCGTACAGAGAAATCGACTTGAACGCCTCGTGGGGGAGCTTCGACGTACACCATGAGCTGACGACCCAGAGCATCGAGCGGTTCATGGCTGATTATCACAGCACCCTGCAATTTGCGGCGTAGCTTAGCTTCCGTTGTTTCGCATTGCTCGTCGACACACTCTCAAGTTCGTGGCACCGGAGCGGCTACGGTAAAATGTGCCGTACCTCCAAGAGCCCGTCTGCACGCTGACTTTGAATCGCGGGTCAAAGTGGCAATCCATGTCGACGAACGCTAATGTGCCGAAGTTGCGGATCCTCTCCTCGATGAACCTTGAGCAGGCTATGGCCGAGGTGCGCCGATATCTTGAGGCCAAGAATAACGCAGGTTCCAACCCCGTAGCCTGGACCAGCCAGGGCAAAGCTGGCTCAGGCGCAGTCCTTTCCACGCAGTTCAACATGCAAGGCGCTAATATCGCTGGATTGTCGGAGATCGCGGCGCGCCTGGGAGAGGTTGAGCCGCACAGCGAGATGGGCGCGGCTGGCGTCTTCCTGAAGCGTGCCGTGCGCAAAGCCATCGGCTGGTATTCGCGACCCGTGTACGAATTCGATCACGCGACGATCGCAGCGTTGCAGCAAGTGCGCCAGGACATGCTTGGACTGCAGCAGCAAATCGTCGCGCTCCGCCAGGAGATAGCCAACGGCACACTGGCAGTGACAGAATTGGCCGGCGAATCTGTTCACATGCAGAGCTCCTCGTCGGAGCAGGACGAACTACTGCGGTTGATGATCGAGTTATTTAAGAACCAGGTTGCGATGCAGGCACTACGCCAGGCATTGCGGGAGGAAAATCCTCAACTCTTGGAGCGGGTCGAGGTGCTGCTCAACAAGGTTGAAGGCGAATCGAGCGAACTGAAGGCTGCGCTCCTCACGCGACTGATGCAGGTAACCGATTGATCAGCCACACGATTAGCTATGAAATCCAGCGACCGCTCGGCGATTCGTCCGGGCTATCGCCCGCCAATGCCGGCCGTCGGCGACTCCATTCGGTGCACTCCCAGTCCATTTGCAGTTGCCTGTCGCCAACCGTCGAAATAGCATGCCGAGGGTGGGTTATCGCTCACGATGGCGTAAAGGTTTATAGCAGCACCCGCACGCGGTGGAGGGACAAATGCGTAAAACCCGATATACCGGGAGGATATTCCCGGATACAGGGTGCGGCCCTCGGGCAGCCAGGCGCCCACCGCCCCAAGACCTGTGATAGTGCCGTCTGTCGTGACAACGATGGTGGAGGCAGGCTTATGGTGCTTCGCGTCCCATGCCCAACCGGCAAGGACAAGTCCTGGGCCGCTCGGTTCCTCAGTTGGCATACCACCCTTCAAAAACCCTACGCATTCACCTGCGGCCACCAACGGAAATACGGATGTCAGCGGCTTTCCTAGTTCAGATGGGAGCGTGTCTGAGAATATCGACAGCTGATTCGCTTTCATGTAAGCCACCGCCCTCGGCAACATGTCGATCTGGCCGTAAGTCTTGCTCAACGTTACTGGGTCATAAACACCTGTTATTAAAGCGGCCGTTACCACCCTCTGCGCGAAGGTGCGCTCCCCTGCTTCTGTCAATGGATACCTGACCGTGGCCGCTCCTCTCGCGAAGATCAGCAGTAGACAAACCTGCGCCACCAGGAATGCGTAGCGCACTCGCGAACTTGCAAAGCTGCCTTCCAGCCACAGCAATCCCACGCAACACCAGAAGAGGAGGGCGACCGTCTGATACCGTGAAACACGGGCCTGCTCAATCCCGAAATTAGATCTCCCTGCCGCCGTGATCAGGGCGGTACCGGCACAGAACAACATAGTGAGGACCAGTTGAATAGCGAAGGGGCGAGAGGTGCGAGCGTAGGACAGTGAGGGGATTAGCAACAAGGCTACGAGGACTACAACAGCTAGAGCGATGATTTCCCACGTGCCAGTATTGCGATGCAGCCACGAACTGATGAAATACAGCGCCCAATATTTCAGCAACGTAACCGGCGTCCACAGGGAAGCGATTGGATCCCCATGGTCTTGTGGCCGAACGTAGTGATACAGATAAAGCGCAGTGCTGACCGCTCCCGTGATGGCAAAACTCAGGACGGCCCGAATTCGCAAGCGTAGATAAAGCGCTGCCCCCACCAGCAGCGGCCACAGGAGATTACCGCTGGACAGAGAATAGCTGGCTCCCAGTGCTGCGAGCACCGACACAACAAGAAACTCTAAAGGCGGCTGCTGGTCAGGCTTCTGTTGTGACTCCATCCAGTAGAGCAGCAGCGCCACAAAGGAAGCAGTCGCCAGCAGTTGAGGCAACACAAAGCAAACTTGAAAGCCCCATATCAAGTTCTGCCATTGCGAGGGACAAAATAGGCAGAAAGCCGCCAGTCCAGCGCCTGTGCGCCACAGTGCTCCGCGCCAGCCGCCCAGCACCCACATGCTCCAACTCAGCAACCCCCAATGCAGCATTTGAAATACAAGAATGCTGGTCAGGAGAAATACCTGCCGGGCTTTAAACAGCTCCAGGTCGGCGGCCAGAAACAGCTTTGGGATGACCAGGCGGTGTTCGTTATGCTGTTGCCAAAGCCAGGCGGGCGAGAGCGGGTTACCGCCGTTCGCGACAATTTTGATCTGTGTCCAACCGTCCAGGAAAGGTAGGTTCGAGTAGTTGATTACCACCATGCAGATCGCAACCCCAAGGGTGAGGACCCCGCTGAGCAAGATTGCATAGGAGAGCACAGAAGCCGTGCGCGATGTTGCAGCCTCCCCGTCTCCGGCTGCCCTAACACCGCAGCTAACCGCTGTGATAGAGGTTGGATTCAAGAGGTCATTATAGTAGTGGGCCTTGCCTTCACCGCACCGATGACTTTTTCACCATGCTGGGATGGCCATTTGTGCGACGGCTAATGTGACCACAAGCCATCCGATACCTCACCTCACCCGGTGCCGGAATAGCGCAAGAACCTGGGAAGGTAGATACAGCGATTCAAGGGTTTTGAGCTAATTTCCTTCGTCGGCTTCGTCACCGGTTTCGGCCGTAACCCAGGTCTTGTCCGGGCTATAGGCTTTTATCTGATTGGCGATTTCGGCAGTGTTCGGTCCCAGGTCTTTCTGGTACACGATTCCGCTTTGATCCACCAGAAAGGTCATCACTCCAGAATTGCGATACTCCGCCGGATAAGCGACAAACGCGAAGCCGCCGGTCATCTTTCCGTCAGCCAGGTAGCTCTTTGCGCCTCCAGACGTGGTCGGTCCTTGCGCCGTCAGCAACCGGTAGTAGTAGCCATAGAAAGGTTGTGGCGTGTCGTGCCCGCCGTAGCCTTTGGCGGTGGCAAATGCTACCAGCGGACCAATGGGACTCTCCGGTTGGCCCTCTGCAGTTTTCCAATACAAACCGTTCTGTTTTCCGGAGTCGCTGATCACCTGCTGCGCATATTGGTGCACCGTGTCTCCATCATGGGCGTGCTCGAAATAGTCCTGCTGCGCCTGCACCAGGGCCTGACATACATGGATCGCCGCAAACTCATTCTTTCCGATACGGCGGAAGAGGATCTCCTGTAACCCGGCTTTGGTATCGAAATACCATTGTCCGGCCGCGTCTTTCTTCAGCGGAATGGGAAACGGCCAGTTGTCCGCGCCGATGTAGAGCGTCTGATTGCCGTTGGTTTCCGCTGCCCAGCGATTCATCTCTTCGAATCGACGCACGAATGCTTCCGCATTGTTCTTGTCTTGCACCTCGTCGCCGGAAGCTATGACGCTGGAGGCCGATTGACCCAGAACTGCTAAGATCCCCGGTTTGTCATCCGCCTTCACCGCTTCATGCAGCGCTTTCCCGGCTTCCTGCGGAGTAGCGAAGGTCTTCTCGCCGGGCTCCTGGGCAGAGATTGTTGCGCCACACAGTACAAACAAAAACATCAGGACGGTCGCGGCTATGATCAACGTACGACATTTCATTACCATTCCTCCCAGCGTTTTTCCTCTGGTCATCATCAATCCCTTCAACTTGAGCCCAACACCAATTTGAATCAGGTCCGCAGAACTTACCGTCCGCGGCCACCGCCGCGGCCGCCACCGCCGCCGCGATTCCCCCCACCGCCGCGATTCCCGCCGCCGCGGTTGCCACCGCCGCCCATGCTGGATTGTCCGCGATTGCTGTTGGCACGAGCATCTCCGCCTGAACTGTAGCCGCTGAATGCCCCGCTCTTCGCTCCAGTCGAAGGAGATTGGCCGTATCCGCGATAGGACGAGTTCGACGGCCGCGCAGCATTGTTCTGCGGCCGGTTGTTCTGGGCATTGCCACGATTTACATTGTTGTTCCGGTTCCCGTTGTTGGCGTTGACGTTGTTATTCCGGTTTCCGTTGTTTGTACGGTTTCCGTTGTTGGCGTTGATGTTGTTCCGGTTGCCGCCATTGTTGATGTTGACGTTGTTGCCGCTGATGTTGGTATTCCGATCGCCCGAACGGTTGGCATTCGCCGGGTAATTCGTGGGACGAGTCCAGTTTCCGTTGTTATAACGGTTGCCGTTGGCGTAAACGTTGCTGCGCGACACGTACGTGTTGCGGTTATAAACGACCGTTCCGCCGCGCCAGCCGCAATTCCAATTATTCCAGCCCCATCCGCAGCAACCGCCGCTCATGGCCGCGCCTACGGCCATTCCCACGCCGAACGAAATCAGCCCGGTAGCCACCACGGCTCCCGTGCTGTAGCCCGGAGGGTAGTACGGCACCCCGTAAACCACAGTTGGGTTGTATGTCGGAACATAAACCACTTGCGGATTAGCCGGCTGGATGACGATGGTTTGAGGGTTCTCCTGCGTCACCGTCATCTGCGAAGTGGACTTCAGGTTGCCTGCGGCCTTAGCCTGCTGGCGAAGCCTCTGGACGGCAGCCATTACGTCAGCCTGCTGGTTATAAAACGCATCGCCCAGCGCCGAGGTCCACGACAGATTGTTCGCCATGTTGTCGAGCACGGAAGGGAATTGCGTCAGGGCTTGTACGCTTGGGTCCCAGGCCTGCTGATTCACCGCCTCCGCGAGGGCGCTGCCTTGCAGATTACTGTGGTCTTTCAGCCACTGAGCGGCTTCCACAACTTCGTTGGGATACGTGGATGCCGCCAGAACCTGCGCAACCAGCGCGTCGGGATACAGGGCGATAGGCGCAACCAGCGCGTCAATTTGGCTGGCGGGAAGATTTGCGGACGGGGCTTCCTGCATCGGCAAGTACAGGCCGGCTGTTGGCGCGGCATTAGCCGATGATGTCGTAAGAACGAGTCCCCATACAAGGACGAGGGCCAGAAACTGCTTCAGGCGAACCATGGTAGGTTGCTCCAATCTATGGCCTCGGCCTCAGCCGGAGCCAATTCCAGACTGCATCCATGTCTGCGGCTGACGTGGCGTAACACATCAGCAGAACCGCAAGAAACGAATGCCAGTCTAACTGCAAGAGCGTGGTTAGAAAACAAACCGAGAGGGTAACGCAAACCCTACTACTGGGGTCGGCGATACTAGTCTGGTCTAAGACGAATCTCCGATTGTAGCGAGCCGAGCGCGATTGTGGAAGTTTTTCTTTACCCCCGCCAGTCCGGCCGGAGTCGATGAAAGTGAAATTCACCCAGCGCCGATCCGGCACTCATTTTTCGCGGTCCGCTCGTGCCTTGTATAATTAGACACGCTGGTTGGCGCCTGAGGCGCGTAACCAGTCCTTCGTTCTGTTCTGCTGTGGGGCTATAGCTCAGCTGGGAGAGCGCATCGTTCGCAACGATGAGGTCGTCGGTTCGATCCCGACTAGCTCCACCATATTTTCAATCACTTGCGAGTGCTCGCTGCCCTCCGGAACCCGGGTTGTGGCACGATTTGTGGCATAACCCCCCTGACCATGAGTCGTTGACAACTGATCCAGCGCGGTACGCTTGGCCGCCATCCGGATGTGGGAGTAATGGTCCAGCATCTTGCGCGACACGTGACCGGCGATGGCCATGATGGTCGTGTCGCTGGTTTGGGACTCCGCAAGCTCGGTGATGGCGTGATGACGGAGGTCATGGAAGCGCAGGCTGGCGAGCGGGCTGGTTATCTTGCTCAGATCCTCATCGCATTGTTCCGCCATGCACTTCGCGGCGGGGTTCTGTACCAGTCCGCACCGCGGACAGCGTATCGCCCTGGTTAGAGTCCGCCACGCAGTGCGCCAGCTCTTCATTGGGCGCGTCGGATCGATGGCGCCGTGCTCACAAGCGAAAAAGATGTAGTGGTCCGGGTGTACGGGACCGAGTTGTAAGGCCCGGCGATACAGCGCAGTCATTGCGCCGATCGCATCGGCATTCAAGGGGATGACGCGCAGCCCGGCCTCGGTCTTGCTGCGGCGTATGGTGATGGCGCGATTGATCAGGTCGATGTCGCCCCATTGCAGCCCCTTGAGCTCGCACCCGCGGCAAGTCGTGTTGAAGGTGAGGATAGCGGCGTAGTAGGCCGCTTGCCAGGCCGGCCGTAAGGTCGCAATCTTCAGCAGTCGCACCTTCTGTTCGTGCGTCAAGGCACGTCCGATGGTGCTTCTGACCTTCCAGGGCTTCACATCGTCGGCGAAGCGACTCGTCCAGCGGCGGGCCTGCTTCAGGACACCGCGAATGATGTCGAGCTCACGGTTGATGGTCCCATTTGCCATGCCGCCCTCTTTTCTACGGCGCATGTAGGCTGTGACGTCCTCGGGTGTCAGCGACGACACCAAACGTGAGCCGAGGACGAGGTTGATCGCTCTGGCGCGTTCGCGCTCGGACTTCGTGGTGTTGGCGGCCAAGTTGGGCGCGCGATCGCTGATCCATCGCTCAGCAGCATCCTTGAATTTGAGCCGTGCCAGGGCTTTTGTCTCTTTGCTGGAGGCCAGCTCGCCCCGCTCGGCCCGTTGCCGGAGTTCGCTTTCTGCACGTTGGGCTTCGCGCCAGTCAGTCGTTTCCAGTGATTGACGGTAGCGGACTCCATCAATCTTGAAATCGGCGTACCAGGTCTTACCGCGTTTTTCGAGTGCCATGCTTTTTCCTCCGGGGATGCGTTCTCGAAAGTTGCTTCTGGTAGTAGTCCTTCATGTACTTGCGTCTCTGGTTCTTCCGTCGAGGTGAGGCTTCATACCGACTTTGCCGGCACTTCTCACTACAGAACTGCCGATCCTTCCGGCTGCGAAAAATCCATCTGACGCCGCATTGGGCGCAGAGGGTGAGCCGCTCTAGAGAATCCGGGTCCACCCTCCTCCGGTCGACCAACTCTCGCAGAGCGGCGATTGCTTGTCCCTCGTTAATGCCGGCGCCCCGAAGCCATAGGAAGTTGTTTTCTATCACACCGCGGCCACCAACCCCGGGACCATAGGCCACCTCGAAGATGGGACTCATGAGGTACCGCCTGGTGCAGGTGGCAAGCTCTGCTTCCTCTTTGCGACCCTTTAACGGATCGGCCTTCAGAGCACTCGACAGCGCCTTCAGGCGGCTTATCAGCACTTTGATCCGTGTCTTGTCGCCATCCTGTTCCCTTAGGTGCCCCTTCTCCGCATTCAGCCATTCGACGAGCCACTTAGCCTGCGGCTCTCGGTCCTCACGCTCGGGTTGTCTCAACCTACGCGTCATTGCATTTATCTGTAGATCAAAAAGGTAATAGATTGCGAACCAAAAAGCAATCAGTATTACGCAGGAGTCGGAAATTCTTCCAGGAGGGTAACAGACGTGGCCGAACAACTTTCACGATTGATCGGGCTGGATGAGGCAGCAAAGGCGCTCGGCGTCAGTGTTTACTCAGTGCGGCGTTTTGTCACCGCTGGCGCATTGAGGGGCGTCAAGATCGGCGGCCGGGTGATGTGCTCGGTAGAGGAGATTGCGAGGGCCCAAAAGGAAGGTCTCGCGGTGCCACGCCCTGGTGAGCTTTCGCAAGGATGAGCCGGCTAGCGCAGGAAAAAGGCCCCGCCTTGCCCGCGGAGCCCACCACAAAGGATTTCTCTGATGCGGAGCCTACCACCAGGTCGCCGTAGAAAGCAACCATGCGCGGCGGTGCAATCGTGAGCGGTCGCATCCGCGATGCGATCAGCGCCTCGGGACCGGAGAACCGCGCACAGCGAGCCGTACTCGGGGCAATTGGCGGTCACGCCGATGAGACCGGATTCGCCTGGCCGAGCGTGCCGACGCTGGCAGAAGAGTGCAAGTACTCGCAAAGACACGTCATTCGTTGCCTCGCTGCTCTGGAGCGAGACGGCTGGCTGGTCATCAACCCGAAAGCTATTGGCCACAAGGGGAATTCCTACCAGATCGTGCTCAAGAAATTGAGGTTCCCGAGTCGAAAGTCAGGTGACATTGTGTCACCTGAGATGTCACCTGAGAACGGCAAAAGTCAGGTGACATCTGCGACATGTCAGGTGACATCTGCGACAGTGTCACGTGACATTTGCGACAGCCCTATAAGGAAAGAACAGTCACTAGAACCGTCACTGGAACCGTCAGTAAACGGAGGAGAAGACGTCGTCGCCGTCGACGAGGAGCCCAAGATGGGCGAGGTCTGCCTCGAAGTGGGATGTGAAGTGAACGTAATAGGCATAATCTACGGCGTCGACGCATCGGTGGAGTACCTGACGACCATGGGGCATGCTCTGCGTGCGGTTCCAATCGATCCGGATGGCGTCGACAGTGGGGTGTCGTGGTGGGAGAAGGGTCTGCGCGCGATCCTGGCGGAATACCGCGCGGCTCATCCGCTTGAGGAAAGCGACGCCCAACGAACCACCGAAGACAACAGCGATCGCGATAGTTAACTAGCGAGGTACTAGCGATTTTGATCAGCCGTGTATATAGGTGAATTGAACTTGAGCTCTTCGCGAGAGAGAAGAGGCCAATAACCCGCCGTCCCACCAAACTTACTCCTCTCGCAAGCCTCACACCCCGAACAATTCAATTCTTTCCGAGAGAGAGTGAGGAACTCATGCCAGCGAAAACTCATTTGGACTATCTGAGCGAGGCGGAAAGCCTGCTCAACAGGTCAAACTTTACCAAAGAAGACCGAAGCCGATTCGAGTCCCTGTTGCAGATCGCCGCGGCCTTGAATCCCAATGCTGGCGCCGCGATGGAGCACCGCACCGACGCCCTGGCACGCGAGCTCGGCCTGCCCGTCCGCGATCGCACGCACGAGACCCGGGTGCAGCTCTGTAGCGACAGCTTCCGCAGTTGGCTACGAGGATCCCCAGGCGAGCCCGTCGACGCGCGGAAGATTGAATTCCGCGACGGCATGATCGAAGGCGATCTCGGCGGCGCTTACCCTGGCAGCCCGTCGGGCTACTTCGTACCCGTGGGCATGGCCGACCGCATCACATCGATGCTGCGCGCCACCGACGATCTCTGGCGCCCTGATGTGGTCAACCTGGTCGTCACCACGACGGGGAATGCCTTCGCACTGCCCACGCAGGACGACACTACAGGCCAGGCGGTGATCATTGAGGAGTCACAGCAGACCCAAGAGCAGGACCTGCTTACAGGCAGCTTGCAATTCGGGCGATGTCCCACGTGGAGATCGGGCGGCGTCACGTGCTCTAACGAGCTGCTCGCTGACATGGCCTTCGATCCTGCCGAATGGCTCAGCGCGGTTTTCGCCATCAGATTCGCGCGAGGCATCGGAAAACGCAACGTGCAAAACCTGCTAGCAGGCGCGGCCCTGGGCACCGTAGCGACGGGCTCCAGTGACACAGATGGATCCCACGCCGACGGCAGCGACAGCGTTGGCTACGGTGACCTGCTCAATTTGATGGACGCCCTGGATCCGGCTTACATTGCGTCAGAAAAATGTGGCTGGGTGATGAGTTTCGGAACCCTGATTCAGCTCATGAAAGTGAAGGATCAGGTCAACCGGCCAGTTTTTCACTTCAAAACCAATTCGAACGGTGACCTGACGCTGTTCGAGAAGCCGATCCGCATTTGCCCGAGCATGCAGGCGATCGGGACGTCGGGTTCGCCGGTAGTCGGGAATATTCCGATCATCTTTGGCGATCTCGGCCGCTTCGTCGTGCGCCAGGTCGGCGACAGCATGGCCATGATCCGTTCGATCGAACTTTACGCCGAGTATGACCAGAGCTGGTTCGATGGCCGGCTTCGTGTGCAAAGCGGCGTCCTGTGGCAGCAAACCGCGGTCCCACCGCTTGTTTATTTGCAGAACGCGACTAGCTAGGAGGACTGTCATGGAATGCAAATTGGAAAAACGCATCCTGGCTTCCGCCGAGCTGAGAGCGTCAGAAAGCAAAGCCGGCGGCCGAGTCGTCGCCGGATACGCTGCGACATTTGGGTCGGTCGCAGATATCGGCGGCGCCTTTACGGAGACCATCCGGCCAGGTGCATTCAGTCGGACGTTGGCGGAAGGATGTGATTGTCGCATGCTGCTCAATCACAATCCCGACCAGCTACTTGGCCGAACTGTAAGTAAGACCCTGTCCCTGGCGCAGGACAGGATCGGCCTGAAGTTCGCCTGCACCTTGCCGGATACATCCGCCGGCCGTGACGCCTTCACATCAGTCCAACGCGGCGATCTGAGCGGCTGTAGCTTCGCTTTCCGAACCTACCAAGACGGCGAATATTGGCCTTCACGGACTGCACGTGAGCTACTCGCAGTGGAGCTCTTCGACTGTAGCCTGGCGACGTATCCGGCGTACTCGGAAGGAACGTCAGTATCAGCTCGCAGCGCAGCCGGTCCCTACGCCAGCATCGGCGTCTATCGCACGAACGAAACAGCCGCGATCACTGCGATCGCCGAGGAAGAAATCGAGAGGCTGAAGGCGCGGCTCGCACTCGCGCGGGCCTTATAACCGAGCTTGCTGCGACGCACGCGGTACCCATGGCGCGCGCGTCGCGGCTACGCGCCGGCGGGCATGAAGTACGCCGGCGCGAATCTTCAGAGGAGGAACGATGGCGGCGAACCAGAACGGTTGCAAGTGTGACTGCGACGAATGCGAAGCTGGCGATTGCCAGAACTGTAGCGACCCCGAGTGCGACGATCCCAACTGCGACGATGAGCGGGCAAAGCGCCGTCGTCAGCAGTTCTCGAATTGGTTGCAGGGAAGATGAGGTTCGGTCGCAACAAGGCCGAATGGGACCGCCGGCGCGGACTCGATCTCCTCACCGACCGGCGGTCACTTTTTCCGGAAACCGGAAAGTTGCCGGGCCTGCCTCGGCCAGAGCGGGCTCGGCGACCCCCGGGGAGATATGGGGTCGCAAAAGCTGGCCTGGACACCGGCTTGACCACGCCGCAGCCTGTTTGCGGGTGCGCGAGGGAACGGATTCGTATAACACGGCTCAGAATGCTCCGGTACGACAGGCAGATCGGGCGAAAAGATCGCGGCTGAATGCCGGCAAACAAGGCGGAAGCGAATGTCAATCAAACGAAAGTCGGGCCGAACCGTGAAGCCCCCGGATGATCTCAGCGAAACGATGAAGCAATTCTGGCGGAAGGTCGTTGCCGGATGGGAGCTGGAAGCCAACCATCTCCGCCTGCTAGAGATCGCATGTCGCGCATGGGACCGGGCCCTGGAAGCTTCGAGCACCGCGACGAAAGAGGGACCGTTTTTCACGGACAAGAATGGCATTATCCGACCGCATCCAGGACTCGCCGCGGAGTTGTCGAATCGGAAGTTGTTTATCGCTTCGTTGAGGGAACTCGGGCTCGACGTCCGGGTGCCCGACAACCCACGCGGCCCCTCTCTGCCGCATTACATGCCCCGGTACGAGACCAGGAGCGAGGACTAAAGCCATGCCGCATTCAGTGCGAAGGAAACGCACGCAGCGCGCCAAGACTGCGATCAGCGACGACGCCCTAATGGCCTACTTCCTTGACCTGGACACTCGCGAAGCGAGGATCGAGAGCTACTTCCTGGAGGATGAGGAGCTGCTTTGGAAGAAAGTGCGGGAGGCGGTACTACGTCGCTGGATCAGGCGGAAGCCTGGAACACGTCCGTCTGCCTGGTGGAGATTCGACTCGCCGCGCGCAAGACTAGGCTCCTGGCCGCACGAGTCACCGGCGATGAGGGAGCTGCTGCGCGGTGCGGGATGTCCGAGCTGGCAGAGCGTCCGAGGCTCTAGCGATATTCCCTCGCTGAGGTGCGGCATGCCCCAATCGTGGGAAGGTTACGATCGATCGCAGCCGCCCATCTTCGAGAGCGAAGCGACCTTCCTCCGCCGGCATGGATTGCTGCGCGCCGGCGAGGTCGCGAAGCTGACGGCTGCCGACTTCGACGCTCTGGAAGTGCTCGAAGATCCCGACCTCACGCCCGTGGTTACTTGAGAATGGTCTACGTTGTCATCATCGGGTGCATCGCGTTCGCTCTTTGGGTCGCTCTGGTCACGGCCGCCACGCGGGATTGAAGGCGCCCCCGGGCGAGCACCGCATCCGCGGGACGCTGGCATTCTTCTCCCTGCGACAGCGCAAACAAAGCGAACCGTGACCATCCGGCGATCGCCGGCATTTTGTGAAGAGGCTCAGGAGTTTCGATCTCCCACATTGTCGGCATGCTTTCGTTAAAGCGGTCGCTGGAGGCTCCAGGGCTTCGTTGTACGCTCACCGAAGCCTGCGGGCAACGTAAACCATCACCCGGGCCTTTTAACCGCAAACAGCGAGTACGCCATCGCACACAGCGAGGGATCAGAGAGTAGTGGTCAAGAATTGTGGGAGAAGGAGAATTCCTGTTTGCATCGGCAGCACTGGTAGACCATGACTCCGTGGCTCCGGACGCTCACAACGGGAGCCAGCCTTTTATGCATCTCCCAGCAGCCGGGGCAGTATTTCTCGTGCCCAAGAACGTATAAGTCACAGTCTCGCCGGATGCCTTCGGCACTCTTCTGGTCTGCACGAATCGCCTCCAGCTCTTTCTCAAGAGCGCGGTTGCGTTCCTGTGCTGCGGAAAGCTCCGCCTGCAACTCTGCCATCTTCCCCATTGCGTCAAGTATCTGTTGGAACTCGGGAATTTTGTCGGCAGCGCGAAGAACGTTTGCTGCGGACATCAGGCCATCAGTGATTCCCATATTCGATCCTCTCTTAAACCTAGCCGACAAACCGTTCAGTTCAAAAGCCCGAACAGCCTGAAGACCGCTGCACTGAGCCTGCGGCGCCGTCCTAATGCTGTCAGCGGGATCCCGATCGTCCTGGATAACGCGCGCCTTGACGGCCGACCCGCGGACCATCCGCCATAACTCCGGCGCCGCAAACAGTGAAGGGGCCAGCAACGAATCGCCGGCCCCGTCCTGCTGCTAATTATGATGGCTCCTTTATAGCTTCCCGGTCGATATTTCTCCGTTCCCCAAGTCACCGGGAAAACCTTGGGGCCGGGCTCAAGTCCTCCGGTGTTTTACGAACTATCTTGTCGGGGACTTTCAATTTGATCACCCCATTTCGTGCGCCAGATGCGCGACTACTAGGCAGGATTGTACACTGGCGAGTCGTGGCCAGTGAGCTATAATTCGCCGGAACAGCCACATGATTCAGCTAGACCTCACTAAGGCGCTTCACCCGCGCACCTTCGGTTACTTCGCGCCGTTAATGCCTGGACTGTTCTTCGAGATTTCAATACTACTTTCTGGATCTTACTCATTTCGCAAACTCGCTGACCAAGCACAGCTAGGCTATTACACCTCGCTCGTTGTTGTTCTGATCCTCGCTTTCATCCTCGGAAACGGGTTCCTGCTTCTGGTTCGACTCATCCAGCTCACGATAGGCCTTTCCTGTCGCTGTGCAGCTTTTGCATGGAAAAAGGTCTTGTCTGGGCTGCTGAGACTGATCAGATACTTGTTTTCGAGGCCGCGGCGGCTTCCCGTCCGAGTTGCTATGCGACTACAGCAACTAGGTCGCAGCTTGGAGGACCAGTTATCGCCGTCGGAGCCGTCACAGTACACCATAGCCCTTGCTGACGCCACTACTGTGCTGCTCAAGGAGCGCTATGGAATCGAGTTACATCCGGTAAAGCCAAATTGGGGCGCCTGGTTCGACGTTTTCGGAATACCACCTAAGGAGTACCAGCGGGGAAGTTTGATGGTGATGGCGTCGGAAGCGACCGGCTGGTGCGGTGTCATAGCGGCCCGCATTGCTCCCGCGTTGAGGAGCCGTTATTACTTATCGTTTTCCGTTTTTCTGGTCCTGTACGGGCTCCTTAGCGACTGGTCCGTGGCCCGCGGAAGAAACGACCCCGATTTCTTAAATTTCATTCGACTGCGTGCCGTGTTGAAAGAGATAAGGGAAGCGCGAAACACGAGTCAGAAACCTACCAATGTGAACATCGCTGAGAATGAGGACGATTTGGGTTAGCCGAGACGGAAATACCTGCAAGAGTTGTGGCATGAATTGTGGCATAACCCGCTCCACCATGGCAGCAAATTACTGCTAAATGCTGCAAACTCCTGCTCAGCATGTCGGTGCGTCGGATGATCGCAACTCCATAAACTCGCGCCACTTGCGCTCACTTATGCTCTCCACTGCTGAGTCTGAAGTCGTTGTTCGCAACGATGAGGTCGTCGGTTCGATCCCGACTAGCTCCACCAATAACTCCTTAGAAATCAACACTGGTTGAAGGTCGGAAGCACAGGTTACGTCACAAAACGTCACAATTGAGTTTGTACCGTGCATCACATCACCCTCGTTTCTTCCTGCTTGCTTCTCCTCGAATCGATCATCTGGCTCATCTGCGCTACCGCTCGCTTCTGTGCGGCAGGAACGAACTGCGCGTAAATGTCCATCGTGGTCGAGATGCGCGAGTGCCGCATCTGCGCCTGCACCGCTTTCGGATCGGCGCCAGCTTCCACCATCCAAGTCCCGTAGGACCTTCGCAACACTTGCCAGTTCATCCAGGGCAGTCCGAGCTTGCGCGCCGCTGGTTTGATGTGACGTGACAGGATGTTGTGATCTGACATCGGGACCCCGGAGCGGAGAGATTGGAAGACGAGATCCCCCGGTGCATCGGAGCGAACCACCTTGAACGTCTTGGTCGCCCCCTTGCCTCCCCAGTTGATCGTAACTTCCATTCCCTTTAGCTGGTGAATCCGGGCAATCACTCGAGGATCGACGCCAACCGGAGCATTGCTGGCCGAAGTCTTTGGGCATCCCCAATCGCCGCGGCAGTAACGCTCGTCGATCGTCAGCGAGTCGCTGTGCACGTCGTCCCATTTCAGCCCAATCAGTTCACTTACCCGCAGACCGGACATGACGCAGACATACACCATCGTCGCGTAAGGCTCGGCCATCGCATTCACGAGTAACTCGAACTGCTCGGGGGTTAAGTGTGGCTTGATACGCTTGCCCGTTCGCGGGAGCGGAATCTGTATCCCCTCGATCGGGTTGCGCACCAACATCTGAAACCGCACAGCGCTGCCCAACACGCTCGAGAGTGCGTCTTTGATCTTCATGGCGGACGAGTGGCCCGCTCGGAGACCAGAGAAGTACTTCTGCAGCGTGATTGTGTTCAGGTCGCGCAATGCCATCTCACCGACCAGCGGGTTAAGGTGCTTCCGTAGAATGCACTCGTAGTTCTTGCGGGTTGACGATGCCAGCAGAGGGAGCACAGTAGGCCGATAGATGGTATCGACATACAGACCCCAGGGAGTTGCAGATCCTACAGATTCCAGCCCCTGATTCATCGGCCGCAGTGCCAGCCGAACAACTAAGAGAAGCAGGACCGCGGAAGAGTACATTCTTCCTGCTTCCCTTTCTTCTCCCAGCCAACTGTCAAATTGTTATCGGAGACTTTTATCACCCTTAGTTCGGGGCTTCCGCTGAACAATGTCTCCGGTCTTGGGTTCAGGTTTGACACCCCCTAGATTATTATTTGTTTCGGCTTCGGAACTGTTTATCATGGACATATTTCCCTTTCTCTGGAGCAAAACCAATGGGCGATCAATTCAAAGTCGGCGATGTTGTAGTACTTAAATCTGGCGGTCCCGCCGCCCCCACCCCCGACACTGGCAGGCGCTGGAACGGCTAATCGCTCGGCAGAGCACCTAAATGTAACAGTCTCAACGTCTCAACCTAAACTTCACGACTCGCAACAAGGTACGAAACGACTTTCTTAAGCGCAAGGCGCGAAACAATTCACGGCGCGGTGCGCGCGCACGATTGGGCGTAGGCGGAGACTTAAGCAGCGGCTAACTATACCGAATCTGGTCGAGCCTGGTTTCGAGATTGCGGACTATCTTGCCAATCGATGGCCGTCCCACCTTCCTCCTCGGTTTGCCAGACAGCTTTGCCCAATACTTACGGAAACGCTGCCGCTGCCAGCGAACGACCGTGCGCGTCACCCGGCACGAATTGCGACAGCGCTGGGGCAAGAGACAAGGCTACAGGTGTCAGAACGCAGTGAACGAGAGGCATAGAGTGGATACGCCGACTCCAACTGCATCCCACCTAACACGGACTCGACCAGTTTCAATGGTACCCATGATGAGGAGCCTCCCATTGAAAGAAGTGGTGCAGAGTGACTTCGTACCCGAAGTCACTCTTTCCCCGACCCATCAGGCCTGCCTAGAAGTGAAATCCGATCTGCGCTGTCAACGCCCGCGGTGTGACGTAGTGGGTGCCGCTGAACGTTGAGAGGAAGTTGTAGAGAGCGTAGTTGTTTGCAAGATTAATCGCGGTGAATTGCAGACTCCACTTA
>Ga0181526_10001730_pt1 | contig 20194 bp, 15 predicted proteins | sample PEATcosm2014_Bin_35_FD_119750 | JGI IMG/M metagenome (GOLD analysis project Ga0181526, IMG submission 119750) | Peatland microbial communities from MTU Mesocosm Facility, Houghton, MI, USA - PEATcosm2014_Bin06_30_metaG | ecosystem: Environmental > Terrestrial > Soil > Wetlands > Peat | place...
GCAACGGTTGCCACAGCTTCATACTGCAATCACTGAGAATCGAAAATCTCAGAACCCGGTCATCCTCGGTTTCCAGGGGCGCAGCCAGATGGAGGCCCGCTACGGCGAAGATTCAGAGGCTATGCTTTCCCAGCCAGCCACGAAAATCTTTCTGCGGACCACAGAGCCGCGCGCAGCCAAATGGGTCAGTGAAGCCATCGGCGAGGTCGAGATCGAACGTCTTCGGGAGACCCACTACGACGGTTCGCGCGCGGGAAAGAACTTCGCACTTGATCGTCAGACCGAGCCGCTCGTTCTGCCCTCGGAAGTCTCCGGCCTTGACGATCTGCGCGGCTTTCTCAAGTACGGCAATCACGTCGCGCGATTCTCTTTCCCGTTCATTGCGCTAGAAGAGAGAAGCCCAGGCTTCGATGAGCGTCCGATGGACGACCTGATTGTTCCGAGCACTCCTCTCCCGGCAGAGCCGGAAGAGATGCAGGGCAACCTTTTGTTCCCGGAACATGAGGTTCAATCTGCCGGACATCAACTGGAGTAGAGGCCCATGCTAACTATCTCCAAGCCGCTTTCCGCAGGGCAGGCGCAAAGCTACCACGCGAAGGAATTCACGGCCAAGGAACAAAACTATTGGTCCGAACGCGGTGTGATTGCGGGCGAATGGCAAGGCCGGCTTGCTCCGCTGTTCGGTCTTGCCGGAGCGGTTTCTGCCGAGGACTTTGCAAAGCTCAGCCAAGGACATCATCCGGTGACCAGCGAACAGCTTGTTCGCCAGCGCGCCTCCTATGAATACCAGGATGTGGATGGCAAGACGGTCAAAACCATGGAGCATCGCGCCGGGTGGGATGCGACCTTTTCCGCGCCCAAATCCATCTCACTCACCGCACTTGTTGGCGGCGACGAAAACGTGCGTCTGGCCCACCGCGAGAGCGTTCGCGTTGCGCTTGAGCAGCTTGAAAACTACACGCAGGCCCGTATTGGCGGCAACCATCCGCCAGAAACCACGGCCAAATTCATTGCCGCCAAGTTCGAACACGACACCGCCCGCCCGGTCGATGGTTACGTTGCTCCGCAACTCCACACCCATGCCGTCGTCTTCAACATGACCGAACGCGACAACGGCCAGCCGCGCGCCATTCAGCCGCAGAGCCTATTCGCCTCGCAGCAGTTCGCCACCGCCGTATATCAGTCGGAATTGACCTACCGCCTTCGCCAACTCGGTTACGAGATCGCCGTTGGGCGTTGTGGCGCGCCAGAGATCAAGGGCTACACGCAAGAGTATCTCGACGCATCCAGCCCGCGCAGTCAGCAGATTCGCTCGTATTTGGAGCGAACCGGACGAACAGGTTCAGAGGCTGCGGAGATCGCGGCGCACTCCACACGCGACCGCAAGGAGGCTCACTCGCCGGGCGAGGTCATGGCAGCGCATCGCAAGCTTGCTGCCGACTACGGCCACCAGGCTGAAGCAGTTGTCCGCGCCGCCCATGAAAGACTTCAGCGCCAGGAAAAGCCCGTCAACTCTGTTGACCGTGTGCGGGAATCGCTCACGTTTTCCCGTGACAAAAACTTCGAGCGCGAGGCTGTCGTCGATGAGCGGGCGCTGATCCGCGACGGCCTCCGTCGCGGAATGGGCGAGGTCACTTATGCCCAGGTGCGCGGGAATCTTGATGCCCGTCTTGCATCTGGAGAATTCCAGACAGTTGAGCGTTCGCAAAGTTTACCGGCGCGCCAGTTCACCACCGCCAAGACCATCGAAGCGGAGCACGAAATCGTCCGGGGTGTCCGCGAGGGGCAAAGCCAGGTTGAGCCGGTTCTGACCCGCCAGCAGGCCGTCACTTTTGCCGACCAGCATCCGCATCTCAACCGCGCCCAGAGGACCGTGGTAGAGGATGTGCTCAGTTCGCCAGACCGAATTCAGGGCATCCAGGGTTTCGCCGGCGCGGGCAAAACCACCACGCTCTCTGTTGTCCGCGCCGCCGCCGAATCGCACAGCTATGCGGTCGAGGGCCTCGCCCCGACCTCCCGCGCGGCCCGCCAGTTGAACGATGCTGGCGTTGAGTCAGGGACCCTGCAAGGGTTCCTTGCCCGTTCTCCGAACCACGCCACTCAGGAACAGCGGCATTTCTACTTCGTCGATGAGTCGAGCCTTGCCAGCACCAACCAAATGCGCGAGTTTCTTGCGCGTCTTGGCCCCAAGGACCGTGTACTCCTGATCGGCGACACCCGCCAGCATCAGGGAGTTGAAGCAGGCCGCCCCTTCGAGCAGTTGCAGGAGGCCGGAATGCGCACCGCCAAGCTCGACGAGATCGTTCGCCAGAAAGACCCGGCGCTCAAATCCGCCGTCGAATTGTTGGCCAAAGGCCAAGTCTCCGCAGCCCTTGAATCGCTCCAGCAACAGGGCCGCGTGAAGGAAATCCCCGAAACTCAGGAGCGCATCCGCGCGATCGCCAAAAGCTATGTCGAGTCACCAGAAAAGACCCTCATCGTCTCGCCCGACAATGCCTCGCGCCGCGAGTTGAATGTCGCAGTTCGGGAAGAATTGAAGGCCAATGGAACCCTCGCGTCGGAAGACCACAGCTTCCGCGTACTCGTTCAGCGCCAGGACATGACCGGCGCCGAACGCTCCTGGGCCAGCCATTACGAGATCAGTGATGTGGTCCGCTACGCACGCGGCAGCAACGCTATCGGAATCAAAGCTGGCGCCTACGGCACGGTGGTAGGCATCGACCCTGCCGCCAACCTGCTCACCGTCGAAAGGCTCTCAGGTGAACAGGCCACATACGATCCGCGTCGCTTGACGGGCGTCAGCGTCTACCGCGAGATTGACCGCGAGTTCTCCGTGGGCGACCGCATCCAATTCACCGCGCCGGACAAGTCGCTTGGCGTCGCCAATCGCGACCTTGCCAACATTGAATCCATCGCGTCTGACGGCCAGATTTCAGCCCGCCTCGACAGCAACCGCCAAGTCGAATTCAACACCCAAGACCATCGCCACTTCGACCACGGTTACGCCGTGACCAGCCACAGTTCCCAGGGTCTCACCGCCGAGCGCGTCCTTGTGAACGCCGACACCAGCGTCCACCCGGACCTGCTCAACTCCCGCTTTGGCTATGTCTCCATCTCCCGCGCTAGTCACGATGCCACGCTATTCACCGACAACATGACCAAGCTCGGCCCACAACTCAGCGCCGATGTCTCTAAGACCTCAGCCCTCGAACTCAGCAACCAAACGCCATCCATCGTCCAGGGATTCGGGATGTGGTGAATTTGCCAAACGATATTTTGCGAACAGCGTCCGCAGCCCCCGGACGGCTCGGAAACTCGGATACCAATCAACCAATCCTCAGTTCCAGGACGCTGGCCGACTTTCGGGGAGTAATGTGTGAGGGACGAAGCTTTTGAGCGTTCCGAGGCCTAGGTCTGTGCTCTCCCAGGTGCCCAAAGGCGAGGTACCTGGGCCACCCGCCAATCACGCAAGAACTGTGACCCTGGCATCTGGAGAAAGGTTGAGATTTACAACGAAGGAATGCGGTCGATCAGAGTCTTCACTGGCAAGCGTTATCTCGATAGTCAACGTGCCAAATGGCAGAGGTCTGATATTTAATTCTTTGCCAGGTGAGCCATCATCGTAAGTAATGGGTTCTATGTATGGGAGAACCCATTCGCCGCTATGATCCCATATCGCAAGCAGTAAGCACTCGCTTGTATTGGGGTTGATGGATACAGCATCATCAACTTCATGTCGAAGCCATTTTGGGGAATCAGTATACGCAACTTCAAGTTTGTTGAGATCACTGTATGCCACACTCGCAGTGACATAGGAGAACTGTGCAGTAGGTCTACCTGCAAGACGATGATTAAGGAAGCAGACCTTAACCCCAACAACACCATGCTTATCTGGTGGATAATACTCATGAATAGTATCCGTGAGAACGACAGACACACCGCGCAACACAATATTTGCTCGAACGGGATCAGCGGCAGGTTGTACCTGCACTGGAGGAACGGCGGATGGAGGCATATCGGCTGGAAATGTTCGCGGATCCGAAGACGTTGACGGCGCTGCGCTGTCACGGGTGAAATATGCGTGGAGAAGTATTATGCAGATCGTGCCCATCAACAGCACAAACGGAGTCTGCACAAGCCAAACAAGAACTGGCTTGATTAACGTAAAGAACCAACCTGAATGAGCATCAATGAAGTCATTCACGGCAGTAAGAATGCGATGCTCAATCAACCGTTCTCCAAAATCCAATATGGCAGCGAGAATGATGTATGGGAGCGCACGTTTACCGTCCGACTTGAGATTTCCGATGAATTCATTCATTGTCATTCTTCCAAATGGCCCTATTCAGACCACGTAATCGAGCATTGCGGATCGAGCCTATGAACTTCAATCTGCAATGAGTGCTTGAGACTGTTTACATCCCAACTTGAGCTATAAGTGATAGTGAATGATTCCCCATCGGCCGTATGCAGTTGAGCTAAAGGCGCAATTTCATGAGCGTATCGATTGTGCCAACCATCCTCGATCTTTGCTGGATCGAGACGCCGTGAAAACTTGCCATCAACTTTTCTGTTCATTGTTCCCTCTGCGCATGTTGTTTCATCGATTACACAAAGAGTCAAATATTCTCGTTTGCGCACATGAATCGATGTAAATGGAATCGACCGAATGAGCCTTGAGAACATTATTGCTCAGATCGACAGCGAAATTGGCGGGTGGCCCACTTCTGTCTCGCCCAAAAACTGGGTGCCCCAGGTCTTGATCTTGAGACCTGGGATTGCACGGACCATCCCGGCCACGGATTACTCCTCGTAAACGCCGATCGCGACGCCGAACATCAGGCCGACCAAAGACGGCTCATTGGGATGCCGTGCAGGTTTGCGGAAAATGGAATGACTTCTGTGCCGGTGTAAAATACCACACCGCGGACCCAATGTTTACCGGCAGCGGTTGCCAGGGCCTGCAGACCGCGCACGTCGTTGGCGCTCAGGGTTGCGGCAGCTTTGACCTCCACTCCTACGACTCTGCCTGCGCGATCTTCCAAAACGACATCCACCTCTTGCCCGGAAGCTGTGCGCCAATAGAAGAGGTCCGGCTGAGCGGTGCTCCATGTGGATTGTTTGCGCAACTCCATAAGCACGAAATTCTCTAGAACGGCCCCGGCCAGATTTCCTTCTGCTTTCAGCCGGTCAACGGTCGCTCCCAGCAAGTAGGCAAGCAATCCAGTGTCGTTCAAGTAAACCTTGGGAGTCTGAATAATCCGTTTCCCCAGGTTTCGCGCCCAGGGGCGCAACAGTTGAACCAAGAAGGTCCCTTCCAGCAGGGCGAAGTAGCGTTTTAGGGTCGTCTGCGGCAAGGCGACGGATCGCGACAGATCGGCGAAATTCAGCAAACCGCCAGCGCGTGCGGCCACCACCGAGAGCAGGCGTGGAACGGCCGTCACGTCGGCGATATTTGCCAGATCGCGGATATCCCGCTGGAGCATTGTCATGACGTAGGACTGAAACCAGGCGTCGCGGCGCGTGGCGCTCTGGCGGGCTATAGCAAGCGGGTAGCCACCGACCAGAGCGGTCTCCAGCAACTCGTTCCGCGGAATTGTGGCGATCTTTCCCGTCCATCCGACCGGCTTCTGGGAGAACAGGGTGTCTACAAAGTTCTCTCGCACTCCGTGTATCTCGCCCTGAGAGAACGGCCAAAGGGTCAGCACCTCCATGCGTCCCGCTAGAGACTCTGACAACTTTGGCAGGAGCATTACGTTTGCCGATCCTGTGAGCAGGAATTGCCCAGGCTGTCGCTTTCGGTCGATGGCGGCTTTGATCACAGGAAAGATTTCAGGAACATGCTGCACTTCATCTAGCGTGACGGGCATATTCAGGCCGGCAACGAATCCGTTCGGATCGCGCTTGGCAGCCCCCAGTATGCCGGGATCATCGAAGGTGAGGTACTGGCGGTTTTGTCCCGCCAATTCCGCTGATTGCACCAGTGTGCTTTTCCCGGTCTGGCGGGCGCCGTTGACCAGAACAGCAGGCGTGTCTGCCAATCCGTCCAGAAGCCGGTCGATAATGTGGCGACGAAGCATAGCAATATTATCAACCAGGAAATGGATGATAATCAACCGTGAAGTGGACGATTATCATATATGAAAAGGCTGCCGACGATACCCGCCTCATCGCTGCCAGTTTTCGATTTCGTTCCATGGTAGAAGTATATAGAGCCGTTTCCGACATCGGATTCATAGCGCCGCAGCCACAGCTCCCAGGGCCTCGCAGCCGAGCGCGCCCTGGTCAAAGCTGACGCCGGCGTCCACCAGACCTGCTCAACTCCCGCATCGCTTACCTCTCAATTTCCCATGCGAGCCTCTAAGCCCTCCACAGTGACCAAGCCTCCAGTCTTCATGATTTTCCCCAACTGCATATTCTCTTCTTTAGGACCTGAGAATAGGCTAATTGCGACACCTCATTTATTAACATGGCGCATATAAATCGCTTAGTTCTAAACACTTGCGTCGGCAATCAGCTAGATCGGCTACAATCAACTCTTCCGTCGAACAGGGACTTTGCACACTTACGCCCATGCCTAGAATTTTTGACAATATCGACCAACAGTTGCTGCCAACCCTCAAAACAACTCTGTCCGTTTCCCACAGATCAGACTTTTGCGTCGGATACTTCAACCTGCGAGGCTGGCGGCAACTTGATGAACATATCGAGAATTGGGCCGGTGGCGACGGCGAATGCTGCCGACTGCTGGTTGGAATGCAAACGCTCCCCCAGCAGGAGATTGCCGGTGCGTACGGCATCATCAAGCAAGATGCTGAACTCGACAACCAGACCGCGATCCGCCTGAAGAAAGCGCTGGCGGAACAGTTCCGAATCCAACTTACTCTTGGTGCTCCAACAAATGCTGACGAGGTCGGACTTCGGAAACTTGCCGCACAGATTCGCGCTAAAAAAGTGGTTGTCAAACTTCATCTTCGCCACACTCTACACGCGAAACTCTATCTCCTCTTTCGGCACGATCCGGTGAGTCCGGCTATTGGCTTTTTGGGGAGCAGTAATCTAACCTTTGCGGGGCTGTCGAAACAGGGCGAGTTGAATGTCGATATAACGGATCACGATGCCTGCGAAAAGCTGGCCCGATGGTTCGACGACCGATGGAGCGACAAGTGGTGTCTGGACATTTCCAGCGAGATTGCCGACATTATCGACCAGAGCTGGGCACGTCCAGAGCCGATTCCACCTCACCACATTTACGTCAAAGTGGCTTACCATCTCTCCCAAGAAGCGCGGGAAGGAATCGTTCGCTATGGTATCCCGAAAGATTTCGGAGATCAGCTCTTTGAGTTCCAAGAAAAAGCCGTCAAGATAGCTGCCCATCATGTACAGAAGCGTGGCGGCGTCTTGCTTGCCGATGTTGTCGGCCTTGGCAAGACCCTCATGGCGACTGCTCTCGCCAGAGTTCTGGCTGACGAGTTGCTTCTCGAAACGCTTATCCTTTGCCCTTTGAATCTCGTCAAGATGTGGGAAGACTACTGCCATACCTATCGGCTTCCATCGTGTAAGGTGTTGTCTTACTCGAAGGTATTGCAGCAACTACCGGATCTTCGCCGTTTTCGGCTCATCATTCTCGACGAGAGCCATAACCTGCGGAATCGTGAAATCAAGACCTATAGGGTAATCGCCGAATACATCCAAAAGAACGACAGCAAGTGCATCTTGCTATCGGCGACTCCATACAACAAAGATTATCTCGACCTTGCCAGCCAATTGCGTCTGTTTGTACCGCCAGACAAGGAACTTGGGATTGGGCCAGAGCGCAAGTTTCAAGAAGTAGACCGGGCGCTGTTCAGAGGAAAATTCCAATGCGGGGCCAACACGCTCGCCGCTTTTGAGAAGAGCCAATATCCCGACGACTGGCGCGACCTGATGCGCCTCTACATGGTTCGCCGCACGCGCGGATTTATCAAGGCAAACTATGCCAAGACAGACCTGGACAACGGGCGCAAGTACCTTGAATTCAAAGATGGAAGCCGTTCGTACTTCCCTGATCGCCTTCCCAAGAAACTCCCCTTTGTTGTCAATGAGAATGACCCGAACGATGAGTATGCCAAGCTCTATTCCGCGCCCGTCGTTGACATCGTCAATGGCTTGAGTCTTCCTCGCTACGGGCTAGGAAATTCTGTGCTTCAAAAACCTCCAATAACCGCAACCAAGGGCGATGAAGCAATTCTGGCGAACCTCTCTGCCGCTGGCACTCGGCTCATGGGCTTTTGCAGGAGCAACCTATTCAAGCGACTGGAGAGCAGCGGCCATAGCTTCTTGCTCTCCGTCGAGCGGCACATCCTCCGCAACTTCATCTTTATCCACGCCATTGAAAATGGCTTGGAGATTCCCATTGGCACACAGGACTCAGGCCTCTTGGACACCACCACGTCCGACGGGGATTCAACAACAATAGAGACATTCGACGAAATCAGCGCACCCCAAGGGCATTTGCGCACAGTCAGCGCATTCCGCGCCCGCGCCGCCGAAGTGTATGCCCTTTACGCGGGCCGTTTTCGGACCCGATTCGACTGGATTCGCCCAGGATTCTTTCGGCCACAGCTCTGTAGTGATCTTCTGGCGGATGCCAATGCGCTAATGCAGATTTTTGATCGCTGCGCCATCTGGAATCCCAAAACGGATTCAAAGCTCCAGGCCCTCATCACTTTGGTCAGCCAGAAGCACAAGACCGAAAAGGTACTAGTCTTCAGTCAATTCAGTGACTCGGTCAATTATCTGAGTCGCCAGCTCGCGTCTGCCGGCATCAAGCGCGTTGCGGCAGCGACAGGAGATTCAGAGAACGTCACGGATTTTGCCTATCGTTTCAGTCCGCAAAGCAACAAAAAGACCATTGCGCCGGAGCAGGAGCTGCGAGTCCTTGTCGCGACCGATGTCCTGAGTGAAGGACAGAACCTTCAGGATGCCTTCATCATCGTGAACTACGACCTGCCGTGGACGATCATTCGGCTCATCCAACGGGCGGGCCGTGTGGACCGTATCGGCCAAAAATCCGACAAAATCCTCTGCTACAGCTTCCTGCCAGCGGACGGAATCGAAACGATCATCAATCTTCGCGCCAAAGTGCGGGCGCGGCTCCACGCGAACTCTGAAGTAGTCGGCACCGATGAATCCTTTTTCGATGACGACAAGCACAATAAGATTGTTGCCGATCTCTACAACGAAAAGGCCGGACTTCTCGACGGCGAGGAGGACTCCGAGGTTGACCTCGTCTCTTACGCCTATCAAATCTGGCAAGATGCGATCACCACGAACCCTTCGCTCAAAAAGACCATCGAGGATATGCCGAACGTGGTCTACACGGCCAAGCAGCACGATGCCGTTGAACCCTCAACGCAAGGTGCCTTGGTTTATTTGAAGAATGCCAGCGGAACCGACTCCCTTGCTTGGGTAGATGCTTTGGGGAAGCGTGTCACCGATTCACCCTTCAAGATTCTCAAAGCCGCGGAATGCCTTCCAACAACGGCGGCAGTGCCTCGGCTCCCGAACCATCACGAGCTGGTCGAGGCCGCGGTCAAGGAGCTTGCCGCGGAAGAGAAGATTGTCGGCGGTGGTCTGGGCAGTGCCACGGGCGCACGCTATCGCACCTATGAGCGGCTCAAGCGGTACGCCCTGGAAGTAAAGGGCACCCTTTTTGACACTCTTCTATTGCAACGAACGCTTGAAGATGTATACAAGTACCCGCTACGTTCTGTCGCCGCAGACATTTTGAACCGGCACATGAAAACTGACTGCACCGACCAGACCTTGGCCGAGCTAGCCACCGGTCTGCGAGAGACCGGACGGCTCAGCATCGTTGAAGGCGACGAGGATCAGGAAACAGTAGCTCAGATTATTTGCTCACTTGGGCTTGTAGAAGGTCAGGGAAATGGCAATTAACCGCGAACACGCCAGGCAATGGCTAAAAGCATTTGACTTCAAGTCGCTGTTCATCGAGGAGCTCGGCTGGGACAATCTCGCCACCAATCTCGTGAAACAAATCGATGGTGCCGACTATCGCTTTCATGCCGTCGCTGAGAAGCGTGGTGTAGTGGTTCTGATCTCTGACTCCATTCCTGAATACGCCATTCGAGTCAAGCTCGACAAGCTCATTGCCAAGGATCACTTTGAGCATCTGATTGTCTTCACCGACCAGTCACACGGCCGCCAGGTATGGCAATGGGTGCGCAAGGAGCCGGGTAAGCCCACGGCGGTTCGTACCTATCATTACTCCCCCGCTCAATCTGGCGAGCTGCTTTTCCAAAAGCTGGACAGCCTGGTATTTACGTTGGATGAGGAGGAAATCCTCACTCTGACCAGCGTCACCGGGCGACTAAAAGCCTTCGATGTAGAAAAAGTCACCAAGAAGTTCTACGAGCGATTCAAGACCGAGCATTCCAGCTTCCTCAGCTTTATCAGAGGCATTCCAGACAAGCAAATGGAGGGCTGGTATGCCTCCGTCATGGTAAATCGGCTGATGTTCCTTTACTTCATTCAGGAAAAGGGCTTCCTGAGCGGAGACAAGGAATACCTGCGTAACAAGCTCGCTGAAAGCCGCGACCGCAAGCCAGATGCCTATTACCGAGATTTTCTTTGCCCGCTTTTCTTTCAGGGCTTTGCTCGGAAGAAGGCAGAGCGTTCCGCCGCCACGAACAAGTTGCTTGGTGAGATTCCATATCTCAATGGTGGCCTCTTTCAGAAGCACCAGATCGAGGAACTGCACGGCAAGACCATCGTTATTGCCGACACCGCCTTTGAGAAACTCTTCAGCTTCTTCAAGGAATACGACTGGCATCTCGACGAGCGTGAGAACCGCAACGGCAACGAGATCAACCCGGACGTGCTCGGCTACATCTTCGAGAAGTACATCAACCAGAAGCAAATGGGCGCGTACTACACCAAAGAAGACATCACCGAGTACATCGCCCAAAACACCATCATCCCGTTTCTTTTGGACGAAGCCCGCAAGGGCTGTGCCGTGGCCTTTGCGCCAGAGGGTTCCGTCTGGCGTCTGCTCCGGGATGACCCGGACCGTTACATTCACGATGCAATGAAGAAGGGCGCCGATCTTCCGCTGCCTGCGGAGATCGAGGCCGGAGTTGCCAATGTGCAACAGCGCGGCGGCTGGAACCGGAAAGCCTCGGAGGAGTATGCGCTTCCTACCGAGATTTGGCGTGAAGCCATCGACCGCCATCAGCGGTATCGCGTCATCTGGACCAAACTAGCCGCCGGTGAAGTCCATCAAGTCAATGATCTGGTCACGCTCAACCTGAATATCCGCCAGTTCGCACAAGATGCAATTCAATTCTGCGAAGGGCCGGAACTACTACGCGCTGTCTGGAAAGCCATCGAGAAAGTTTCTGTCCTCGACCCCACCTGCGGCTCGGGCGCTTTCCTGTTTGCTGCGCTCAATATCCTCAAGCCTCTCTATGAAGCCTGCCTGATACGGATGCAGGGGTTCATTGAGGACATGGAATCCGCAGGGCCGCACCACCCGGCGAAGTTCGGCGACTTCAAGCAGATTCTTGAAGAATCGAAGCGCCATCCCAAACAGGACTACTTCATCCTCAAAGCCATTATCGTCAACAACCTCTTCGGCGTGGACATCATGGAAGAGGCCGTCGAGATCTGCAAACTGCGGCTCTTCCTCAAACTGGTTGCCCAGGTTGAATCACAGGACCGTATTGAGCCGCTGCCTGACATCGACTTCAACATACGCGCTGGGAACACTTTGGTCGGCTACGCACGGCTTACGGACATCCGTGCCGGTCAGGGTGACTTATATGCACAAGAGATGATCTCCCAGATTGAGGACAAAGCGAGGGTACTCGATTCTGCAGTGGAACTCTTCCGCAAGCAGCAGACGCAGCTTGATGGAACCGTGACCGCGGAGGACAAAGCAAACCTACGCCACCGATTTTCTGAGCTTGAAACAGAGCTCAACGACCACTTGTCTGGCGAGTACGGCATCAAGAAGTCTGGAGTTAAGAAGTGGAAGGAATCACATAAGCCATTTCACTGGTTTTGTGACTTTCACCGCATCCTCGCGTCAGGGGGATTCGACGTAATTATTGGAAATCCTCCTTGGAAGGAGTATGCAGAAGTTAAGGAGTCATACCAGCTCCATGGATATGCGACCGAGTCATGCGGCAATTTACACGGAATGACAACAGAACGAGCGATCAACCTTGCCGGTGATCTCGGGCGGATCAGCCTCATAGTTCAGCTTCCGCTCACAAGTTCATCTCGCATGAATACGGTTCGATCCATGCTGCGAGCGTCGTCAGAATTCATTTCGGTCATTCCGTTCGATGATAGACCCGGCAAGCTTTTTGATGGTCTGGAACATTGTAGAAGCGTAGTGTTCACCTGCAAGAAGCATGAGAACGCAAAGAAATCTGAAGTTGTTTCGCGTTACCAACGTTGGCCATCGGAGGCACGTCCCTTTCTCTTTTCGACCATCAGCTTTGTGCCCAACCTTAGCGAAGAATCATCCAGCAAGCACTTTCCGAAGATCGGATCATCAGAGGCGAGAAGAGTCATAGAAAAGTTAATGAATTCCGCGAATTCGGCGCTGGGAATCTCCTTGTCATCACAGCCAACCGACCATTTCATCTTTTACCAAGAAGCAACCCAATACTGGGTAAAGGCAACTGTTGGACTTCCTTTCTATTCCAAGAACGGCCAAATAGGCTCCCCAGCCCATGGCCGCTATCTATATTTGCGAGATTCAATAATCACTCACGCTGTCAGTGCAGTCTTGAACAGTAGTCTTTTCTATCTTTATTTCGTTGCTTTTGGTGATTGTTTCCATTTGAGCGGGTCGCTCGTTTCCAACTTTGGAATTCCGTCTTCGGCACTTGCGGACCCTCGCCTAACAGATTTGAGCAAAGAGCTCATGGCAGATCTCAAGCGAAACTCTGTCACAAAAACAATTACTACTAGGGACAAAAAGACGAAGACGGTAAAGGACACAATCTCATACGCCGAATTCGATGCGAGGTCTTCAAAATCTATTATTGATAAAGTCGATTGTGTCTTGGCCGAGCATTACAGCTTCACCGCCGCTGAGCTTGACATGATTCTTAATTTCGATGTTAAGTTTCGTCTAGGCTCAGAAGAAGAAGCGGATGTTGAGGAGGAGTAATTGTGATCCTCAACGAGCAAGTCGCGACGATTCGCCTGGGAAGTCCAGCGTACCCACAGGCTTTGCTTGAGGGGCTGGGCAGCGACGCGCCCAATGAGTTCTGGGCCGCTGGCCCACTGGAACCGCTCTATCAACCCAAGACCGGCTTCTTCTGTTCCTCGCAATGCCCCGGCTCCATCATCCTGAAGACCTTCGATGCCATCACCCAGATGCGCGATGAGGGCCAGATTCTCATCGGCGGCTTCCACTCCGTCATGGAATGGGAGTGCTTGGGCATCCTACTCCGTGGCCGCCAGCCCGTCATCTGGGTTCCCGCCCGCTCTATCGCAGGAATGCACCTGAAGCCAGAGTTGCTTCCGGCCTTCGATGCCGGCCGTCTGCTCACCCTCTCCCCATTTCCCCCGAAGGACAAGCGGATCACTGCGACCCATGCAGAAGCCCGCAATCGCTTCGTCGGCGCACTCGCTGATCGCATCTTCGTTCCCCACGCAGCTCCCGACAGTCGCACACTAGCCATTTGCGATCAGCTAAAATCGTCTGGAAAACAGATTGTGAATGCTGATGATGTGCTCAAGGAGAGATTCTGATATGAGTATTGCTTTTACAATCAGACGCGCTGACCTGGAGCGGCTAATTACATTAGCAGACACGCAGAAACCGGGCGAAGGAAAGCAATGGAAGGTCTTTTTGAAGGTTGAAGGGCACATTGCGACTTTTAAAGTTCATGAAGAAAGTGCGCAGTATCCCGTCAGGACAGATTCTCCTGGGTCAGCTCAACTTTTAATTGCCAACCTACGTGATATTTTCTACGAGAATCGCCGTGAAAAGGAATTGAACATTGTCGTTGGATACGGGTATGTTAAATGCGGTAAAACTGTTCAGCATAGCGATGAAATCCGATATGGCATCAGTTGCGACGTAAAGAATGACCATGTCTTTTATCCGAATCGTATTGACTTATTAGCCATCTTCAACATAATTGACAAAGGGAAAAGCGAAGAACTCAGGATAGATCGACATCTTTCGGATGTGCATGAATCCTATATTCGAGACATAAATGAAGCATCAGGCATTCTTGCGCGGTATGGGGTATCACCACAGGCTGTTCAAGAAATGGCGGATAAAGCTGTTTCTGCGGAGGTCGGTAATGTTCGTGTCAGATATGATCTATAGGCTGATGAAACATCTCATCGTATGCAGCAAACGACACAGTAGAACTACATTCTGAATAGATATTCCAACGGGATCTCCTTGTTGAATGCCTTCTTTGCCGCGTTGAAGTCGTAGCCCGTCAGAGTAGCACCGATCTCACGGGATGTGTTGAGCAGGTTGCCAAGGCCATACACATTTTCAAACTCAACGACATCGAAGACTTCCTCTTCCTCGTCAAGAATCGCCAGATGCAAATGAGTCTGTCGGGAAGCTTTCTCTAAGAGCCCCGATATGGTTGGCTGCGGGGACGGACTGATGAGCAACTCATAAAGCGCATAGGGCATATCATCCAGAATTGGCGGAAACCACCAAAGCATGAACACAATCGGTCCGGCGCTGGTGCGCACTGCACCCGACTTGATGTTAAGAACGAATGGCCCATGCTTGCGCAAGTCGTTCATGAACTGCCGCTGTTCTCGCAAGATCAAAACCGTCTCTTGTCCTATTTCTTGCATGAGCGTTGCGGAATTGAAATGGATGCCAACCGGCGCAGGATCATTCCGATTGTCGAGGTGGAAGTTCCATTTCATGCCTTTAGGAAATGCATTGTTTCTCATCGGGATGTTGAACCTCTGGAGGAATTTGACCGATCATCGTTAGAAGCCATATCACCTGTTAATCGCTTCAACCTGATATGCGAGGAAAACAGCGGATGCTCCTGGATTTTCTCCCATGTCGCTGAAAAGTCAACCCCGAGAGGCAGCCTAACTTCTCTTGCCGCATCTGGAAAGCACCCGAGCCGAAGCCCAACATAAGTAGTCATTTCCATTAGCCACGGCAGCAGTGGGTTTCCCACCAGCTGTTCTCCAACGAATCCGTCAACGACTTCCTTTTCGGCAGCGTTCATGAACGATCCTTGCCACCGCCTAAGATTTACCAGCTTCTCGTCGGTGTCACCTTGCGACACAGCAAAGAGCGCCAACGGCACGTCCATGTAGAAGTAGACACTTTTCATGCCGAAGTCCATTCTTCGAAGAAGCTCCTGATCGAAGGAAATACGCGGAGCCACTAAAGCCAGTGATTTATGGAAGAAATTTCCGCACCTGCGACCCCGCGTCGGCGAAGTTTTCGAATTGAACTTGGAGCCGCCGTCTGTTGCCAGTCAAGGCGAAGAGTGTCGCTCCGATGAGCGGAGGCCTCACGTACCCCCAGGTGGAATCCCGAGCGTCGAGTTGAGGTTCCATCCAGGTGCACATCTTGGATTGCAATGAAGCCGGAAACGCCTCAGGGATGAAGACGGCGACCCAATTCAGGAAGAATCCACGGAGATCTTGTCTCTGTGGAACGTGCGTTATGTCCATGTCATCAAGGAACGACTGCCACTCTTCGTCGCAGATGCCTGCAATGCGACTCAGATCGATCGATAAGGGAGACGATGTAAACTCCGCCACTTCAAGTCCAGCCTTTCCGTGAGACCTCTGTGCTAAGAAAGTAGGGCGACCATTCGTTCCTGCATGCGCTCTTTGCGATTCTCAAAGAAAATCTTGAAATCAGAAGGCCCCGACGGAATAGTGCCCAAGTCATGCCGCTCCAGGACAGCATCGCGGGTCGCTTTGGCGGGGTATGCCTCTTCCATCCAATCAATTGGCAGCTTGTCGCTCTTAATCGTGTTCACAACTCCTTCCAGAAGCATCAGGTTTGGGAGTTGATCCCGAAGTTCGACGCATTCTTCGGCATAGGCTGATTCACAGCCTGCCCTCTCCAGGCGTTTCCTTTGGAGAGCGCTCCGCGGATAGAAATGATCAATATGGTGAAGTTGACTCGTGTCGATAAAGGGATACAAGAGAGACAGCAACGGGAACAACCTTCGGTCCCCGTACTCCATATCGAGGAGGTCGGAGATTTCTTCGGAACCGAAGGAGAGACCCTTCCCCTTGGCGGCAAGCTCCTTCTCAAGCTGCTCCATAGGAAACGTCTGATGATTGGCCCGAATGATGTCGCGCAAAGCAGTGAGCAGCGTGTCGAGGCCGCTGCCCCAAATGCCGGATGATTTTAGGAGTGACCGAATCAGCCAACTTCGAATTTCATTGCGCTCCGCCTTGTGCGCGGGAGAAGATAGCCAGCTATTGGGTGGATTCCGCTTGAAAATGTAGTACGCAATGGGGAGCAACGCGCTATCGGCGCGCAACGTGTGCTCATTGAATCCAAATGAAGAAATTAGATTGACAGTCAGCGAGCACGCATCTCGCACTTTTGGCCAAATCGCTTCGAGCGCGGTCATGTTCGCGTGATTGAAGTTCTCCACTTTGAAACCGACACTACCTTTGTCAACCAGCATCAATCCAGCTTTGAGTACAAAGTCCTTGGAAAGGTTGAAGCCGGCTCCGATCTTGTTCAGTTGATCTACGAGGGCATGAATCTCCTGCCTTGCGTCCAGACTTGACCATTGCGCCACGGCGATGCTCAGGAGAAGATCCGAGTACGACAAGACCGTGCCGCCGGAGTTCATTCGAATGAAAATCCGAAGAACCCGGTCAAGTTCCTGGCTCTTCTCCATGTAGAAGGTTATCGTCGGGGCCGAGTGAACAACCTCGTACAGCCTGTGAAGAGTATTGCTCGCCCTTTCGAACTGTTCAGTGTCGTTCCCGAGTTGTCGCTGACTGAAAACAGCGAAGAGCCATATCGACAACTGGGAAATGTTTGAAACCGACATGATTTTGGTGACGGGATACCAAAGAGCCTCATTGTCTGTCTTGGCCTTCTCAGGGTCTTTGAACTGAAAACTGTATGCCTCCCCTTCTTCATCCTCTCCTTTGGACGCAAACAAGTTGAGATGAAGTGCTTTCTTTGGAAAGGCATTTGGATTTGTTCGCCACTTTCCGGGCTCTTTGATTGCCATTGAACCGCGAAGGCCAATGTTTAAGGCAGTAAGCCGCTGTTGTCCGTCGAGCACGGCTGTCAGTTCGCGGTTCGGCAGTGCCCCCAATTCTGGACAATGAGGCGCATCGCGCTCGTGGTAGTTCTGGACGAACCCATAAAACTTAAAAAGTATGCTTTTCTCAGGTTCAACCCTCCAGAACAGGAAAGTCCCGAAGGGATAGCCCTGCATAAGGCTGTCGAAGAGCCTGCTTATCTGCTCAGGGTTCCAAACGAACTCCCTCTGAATTGCCGGCAAGACGTAAAGATTCTTGCTCACAGATTCCAGCGCTTCTCTGATCGTCAAACCAGATTGATACAAGTCGCCTCCCGCATTCTATTTGTGGCACAAGTGTATAGCCCTGACCTGCACCTTGAAAACGCGACCGCTCACGACAGAGGTTCTCTCGCATTCTCTAAGATGATCGGGCGTGAATATAGCGACTCCTTCTCCCGCGCTCTCTCAAGTTGTACGGATACGGCGTGAAGCACAAGACTTTTTCGATCAAGGCCGACTACATCCGCAAGATCAACTATTCGGCACCGAACGAAGCCAGCGAGAACAAGGCTGCTAAACCGGCCAAGGAGGCTAAGCAGCTCCCGCGTAACCTGGAGGCGGCTCTCCGGAGCGCCTTTGCAATGTCCTCTGAAAAGCTCTCGGGTTCGCATTGCGGTGCGCTGTAAAGTTGACCAAAACGCTCGAATAACTTGAGCCAAAGGGGTTGAGCCAATAAAATTATGCAGGGGGCAATTTTATACCCGCTGCAACTGAGGTGAATGTGTGGCCTCGATCATTGATCGGAACGATGTCCCCGACCATCTTTTCAGCATTCCTGAGCTGGATTTCTCCGAGGACTTGTTTGCAGAACCACTGTCTGGTATGTGGTTTCGGCTCGGTGCGCGGACTCTCGCCGCTCATCGCGACGAACGCGGCGTTGAGAGCCTGATTTTGCGGGCGAGCATCGTTCTTCCTCCTGAGCAATTTGCAGAACTCTTTCGCTCTTTCGATGCTGTCGGGCACATTTTCAACCAACTTGGAAAACCCGGCGGGGTAATCAACTCGGGCCACCGTCAACAGCATTACAGCTACGCTCCATTTCATCGATTTGACTTCCCATTCACTTCCATCGCTGGCGAGCCCTTGGTGTTCGTTCACTTCGACACATCTCACTCCAAGTTCTTCATCAATCCAGATATTTGGCTCTTTTTGGAACTGGAAGAGAAGACGCCGGGGGCTGGCATCTGGTGGGATCCTCGTCGGGGAATCGATGTGATTTCCAGACGCGTTATTGAAAATGGGAACCATGAAATCGTTGAAATCCGTAGCGAATACCTGCTGAAATACATCAAGGCACGTCAGATGTCTTTGCTAGTGTGCCATTTTCGCCGACTATTACTTTTTGATCCCACACAACGCCTCATCGACACTTTCGTAAAGGAGGATTTCAATCTTGGATCGCCAGAACAGAACGCGAAGATTATTGTTCATAACTGGGGGTTAGAGCATGGAGCTACAAACAAGACAAAATATTTGAACAGTGAACTGCATCTATGGTTTGAAATCAAGCCGCCTGCAATCGATATGGAAGCACCGTGGTCAGAAACCCCGCCATTTGATCTCTATGCATTTACTCTGCCAACCGAAAGTGTCGCTGTTGCTCCGGCTCGGTGGAGTATGCACCGGCCCATTGAAGGACGCACCTTTGCCGGTGGAACTTGTGGGTTCATGGACAGAGTGTACTTTAGGCAGGAGGTGCTAACAAAGTACGAAGGAGCATCCGGATTTGAAGTGAGAGATGACGGGTCGGTTCTCTGCCCATATTGGCAGCTATCTCGTAGTACAGCAAGAATTGGGAATGAATTGCTTACCACAGCAATCGGTGACTTTGCAGAAGGTGTCCCCTACGAGGAGTGGCTACATTGGCAGCAATATGCTGTCGAGGCACCGAGCCATGAGACGCTGAAGGTTATAACGGAGGAAGTGAAGATTCCTGAAGCCGTAAACAATGTGCTACGGGCACTTCATAGGCTAAACCGAAAATATACGATTTTGGCTGCTGCACTCTCTGCTCCAGTAAACGGCGATCCATGGCGTGGTTCGCATGACAGCCTCGCTTGCCGCCAGCTCAAATGGGTATATTTAGCGACTGCGTCCGATGATGAGTTTCTAAAACGGGCGACGCTCGCCTCGACGCTCTTTCTGGACGGCTTGTACGTGCCTTCGCTCCGCGACCTCCTAGTTGCGGTAGGTAAGAATCTTCATCAGAATTATGAAAAGCCCCCGAAGGCTCTCGGTTCTCGGAAACTCCTACAGCGATTAGCACTAATTGCTCTTCTGATCGAGGAAATTAAGCCCGATTTGTCCGAACTTCCGTCATTGGTCCAACGTGCAGAGAGTAAGCCAACGAAGGATGTGGAACCAGAATTGAAAGCTGAATTGGAGCGAATCGCTCAAACAATTAGTGACAGTTTTGCGCCGCTTGCATTTCTCTATGATCTCAGAACACACGGAGGATTAGCGCATCCACCAAATCAAGAAGAAACGGCAACTGCGGCCGTAAAGCTCGGTTTGCCCAGAGGAAATTGGCGTCGGGCTGACTATCTTAGACTTCTTGCACAAATTGCGACAAGCATTAACCAAATCAGTGAGCACTTCGACGGCGCAGCGTACATCATTGCTCTTACCAGCCAACAATAATAAATTTCGGCCACTTCAGTGAGGGCTCCTGCCCTACGCTCCAGGCGCGCCACAGCGAAAAATGGCATGTCTTTCGCTACCCCTCTAGCGGACCTGTGTCCTGTCCGCAACGCCTACCCTTCCTGACGCAATCACCTTCTAGTTGCGCCCTGATCGATCAAGGAATTCGGATTGGGTCCTAAATTTCTTCTTTTATCAGGTGCCCCCGCTTCAGGCGGCTTTATGGCAGAGGCGGTCGGAAC